>OGSQ01000176.1_pt1 | contig 38692 bp, 38 predicted proteins | sample 1573921 | NCBI WGS metagenome assembly OGSQ01 (sample SAMN03295832, study PRJEB24534) | human gut metagenome | isolation source: fecal sample 7 from infant 4 | host: Homo sapiens | place: USA: Pittsburgh, PA | collected 2014-07 | reverse complement strand
ATTTAAAATAATAAAGATGTAAATGAAATAATTTACAAAAGCAAAATAAGAAAAATTTTAAAATTAATCTATAATTATTATTTAATTAGGTTATAATATAAAATAGAGTGAATAAAAAGTCGATAAAAATCGTAATATTGCACTTATTTTAGTTGCATAAAGTGAGAGTTGCAAGTAAAATAAATAAAGTGATTAAATTTAGTAAATAGAAATGATTAAGGTAAATAATTTAAATTTATTATAGTAAATAAAAAAAATGGATAATTCCACATAAAGTGGGACAACCTTTGTCCCAGTGGTGTTAAGGAGGAAACAACATGAAAAAAATAGCTATTTTAACTAGTGGTGGAGATGCTCCAGGAATGAACGCAGCAATAAGAGCTGTTGTAAGAACTGCTTTACATCATGGACTTGAAGTAGTAGGAGTTCAAAGAGGATATAGTGGTTTAATTAATGGTGAATTATTCAATATGGATAGATCTTCAGTATCAGATATTATCCATAGAGGTGGTACTATTTTAAGAACTGCTAGATGTACTGAATTTAAAAAAGAAGAAGTAAGAATTAAAGCTACAAAGATATTAAAAGCTTATGGAGTAGATGCTTTAGTAGTTATTGGTGGAGATGGATCATTTACAGGAGCTAAGTTATTATCAAAGCTTGGTGTTAAGACTGTAGGTTTACCTGGAACTATCGATAATGACTTAACTTATACTGATTATACAATTGGATTCGATACTGCATTAAATACAGTAATTGACGCTATCGATAAAGTTAGAGATACATCAACTTCTCATGAAAGAGTTTCTATAATAGAAGTTATGGGAAGAGATTGTGGAGATTTAGCTTTATATGCAGGTATTGCAGGTGGAGCTGAGTATATAATTACTCCAGAAAAGGGATACTCTAAAGAAGAACTATGTAAGGTAATATTAGAAGGAAAACAAAAGGGTAAGATTCACAACCTAGTGCTATTAGCTGAAGGTGTAGGTGGAGCTCAAGAATTAGCTGAATATGTTGAAAGTGTTACTGGGATTGAAACTAGAGCAACTGTATTAGGACATATCCAAAGAGGTGGTAGCCCAACTGCAAATGATAGAGTTTTAGCATCAAGAATGGGTTCAAAAGCTGTTGAAGTATTATTAGAAGGAAAAACTTCAAGAGTTATAGGAATTAGAAATAACGAAATAATAGATGATGATATAGATGAAGCTTTAGCTTTAGATAGAAAATTTGATGAAGAATTATTTGAAATGGCAAATGAAATATCATCATAATTAATTCATAATGTAGAGTAAAATTAATTACTCTTATTACCTAATAAATAGAGCTTTTAAATAAGCTGAAAATATTATATATAGAATTGAAGGAGTGTTAATTACATGAGAAAAACTAAGATGATCTGTACTATAGGACCAGCTAGTGAAAGTCCAGAAGTATTATCTAAGATAATAGAAGCAGGAATGAATGCATCAAGACATAATTTTTCACATGGAGATCATGCTGAACATGCAGGAAGAATTAATTTAGTAAAAGAATTAGCAAAGAAACATAATAAAGAAATAGCTATAATGCTTGATACTAAAGGACCAGAAATAAGAACAGGTAAGTTTGAACCAAAGAAAGTTGAATTAAAAACTGGTGATAACTTTGTAATATATGCTGGAGAAGAAGTAATTGGAGATACTACTAAGTGTACAGTTACTTATGAAGGTTTAGCAAATGATGTTAAAGTAGGAGATACTATATTAATAGATGACGGTTTAGTTGGATTAAAAGTAGAATCTATTGATGGAAATAAAATCAACTGTAAAGTTATGAATACTGGATTTGTTGGAACTCACAAAGGAGTTAACGTTCCAGGAGTATCAATAAAATTACCAGCATTAACAGAAAAAGATATAGCTGACTTAAAATTCGGTTGTGAAATCGGAGTTAACTTAGTTGCTGCATCATTCATCAGAAAAGCAGCAGACGTAGAAGCTATAAGAAAAGTTTTAGTGGAAAATGGTGGAGAGCACATTCAAATATTCTCTAAGATAGAGAACCAAGAAGGTGTTGATAATATAGATGCTATAATTGAAGCTTCTGATGGTATAATGGTAGCTAGAGGAGACCTAGGAGTTGAAATTCCTATGGAAAAATTACCAGCTGTTCAAAAGCTTATAATAGGAAAATGTAATGAAGCTGGCAAGCCAGTTATAACAGCTACACAAATGTTAGATTCTATGATAAGAAACCCAAGACCAACAAGAGCAGAAGTATCAGACGTAGCTAATGCTATCTATGATGGAACAGATGCTATAATGTTATCTGGAGAATCAGCTAACGGAGATTGGCCAGTAGAAGCTGTTGAAACTATGGCTAAGATAGCTGTAGAAGCAGAGAATCAATTACATTATGAAATAGCTACTTCAAAGGCTAAGAGCCATATACCTGCAATAGCAGGAGTTATTTCAAGAGCTGCTGCAAATGCTGCATTTGAATTACAAGCTTCAGCTATTATATCTTCAACTCAAAGTGGAGCAACAGCAGGAAGACTATCTCAATGTAGACCTGACTGTCCAATAGTTGCAGTAACTCCAAATGAAAAAGTTGCTAAGAAATTAGCTTTATTCTTTGGTGTTTACCCAGTAGTATCTGGACAAATGCAATCAACTGACCATATGATGGAAGAATCAGTTAAGGTTGCAGAAACAAACGGATTTGTTAAGAAGGGTGATACTGTTGTAATCGCAGCAGGAGTTCCAGTAGATAAGATTGGAGCTACAAACCTATTAAGAGTAAGTGTTGTAGAATAATATATCAAAGGTTGCTGAAAGGCAACCTTTTTTCAATTAACAATTATGAATTAGCAATTTAGGATGTAATTTGTTCCAAATTACTGAAAATAGATTTAGAAACTCCTGAGGGAGTTTTTTATTGATATGGATACTTAATAATGGGGAATTAAGAATATTATTTGCAACAAGTTACTGAAAATAAATTTAGGTAACTCCTTTTTGAATTTTATTTTTCTTTAGCTAACTATATTTAGTCTAAATTTGGTGATAGTTTTTAAAGTAATAGAAGAATAAAGTTTACGGAGTGGATTTTCTTATAAATTAATACTTTCAAGTTAAGGGTATGAGTTTCTTATTAATAAGTTAGGATATAATTTAGATTATTACATTGGAAATAAAAGATAATTTCTCATTTACATTTAATAAATATCAGAAATCACTATTCAATTGATTTCTATTATCAATTAAGATTTATATAAGCGATTTATAGTTAACTATTAGTATAAATATAGTAATAAATTTATATAAATATGGATAATTAACAAAATGTTCATATTTATATTGATAAAAGTTAAGTTATAATGTATATTATGATATGAATATTATAATAATATTAATATGGAATTAAGTGGCAACAAAATTCTGAACTTGGGCATCTGAAAAGATGCCATTTTTTTTATGTTTTTTTATTAGACGACTTTTGTTTAGAATAGTTGAGTTATGAGATTATTCAAGCAACTTATATAAAAATAAAAGCTATATGCCTTCAATTTAGATAATTTACTAAATAAGATTTAAACTTATAATTTTATAAGAATATAGATGTAGATTATTAATTAAGATATAGATAATAGAAAATTATAATTTTTTGTGCTATTATAAAGTGAAACTCTAGGAATAAACAAATTTACAAAGTTTACGAGGTGAGTAATTTGGTTGAAAAGAATAAAGAATATATATTAGATATTATAAGCATAGGTTATGAAGGTGAAGGAATAGCTAAAATAGAAGGCTATCCTATATTTATAGAAGGAGCAATTTTAGGAGAAAAGGTTAAGGTATTAATAGTAAAAGTAAAGAAAAGTTATGCCTATGGAAAGTTACTAGAAGTAATAGAACCTTCTTCAGAAAGAATTGAGCCTAAATGCAGTATTTATAAAAGATGTGGTGGATGTACAGTCCAACATATGAGTTATAAAAAACAATTAGATTATAAGTTTGAAAGAGTTAAAGATTGTATAACTAAAATAGGTGGATTATCTGAAGAGTTAGTTAAGTACCCAATTGGAATGGATAATCCAGAAAGATATAGAAATAAAGTTCAATTACCAGTAGGAATGGTAAAGGGGGAACTTAATATAGGCTTCTATGCCTCAAGAAGTCACAACATAATAGATTTAGATACTTGTTTAATACAAGATAAGGTAGCGGATAGAGTAACTAATTTAACGAGACAATGGATGTTGAAATATAATATTCAGCCAGCAAGTGTTGATGGAGTTTTTAGTAAAAAAGGTTTAATAAGACATATAATGATTAGAAAAGGCTTCACAACAAATGAAGTAATGGTAGTTTTAGTAGCTACTAAAGATAAGGTTCCATACATAAATGAATTTATAAATGAAATAGTAGAAAAGATAGATGGAATAAAGAGCATAGTTTTAAATGTAAATAAAGAAAATACTAATGTAATATTAGGTCAAGAATGTATAACTCTATGGGGAGAAGATACAATAACAGATTACATAGATCACTTTAAGTTTAATATTTCACCATTATCATTCTTCCAAGTAAATCCTGTACAAACAGAAAAGCTTTATTCAAAGGCTTTAGAATATGCAGGATTAACAGGAGAGGAAACAGTATTTGATGCTTACTGTGGAACTGGAACTATAACATTATTCCTATCTCAAAAAGCAAAGAAGGTATATGGGGTAGAAATAATAGAACCAGCAATAATCAATGCAAGGGAAAATGCAAGGATAAATAATATAGAAAATGCAGAATTCTTTGTAGGAAAATCAGAAGAAGTAATACCAGAATTAATTGAAAAAGGAATTGTACCAGAAGTTATAGTAGTAGATCCACCAAGAAAGGGCTGTGATATAAAACTACTAGAAGCTATAGGAAAAGCAAAGCCTGAGAAAGTAGTGTACGTATCCTGTGATCCAAGTACCTTAGCAAGAGATTTAAAGATACTAGAAGAACAAGGATATAAAACAGAAGAAGTTCAGCCAGTAGACATGTTCCCAATGACGAGTCACGTCGAGTGTGTCGTATTGATGTCAAGGGTAGATAAATAATGTGTGAAAAAGCCTTGAAATAAAGGGATTTCCGAGAGTTGGGGTTTGAAACCTCAGCTCTCGGATTTTTTTGCTTTTATGCCAGAACCGAGCATATTCACGGTTGGTAAGTCGTAGGGGTGACTTGATAGGATTGGAACGGCATAGGTTGTGGAGATAGGATTGTTAAAGAAAACCAACCGAAATAAATCCGGTTGCTGTGAGATTACTTTTCTTCTATGTTTTTAGGAGTCACACATTCTGCATTACGCCATGTGGCATTTCCACTTAGGCTGGCTCCATCGATGTAAGATGCGACAGCAGAAGGACTCGTAAATAGGAGGTCTTCCATCAAGACGAAATTCTCATTTACTTTGTTGGCATATCTTTCACAGTTGCGTGATGTTGGGTCTGAACAGATTTTTGTGAGTTGTGAGCATTTTTAAGTGCTGTTAATACAAGGTCTGTAGTCATTGATTTTCCGTAAGCGTATCTAATAATCTTTTTACTATGTAAACCCATAACAGAAGCTAAGTAATTCCATCCATACTTTAATGTATTATCACCAACCAATTCTCATTAATTGTAGTTGTTGTGAAATTCTTTTTTAAAATGTTTTCTAAACCTTCTACAGCATTCTTACTGGAATGGTATTTGTATTTTTTTACAATTACTGAATACAAGTCCATTTCTCTCATTAACCTTTGAACTCTTTTTTCACTTACCTTTAAATTATATATTTCCATTAGTTGTTTATGGATCTTGGGTGAGCCATATCTTCCTTCGCTTTCGTCATATATCTTTTTAATATATTCTTTCAACAGCCTAGTTTCTTTAGCTCTTGGTAACTCTTCTTTATTTAAAACCTTGTAATAACTAGATCGTGCTATACCTAAAACCCCACATATTCTAGCTATATCATAATCTTTTTTGTATGTATTAATGACTGGAATTAAAGCATCTATTTTTCTGTTGCAAATATGGCCATAGCTTTTTTTTATATTTCATTTTCCTCATGAATCCTTGCCATTTGCTTCTTTAATTCTTTAAATTCTTTCATTGTTATAGTTTCATTTTCATTGATTTTTATTTCTTTGGTATCTTTTACCCATCCAGCAATAGTTGATCTTGCTATGATATACTCGTTACTTAGCTCTGCTAAGCCCATACCTGGCTTATATAAATCTACTATCATTTCCTTATATTCCTGTGTATATCTTTTTCCCTTACCCATTATTAGACACGTCCATTCTTACTAAATAATATTCTGCTTAGTTCGACTTAGGGTGTCTACCCTTTTATACTAACACCACGTGGATGTCGACAGATAACGAATATACCAACAGTTAGAACCTTGAATAAATGCAGGGCGTTTTCTGTTGCAAAAAATTCATCTGCACGTTATGTGCAGGACATTGAAATTTTGGAAATGTATGGTATAATAAATTATCTTATTTGTGTTAGAATTAACCAATGTTACGAATAGGAGCGGCGAATATGATTAAAAACAATATAGAAGTAGATGTAAAAGTAAAGTGTATAGAGAACGGATTGACCAAAGCACAGCTGGCAGAGAAAATTGGAACCACAGGTCAGTATGTGAATCGCATCATAAAGAAAAAGGACGGAGTTTTGAATAAGACCTTTGTGCAGATGCTTGAGGCTTTGGGATATGATATTGAACTGACCTATGTAAAAAGAGAGGGTTAAGTTTAAATTTGGCGAGGTGAGAGCGATGGATATGAATTTTGATGTTAATAAAGTTTTCCAAGAACGATTAGCATCGAGCATGGGTCTTGATAAATACCAGTACATTATGGAACAAGTAAAAAGCAGCAATGTTGCTGTTGATACTGATTTTCAAAGAACATTCAATGGTTTTTACATAGTAAGGCGAAATGAAACATGGAGAAAGGCCTATTATGAACACTTTGAAAGCGTCAAGAATAGTATGCCAACCTTCGCAAGTATTATTACCTATCTTTTTGAATGTACCGGAAATATCGAACCGTCTTTTTCAAGTAAAATGCTTGCAACAATATTCCCGGAAAAGCCAATATGGGACCGTTATGTGCTTCAAAATCTGAATATGCAGTTGACGGGAACAACTAAAGAAGAAAAGTTGAAGAATGCAATCGTTCTATATAATGATATGGAAAAATGGTATGCCGATTTTTTAGGAACAGAAAAAGGTAAAGAATGTATCAGTGCATTTGACCGTGTGTTACCTAATTATGAATGGTTGTCAAGTATCAAGAAAATTGACAGCATTCTTTGGAGTATAAGATAAAGACAAGTTTGTGGCCAAAAGAGGTATGATTATGGATTTGCTATTGAATAATGTTCTGAATCTTACTAAAGAAGAGATTGAAAACAGTAAAATTGAATTTAATATGAAAGCAGGAAGTGGTGGACAGCCATTCCTTGATAGATGGCTTAAACATCGTGAAACTGAAAAAATGTCCGGTACTTGTGCCGATTGTTCCTATTGGGGGTGGTACGGAAAACAGCGTAATTTCTATCCTGGACAGTGGGTATTCAGCTTTGCACGAATGACAGATGATGAATGGTTATTGATTTCAGTAGCAGAAATTGTGGATGTTCCTGCTGATGAGTGGGCAACGGCAAATGTGCTGGATAGATTTGTGCCGTTGTTTGGCAGGTTGATTATCAAGTGTAAGAAAGGTAACACTTTCTCAAGGTATGTCTTTAATCTCAGCAAGTACCTTGAACAGGCAACGGTAAAAGAAATACTGCCTTGCTTATATAGCGGCGAAAACTTTGAGGGTTATGATCGGGTACATCTGCCTTATCACCGACTGGCTGATATTTTTAACGGAAGAATACTGCCTACATATTATGAGGCATTGAAAAAAATAACCGGAGTGTATTGTCTGACAGACACTCACACCGGAAAACTTTATATAGGTTCTGCCACAGGCGAAGAAGGAGTTGCTCAAAGATGGGGAAATTACCTTGACTCCAAACACGGCGGAAATAAAAAACTGATTGCTCTATACGAGCAGAAAGGCTCTGAGTATTTTGAAAAGTATTTTACATACACTCTGCTTGAGTATTTTGGTCTATCGTATGATCCGATAAAAATACTGGAGCGTGAGCAATACTGGAAGAAATGCTTCGATACCATAAGAAACGGATACAACGATAATTAAGAATGGGAGGTGTACCACAGTGGCAGATATGAAACAAATACATGATTTTGCTGTTAAATGGTGCGATAAGTTTCGTGACCAGAACATCAATTACATAGAACTGGTTGACCATTGGATGGCTGATGATTGTGATGCTCTCGGCTTTGAGATGGACTGTGGTCATGCCTTTTCTGAAAAATACGGACAGGCAGCAAACAACCATGAGATACTGGACAGAATCATAGAGGATGTGACAGATATTCCTCTGCTTGGCTCTGCTATCTATTCTCAATGGAGATATTTTAACCATTGGGCATATACAGGTGCAGAAATCTTGGAACCGCAAAATCGTGCGTGGTTTATTCTGGCACTTAGCCGATTGGCTTTGCTTTCTGGAGAGAATCCGTTCATATTCCAAGGCACACTTAAAAAGGTGTGTATTATATCAAATAATATCTGTTACGGTCCGATGCCGGAGCCGGATGAAGAAGTGGAACAGCACCTTACCATTAACGATGAAGGTCGTGTGTGGTTTTCGGGATACAACTTCGGACACGCATACGAAAGATATGAAAAAGCAAGGAGCAAGAATTTCATAATTGAAAAGGCATCAGTGGATAAGTTGTTGAAGGGCATTACTGCCTATTTCGGAAATGAGTATATTGAGATTTTTGCTACAGATATTGGTGATTGGGTAATGGAACTGACCAATACTGAAGGGACAACATATAAGTTCCGAGGTTCGCTTTGTGCCGATTTTGACTATGAAGGCACGGATTTATCTGACCTGGTGCGTGATACTGTTGGTATGGATGATTTATATGTTTTTGACGGAAACTGTAAGCCGGATGTGATAAATAGAATCACTTTAGACTATCACAGGCTTACAAAAATTAAGCCGAAGGAAGTGCCAGAGGATGCCACTTGGGAGTATGTGACATGGGATTATACAGAGCATCTGATTATTGATAGAGAAACAGAAACCCTTGAGCATATTCAGAATATCGGAATTGGATGCAAGGTTTCTCGTAAATATGAAATTGAAGGTGGCATTGAAAGTCTGCTTGAAAATTTTGATGCAGAGGACTTGTTCTCACATATTGCAGGTAATCCTGATGATGTGATTGATACATCGCATGAAACAAAGGATTATAAAATCACTATCGATTACAAAAAGAATCCACAGCTTATCATCACAGGCAGTTATGATAAAAATGGTCTGCCAGAGGATTTTGATGATTTTGCTGAAACGGTGTCTGATTTTATAAGATTTTATGGCTTGGGCGAGATACTTGACCCGGCAGTTTACGGAAAAGTAAAACGCCGCAATTCAGAGTACATTTTCTGTAGCATTACCTTTGATGAAGGATACAAGAGTTATTATTATCTGACAGACGATGACAGTATTGAAGTCGGTGATTTTGTGCTTGTTCCTGCTGGAAAGGATAATCATGAGGCAGTTGTTGAGGTAGTGAACATCGAATATTTTAGTGGGGATAATGTTCCACTTCCTGTAGAAAAGACAAAACGAATCATACGTAAATGTACTGATGAGGACTTCAACTTGCCGGATGAGTAAAGGCTTGATTATACGATGTTAAGAGTAACAAGGAGGCGTTTCTAATGAATGAATTTGATGATAAAACAGAATTACAAAGCACTGAATTAGTGGATGCTGAACCGAAAAAGTCTCTTGTTATATTCAAGACGGAGGTAGATAGATACGGCCGAGATATTACGGAAATGAGTGATTTCTTTGAGGGATATGTCCAGCAGATGTCACTGGCATTACGAGAACAGACTAGTCTGGAAGTTGTTTCTGAACTTCCTGTGGCCGATTTGGGAATTATAAATGATTTTGTCCATCAGGCTGATATTATTATGAAGGGAGAAATAACTCTCCTTCCAGATTTTGATAATTTGCCTGCTGACATAAAAGCAAAGCTGAAAAAAGGAATATATAAGGTTGGAGACTCCAAACAGGTAGATGGTAATCTTAGAGCCGTGATTTTAGATGAAAATGATGTGCGAGTAAAAGATGTTACATTGAAGAAGGTCTTAAACAATCCCGGTAATATTGAAACTGCAAGAAGTATCGGTAATCAAATGCAGATGCGTCAGATATATGCAAAATTGGCGGATATTCAAGAGTTCCAAACATATCAGCTTGAAAAAGATAGAGACCGTGATATTATAGTTCCATTTTGGGATGCTAGGTCATTGGTTTTAGAGGCTGAATCAAAGGAATCCGAAGAAGAAAGAATTCAGTTGTTGAAAGAGGCTGACGGAAAAATCAGAACCGCTTTGAACGCAGTTTATGCGGACATAGAAACAACATCAAAGAGTTTTGCGAGACGCACGAGCATTCCATTTTTACAGTTGGGAAATCAGATTAACAGCTACATGGGTTATTTGACCAGTGATATGCAAATTGCAACGAAATATGTCGGTGTCCGTATGCAGTTGTTGGAGTACATGGGAGAAATGAAAACGGCAAAATCTGTGCTGCAGCAGTACCAACACGTAATGTACGATTTCCTTACTAAGCCTGTTACAAGGAAGGGATTATCGACTGCAGCATTGATGCATGATTACTTCCCTTATGATAAAACCAATATGAACTGCTGGTACAGTTTTTCAAAAGAAATGAAACCTGCTTTAGAATCCGGTATTAAAACATTGGAATTAAGTATGAACGGCGGTTATAATAATGATGTTTATATTGTTTCGGTGGAGGATATAGACGATGAAGAAAAAGAATGAAACTGAAAAAGTGTGTCCGTGTGGAAGAATAATCACGGATCTAAATAATAAAACGGGTCTCTGCCCGAAGTGTCAGAAGAATGCCAATAATGTAGTTGCTGGAGTAGGACTAGCGGGTATATTGGTAGGTGCTAAAAAATATGGACCAAAACTCATGAAGGGCGCTATTAATTTAGCAAAAAATCTGAAGAAGAAGTGAAACGCATGCTAAGCACAGATACGTTATTATGTTATTCGCTCGGAGGAGGGATACGATGGAATTAGAACTTGCAAATGATTTAATTATACAATGCGATGAGTGTGGTTTCATTCAAATAATCGATAAAGATTCTTTGGATGTAGATACATATTCATACGAGCGTAATATGGGTAATGAGGTCGAATATGACTTTGTTGGAGAATTTCGTTGTGAAGAATGTGGTAATTGTATGCATTATACAGTGAGAGCGTATGAGTATCCGGTTGGAGCATTGAATTACGAAGATTATGAAAGCCAAGGATGTGCTTTTGCACAAGAACCATCAATAGCAGTCAATTATTATGAATTTGATTATGAAGACTACGATGAAGAAGAGATAAGTTCCGAAGTTAATCGTGCGTGTATAAATATTTTTAAAGTCTTAAATGACAGAGGGGAAATATATAACCTTTCGCCAAGAGAGTTTGAGGAACTTGTTGCTGAATTATTTAGGCAGCAAGGATTTGATGTAGAGTTGACTCCAGAAACGAGAGATGGTGGATGCGATATTATTGCCACTAAAAATATCGGAGAACTTCCAGTTATGCTACTTATTGAATGTAAAAAATACGCAAAAGGAAATCCCGTTGGAGTTAGCTTTGTAAGAAGTTTACTTGGAGTACAAGGTGACCGTAAGGCAAATAAAGCAGTTTTGGTAACTACCTCACGTTTTACAAAATCAGCAAGAGAATTTGCGGAGCGTCAGCAACATTTGATTTCTTTAATGGATATCAATGATTTGATGCGAATGATTCATGAATAAATTATAAGAAGTAATTGCTTATTGAGGAGGCGAGATAATGGAAGGAACACAAGCAAAATACCATCATTTGATACCACAAACATATATGTCTGCTTGGGTAAATAAATCTGGAACATTAAATATTGAATTTTTGAGGAAACCGGGAACTATTATTTCCAGAAATAAAGAGAATATTGCTGGGATAACAGATTATCATTCTATTCAAGCGGGAATGCCATTGTGTACTAAATCAGATACCAATAGAATTTTTGCAGTTCTTTCTGATTATCATGTTGAAGTTGATGGAGTAATAATTACAGATTCAATGGAACTGAACAGGCATTTCTATGACTTTGATAATTGGGTAATCACCAGAAAAGATGGAACATTTGCAAGTAAAAAATTCATAAAGAGAGAAATTGGAAAAGTTAAAATTAAGGATATTGAAACAAACTGGTCTATCAAATATGAAAACCAATGGGATTCGGTTGTTAAGGAAATTGAAAAAAAATATTGATTACAACCGCAGAGTATATACCTACGGTTCATAAAGATTATTTAATGAAGTTTTTTGTGGCTCTTAATTGGCGTGGATTTCAGTCTAACAAACAATTTGAAGATGCATTGGAAGTGTTTACAAAAGATTTGCTCGACCAGATAGATATTCCGCTTAAAGAGAGAGAATTACCGTGTTTAGAAACAGTCGCCGATGAAATTAGGCATGAACTTCTTTTGAAATTCTATAGGCAATATTTAGAGAACAAAGGGGTTATATACAAATATGCTGAGGCAAATTTACAACACATAGTATTTTACTTTTTAATATCAGATGGACCGACATATTTTGATACATCTGATAGCCCATCGTTCGTATTTCAAAGGACTGGTGGAGCGTGGCAAGGAATTATGCCGATAACACCACGTATTATCTTGGCGCAAGGTAAATGTACAGATAATGCTGATGTGTACTATATTTCCCATATTACTGATGAGGCAGTTAAGAGATATAATGCTACTATTAGAGAAAATGCATCGGAGTTTATAATTCATGCTAGGTAGTGGATATGTTTCCACGAATACACGAAATAGAAGTGGATATGTTCCCGCAAACGAAAGGCTGGCAAAGTGCGATAAAGACGCACTTCCTATCCTCTCGTACCATGTTGAGACAGTAGTTAGTCTTACAAGGACTGCAGGGACGAAGTAAGACTTACGAATATCCATGCAAGGATTGCCAAGAAGACGAACTTTGAGTGAAGAAAGCTATTGCTGAGGTTGTTAAGAAGAATCAATCAGTCAAATTAAAGTTATAATTAAATAAGTATTGAAGTATTACCAGTTGGGAATAAGAGATTATTCTTGACTGGTTACTTTTTTGATTAAAAATACTAAATAGCTTTAAAAAAGTTTAAAATTAGAATAGTATAATGCGATATATTACATGTATAGGCAGGTATATTAGTGATAGATTAAATTGAAAAGCAATAAAAAGAAAGACTAAAAAATAATTCTCCATATATTAATTAATAAAAAGACTAGAAAATTAAATCTATAGTTTTGTTAATAACGATAAGGAATATCATGACATTCTATAAAATTAATTAGATATATTTCTTTTTTATATTTTGAAATAATTTATAAAGTGAATTAGACTACCAAGTTTAACATAACATTATATATAATTTCATTTAATTTAATAATGGTACTACATTATAATTATTTTGCAATTAATTTTGGGGAACATTAATGGGAGAGATAGTAGAAATGATATTGAGGAAAATAAGGTAGGCTAGTTAATAGAATTTATGAGCTATATATTAATGATTTTATAATTAATAAATAAAATTGATTCAATAGATTATAATATTATTGATGAAGATCAACAAAGTCATTTACTTGAGTTAATGAAATTCCTCACAGAATGGTTAGTTCAGCATGTTTTAACAGAAGATAAGCAGTATGTAAGAATAGCTTAGAAGTATTATAAATAATGTTACTTTTTAATGATTTTATTTAAGACCATGACTTTCTTCAGGTTAATTCTTAAATATATATTTATAAGGTACTAGAAACCTTGATTTTCTTTATTAAAAATTTTAAATATAAATCATATTTGACCTAGTTTATGAATAAGCATAATATATATGACTATAAAAATGTTTTTAGTCATATATATTGAAAGAGGTGGTAGTATGCCTAAGGGTTTCACTGATGATGAGAAGAAAATAATTACTAAAAAACTAATAGAAGAATGCAAATATAGTTGGCAAAGGTACGGATATAAAAAAACTAGTGTTGATGAACTATGTAAAAATGCTGGTATTTCTAAAGGAGCTTTTTATATTTTCTTTAAAACTAAAGAAGAACTTTTTTATAATACATTAAAAGAGGTCCAAGAAAATTTATATAAAGTTGTTGAAGAAAAAATTGCTATGAATCCTAATAAAAATGGCGTAGCTGATGCCCTTAAAGAAATTTTTAGTGAGTATAATAATAGTAGTTTTATGTATGACACAAAGAGTGTAGATTTTATAAGTTTCTTTAATAAATTAAGCGAAGAAGAAAGAAATGAATTATCTAACAAAAGTTACATTGGTGCAAAAGGTATGTTAAATAAGCCTTTTCTTAAATTGAAGATTGAAGAAAGTTTAGCTATTTCTGTTTTATCTGCAATGTTAATTACTATAACTCAAAAAGATAATATGTTATGTGATCCGATAAATGTATTTGACTTTATGATTGATAATCTAATAGATAGTATTTTTGAATAGGAGGGTAATATGAAAACTATAAATTTAAAAGAGCACAATAAAAAGTATATGGAAATTTCAAAAAAAGCAGCAGAAGGAATATATCCATCTAAGAAAATTGCAAAGATTGGTTCCATTGCAGGACTAGGTATAGGTGGAGCTTTAGTTATAGGTGGAATATATGGATTAACTCAAGGTGCTATATTTGGTACAGGTACAATAATTGCTGGTGTAGTTACAGGGATTTCTAATATTATTAATTTAAAAAGAATTGAATCTAAGTAAAATATAAGGAGCTGTATAGATTGAATTAATAAACTCAATCTTATACAGCTCTTCTTTTATTTCAACAATTCAATTGAAAATACAAATATAGTCAATAATTGCTGTCATTATAGTTAAGGTTTATTTAAAAGTTATTATTACTTAATACAAATTATCTATATATTTTGAGTATTTAGGTATATAATAACATAATAGTAGTAATTTTAAGGAGGATATTGATGGTTTTATTTGAAGTAAATTATTTCTCAAATGCATTAGGTATTAATACTAATTTAAATGTTCTTATTCCTCAAAGAAAAACAAATCAAATAGATGATAAGGATTATGATAATTATAATAAAGATGGATATCCAGTAATATATTTATTACATGGTTTAGGAAATGATGAAAGTATTTGGATGCGTAGAACCTCCATAGAAAGGTATGCATCACAGTATGGGTTTGCAGTAGTTATGCCAACGACTCAATTAGGAGGCTATAGAGATAATGCTTATGGTCCTAAATATTGGACATTTATTTCAGAAGAACTTCCTAACTTTTGTAAGGAGCATTTTGCTAATATATCAGATAAAAAGGAAGATACATTTGTAGTGGGAGCATCTATGGGGGGACATGGAGCATTTAAGCTAGCTTTATCCAAGCCAGAAAGATTTAAGGCAGCTGCATCATTATCAGGTCCATTAGAAATTGCAAGTGATTCAAATATTGAAAGATTTAAAAGTAGAAGACCTTTTTGGGAAGGCATATATGGAAGACTTGAAAATATAAGAGGCTCTGAAAGTGACTTAGTTTATCTTGCAGATTCCATATTAGAGAATAAGGAAATTAAAATTGAAGAAAGACCTAAGCTTTATTCATGGTGTGGAACAGAAGATTTCTTGTATACTTGTAATTTGGAATTTGAGGATGAAATAAAGGCTATAGGAATGGATTTAGATGCTAACCATTCAGGGGGAGAGCATAATTGGACATGTTGGGATAGAGAAATACAAAATGTGTTAAAATGGTTTAGTGATTTAAGAAATGAATAAAAAAATGTACTAGAAAGCTAATTTATTCTTTGAATTAAACTCTATTAAGGAGATTAACTAAAATTATATCTTCTTAATAGAGTTTTTTATTTTAAATAATATATAACCTTAATAAAGAATTATATTTTACATAAAAAGAATAAAATGGTAGTATAGTTGGTAACTAAAATTTTCAAATAAAAAAGTTAATCTAAAATAGATTAATTATTTTAAGTTATAGAAAGAAATACAATAGAGATAAAATGTATAATTTATTACTTTAGTGAGGTGGAAAATATGGAAGAAAAAATTAAGGCATTAAAGGCAGCATTTCCATTAACTATTCCTGTTTTTACAGGATTTATTTTTTTGAGTATTGCCTATGGTATATTAATGAATAGTAAGGGGTATGGTGTTGGCTGGACACTTTTAATGAGCTTAATTGTTTATGCAGGGTCAGCACAATTTGTAGCAGTTACATTTCTTACTACTGCTTTTAACCCTATATACGCATTATTAATGACATTAATGATAAATGCCCGTCATTTGTTTTATGGTATTTCAATGTTGGACAAATATAAGGACACAGGAAAGTTAAAGCCATACCTTATATTTGGATTATGTGATGAGACATTTTCAATAGTATGTGCTAAAGAACCACCAGAAGGGGTAAGTGATAAGTGGTTTAGATTTTTTATAACTTTACTTAATTATACATATTGGGCAGTGGGATCTGTAATTGGTTCATTACTAGGTAATGTGGTTACATTTAATACTAAGGGATTAGATTTTGTTTTAACTGCACTGTTTGTAGTAATATTTGTTGGACAATGGAAAAGCAATAAGGATCATAAAGCAGCTATCATTGGTATTTTATGCTCAGTAGTTTCTTTAGTTATATTTGGGCCAGGCAGTTTTATAATTCCTTCTATGATTGCAATTATAGCTGTATTATCAATAACTCAAAAGAGATTTGAACAAGAGGAAAATCTAAAAGAGGAGGGAATTCAATGACTTTAACACCTATTCAAACATTAATTATAATTCTTATGGTAGTTATAGGGACAATGATTACTAGATTCTTACCTTTTATATTGTTTAAAAATCATAATAAGGATAATACATATATAAATTATCTTGGAGAAGTATTGCCTTATGCAGCAATAGGACTTTTAGTAATTTATTGTCTTAAGAATGTAAGCTTTACTAGCATTTCACTTTGGATTCCTGAATTCATAGCTATTGCTTGTATTATTGGGCTTCACTACTGGAAGGAAAATACTCTATTAAGTATTGGTGCTGGTACAGTTATTTATATGTTTCTAGTTCAGGTGGTTTTTGTTTAAGAATATGTTGACTCTTACCTATAGAGTAGATTATATAATAGAAGTATAAAGAGTATTAATTAACCGAATTATAGAATTATTAGTTATAAATATAAAACTAGATAGTCTTATTCTATATTTATAAAAGTATTATATTACTACAATGAAAGAGAGGAAGAGAAATGGCATTTGATTACAAGAAGGAATATAAGGAATTTTATATGCCACCTAAGAAGCCTACTATAGTGGAAATTCCTAAAATGAATTTTATTGCTGTAAGGGGAAAGGGTAATCCTAATGAAGAAGATGGAGAGTATAGCAAGGCTGTTGGATTACTTTATGGAATTGCCTATACTTTAAAGATGAGTTATAAGGGAAATTATAAAATTAAGGACTATTTTCAATATGTTGTACCGCCATTAGAAGGTTTTTGGTGGCAAGAAGGAATTAAAGGAGTTGACTATTCAAATAAGGATAGTTTTAAGTGGATATCAATTATTAGAATACCTGATTTTATTAGGAAAGAAGACTTTGAATGGGCTATAGAAGAGGCTACAAGAAAGAAGAAAATTGATTATTCTAAGGTTGAATTTTTAACATATGAAGAAGGATTTGCTGTTCAATGTATGCATATTGGTCCTTATGATGATGAACCTAAAACTGTTGAAGCCATGCATAAGTTTGCTTTAGAAAATGGATATAAGGTTGATATTAATGAAGAAAGGTATCACCATGAAATTTATATAAGTGATCCAAGAAAATGTGATATAAGTAGATTGAAAACGGTAGTTAGACATCCTATTAAAAAGATTGATTAAAATCAAGATTGATATATCATAAAGGACCAGGCATGGTTTTTAAAGGGAATCCAGAGAACTATATTACAGAAGTAATTATTACAATATAGAATTAGCAGGTAATAATACCAGTGGTAATAAAGAAAATTGTTGAAAAAAACTTCTAAAGAAGGTTTATAAATTAATAAAAATAATTATAATATAAAGAAAGTCCTTATTTTTATGTTTTTTATTAGAAGTAATTTGGAATAAATAACTTCATAGATTATTCATTTTTAAAATATTAACTATCAATTATTAGTTATTTTCAATGGCTAATAATTGATATATTATGGATTTGTATATGTAAAATATATCTATATTATGAAAAATATATATAAAAGAATAAAATGTAGGATAAGCCCTTGACATTAATGTTAATAAGATGTAAACTTAATGTAAATTTAATAAATACCTCACTTTGCTGTGAGGTAGAGGCGCAGAACCTAACAGTCTTTAGTGGAGCTTGAGAGTGCTTTGAAGCTAAGGAGAAGGAGATTTTGCCGAAGTTTGTAATATTTCTCAGTATTACTTGCTGGGTCTGTAGTTAAGAGCTGCAGGACTGTCTTAATAAGCTTCCCGGTTTATTAAGTTGTGCTATCTCAAATGGGAAAGATGAGGGTTAAGTAATTATGAATTTAATATGAGCCCAAGGGCTCATTTGTTTTTATAATATCTTATCTGATTATTTAAGATAGCACCAGCCTCATAGGGCTGGTATTTTTATTTTAAAAAATAAGGAGAGATTTATCATGAAGAAAAAATTATCATTATTACTTTTATTTATTGTTACTACAGTGTTTACTTTAACAGGTTGTGGATCTAAGGAAGAAGAAGATGTACTTAGAATCGGATTAGAAGCAGGATATGCACCATTTAACTGGACTCAATTAGATGATTCTAATGGAGCAGTTAAAATAGATGGAAGTTCAGAATATGCTGGTGGATATGATATTCAAATTGCAAAGAAGTTAGCTGATTCTTTAGGCAAGAAATTAGTTGTTGTTAAGACAGAATGGGACGGGCTAGTTCCTTCATTAGTATCAAATAAGATAGATGCAATTATTGCTGGTATGTCACCAACAGCAGAACGTAAAGAAACTATAGATTTTACAGATGTTTATTATAAATCAGATTTAGTTATGCTAGTGAAAAAAGGTGGAGCTTATGAAAATGCTGAAACATTAAAAGATTTTTCAGGAGCTAAGATAACAGGACAATTAAACACATTCCATTATACAGTTGTAGATCAAATACCTAATGTTAATAAGCAACCAGCTATGAGTGATTTCCCAGCTATGAGAGTTGCTTTAGAATCAGGAGTTATTGATGGATATGTAACTGAAAGACCAGAAGCATTAAGTGCTCAAATGGCAAATGATAACTTTACAATGGTAGAATTCAAAGAAGGTTTTGTTACTTCTGAAGAAGATACTGCAATTGCTGTAGGGTTAAAGAAAGATAGTGAATTAAAAGATAAAATCAATGAAGCATTAAAAGGAATCTCTGAAGAAGAAAGATTACAAATAATGGACGAAGCGATTAAAAATCAACCAGCAGCACAATAGTAGTGCTTTCGCACAATGAAGAATGAATAATTGATGAGAAAACTATTTACAGATTTTTTGAAATAAAGTTATTGATGTAATTTGGAGTAAATCACTTCAATGATTATTCATTCTTAATTATTAATTTGGCTACCTTTAGTAGTCATATAAGGAGAGTTTTTTTATGAGTTTAGATTGGATAATTAGAATAGTGCAAGAGAATGGACCTATGTTTCTTCGTGGAGCTTGGGTGACATTATATATATCTATAATTGGTACTTTAGTAGGTACTTTAATAGGACTTGTTATTGGTGTTGTAAAGACTATACCAGTTCCAGAAAAGGGAGCGAAAAAAATATTTTTAAAGATAGTAAATGGAATTTTATCAGCATATATAGAGTTTTTCCGTGGTACACCAATGATTGTACAAGCTATGGTTATTTATTATGGATCTGCAGCAGCTTTTTCAATAGATATAAATAAAACATTTGCAGGGTTATTAATAGTTTCAATTAATACTGGGGCTTATATGGCTGAAATAGTTAGAGGTGGTATTATATCTGTAGATAAGGGGCAATTTGAAGCAGCTCAAGCTATAGGTATGAATCATTTTCAAACTATGAGAAATATAGTTTTACCTCAAGTAGTAAGAAATATATTACCAGCTACAGGTAATGAGTTTGTTATAAATATTAAAGATACATCAGTATTAAATGTCATTGCTGTATCTGAATTATTCTTCCAAACTAAATCAGTAGCAGGAAATAATTTTAGATACTTTGAGTCATTCTTCGTAGCATGTATTCTTTATTTTATAATGACATTTACAATTACAAGAATACTAAGATTCATAGAAAAGAAGATAGATGGGCCAGAAAACTACATTATTGCAGGAAATCAAATGCAAGTAGCAAGAGCTGAGGATATAGTAAGAAAGGCTAAAGAAGTTTAGTGCATAAGGAGGAGATCAAATGGAAAATGTTATAGAAATAAAACATTTAAATAAATCCTTTGGAGATCATGAGGTTTTAAAGGATATTAACTTTTCAGTTAAGAAAGGTGAAGTTGTATGTATTATAGGTTCATCTGGATCAGGTAAATCTACTCTTTTAAGATGTGTAAACTTACTTGAAAAGCCTTCAGGTGGAGAAATTATCTATAATAATGAAAATATATTAGATGATAATCATGATATATACAAGTATCGAACTAAACTTGGAATGGTATTCCAACAATTTAATTTATTTGATAATCATAATGTATTAAGTAATTGCGTTGTTGGACAACTTAAAGTTTTAAAAAGAAGTAAATCAGAAGCAGAAGAAATTGCTATGAAATTCTTAGATGTAGTTGGAATGGGGAAATATATAAATGCTAAACCAAAACAATTATCAGGTGGTCAAAAGCAAAGAGTTGCAATAGCAAGAGCATTATCTATGGAACCAGATGTAATATTATTCGATGAACCAACTTCAGCTTTAGATCCTGAAATGGTAGGAGAAGTTCTAAAAGTAATGAAGGAACTTGCTGAAACAGGACTTACAATGCTTGTAGTTACACATGAAATGGAATTTGCAAGAGAAGTTGCAGATAGGGTAGTATTTATGAACAATGGAATAATAGAAGAAGAAGGAACGCCTGAAGAAATCTTTAATAATCCTAAGAAGGAACGTACTCGTGAATTCCTAAAGAGAACATTAAAATAAGCAATTATTTAACCATATAAATAATTATCTAAAAAGAAGCTGAAATCAGCTTCTTTTTTATTTGTTAATCTTATTAGAATATCTTGTTTTAATATTTGTCGTATATAGATTATAGAATTGATTTTATTTTAATAGATGGCCTAAAAGATAATTTAAATATTTATGTGCTTCTTCTAAACTTATTGGTTCTGGGCTAAAAAAAGCAGCTTCTAATATAATTAGTAGAGTATTACTAAAATGGACAGCTATTATTTCCAGTGGGATGTTTTTATTATCAAAATCAATACATTCATTAAAAACCATTTGCATTGTATGTTTCAAATATAAATGATAGTGATTAAGTAAAGGGCTATTGGATGGATTATTCCTTAGAATTTTAGCTAATAATTTACTATGTTTGTTAAATAAGTTATAAAGACGATCAAATAAAACATTTATTACTTCTTCAGAAGATATTAAATTATGATCTTTTAGATTAATTTCACTACTTATTAAATACCAGCAATAATTTAGTAAGTCATATTTGTCATCAAAGTAATTATAAAAAGTTGCTCTTGGGAAATTACTTACTTCACAAATCTCATTAACGCTAATGTTTTCAAATGGCTTTTTTGATAAAAGAGTAAACATAGTCTTTGTAAAAGATTCTAAAGTTCTCTTTGCACCACGGGTCATTTTTTTTGATAGATCGTATTTCATTTTTCACTTCCTTTTGCAATTTTAAAATTATGTCTAATTTTAAACAAGCTGTTTTCTTTGTTTATTGATTTAGATTTATGTATAATTTATCATAATATTATATATTTTACAACTGTCTAAAAATATACTATTATAAAAATTTAGAAAATTTCACTATTATCAGTGAAAAAGAAACTTATATAAATACTTTGGAATGGGATTGAGTGTAATAACTACTAAGTTAAAATTAATTACTTTAATAATTTAAAAGGAGAAGATGTAAAATGAAAATATTTATAACTGGTGGAACTGGATTTCTTGGGAAGAGAGTAGTGAAAAGGCTTTTGGCTGATAATAATCAACTTTATATATTAGTTAGAAATCTAGAAAAAATGGAAATTGAAAAAAATGTTAATGTGAAGTATGTAAAGGGGACACTTGAAAATATAAATGAGTGGGAGCACAATCTTAAAGGAATGGATGTAGTAATTCATATGGCGGCTCCAGTTGTTTTCTGGGGGGAATGGAGTATGTATCAAGAATTAATTATTGATGCAACGGAAAATATTCTTAAGTTTTCGGAACAGAATGGAGTAAAGAAATTTATATATATAAGCTCTGAGTCTGTACTTCAGGATAAAAAAGCTTTAATAAGCATTGATGAAAGCACCCCATATCCGAATGAACCTAATTCTTATTATGGAAAGTCAAAAATGATTGCCGAAAAGAATATACTACAAAAAAATTTAAATATTGACAGGATAATTATAAGGCCTACCTTCATTTGGGGACCGGGAGTTCCTGCTATGCAAACTATGATAAACAAAGTTAAAAATGGTCAATTTCAATGGATTGACCATGGGAATATCATAATTGATATGGTACATGTTGATAACGTATCTGAAGCAATTGCTCTTTCAAGCTATAAAGGAAAAGACAAAGACATATTTTTCGTAACGGATGATAGTCCTAAAACTACTAAAGTGTTTTTTTCTGATCTATTTTCTACCCAAGGTATAGAAGTATTAAATAAAAGTATACCAGGTTTTGTTGCACGTCCATTTGCATATATAGTAGAAGGAATATGGAAATTATTAAAACTAAAAAGTTATCCACCATTAACAAGATTTGATCTAGCTTTTATTGGAATGTCGAGATCATATATGATTGATAAAATTAAAAATGAACTTGGATATATACCTGTAGTCAATTACGAGGACGGTTTAGAGGAAATGAAACAAGTGTAAAAATAAATAAGTTAATTTAAGCAGTAAATTTAAAAAGGTTTACTGCTCTTTTTATTAAAAACTAGATAAATAGAATATACTTAAGGACATTCTTATTTTAAAATCTTTTAAATTTATTTAATATAATATAAAGTGTGCTTATAGATTAAATTTAAAAGGATATGTAAAAATAGGTCAAATAATATCAGAATTTGTATTAATTTTAACGAATAAGTTACGATAAATAAAATATATAGATAATATTAAAACTTAAGGAGGAAAAAATGGGAGATAAGAAAATTAAAATGAAAAGAATTTCCTTAAAGAGAGAAATATATAATTTATTATTAGTAACTTCAATAATACCAATAATATTGATTGTTGTAGTGAACTCATATTCTTTAAGTAGAAATATCATAAATGTAAACAATTCTATTATTAAGGGAAATGAAAATTTAATTAAGGAGTCTTTAGCTATTGATCATATAAATACTGATAAAAATTTAGAGTTTTTAGCATCAGACGCTAATGCTAAAGGTCTTAAAGATAGTAAGAATGATGAATCAATGTGGTTACAAAAAGGATTAGAGAACTTTTTAAGTTCAAATGATGACATAGCTAATGTCTATATGGCAAGTGAAGATGGAAAGTTCATTGTTGTTCCTTATGCTGAAATTGAAGTTGGATTTGATCCAAGACAAAGAGATTGGTACAAGGATGCTGTAAACAATCCTAATGAAGTAGTAGTATCAGATGTATATACTGGTGCAGTGACTGGGGAGATGATGGTATCATATTCAAAGGCCGTATATAATGATAATGGAGAGTTACAAGGAGTTATAGGTGTAGATAAGGATTTAGAGAAATTATCAGAGACAGTTAAGAAGATAGATAATATGAATAGTGCTTATTCAACTATCTTTACACCTAATGGAACTATAATTGCTGATGAAGATTCTGATATGATAGGAAAAAATGTTAATGATCTACCGTGGATAGAAAAGGTTCTTAATATTGAGGATGGAAAAAGTGAGTATATTAAAATAAATGATTTAATTTACTCAGTAAATAGAGTTATTGAAAAGGAAAGTGGATATACAATTTGTGTATTTGTACAAAGTAAGGAACTTATATCTTTATATGTAAAAGAACTTGTAATACCTGCTATAATTTTGGTTTTAGCAATTGTAGTATTGATAATTTCTTCAAGAATATTTACAAGAAAATTAACATCTCCTATTAAGGAAGTAGTTAAAATTATAAATAAAATAAAAGATGGTAACTTCACTGAATATGCAGAGATAAATGAGCATTATAATATAGAAGTAACATCTATGTTAGAAGGAGCTAATGCCCTAGTACATGATATGGGAGTTTTATTAGATAGAGTTAAAGATTCTTCAGAAAGTGTTAATGAGGGATGTGCTACTTTATTTAGAATTATTTCAGAATCTAGTAATGTAGGGGAAGAAATAGCTAAATCAGTACAAGAAATTGCACAAGGAGCAACTAATCAAGCAGCACAATTAGATGAAAGTGTTAGAATAGTAGGTGGACTTGAAGAAGAGATTGATAAATCCCTTGCAAGCTCTGAAAAAATGCTTAAAACTTCAAAAGAAGTTAAGTCTTCTTCTCAAGAAGGTATGTTAGCTATTGAAGAATTAAGTGAAAAGTATTCTGAAAATAAAGAAGCAAATGATAATATAGTCAATAAAGTTAATTTATTATCTGAAAAATCAAATCAGGTAGGGATTATAGTAGAAGTAATTAAATCAATTACTGAACAAACTAATCTTCTAGCTTTAAATGCAAGTATTGAAGCCGCTAGAGCTGGAGAAGTAGGTAAGGGATTTGCAGTAGTAGCTGAAGAGGTAAGAAAACTTGCTGAAGAGTCAGCAAAATCAGCATCAGAAATTAATTTAGTAATAGATGAAATTAAGAGAAGCATAAGTGAATTAGATAGAGAGATATTAAAAACTAGCAAATTAAATGATGAAACTGGTGAAAGTCTAGTTTCAACTAAAATTAAGTTTGAAGTAATTGATAAAATAATTAATGAGTTAGAAACTAATATTAGAGAAGTGACAGATTCACTAGATCAAATTACTATAAATAAAGATAATGTTGTATTTAAAATATCAGAAGTAGCAGCAGTAGGGCAAGAAACAGCAGCAATTACTGAAGAATTAAGTGCAGCTTCAGAAGAACAATCTTCTGGATTACAAGAAATAGCTAATGAAGCAGAAGGTTTAAAAGATAATTCTCAAAATTTAAATGAAGTGATTAATAAATTTAAAATTTAATATAATAAGATTTATATTTAATTAAAGGTGGTTATATCATATTGATTTTAGTCAATGTTGGTATAATCACTTTTTTTAGTTAAGAGGAAATATTTATGAATTAATATTGAAATATACAATATAGATATATTGAGGGAATAATGGGGCGGGGGAATTATTATGTCAAATGGATTTTATACATTTAATAATTATTTTAAGTCTAATATAGGGATTATAACAGCTTCTATGGAGGACTATATAGAGATGATTTATAGGTTATCTTGTGATAAGGGATTCACTAGAGTAGTAGATTTATCTAAGGAACTTAATGTTAGACCAGCATCTACAACTAAGATGATAAAGAAATTAAATGAAATTAGTTTAGTAAGTTATGAGAGATATGGATATATAAGATTAACTGAAGATGGAAAAATATACGGAGAATATTTATTATATAGGCATAATACTGTTGAAAAATTCTTGAAAATTATAGGAGTCACTAAGAATGTATTAGAAGAAACAGAAAAAATAGAACATGTATTAAGTAAAGATACATTTGAGAAAATTGAAAACTTTATAGAAATAATTAATAATCATCCAATAATTAAAGAGAAATTAGGTAAGACTAAATAATAAGAAAATATTATTATTTAGGAGTGATACTATGAAATCAATTTGGAGTGAAAGTTATGATATTAAAGATAGAGGAGCATTAAATAATTCTAAGGAGGTTGAGGTTTTAATTATAGGGGGAGGAATTGTAGGGTTACTTACAGCATATATGCTTAAGGAAAAAGGAGTAGAGGCAATAGTAATAGATAGGGGAAAGGTATTAAAGGGAAATACTATTAACACTACTGCTAAGATAACAATACAACATAATATTATATATGATAAATTAATTAAGGAGTTTGGAGAAGAAAATGCTAAGAAATATGCAGATGCCAATAAACTTGCTTTAGAGAATTATGAGGAAATAATAAAAAAGAATAATATTGATTGTGAATTCGAAAAAGAAGATGCTTATGTTTATTCTTTAGATGACCCTAAAAAGATTATCAAGGAATATGAAGCAGCTATGAAATTAGGAATTGATGCAGAATTAGTAGATAAAACAGAACTTCCATTTGAAGTTGCAAAGGCTGTTAAGTTTAAGAATCAAGCTAATTATAATCCTGTAAAGTTTTTAAATTTTATAGCAAAGGACTTAACTATATATGAAAATACTAAAGCTATAGAAGTTAAGGAAAATACAGTAATAACTGATAAGGGAGAAATAAAAGCAAAACATATAGTAGTTGCGACTCATTTTCCAATTATAAATGTCCCAGGGTTCTATTTCTTAAGGATGCATCAAGAAAGAGAATATGTTATTGCTTTAAAAAATGCTCAAATATTAAATGGAATGTATATAGATGAAAAGGATGGAGGATATTCTTTTAGAAGATATAAGGATTACTTAATACTTGGTGGCGCTGCTGGTAGAACGGGGAATAATGAAGCTGGTGGAGCTTATGATAAGCTTAGAAATTTTGCTAAAAAGCACTTTGAAAACTCAGTAGAAGAGTATCACTGGTCAGCTCAGGACTGTATTACTTCTGATGGTATTCCTTTTATAGGATATTATTCAAAAGAAATGCCTAATGTATATGTAGCGACTGGATTTAATAAGTGGGGAATGACCTCATCTATGGTTTCTGCAATTATAATTAGTGGGTTAATTACAGGTAAAGAGTATGATTTTAATGAAATATTCTCACCAACTAGGTTTGATTTTACAGCATCAATTAAAAACTTAGCTGTAGATGGATTTGAAACCACCTATAATTTTATAGCAGAAAAGGTAAGGCTTCCACTATCAACTATTGAAAATGTTAATAATGGTGAAGCAGATGTAATTATACATGAAGGAAAGAAAGTTGGAATTTATAAAACTAAAAATGGAGAAGTTCATACAGTATCTAATAAATGTCCTCATTTAGGGTGTGAATTAAAATGGAATAATGATGATTTATCATGGGATTGTCCTTGTCACGGATCAAGATTTGATTATAAGGGGAATTTCTTAGACTCACCTTCAATTAAAGTGTTAAAGTATGAAGAAGAGTGATAATTATCATAAGAAGAAAAGTTTTTTTGAAGGATGGTATTTTAAACAACAATCTAAAGATTTTAGCATAGCCCTGATACCTGGAATTAATATTAGTAAGGATGGAAATAAGTATGCTTTTATTCAAATAATAACTGAAGAAAAAGCTTATAATGTTAATTATAATTTTAAGGATTTTTCTATAAGTGATGATAAGCTTACAATAAAAATAAAAGATAACATTTTTTCTACTAAAGGGGTGATTTTAAGTATTAAAAGTAAAGATATTAATATTAAAGGGAGGCTTATTTATAATGATATTACTCCAATAAAAGGAGATATTATGGGGCCTTTTGCATACTTTCCATTTATGGAATGTTTCCATGGTGTTTTAAGCTTAAATCATAAGGTAAATGGAACTTTAATATTAAATAATAAAGAAATAACCTTTAATAATGACTTTGGATACATAGAAAAAGATTGGGGAAAGTCTTTTCCAAATAGGTATTTATGGGTACAATGTAATGATTTTTCAGTAGATGATACTAGTATAATGGTATCTATTGCTGATATACCATTCTTAGGTTTTGAGTTTAAGGGATGCATAGCAGTAGTTTATTATAAATGTAGGGAGTATAGATTAGCTACATATAACGGAGTTAAACTAGTTTCATATGATGAAAAAGGGTTAGTGATTAAAAGAGGTGCTTATAAACTAGAAGTGAAAATAAAAGAATTATCTCCACAAGGCCTGTTGGCTCCTAATGGAGGAGAAATGGTAAGAACTATATATGAAAATCTTACATGCAAGGCAAATTTTAAATTTTATAAAAATGATGAATTGATATTTGATTTAGATAGTAATAGGGCTAGCTTTGAATATGTAAATAGCTAGGTAAAATAGGTAAGAGAGAAGAGGAATTATTTATCCATTATCAATTAAAAAAAGGCTGCTTTTTCAGCAGCCTTTCATATTACATTGATTTATGGAATGTTCTGTTTATAACATCTAATTGTTGTTCTCTAGTTAACTTAATGAAGTTTACAGCATAGCCTGAAACTCTTATAGTTAATTGAGGATATAATTCAGGATGATCCATAGCATCTAATAAAGTTTCTCTATCAAATACATTAACATTTAAGTGATGAGCATCTTGACCAAAATATCCATCCATTAATGAACTTAAGTTCTTAATTCTGTCTTCAGGAGTTTTTCCTAAAGCATCTGGTATTATTGAGAAAGTATTTGAAATACCATCTTGTGAATGCTCATATGGTAATTTAGCAACAGAGTTTAATGATGCTAATGAACCACTATTATCTCTTCCGTGCATTGGGTTAGCACCTGGAGCAAATGGTTCTCCTGCTTTTCTTCCATCAGGAGTAGTACCAGTCTTCTTACCATAAACAACGTTTGAAGTTATAGTTAATACTGATTGAGTGTGGTATGCATTTCTGTAAGTCTTGTTTTGTCTGATTTTATTCATCATGTTTTCAACTAGATATACAGCTATATCATCAACTCTATCATCATCATTTCCGTATTTAGGGAAATCGCCTTCGATTTCAAAATCAATAGCAACTCCTTCTTCATTTCTTATTGGCTTAACTTTAGCATATTTAATAGCTGAAAGTGAGTCAGCACAAACTGAAAGTCCTGCTATACCACAAGCCATTGTTCTAAATACGTCTCTGTCATGTAAAGCCATTTGTAATTTTTCATATGAATACTTATCATGCATGTAGTGGATAACATTTAAAGTATTAACATAAAGGTTAGCTAACCAATCTGTCATTATTTCGAATTTTTCCATTACTTCATCATAATTTAAGTATTCGCTAGTGATAGGAGCTAGTTTTGGTCCTACTTGCATTCCGTACTTTTCATCTTTACCACCATTTATAGCGTAAAGTAAAGTCTTAGCTAAGTTAACTCTAGCACCGAAGAATTGCATTTGCTTACCAACTCTCATTGCAGATACACAACAAGCAATTGCATAATCATCTCCCCAGTATGGAGCCATTAAATCATCATTTTCATATTGAACTGAGCTTGTATCAATAGAAACCTTTGAACAGAAATCTTTAAATCCTTGAGGTAATCTAGTTGACCAAAGTACAGTTAGGTTTGGTTCAGGTGATGGTCCTAAAGTATATAATGTGTTAAGAATTCTGAAAGAGTTCTTAGTAACTAAAGTTCTTCCATCTAATCCCATACCACCGATTGATTCAGTAACCCAAGTTGGATCTCCTGAGAATAAATCGTTGTATTCTGGAGTTCTTAAGAATTTAACAAGTCTTAATTTCATAACGAAATGGTCAACTAATTCTTGAGCTTCTTCTTCTGTAATTAATCCAGCTTTTAAATCTCTTTCTATATATATATCTAAGAAAGTAGAAGTTCTTCCAAGAGACATAGCAGCACCGTTTTGATCTTTTATAGCTCCAAGGAATCCAAAGTATAACCATTGGATAGCCTCTTTAGCATTAGTTGCTGGCTTAGAAATATCAAATCCGTAAGTTTCAGCTAGGCCTTTTAATTCTTTTAAAGCTAGGATTTGATCAGAGATTTCTTCTCTTAATCTAATAATATCTTCATCTATGCATTTAACTTCTAAACTCTTCTTTTGAGCCATTTTATCTTCAATTAATCTATCTACTCCATATAGAGCAACTCTTCTGTAGTCACCTATGATTCTTCCTCTACCATAAGCATCTGGAAGACCAGTGATAACACCAGATTTTCTTGCAAGTCTCATTTCATCTGTATAAGCATCGAAAACACCTTGATTATGTGTTTTTCTATATTTAGTAAATATTTCACAAATCTTAGGGCTTACTTCATAGCCATATGATTTTGCAGCATTTTCAGCCATTCTTATTCCACCAAAAGGCATAACTGCTCTTTTTAATGGAGCATCAGTTTGAACCCCAACTATTTTTTCAAAAGCTTGATCTATATATCCAGCTTTATATGCATTTATTCCTGAAACAGTTTCAGTATCTAAATCTAAAATACCGTTTTCTCTTTCTTTTTTAAATAGTTCACTTACTTCATCCCATAATTTTTTAGTTGCATCAGTAGCTCCAGCTAAAAAGCTGTCGTCACCTTTATATTCTGTGTAGTTAAGTTGGATAAAGTTTCTAACATCAATAGACTTAGTCCATTGACCTTCTTTAAAGTTAATCCATTCTTGCTTCATACATTGCACCCCTTTTTTAGAAATTAGTAGCACTAAAGGCTTGAAATATATTCTCAACAAATAATGCTTATCATTTAAATTATAGCATCAAATAATAGTTAATACAAGAAAAATGTTTAAAATTTAACAATATAATATACATTCAAAATGCAAAATAAGTTGATTATATAATATCATACCTTTATAATTATATAGAAAATTTCAAAAATATAAAGGTATATTATAAAAAAATTTGGAGGTTTTTTATGGCGGGGGAAATAAAAATTTGTAGATGTAGAGATGTTAGCTACTTAGAGATAAGAAAGGCAATGCTTGAAGGAGCTAGAAATTTAGAGGATATTATGATGGAAACTGGCGCTGCAACTTGCTGTGGAGGATGTACAAGTCAAGTTATAGAAATATTAGAATCTGTATGTAGATGCAATAATATTTCTATGAAAGAAGTTATAAAAACAGTTAATGATGGCGCAGATACTGTTGAAAAAGTAGGAGAAATTACTAAGGCAGGAACTACTTGTGGGAGATGTAGACCATTAATACAAAATGTAATTGAAGTAAAAAGATAGACTTATTATATATTTATATTAGAAAAAAGATTTATTAGATATATAATAGGTCTATTTTTTTATTTTTATCAAAAAGTGAACGTTTATGATTATATGAAAAAAATATTTGAATGTTTTTGCATTAATTTGAACGAAAATTCTTGAAAACGATTTTGGAACGTAGTATTATTTAATCAAGGAGTGATTTTTATGTTAACAGAAGAAAGACATAAGCTAATATTAGAGGAGCTTAATAAAAATTCGGTGGTATATGTAAGTGAACTCGTAAAAATGTTAGATACTTCAGAGTCAACAATTAGAAGAGACTTAAATTCATTAAATGCAGAAGGTAAGCTTAAGAAAGTTCATGGAGGTGCTACTCTAGTTGAAAATGAGTTTAATACAAAGGATGATAACTTATCCATAAGAGAAAATTTAAATATGCAAGATAAGGCTATCATTGCAAAGTATGCAGCTAGTTTAGTAACTAAGGATGATTTTGTATATATAGACTCAGGAACAACAACAAATTTAATAATAGATTATTTAGAAGAAACAAGTGCAGTATATGTAACTAACGGTATAAATCAGGCTAAGAGATTAATAGGTAAAGGATTTACAACTTATATTATTGCGGGTGAGTTAAAAACTTCTACTGAAGCAATAGTAGGTGTTGAGGCTATAAATAGTTTAAGGAGATATAACTTTACTAAAGGCTTTTTTGGAACTAATGGTATTTCTGAAAATAGAGGCTTTACTACTCCAGATATGAAAGAAGCTTTAGTTAAAGAAGAAGCTATTAAAAGGACAAGAAACGCATATATACTTGCAGATAAAACAAAATTTAATGAAATAAGTTGCATTACATTTGCAGAAGTAGACGAAGCAATAATAATTACTACAGAAATAGAAGATACTAGGTATTATGATAAAACTGAAATAGTGGAGGTCTTAAAATTATGATATATACGATAACATTTAATCCAGCTTTAGATTATATAGTTAGAGTTGATGATTTCAAATTAGGGCAAGTTAATAGAACATCTTATGAAGAAATATATGCAGGAGGAAAAGGAATCAATGTTTCTATAGTTTTAAATAATTTAAATGTAGAAAATATAGCACTTGGATATATTGCTGGTTTTACTGGAGAAGAAATAGAAAATAAAGTAAAGCGTATGGGATGTAAAACAGATTTTATAAAGCTTAATAATGGTTTGTCTAGAATAAATGTTAAGTTAAAATCTAATGAAGAATCAGAGATAAATGGTCAAGGGCCAGATATTACTGATAACGATTTAGATAAATTATATAAAAAATTAGATTTATTGAAAGAAGGTGATGTATTAGTTTTAGCAGGAAGCATTCCAAATACCCTTCCAGAAAATATATATGAAATAATCATGGAAAGGTTAAAAGATAAAGCAGTAAAGATTATAGTAGATGCAACAAGAGATTTATTATTAAATGTTTTAAGATATAGACCATTTTTAATTAAACCAAATCACCATGAATTAGGGGACTTATTTAATATTGAAATTAAAAATGAAGAAGAAATTATTATTTATGCAAAAAAACTTAAAGAAATGGGAGCTAGGAATGTGCTAATTTCTATGGCTGGAGATGGGGCCATATTCATAACAGAAGATAATAGAGTTATAAAATCATCAGCTCCAAAAGGAAAGCTAGTTAATTCTGTAGGAGCAGGAGATTCTATGGTTGGTGGCTTTATAGCAGGATATTTAAAGAATAAGAATTTTGAAGAAGCTTTTAAGATGGGAGTTGCAACAGGAAGTGCTAGTGCTTTTTCAGAAGGATTAGCAACTAAAGATAAGGTGTATGAATTGTTAAAAGAAATATTATAGGATGGAGGATTAATTATGAAAATTACAGATTTATTAAATAGAAAATCTATATCAATAAATCCTAAGGTTGATTCTAAAAAAGATGCTATAAATATGTTAGTTAATTTAATGGATGCCTCAGGAAATATAAGAGATAAGAATGAGTATAAAAAAGCTGTTTTAGCTAGAGAAGAACTTAGTACTACTGGAATTGGAGATGGGGTAGCAATACCACATGCTAAAACGAAGGCTGTTAAGGATGCAGGTTTAGCAGCTATGATAGTTAATGATGGAGTCGATTATGATTCCTTAGATGGCAATCCAGCCAAAATATTCTTTTTAATAGCTGCCCCAGATGGAGAGAACAATTTACATTTAGAAGTTTTAGCAAGACTTTCAACTATGTTAATGGATGAAAAGTTTAGAAAAGCTCTAGAAAATTCAAAAACACCAGAAGAATTTATAAAATTAATTGATGAATTTGAAAACAAAAAGGTTAATAAAGTAAAAGAAGAAAATAAAGATGGATATAGAGTATTAGCAGTAACAGCATGTCCTACCGGAATTGCCCATACTTATATGGCAGCTGAAAGCTTAGAAGAAAAGGCGAAGGAAATGGGAGTTTCAATAAAAGTAGAAACTGATGGTTCAGGTGGAGCTAAAAATGTATTAACTTCTAAGGAAATAGAAGAAGCTGAATGCATTATTATAGCAGCTGATAAAAAAGTTGAAATGGCAAGATTTGATGGAAAAAAAGTAATTCAAACTAAGGTTTCTAATGGAATTCATAAGTCTGAAGAATTAATAAGTAGAGCTACATCAGGAGATGCACCTATTTATCATCATAATGGGTCAAAAAGTTCAGAAGAAGAATCTACTGGAGAAAAAGAAGGTATAGGACATCAAATATATAAGCACCTTATGAATGGAGTTTCACATATGCTACCATTTGTTATTGGTGGAGGTATATTAATAGCTCTAGCATTTTTATTTGATGATTATAGCATAGATCCTGCAAACTTTGGTATGAATACACCATTTGCAGCATTCTTGAAAACTGTTGGAGGAACTGCCTTTGACTTTATGTTACCTATATTAGCTGGGTATATTGCAATGAGTATAGGTGATAGACCAGCACTTGCAGTAGGTTTTGTAGGTGGGATGCTTGCTAATAAGGGAGGTTCAGGATTCTTAGGAGCATTACTTGCAGGTTTCATTGCGGGATATTTAATAGTTGGATTAAAGAAGTTATTTGAAAAACTTCCGAATAGTTTTGAAGGTCTAAAGCCAGTACTACTATATCCATTCTTTGGAATATTAATGATTGGTGCAATAATTATGTTTATAATAAATCCTCCAGTAGCAGCCTTAAATAATGGAATTACAAATGTTTTAAATAACATGGGTGAGAGTAGTAGAATATTACTTGGAGCAGTTTTAGGTGGAATGATGGCATTTGATATGGGAGGGCCTTTAAATAAAGCAGCATATGTTTTCGGAACAGCTTCTTTAGCAAATGGACAATTTGAATTTATGGCAGCAGTTATGATTGGTGGAATGGTTCCTCCTTTAGCAATTGCGCTATGTACAACTTTCTTCAAAAATAAGTTCACTAAGAAAGAAAGACAATCAGCATTAACTAACTATATCATGGGATTATCATTTATAACAGAAGGAGCAATACCTTTTGCAGCAGCAGATCCATTAAGAGTTATTCCAGCTTGTGTGGTAGGATCAGCAACTGCAGGTGCGTTATCAATGTTCTTTGGTTGTGCGCTTAGAGCTCCTCATGGTGGTATATTTGTATTACCAGTTATAAGCAATCCTTTAGGATACTTTGTTGCATTAGTTGTTGGTTCATTATTAGGTATGATAGTTTTAGCACTTCTAAAGAAAAGTAAATATTAGTATTAAAATTAAATCATTTAATATAAGATTTGAATAATTACTGTTATTTGTAAATTAGTCCTTTGTAAAAAGGACAAGATTGTAATATAATATAAATGTAGGAAGTTTAGTATAACAATACTAATTAAATTATAGGAGTGTGATTATGATGAAAAGCTTAAAAGGTACAAAGACAGCAGAAAATCTTATGAAATCATTCGCAGGTGAATGCCAAGCTAGAACTAGATATACTTATTATTCAAGCGTAGCTAAGAAAGAAGGTTTTGTTCAAATTTCAAACATATTTATGGAAACAGCTGAACAAGAAAAAGAACATGCTAAGAGATTTTACAAATTCTTAAAGGATGAATTTGCAGGAGAAGCTATTGAAATCAATGCAGCATATCCAGTAGGGTTATATGAAAGTACTGCAGACAATTTAAGAGCAGCAGCAGCTGGAGAACATGAAGAATGGTCTCACGATTATCCTGAGTTTGCTAGAATAGCAAGAGAAGAAGGATTCCCAGCTATAGCAGCAGCTTATGATAAGATTAGTGAAGTAGAAAACATGCATGAAAGAAGATATAATGCATTATTAAAGAATGTAGAAAATGGAACAGTGTTTAAGAGAGAAGAAGTAGTTCTTTGGAAATGTGGAAATTGTGGATTTATTTTCGAAGGAAAAGAAGCTCCAGAATTATGTCCAGCATGCTTACATCCAAAAGCTTACTTTGAAGTATGTACTGAAGCATATTAATAGTTCTAAGAACCTGAAAGTGTTACTTTCAGGTTCTTTTAATTTTTATATTTATATAATGACAAATACATATAGATTAATAAGTTATTTAAGAGATATAATTAATATAATACTAGAAATACATAAAGGGGTATTATTATGTTTAAGTCTTTGAAAAAAAAGTTCACAGGGATATATCTTGCTTTAGTATTACTTATTATATTAGTAGGAGCAGCATCTACTGTAAGTACAAATTCAATAAGAAATTATATAAATGGATTTATAAGTAATAACTATATGAGCATTGATTCTGTAAATAATATGATAAACGCTATTAATAATCAAGATAAAGCTATCTTAATTTATCTTCAAGGAAATAAGGAAGAAGCATTAAATTTGTTTCATAAAAATGATGATGAATTTTATAAATGGTTTTATATTGAGAAAGGAAATGTTACAGAAGAAGGGGAACTTGATGTTGTAGATGAAATAAACAATCAATATATTGAATTTGGAAAGTTATTTTCATCCCTTCAGGATATAAGTAATGGTAGTAACCATGAAGAAATAGTAGAGTATTATTATGAAAAGATAGTACCTCAAATCGATACCATTAATACTTCCTTAGAGAATTTATCAGATTTAAATGAAGAAATTCTATTTAGTAAAAAGGAAAGCTTAAGAAGTATGGCACAAACATCTATTTATATAATAGGTTTTATGGCGTTAATAGTTTCAGTGTTAGGTGGATCTATTGCCATGTTTCTAACTAATAGGTACTTTAATCCTATTACTTTGTTATTAGATGCAATTAAGTCAGTTAAAGAAGGCAATTTAAATAAGAAGGCTCCTATAGTTTATAATGATGAAATAGGTGAGCTAGCATTAGAATTTAATAATATGGTAAATAGACTTTATCAATTTGAGATAGAATCTAAGGGAAGTTTACAAGCTGAGAAGGACAAGTCAATAAATATAATAAAAAGTATATCTGATCCAATAGTATTATTAGATAATAATTTTAGAATAAAGTTTATTAACGATAAAGGTAAAAAGTTCTTCCGTATTTATAGTGATAACTATAAGGAGAGAAGTTTCTTAGAGGTTATTCCTATTCCAGAGGCCTTCAAATTTATAAAAGGAAGTTTAGGTGAGGATAATAAAACGAAAATTATTGAAGTTACTAAAGATAATAAGAAGTATTTCTTTAATTTAACTATCAATGCTATAAAAATAAGCGGAGAAGATGTACAAGAAGTATCTGTTTTATTTAAAGATGTTACAGATTTAAAAGAGCTTGAAGCAGTAAAAACAGAGTTTATTGGAGCAGTTTCACATGAATTAAAAACACCCCTTACATCAATAATGATGGGAATTGGATTAATAAATAATAAAAATATAGGTGAATTAAATAATAAGCAAAAAGAAATAGTTAAAACAATTGGAGAAGATGTTCAAAATTTAAATGAGTTAGTATCAAACTTATTAAAAATATCTGAGATCCAAGCCAATAAATATAGTTTTAATATTAAGGAAAATGATATTAATAAGTTACTTGGAGAAGTTATTGTAAGTTTTCTTAATCAAGCAGAGGAAAAAAATATTAAATTAAAGCTAGATATTAAAGAAGAACTTCCGCTGGTAATGATAGATAGAGAAAAAATAAAATGGGTTCTTAATAATTTAATATCTAATGCAATAAGGTATACAGAACTAGGGGAAGTAATAGTTAGTTCTTATAGGAAGCTAGAAAAAATATATATAGAAGTAACTGATACAGGAAGAGGAATTCCTAAAAATTATTTAACTAAGATATTTGAAAAATTTGTTAGAGTAGAAGAGTTTGAAATCCCTGAAGAAAGCACGGGGCTGGGCCTATCTATTGCTAAAGATATAGTTGAAATTAATGGTGGAGAAATATGGTGTGAAAGTGAAGTAGGGATTGGAAGTAAATTTATATTTACTATACCTATTTCTATTGATATATAAGTTGTAATAAAGATTCTAAATTTAATTAAGATGTATTTCATATTTAGAATATGTGAGATAGAAAATTATCGAAACAATATATATATTAACTAGGGGAGGAAAAAGATGAAGAAAATATTAGTTGTTGATGATACTAAGAATATTAGAGTGTTACTAAGTACATGTCTTGAACTTAGAGGGTACGAAGTTATAACTGCAGATAATGGTGGAGAAGCTCTTGAAATTATTAATGATAAGAATCAAAAAATAGATTTAATATTTTTAGATATAAGAATGCCAGGATTAAGTGGAACAGAGTTACTTAAGAATATAAAATATATTAGAAATAACTGTCCAGTAGTAATTATGACTGCATTTGCAACAGTTAAAAATGCAGTAGAATGTACTAAGCTTGGAGCTTTAATATATCTTCAAAAGCCATTTTCACCTGAAAGAATAAATTTAGTATTAGATGAAATTGAAAATAAGAAGAAAATAGGAAGCATAGATAAAGATATAGATGCGTTACTAGATGAGGCAAGGGATTTATTAGATAAGGAAGAGAACACTAACGAGGCATTTAATTTATTAAAAAAGGCCCTTAGTATAAATCCATATTATAAGGAAACTTATTTGCTAATAAGCAAATTAAATGAGAAGATAGGAAATGAAGAGGAAATGATTAGATTTAGAGAGATATATAAACTTTTTAAATAAAATGCGAATAAAACATAATGATATGTAGAAAATTTGAACAAATAGTCTGAAAAATTCATATATAGTATATTTAAAATTAATTATAACTAATATATAAT
>OGSQ01000168.1_pt1 | contig 39996 bp, 38 predicted proteins | sample 1573921 | NCBI WGS metagenome assembly OGSQ01 (sample SAMN03295832, study PRJEB24534) | human gut metagenome | isolation source: fecal sample 7 from infant 4 | host: Homo sapiens | place: USA: Pittsburgh, PA | collected 2014-07 | reverse complement strand
TAAAAATAGTTTGGAGAAGAAATATGGTTATAGGTAAGGATTTTTATCAAAAAGGAGCAATAGATATTGCCAGAAATATATTAGGGGATTTTCTTATAAGAGAAGTTAATGGCAAAAAGATTAAAACTATGATTGTTGAAACTGAAAGTTATATTGGAGCTACTGATAAGGCATGTCATGCTTACGATTATAAAAAGACTGAAAGAACAAAACCTCTTTTTGAGGATGGAGGCATAGCTTATGTTTACTTTATTTATGGCTTATATTACTGTCTTAATATTGTAACTAATAAAAAAGATGAGCCAGAAGCTGTTTTAATAAGGGCAGTTGAACCATTAGATAGCTTTGATTACCTTGCTAATATTAGATTTAATAAAAATTATGAAGAGTTAACTAAGACTCAAAAAAGGAATTTAACTAATGGACCTGCAAAGTTATGTAGTGCCCTTAATATAACTAAAAGTGATAATTATAAAAAACTATACTTAGAAGGTGATTTATATTTAGAACATAATCCCAATAAAAATTTCGAAATAGTTGAGACAAAAAGAATAGGCATTGATTATGCTGAAGAAGCTAAGGACTTTTTATGGAGATTCTATATTAAAGATAATAGTTATGTATCAAAAAAATGAATATTTATATAGTTTTGTATAAAACTAATAATGATTTTATATCAAGGAGGTTTATATATGAAATTAAAAAAATCATTATTAGTAATTTGCTCATTATTAATATTTTCTTCTATATTAATTGGAGCCGCAGAACCAGAGAAAGCAATGAATGCTAAAAGTCCAGTTGTTATTGGCGAAATTATAGATGTAGAAAAAAGTGAAGATAATAAATCTGTTAGAATAACCGTTGAGGGTTATATAAAAGATAAAGAAGTAAACAAAATAAAAGTTGTAGGAATAATTGATGATACAACTAAAGTTATGAATTCTTCTAACGATAAAAAAGAAAAGATAGAATTTCAAAAGGGAGATTTAGTTTATATGAGAGTAAGTGAAGCTATGACTAAATCTAATCCACCGCAAACTATAATAAAAAGAATATTTATTACAAAAAATAAGTAAAAAATTAAATATAATATCTACAATATAAATAAATGGAGGGTGAAAAATGAATAAATATGATAAAGATGAATTAAAAGATAGATTAACAGAATTACAATATAAGGTTACTCAAGAAAATGCTACTGAAGCACCTTTTTCAAATGAATATTGCGATAACTTTGAAGAAGGAATATATGTAGATATAGTTTCTTTAGAGCCTTTATTCGTGTCAGATGCAAAGTTTGATTCAGGATGTGGGTGGCCAGCTTTTTCAAAGCCTATTGATAGAAAGCTAATTAATGAAAAAGTAGATAGAAGTCATGGAATGGTAAGAACAGAAGTAAGAAGTAAATCTTCAGATTCTCATTTAGGACATGTTTTTTGTGATGGACCAGAGGAATTAGGAGGACTTAGATATTGCATAAATTCAGCAGCATTAAAATTTATACCTAAAGACAAAATGAAAGAAGAAGGATACGAAGAATATTTAAGTTTATTTGATAAATAAGAAAAAGGTGGTTTCCACCTTTTTTATTTATGTTTGTGAGCATGTAGTAATTTACATAATTATTTAATGTTTGTTATAATAGATATAAAACCTATGAAAATACAATTACAACCATGGGGGTCTAGGATGAGTAAAAGTAGTAAACGTAATAAAAAAAATAATAGAGAAAGAGCTTTATATGTAACCATATGCGTTTGTTTAGTCTTTATGTTTTTAATTGGTAAACTAACATATATAATGGTTTATAAAAGTAAGGAATATAGGCATATGGCTCAAGGACAATGGAATTCTCATGTGACAGTAAAAGCAACAAGAGGAGATATAGTTGATAGAAATGGTTCAATACTTGCAACATCAATAGATGTTTATAATGTTGATTTAGATTTAGAAGCCATAGATATACATATTCAAGATGAAAAGACAACAAAAGAAGAAGTGGCAAAGGCATTAGCAGAAGCATCAGGACTTAGTATAGAAGAGGTAAATGAAAAGTTAAATCCATCTAGTGAAGATGGTGTAAAAATTACCACAAGTACTTTGGTAAAAGGAATAGATAAGGAAACTTCTGATAGAATTAGAGCATTAAATATATATGGTGTAGTAACATCTATTAGTCAAAAAAGATATTATCCTAATAATAATTTCTTAGCTCATGTTCTTGGAAGTGTAAATTCTGATAACATAGGATTAAATGGAATTGAATTAGAATATGATTATGAACTTTCTGGAATAGATGGAAATAAAATTTCGGAAATAGATGGAAGTTTAAAGGACTTACCTTATCAAACAGTTAAATATTCAAGTCCTGTAGATGGGAAAAATGTTGAATTAACTATAGATGAAAATATACAATTAATGGCTGAAAAAGCTGCAGAACAAGGATATACAGATAATAAGGCTAAAGAGGTAACTATAATTGTTATGAATCCTAATAATGGAGAAATATTAGCAATGGTAAATAAGCCAGATTTTAATCCAAACACTCCTTATGAAGATTATGAAAAATTTGCTGGGGAAGATGATTTTGAAAAGCTTCAAAATATGTTTAGAGATAGTGCAATTAGTGATACCTTTGAGCCAGGATCAACATTTAAAAATATTACTATGGCAGCGACATTAGAAGAAGGAACAGCTAGTGAAAATGATACTTTTTATTGTGATGGTGGAGTAAAATTTGGTTCTACAACAATAAAATGCTGGAATACATCAGGACATGGAACTCAAACTCTTCCTCAAATATTACAAAATTCTTGTAATGTAGGATTTATGGAACTAGGAGCAAGGCTTGGTAGTGAAAAACTTAAAGAATATATTGATAAATTTGGCTTTGGTAAAACAACTAATATAGATTTACCAGGAGAATCAGAAGGTATCGTTAAGTCAGTTAGTGATATGAGTGAAATGGACTTAGCTACTATTGCTTTTGGACAAACTAATACAGTAAATAGTGTTCAATTACTAACAGCTTTTAATGCTATAGCTAATGGAGGAGATTTAATTCAACCTCATATAATGAAAAAAATAAGTTCTGAAGCTAGCAATGGAACAAAGGTAATTGATGAAATATTTGAACCTACTATCCAAAAGGGAATAATTTCTGAAGAAACTACTGCTACATTAAGAGATTACTTAGAAAGAACAATTAATCAAGGACAAGCAATTGGAAGTTTTATGGGTAAGGATAGGAGAGTAGGAGGAAAAACAGGGACTGCTCAAACTATAGATTCTATAAATGGAGGTTATTCTTCAGATAAATATATAGCATCTGTATTAGCATTATATCCAGTAGAAGATCCTCAAATAACTATTTATATAAAAGTTAATGAACCAAGTGCAGGTCAATATTATGGGGGACCTGTTACTACTCCAATATTAAAATCATTACTTACAGAGTTATTTAATTATATGGATTCACAAGTATATAAGGAAAAATATACAGAAAAAGCACCTGTAGTGGTGCCAGAAATTAGAGGGAAAAGTATTTCAGAGGCTCAAAAAATATTAGAACAATATAATTTATCTATAAGTATAGAAGATTCTTCTTCTAAGGTTACTAATATGGAGCCTTATCCTGGGGCATTAGTAGAAGCAGGATCAACTATTAGTGTTAATTTAGCAGAGGATAAGATAGATTCAAATAAAATTATAATGCCTAATTTAAAAGGAAAAACTTTAGAGGAAGCTAGTGAAATATTAAATGGATTGAATTTAAAATTTACAACTAATGGAATGGGTATAGTTTCTGGACAAAATGTTATTGAAGGAAAGGTTATTGAGAAGGGAACGAAGATTTCTTTAGATTTAAAAGAATAATTAATAGGAGATAAGATGAATAAAATTAATAATGTAAATTCAAGAAGCAGAGCTAAAAGAAGAAAATTTAAAAAAATTAATATGAAAAGCATAGATTATGCATTATTATGTGGTTTATTATTATTACTTTTTATTGGAGTTGTAATGGTATATTCATCAAGTTCATACTATGCCTTGTATCAAAAAGATGTTTATAATACAGAGTACTATTTTATAAAGGAAATAACCTGGGTAATTGTTGGTATAATAGGTATGGCTGCTACTATGTCTATAGATTATCATATTTATAAAAAGTTTACTCCATGGTTAGTTATGATTACCCTAGCACTTTTAGTATTAGTTTTATTTATTGGTGCTGATATAAATGGAGCAGTAAGATGGATAAGATTAGGGCCTTTATCCTTTCAACCATCTGAGCTTGCAAAGTATGTAATGGTTCTTTATTTAGCTTTACTTATTGATAAAAGAAAAGGTAAGATTAAGAAGTTTGGAGAAGGTACAATATTTTATTTATGTATAGCAGCTGTTTTTGCAGTTCTTATATTACTTGAAAAAAATCTAAGTATTACAGCTATAATTATGATGGTTGCTTTTATAATGATTTTAGTTGGAGGAGCAAAAATCAGTCACTTGCTATCATTGATACCAGTTGGACTTGCTGCAGGGCTAGCATTAATATTTACTCATAGCTATAGATTAGATAGACTTACAAGCTTTCTAAATCCTTGGGCTGATCCATCTGGAGATAGTTATCAATTAATTCAATCCCTTTATGCATTAGGATCAGGAGGAATATTTGGAGTTGGACTTGGAAATTCAAGGCAAAAAGCTTTGTTTATGCCAGAGCCTCATAATGATTTTATTTTTTCAATTATAGGTGAGGAGCTTGGATTAATCGGATGTATTTTTATTATAGTACTATTTATGTTTATAGTAATTAGAGGAGCCACAATAGCTGTAAAAGCAAGAGATAATTATGGATTTTTATTAGCTATTGGAATAATTTCAGTTATTGCATTACAAGCTCTAATTAATATAGCTGTTGTAAGTGGTTCAATGCCTGTAACAGGGGTTCCAATGCCTTTTATAAGTTATGGTGGAACATCTTTAGTATTTAACTTAGGAGCAATGGGAATATTACTTAATATATCTAGACAGAGCAAAGATGAAGAAATATAATAAAATAGGACTTAAATATAAAAGAATAAAATATTATTATAATGAAGTTATATTTGGCAATATAGGAGGAATGTAATGAAGACTATACTTTTCACTGATTCTTGTTGTGATTTACCTATAAGCTTTGTTAAGGAAAATAATATTCAAGTTATGTCAATAATAGTGAATATTAATGGTGAAGATATTCCTGATGATTTAGGAAAAAGTATATCACACAAGGATTTTTATAGCCTTATAAGAAATGGTAAGTTACCAACAACATCACAAGTAAACGTAGATACTTTTGAAAGAAATTTCAGAAAATATGTAAGCGAAGGATACTCAATAATATATATTGGATTTTCTTCAGCATTAAGTGGGTGTGTTAACAGTGCAAGATTAGCAAAAGAAATTATAGATGAAGAAATAAAAGATGCTGATATCACTATAGTAGATACGAAAAGTGCATCAATGGGATTAGGTTTACTTGTATATTATGCAGCAAATATGCTAAAAGAAGGAAAGAGTAAAGAGGATATTGTTAATTGGTTAGAAGATAATAAGCTTAAAGTGAATCATTGGTTTACAGTAGATGATTTAAATCATTTAAAAAGAGGCGGTAGGGTATCAAGCACAGTAGCAATAGTTGGTACAATGTTAAGCATAAAACCAATTATGCATGTAGATAATGAAGGCAGATTAATTCCAATTTCCAAAGTGAAGGGAAGAAAAAAATCTATTAAAGCGTTGTGTGATAAACTAAAAGAGAAAATTGTAGATTCTGAAAATCAGACTATTTTTATTAGTCATGGAGACTGTATAGAAGAGGTAGAAAGTTTAAAAGAATTAATACTAAGTGAAATAAAAGTAAAAGAAATTATAATTAATAATATAGGACCTGCAGTAGGAAGTCACTCAGGACCAGGTACATTGGCATTATTTTTTATTGGAAATAATAGATAGTATAGAGAAATTTTTTAGTTCTAAAAATAAAAAAATATAAATTAAAATAAATTTATTTAAAAACTCCGCAAGGAGTTTTTTTTATTTATTTTTAATATGTATCTTATACAAATTGGAATATTTTTATTTGGAAATACAAGTATATTAATTTAGTTGAAAATAACTTTATATGCATTAATGTAACATTTGTGTAAAATAAAGTAAAAAGGGGTTGAAATTATAATTTGATAAATGTATAATTTAAGGTGATAAAAGCGTTATTTACTTTTACTTTATATAAGAAATAAGGAATTATTTCGGTCAAAAATCATCTAATTACATCTAAATATATGGTGCTTTTATTTAATTATAAAAATCAATAAAAGTAATAATCTAATAATAAACACATGAATAAATTTTCAAAAAACACTTAAAGTAATAATCTAATAATAAACACATAAAGAAATTTTCAAAAAACAATAAAAGGATTTTATATTAAAAATATTTATCAAATACCTTCTCTATTAGAAAGGAGATAAATCATATGGTTAAGAGGATTTATAATAATATAACCAATGTTTTAGTTATATTAACAGTTATAATAGCACTTTTACTTGTAGGGGTTAGGATAATAGGATTGCAAGTCTATACTGTTTTATCAGGTTCTATGGAACCAACTTATCATACAGGATCATTAATTTATGTAAAAAAAGTTAACCCAAAAGAACTAAAAGTGGGAGATATAATTACCTTTATGCTAAATGAAAAAACTACTGCAACACATCGTATCATAGAGGTTATTCCAGATGAAGATGATATAGATACTATCCGCTTTCGTACTAAAGGTGATGCAAACGATTTTGAGGATAGTTCTCTAGTACATTATAAGAATGTAATAGGGTCTCCAGTATTTACTATTCCATATTTGGGATATGTGGCAAATTATATTCAGCATCCACCTGGTATGTATATTGCAATTATAGCCGGTGTGATTATTATATTACTTACTTTTCTTCCTGATTTATTTTTTGATGAGAAGAAAAATAAAAAGAACTCTACTAATGATAGAGTGATAAAACAAGGGTAATACCGAAAGGTTACCAAATAGATATTTATTGAGAGGGGGAGTTTTTATGAACTCAAAAAGAAAAGCACTAACAATGGTCTTGTGTGCTTTATTGCTTGTTTCTGCAACTATGTTTGCAACAATAGCATATCTAACATCAAAAGATGAAGTGAATAATACCTTCAAAGTAGGAAATGTCCATATTACTTTAGATGAAGCTAAGGTAAAACCAGACGGTACACCGGTTCCAAATGCTGACCGTGTAAAAGAAAATGAGTACAAGCTTATACCAGGTCATAGTTATACAAAGGACCCAACTGTTACTGTTGAGGCTAACAGTGAAGAGTGTTATGTTCGTGCTCTTGTAACTATAAATAAGCGTGAAGCGCTTTACAATTTACCAAGTGACATTAATATTGAAGATTGCTTTGATATAAACGAAAACTGGATATTCAAGAGTGAGACAGAAGATATTGGTGAGGATACTTATACCTATGAATTCTGGTATAACACAACAGTAAAAACAAGTAGTACAGATAATCCACTTCCAGCTGTATTTACAACTATTACAGTTCCAAGTAGCTTAACTAACGAGCAACTAAATACACTTAAAGATTTAGAAATAAATGTAGTTGCTCATGCAATTCAAGCTGATGGTTTTGATACTGCTGAAAAGGCATGGGAAGCTTTTGGAAAGTAATAATTTAAGATAAGTATAGCTTAATAGCTTTATTTATAAAAATTATTTAAAGAAAGAGGGAATTTGAGATGAAGAAAAAAAGAATTAGTTTAGTAATGGCACTTATATTAGTGCTAACCTGTGTTATTGGAGGAACTTTAGCTTGGCTTACTGATAAGACAGCAGAAGTAAAAAATACATTTACTGTAGGAGATATCAATATAGCTTTAGGAGAAACAACTACAGATTATAAAATGGTTCCTGGTAACCCAATTGCAAAAGATCCAAAAGTTACTGTTGTGAAGAATAGTGAAGATTGTTGGTTATTTGTAAAAGTGGATGAATCTACTAACTTCGGTGATTTTATGACATATGAAATAGCTGATGGGTGGACAAAATTAGAAGCAGGTGTTTACTATCGTACAGTTGATACTTCTACAGAAGATGCTATTTTTCCTGTTTTAAAGAATAATCAAGTTATAGTAAGCAGTGAGGTTACAAAAGCACAGTTAACTGCAGTAAAAGAAACAAATAAACCAACTCTTACTTTCACAGCATATGCAATACAAAAGGATGCTGCCTCTACCGCAGCAGATGCTTGGGCAAAGACACCAAAAAACTAGTAATACAATAATTTAAATTTATTTTAGATAAGAATTTCTAAATAGAAAAATAGAATTTTACAAAGGAGCGATTAATTATGAAGTTAAATAAAAAAATAGCTACACTTTCATTAGTTGCTGCTTTAGCAGCTACAACTATTATTGGTGGAACTATGGCTTATTTCACTGATACAGATAGCGAAGACAATGTATTTACTACTGGTAATGTTGATATTGAATTAGTAGAAAATTTTGAACAAAATTCAAAGCTTATTCCTGCAACAGGTAGTGCACAAAATGGTACTTTAGAAAATGGTGTTACAAAGGAAGTTTCAGTTAAGAATGTTGGTACTGAAGATGCATATGTTCGTGTACATATTGCAATTCCAAATGTTTTAGATAATGGTGATCCCACTTTTGATGCTAGTAATAATGTATTGCATTTCAATTATGCTACCGATTCTATAGGTGTAGGTAAATGGGACTGGTCAAATAGTACTGGAGCACCTTATGAAGGAAATTGGAACTACTATGAAAAGAATATTGATGGTATAGATTATAATGTTTACGTGGTTACTTATGAAAGTAAACTAGCTACTGGTGTTGAAACTCCTGAAAAAGCTATGCATCAAGTTTATCTAGATAGTAAAGTTACCAATGATGATATAACAAAGATGAAGGAAGTTCTTGGTGATGAATGGGAAATTAAAGTAGTTGCTGAAGGGACTCAAGCTGCAGGTTTTGATGATGCTTATGAAGCATTAAATACTGCATTTGGAACACCTGGTACTTATAATCCTTGGGAATAAAATTTAATATAAGTAAAATTTTTATAAGGCATAATATGTTCCTGCCTTTTTGTAGGCAGGAACAACTAAATAGTACTAGTGAAATTATATATAGAAAGGGAAGAAAGTTATGAAGAGGAAAATCACAGTTTGTGCATTGTTGATTGGATGTCTTTCTATATTGGCCTATGGGACAATGGCTTATTTCACAGCAGAAAAGACAGCAACAAATGTTATTACATCTGGAAATATCAAAATTGAATTAAAAGAGATGGCTATCCTTGAAGAAGATGGAGCTCTAGTTCCTTTTCAAGATAAAACAGGTGTAATGCCAGGTGAGGAAATATCAAAAATTGTTTCTATTAAAAATGTTGGTGGGCAGTCAGCATATGTTCGTATAAAACTTGATAAGGCTATTACTCTAGCAGAAGGAATAATGGGGGATGTAGATTTATCGCTTCTAACATTTGATCTAAATACTAGTGATTGGACTGAAAAAGAGGGTTATTACTACTATAATACACCATTAAAAGCAGGGGAAGAAACAAAGCCATTGTTTAATACAGTTACTTTTGATAAAGAGATGAGCAACATGTATCAAGATAGTAAGGCTGAAATTAAAGTCAATGCACAGGCAACTCAAGTGGCTAACAACGGAGATAATGTATTTAGTGCAGTAGGTTGGCCAGAAGATTAATAAGGGGGGATTGATTCATGAAGCAAAGAAAAAAAGCAAAAGTGTTATCATTTCTTCTTTGTATTTTATTAATTTTTACCACATTTACGCCAATGTCTATAAGGGCTTCTGCAGAAGATGAAGATGGTAATATAAATACAACAGTATCATCTGGAGAAACTATAACAGTAACTCCAAATGGAAAAGAAGTTCTTACAGCTCCAAATAATATGATTGAAGAACTTCAATGGCAATTTTATTCTGATGAATATAATAAGTGGATTAATATTTATGGTGAAAAGGGGAATACTTGCACACTAACTTATGCTAAGGTATATAATATGATCCATAAAAATGGTCAAACTCAAATTCGTTGTACTCAAATTACAGGGGGAATTGAAAATACTAGTGATTCAGTTACTGTTATACTAGATAATAAATACCAGGAAGTTGAGAAAATCAATGAATTAAGTAATGAATCAACGGAAGCAGATCCTATTGTTGTAAATGATACAGTAGAGAATTTTGCTACTTATACAGCATCAGCTGAAAATGCTGATATAAGTAATATTCAAACATATGATGAAACTGATAGCATTGAAACTGAAAATTCAACAAATGAAACCTATAGTATAGTTATTAATTATGTATTTGAAAATAATGAAATTGCAGCAGAACCTTACACAGCAACCCTTGCTGCAGGCTCAAGCTTTTCAGCTACTGTTAACTATCCAACAATACTGGGTTATCTGCCTTATGTTAACGATGTACAGCAAAATTCTGTTAATCTTAACTACACAGATATCCAAAAGGACTACACAATTAATGTTGTTTACAAACCTACAAATGTAGATTATACAGTTATCCATTATCAGCAGAATGTGGATAACGACAATTACACAGAAGTAGAAAGAGAAACAAAACAGGGACTTACAAATTCTACTGTTCCGGAAGTTGCTAAAACCTACGAAGGTTATTATGCACTTCTTTACGAAAAACCTGCAATCGCAGCAGACGGTAGCACAGTTGTAGAAGTTTACTACGATAGATACTATTATCTGATGAACTTTGACCTTGACGGTGGCTACGGAGTTGAGCCTATATACGCTCGTTACGGCACCCAAATAGGGAATGTAGGTACACCTACAAAAGCTGGTTACACATTTCAAGGCTGGTCACTAGACGGCACAACAACTGTTGAACTGACAACCACAATGCCTGCAGAAAACCGCACATACCATGCAATATGGAAAGTGGATGCCACAGCTAAAGTAACAGTTGTTATATGGGGCGAAAATTCTGACGATGAAGAATATTCATATATAAAATCCTCTGAAATATACGCAAAACCAGGTGAGACAATAACCTTTGGCTCTGACCAGATGATTTGTGCATTGGAAAGTCATCAGCATACACTTGAAGAGTGTTATGAATTGACATGTACACAGGAAGAACATAATCATACTACTGCTGGTTGTGAATTAACATGTACTGAAGAGGAAAATCATACACATAGCAAATCTTGTTATGCAGATGTTGGTAGTGAATCGGTCATTGGTAGTGCTGGTAAACCAAGTAATCCATTAGAGGGCCAGGTATATGAAGGTAGATGGGGTACATACATCTATATCAAAGGTACATGGTATGTTTATTCTGGTTCAACAGCTTCTGGTTCTATAGCACCTACAACATGTGGTAATGAAGAAAACCATGTTCACACTTATGCTTGTTATAGTTGCGCTAAAACAGAGCATACCCATAGCAAAGAAAACGGTTGTTACACACTTACATGTATAAAAAAAGAACATACACATACATCTGATTGCTATATGAACACAAGCATTATGGACACAAACCTATGGACTTATGTAAAATCTGATGAAGTTACTGTAGCTGCTGACGGCAGTACAATAATGAATGTATATTTTGACCGTACACAGTTTACAATTACATTTAAGGCAACAGGTAATAATGGAGAAACTCTTGCAATCATTACAGATAAATGGGGTGCAGATATCAAGGAACGATTTGAAACAATTTCCAAAGCCAATACATTCCTCTGGTCACAGAAAACAAGTGGTGATTCTCCATGGACATCATTTATGGATGTTATGCCTGCGGAAAATAGAACATACTATGCAAATACAAACAATTCCACAAGAACACATACGGCCACCTACTACGGTGAAAAACTTGATGGTTCAGGTTATGAAGTTCTGTACACCGTTCAAGTTAGATACGATGGCAATTTGACGGTATCTGAAGAAGAATTTGAAGATATTGAGGGATTTACATTCAATGCGGATAAGAGTACAAAGATTGGCCGTGACTATAATGGTGCAGAATTCTATTATGACAGAAACAGCTACAATCTTATTTTCAATGATGGCTACGATGATGTAAAAACTGAATTAGTTAAATATCAGGCATCACTTGCAACTTACCAAAGCTACACACCAGATGTTCCATCAGCTTACGAACCGGGTTCTGTAACTTTTGGCGGTTGGTATCTTAACCCAGAATGTACAGGTACAGAGTATGACCTTTCCAGTCATACAATGCCTGCGGCAAACCTTATCCTTTATGCAAAATGGGTTCCTGTAACACATACAGTAGAATTCTACCTTACACAGGAGTATATGGAATCAGATACAAAAATTGGTGAGACGCACCCTGACCTAATTGTTGAACATGGCTCAAAGGTTGAGCCTACACCTGAAACACCAACAAACAGCAGTTATACATTTGTTGGATGGTTCTATATGGAAGACGGCGTAGAAAAAGCCTTTGACTTTGCAAATATGCCAATCAATAAGGATATGAAGGTTTATGGTAAATGGAGCTCAAATGTTCTGAAAAACTACTCTATTTACTACAAAATCCAGGGGACAGACACAGAGATAGCTGCACCTACAACAGGTAGTGGTCTTGCAGGTATAACAAAAACCTTTGACGCTAAGGGTGACACAGACCTGTATGCAGATTATCAGGAAGGTTACTTTCCATTGGTAAAGAGTCATTCATTGACAATTGATATTGACAATGATGCAAATAACACTTTCACATTCTGGTATGTACAGAAAGAAGCTGTTCCTTATACGGTTAAATATCTTAATGCCGAAACAGGCGAACCTGTTGCAACGGAAAAAATAGTTTCCGATAACCGCAAAGCTGTTGTTACTGAAACCTTTGTTCCTGTAGCAGGCATGATGCCAGATGCATATCAAAAACGATTGGTAGTAAGTGCCGAAGATGGCGCAGTTAACGAAATTATCTTCTACTACACAGAAGATACAACCCATGCATACTACAAGATTACTCATTACACCGAAAATCTTGCAAAGGATTCAAATGGAAATACAACATGGACAGAATACGCATCTTCACAGGCAGTAGGAGATATCAACACAACATACTCAGCCGACCCACTTACAATCAGCGGTTTCACCTACGATTCAACAGTGGAAGGTACAGTGGTAAGCGGTGAACTTACAGCAAACGGTCTTGAACTTAAATTATACTACACACGCAACAGCTACCCATACGAAATTCGCTACCTTGAACAGGGAACTGGCAAACAGTTGGCAGAACCAAAAAGAGATACGGGGAAATATGGAGAAGTAATTTCCGAATCTGCAATTGATATTGAAAATTACCAAGCAGTTGATCCTACTTCACAGAATATTGATGTAAAAGTAGAAGAGGGTACAGAAGCAAAAATTAATATAATAACTTTCTACTATAAAGAAAAACCAGTTGATCTTACTATCACAAAGACTGGTGTTGATAAGATTGATGAAAACCAAAGTTTTATATTCCATGTAACTGGTTCTTCAGGAATTGATTTAACAGTAACTATAGTTGGAAATGGTTCAATTACTATTAAAGATTTACCGCATGGTACTTATACTATTACAGAAGAAACTGATTGGAGTTGGCGTTATACTCCGGATAAATCTTCACAAACTATTAAACTACCACAAGATGGTAATAATGTAGTTTTCAAAAACAGTAGGAATGACATCAATAAGTGGCTAAATGGTAATGCTCATATAAAAAATATATTTAAAGGTATATCTAATTGAGAAAGGAGGCAAGCATAATGAAAAAAATAGATTATTGTAGTAGAACTGTTATTAATAGAAAAAGAAAAATACAAAAAAGAAAAAAACAAAAAAGAGAAAAAATTGCATTGCTTGTTTCCTTAGTATTACTATTTACAATTACAGTAGGAGGCACAATAGCTTTTATCTACACTCAAACACAATCTGTTACGAATACTTTTAAACCATCAAATGTTGCTTGTGAGGTGGATGAAGATTTTGATGAAAAAATTAAGAAGGATGTGTCAATTAAAAATACTGGTGATACAGAGGCATATATTAGGGCCACAATTTTAGTGAATTGGATAGATGATAGTGAAAACATATCGGCTGTGAAACCAGTTTTGGATGAAGATTATTCACTTTCCTTTGCAGAAAATAATGATTGGCTAAAGATTGGTGAGTATTATTACTATAAATCTCCGGTTGAAGCGAAGGGGCATACGGATATTCTGATAAAAGAATGCAGACAGTTAACTGAAAAAGATGGTTATTACCTAAGTGTTGAAATACTTGCTGAAGCTATTCAAAGTACGCCTATAGAAGCTGTTACAAATTCTTGGAATGTAACAGTTAATAGTGACGGAAAGATTAGTGAGTAGGGGGTGGAATAATGAAAAAATATATTAAAATTATTTTTAGCCTTCTTATAAGCTGTACCATTTTAATGGCTTTTCCAATTAAAGCTTTTGCACAGGGATCTGTTACTTATAAAGGAAATGCAGAAAAGTTTATATTTAATCCTGGTAGTGAGTATTCACCTACTGATTTATTTTCAGACTTAAAGGATGTATTACCTGGTGATAGAATCACACAGAGTATTAGGATAAAGAACGATGCAGAAAACAATGTGGAAGTAAAGTTGTATCTTCGTTCTCTAGGTGCAAAAAGTGGTTCAGAAGAGTTTCTTTCTCAGCTTAATCTAACTGTTGAACAGGATGGAGATTCTAAAATCTTTGATGCATCTGCAGACAAGCAGGCACAGCTAACAGATTGGGTATATCTTGGAGATTTTAAGTCAGGTGATGAAATAAATCTAACTTTAACACTAGATGTTCCAATTACTTTAGGAAATGATTTTCAAGAATCAATTGGTTATTTAGATTGGGAATTTAAAGCTGAAGAATTCCCTGTAGTATCTGAAGGAGTTGGAGGTATAATAGATATAATTGGATCTATTAACACAGGTGATAATAGTAATTTATTTATTTACCTTGGATTGTTTGGTATCAGTATAATAGTGATTTTCATACTATTATTTGCAAAGAAAAATGGGAAGAAGTCTTTACATTAAAATTATAATTTGCCCATCCATTTATATATGGATGGGTTTAATATTTATCTAAATAATTTAAGGAAAAGTGTATATATTTTTTGAATATAAATATAGTTATTAACAATGTAATTTGGAAGGATTGAATCTTATTTTAAATAAGGTTCAATCCTAAAATTTTACTTTTTAAAATATTAGTACTTATTATTCATAAGATGCTTTTACCTTGAATTATTTTATCTATAATGTTAAAGTATAATGTAGATTAAATTTTGAACTAAAGATATATTTAGTTTTGGCATAAAGGAAGGGTAGTTGTATGTACGAATATATAATAGGTAGATATAAGGGCATAAATAAAGATTATATAATTGTTGAAAATAATGGAATAGGATATAAAATTTTTACTTCAGGAGCAACTATGTCAGCTATGCCTAAAATAGATGAAGAAGTAATGCTTTATCTTGAACAAATAGTTAGAGAAGATTTTTTAGGACTATATGGATTTGATACTAAAGAAGAACTTGAGATGTTTAAACTTTTAATTTCTATAAATGGAGTTGGGTCTAAAGCTGCATTGTCATTGCTTTCTATAAGTAGAATTAATAATCTAAGATATGCAATTATGATGGGAGATGACAAGCATTTATGTAAGGCACCTGGAATAGGTAAAAAAACTGCAGGTAGAATTATTTTAGAATTAAAAGATAAGATTAAGAAGGAAGACTTGGCGGAAGGTATTGAAAATATCGGAGATTTTGAAGATATAGTACCTGAAAATGCTAATAATATAGCTGAAGCATTAGGAGCACTTTTAGCATTAGGATATTCTGAAAAAGAAGCAGAATTAGCTATAAAGAAAGTAGATAAATCTGATAGTTTAGAGAATATTATAAAGAATTGTTTAAAGGTTCTTATGGGTTAGGGGTGAATAAATGGAAAGAATAATAACTCCACAAGAAATTTTTGAAGATGGAAGTACTTTAAGTTTAAGACCTCAAAATTTACAAGAATACATAGGTCAAGACAAGGTTAAGGAAAGATTAAATATATTTATAAAAGCTGCACAAAACAGAAATGAGTCCTTAGATCATGTACTTTTATACGGGCCACCTGGACTTGGTAAAACCACTTTAGCAAATATAATAGCAAAAGAAATGAATGGTGAACTTAAGATTACATCAGGACCTGCTATAGAAAGAGCTGGTGATTTAGCAGCAATTTTGACAACTTTAAAGGATAATGATGTACTTTTTATAGATGAAATCCATAGACTTAATAGAAATGTTGAAGAAATATTATATCCTGCCATGGAGGACTATGTTTTAGATATAGTTATTGGAAAAGGAGCAGCTGCAAAGTCAATTAGACTTGATTTACCTAAGTTTACTTTAATAGGGGCTACAACAAGAATTGGAATGCTTACTTCTCCACTTAGGGATAGATTTGGAGTTCTTTGTGATATGCAGTATTATACTGAAGAGCAATTAAAAGAAATTATTATAAGATCTGCCTTTGTTTTAAATTGTAATATAACTGAAGAAGGTGCCTATGAACTTGCAAGACGTTCAAGAGGAACTCCAAGAATAGCCAATAGATTGTTAAAGAGAGTTAGAGATTATGCAGAAGTATACTCTAATTCAGTAATAAGCTATAAGGAAGCAAAAGCAGCTTTAGAACTATTGGAAGTTGATAGTAAGGGCTTTGATAGAGTCGATAATAAGATCCTAGAGGCTATAATAGATAACTTTAATGGGGGACCTGTAGGAATAGAAACTCTTTCATACTTTATTGGAGAAGAACTTGGTACTATAGAAGATGTATATGAACCATATCTTTTACAGACTGGGTTTATAGTTAGAACATCTAGGGGAAGAGTTGCTACAGATAAGGCTTATGAACATTTAGGAAGAAGCAAGAGTAATAGAAAAAACACAGGGGAGCAACAAAAATTATTTTAAGAAATATACAATAAAAGATAAGGAGATAATAAAATGAAGGTTAGTGATTTTGATTTTGATTTACCAGAAGAATTGATAGCACAACATCCCTTAGAAAAAAGAGATGCTTCAAGATTAATGGTTTTAGATAAAAATACAGGGAATATAGAACATAGATCCTTTTATGATGTAATAGAATATTTAAATGAAGGAGATACTCTAGTATTAAACAATACTAGAGTAATGCCAGCTAGATTAATAGGCGAAAAAGAAGAAACTGGTGGGAAAATTGAATTTTTACTTCTAAAAAGATTAGAAGGAGATAAATGGGAGTGCCTTGCTAAGCCAGGTAAAAGAGCAAAAATAGGTCAAAACTTTGTTTTTGGTGATGGAAAATTAAAGTGTAAAGTTGTTGATATTATAGAAGAAGGGAATAGGATAATTGAGTTTTCCTATGATGGTATATTTGAACAAGTGTTAGACGAACTTGGAGAAATGCCACTTCCACCATATATAACAGAAAAGCTAGATGATAAAGAAAGATATCAAACTGTATATTCAAAAGAAAAGGGATCAGCAGCTGCACCCACAGCAGGCTTACATTTTACTAATGAATTATTAGAAGAAATAAAAGCTAAGGGAGTTAATATTGCTTATTTAACTCTTCATGTAGGACTTGGTACTTTTAGACCAGTTAAAGTTGAAGATATAAATGAACATATAATGCATTCAGAATTTTATCATTTAGATAAAGAAAATGCAGATTTAATTAATGAAACTAAAAAAAGAGGAAATAAGGTTATAGCTGTAGGAACTACATCTACAAGAACTTTAGAAACAATAGGAGATGAAAATGGTTTTGTAAGAGAACAAAGCGGATGGACAGATATATTCCTTTATCCAGGGTATAAATATAAAGTTATAGATGAACTTATTACAAATTTCCATTTACCAGAATCAACATTAATTATGTTAGTATCTGCTTTAGCAGGTAAGGAAAATGTAATGAATGCATATAATACAGCTGTAAAAGAAAGATATAGATTTTTCTCCTTTGGAGATTCAATGCTTATTAAAGAATAACATGAAAGAGGAAGTGAAATATTGAGTACAAAAAAATATACTTTATTAAAAAAAGATGGAAAAGCGAGAAGAGGTAGATTTGAAACTGTTCATGGAACTATAGAGACACCTGTATTTATGAATGTTGGAACTTTAGCAGCAATAAAAGGTGCTGTGTCATCTATGGATTTAAAAGAAATAGGATGTCAAGTTGAATTATCTAATACTTACCATCTTCATTTAAGACCATCTGATAAAGTTGTAGCTAATTTAGGTGGATTACATGATTTTATGAATTGGGATAGACCTATATTAACTGATTCAGGTGGATTCCAAGTATTTTCTTTATCAGGAATGAGAAAAATAAAGGAAGAGGGAGTATATTTTTCTTCCCATATAGATGGGAAAAAGATTTTTATGGGACCAGAAGAATCAATGCAAATACAAAGTAATCTTGGATCTACTATTGCTATGGCTTTTGATGAATGTATTCCTAATCCATCAACTAGAGAATATGTAGAAAAGTCAGTAGCAAGAACTACTAGATGGCTTGAAAGATGTAAAGTTGAAATGGATAGATTGAATTCATTACCAGAAACTATAAATAAAGATCAAATGCTATTTGGTATTAATCAAGGTGGTTGCTACGAAGATATAAGAATAGAGCATGCTAAAACTATTACTAAAATGGATTTAGATGGATATGCTATAGGTGGTTTGGCTGTTGGGGAAACTCATGAAGAAATGTATAGAATTATTGATGCAGTTGTTCCATATTTACCTGAAGATAAGCCAATTTACTTAATGGGTGTTGGTATTCCTAGTAATATTTTAGAAGCTGTAGATAGAGGTGTTGACTTCTTTGATTGTGTACTACCAGCAAGAAATGGAAGACATGGTCATGTATTTACAAAAGAAGGAAAAATAAATTTAATGAATGCTAAGTTTGAGCTAGATACTAGACCTATTGATGAAGGATGTCAATGTCCAGCATGTAAAAGCTATACTAGAGCATATATAAGACATTTATTTAAAGCTAAAGAAATGTTAGCTATGAGACTTTGTGTTTTACATAACCTTTATTTTTATAATAAACTTATGGAAGATATAAGAGCAGCTATAGATGGAGGATACTTTAAGGAATTTAAGGAACAAAAGCTTAAAGAGTGGAATGGAAGAGCTTAAAGTATTAAATATCTGTTAATAAGATTGACACTACTATATAAATGTTATATATTTTTTATTATGGAATAGTAAAAAGTTTACATGGAAGGAATGAATTAAATGGAAGCTATATTATCACTAGTGGTACCTTTTGCTTTAATGTTTGCATTAATGTACTTCTTATTAATATTACCAGAGAAAAAAAGAACAAAGAAATATAACGAAATGGTTTCAGCTTTAGAAAAAAATGATGAAATAGTTACAAGAGGCGGAATTATGGGTAAAATCATAATAGTTGAAGATGACTATGTAGTAATTGAAACTAGTGCTGATAGAACTAAATTAAGAATTACTAAAAATGGAATTGCAAGCAAAATAAATAAAACAGAAGAATAAGAATAATGCCCCCTAGTAAATCATAAAATATTTACTAGGGGGTGAAATTTTATGGAGTGGATAAATTATTTTAAAAGTGTATTAAGAGGTTTAGTTTGGGCACTTGTAATTACCATAATTATATCAATAATATTTTCTTTTATAATGAATAGTATACCTATGGGAGAAAAGGTTTTTAATATTATTTATGTGGTAATTTCATGCTTAGCATTAGTAGTAGGATCTATAATTGCTGTGAAGTCTTATGGAAGTAAAGGCTGGATTGTTGGATTAGCTGTAGGTTGTATATTTTACATAGTACTGTATTTCATTGGAATATTATTTGGTGCAGAAGCTACTTTAACAATATATGATTTTATAAAATTTGTATTATGTCTCTTTATAGGACTTTTTTCAGGAATGCTTGGAATTAATCTTTAGTTTTTAAAGAAAAAAGGTGTTGGTGTTACAGCACCTTTTTTATTAGTATAAATTAAGCAGATATATGGTAAAAATATACAAAATAAAGAAAAAGTTGTTGATATTACTTAACATAAGTAATATAATTTATATGAAAATGAACTAGAGGGGGAAGAACATGAAAGGGAAAAGCAAAAGTAAGAGCAAAAGTTCAGTATTATTTGTACTTTCTGTAGTTGTAATTATATTACTAGCTCTTGTTGGTTTCAAAGGAGTTGAAATAGCAGGCTGGGAAGTGAAATCATTTAATAATGCAATTACAAAGGGCCTTGATCTTCAAGGTGGAGTTTCCGTTTTAATGGAGATACAAGAAGAGGATGTTTCATCTGACGTACGTCAAAGAACTAAACAGTTATTAGAGCTTAGAGTTAATTCACTAGGAGTAGCAGAAACTGTTGTTACTGAAGAGGGAGAAAAGAGAATAAGAATTGATGTCCCTGGAGCTTATGATTCTAATGAGATAGTGGATGGATTAAGTAAAACTGGTAACTTAGAGTTTAAAGACTCAGATGGAAATGTAGTTTTAACAGGAAAAGATGTAAAAGAAGCAACAGCGATTTTAGATGATACATCAATGCCAGTAGTATCATTAGAATTAAATAGTGATGGCCAAGAAAAATTTGCTGAAGTTACAGCAAATAATATTGGTAAATCTATTAGTATATATATGGACGATGAGGTAGTTTCATCTCCTGTAGTTCAAAGCGCAATTACTAATGGTAAAGCAGTAATTAATGGTATGTCATCAATGGAAGAAGCAACAAAACTAGCAGGAATTATAAGCTCAGGTGCACTTCCAGTTTCCATCAAAGCTGTTTCAATTACAAATGTTGGAGCGCAACTAGGTTCAGAAGCCTTACCAAATGCAATGAAGGCTGGTGCCATTGGGATAGGAATAATATTTTTATTTATGATAATTTACTATAGAGTACCAGGAACATTTGCAAGTATTGCATTAACATTATATATTACTTTAGTTCTATTAGTATTTGTAGAAATGAAAGTAGCGCTAACATTACCAGGAATAGCAGCATTACTATTAACTATTGGTATGGCAGTAGATGCAAACGTGTTGATATTTGAAAGAATTAAAGAAGAATTAAAGAACGGAATATCAGTAAAAAGTGCAGTGAAGGCAGGATTTGAAAATGCTATGTCATCAATTGTTGACTCAAACTCAACAACCTTTATTGCTGCATTAATATTATATTTCATAGGTTCTGGATCAGTAAAAGGATTTGCAGTTACTTTAATGATTGGTATTCTTTTAAGTTTATTTACAGCTTTAATAGTTACAAAGACTTTAATGAACTTATCAATTGATATGGGATTATTAAAGAAAAAATGGCAATTTGGTAATAAAAAAGAAATAAAATCCTTTAAAGTAATTGAAAAAACTAAGATTTGGTTTGTCTTATCATTAATAGTGATAATAGTTGGATTAGGTTTTACAGTTTCAAAGGGATTAAACTTCGGAATAGATTTCCTAGGTGGTACTAAAATGGTAGTAGAGCTTGGAGAAGGTTTTAATAAACCAGAAGCTGATGAAATTGTAAAAGCATTAGTACCTGATGCTGTTACTAATGAAGCAGCAGATACACAATATGAAATAAAATCAAGAGACTTAGATAGTTCTAAAGTGTCAGAAGTATTTAAAGCTCTACAAGATAAATATAATTTAGAAGATGAAGCTTTATTATCTCAAGATGAAATAGGAGCTTCAGTAGGTAAGGAACTTACTAGAAATTCTATAATTGCTTTATTAGTAGCTTGTTTAGCAATGTTAGTATATATTGTTATAAGATTTAAGATGGATTATGGTATAGCCGCTATAGTTGCACTTGTACACGACATATTAATTACAATAAGTGTATTTGCTATTTTTAATATACCTGTAAATACACCATTTATTGCAGCAATATTAACTATTGTTGGATATTCAATAAATGACACAATAGTAATATTTGATAGAATAAGAGAAAATTCAAAGAATATGAGAAGAGCTTCAGCTACAGAAATAGCTAATAAGAGCATAACTCAAACTATGTCAAGATCTATAAATACAACATTAACAACCTTAATAACAATTACTGCTGTTAATATATTTGTACCTACAGTTAGGGAGTTTTCTTTCCCATTAATTATAGGAATAGCTGCTGGTGCATATTCTTCAATATTTATAGCATCACCAGTATGGGTTTTATTAAGACATAGAGAAGAAAAAAAGTCTAATAAAAAATTAGTTTAATTCCAAAAATATAAAAAAATAAACCTCCTAAAGCAAATGGAGGTTCATTTTTTTTAGAAAACATTTGTATTATTTATGAATATACATTATAATATATGTGTTTTCTTAAGTTTTATGGAGGAGTTTATAATGCGTAAGTTTTGGGAGAGTATTTATAGTCCAAATTATATTACTGGATATAATCCCTTTATACTTAAAAATATGAGCAAAGCAATTGAACATATGGTAGAAGCTGTGAATAATAGAAAAAAGATAGTTATATACGGAGTGCCAAATGTTGATGGACTATGTGCCATATCTTCTTTACATTTAGTTTTAAAATATTTAAATGCAGATATAGAATATGTAATCTGTGATGAAGATTCTAATTCGAGAATTACTTCTGAAGAAATAATAAATAATGTTAGTTTTTTAGGAGGACAACTGTTAATAACTCTAGGATTAGATTTAAAGTCAGATGAAGAGGAAAAGCTTTGTGGGGATCTTGGGATAGATTTGATAGTATTGGAAAATAAAGAAGTAGATAGTGAAAGAAATTATATATACATAAATCCGAATCAAAGAGGATGCAATTATAGATATAAGAATTTGTCTATAAGTGGAATTACTTTTAAATTAATGCAAGCAATTGCAATATATTACAATATAAAAAGTATAAATAAATATCTAGATTTAATTCTTATAGGAGAACAATGGGCAGAAGTTCCTTTAAAGGGCGAAAATGGAGTCATTTTAAAGGAAGGTAGAAAGTTCTTAATTAATACAAATAACTACGGTTTAAGAGCAATAATGGATTATTATGATATGGTTCAAATGGATGATGAATGCATATTAAAGATTATTAATCTTATTACACCAACTATAAATGCTGTAACCATGATGGATAACGCACGCATTATTATAGAGTTATTGACAACAAATAAAAAAGATAGAGCTGAACAAATAACAAAATATTTAAATAAATCCAAAATGACTATATAATTTTATATTAATTACTTTGAAATAAGAATAATTATAGTATTTTTTTTCTAAAGTGCTTATAATAATTATATGGTTATAATTATTAGTGATGGAGGAGTTATCATGGATCTAAAGGAAAGAATAAGAGTAGTTGAAAATTTTCCAAAGGAAGGAATTAGTTTTAAAGACATTACCACAGTTATTGGCGATGGTGAAGCTCTAAAGTACTCAATAGACAAAATGGTAGAACACTTAAAGGATAAAAAGATAGATTTAATAGTTGGACCAGAAGCAAGAGGATTTATTTATGGAGTACCAGTTGCTTATGCTATGGGGGTAGGATTTGTTCCTGTTAGAAAACCAGGAAAATTACCTGGAGAAACAATATCAATCACTTATGATTTAGAATATGGTAGCGACACATTACAAATTCATAAAGACGCTATTAAAAAGGGACAGAGAGTAGCTATAGTAGATGATTTATTAGCAACTGGCGGAACAATAGATGCTGTAGCAAAACTTGTAGAATTAGCAGGTGGAGAAGTGGTTTGTTTAGATTTTGCTATTGAGCTTACAGGTCTTAATGGAAGAGATAAACTTAAGAAGTATGAAGTTATGTCATTAGTTGATTATGAGTTCTAATTTTGTTGAAATAAAAAGACAAATATTATATAATAAAAGAAAATGGCTGGTTGTTAAAACCAGCCAATTATTTTAGACTAAATCAAAGGAGATTACCCATATGTATGAAAGCCTATTGCAGAAAATTAAAGAAAATTGTAATAATGTTGATATAAATATAGTAAAAAAAGCATATGATTTAGCTTGTGATGCTCATAAAAGTCAAAAAAGGGAATCAGGAGAACCTTATATAACTCACCCTATTGATGTAGCTATAATTTTGGCTGAAATGGGTATGGATACAAGTACTATTGTTGCTGGCCTTCTACATGATGTAATAGAAGATACAGAATATACTTACAATGATATAAAAAATATATTTAATGAAGAAATAGCAGATTTAGTTCAAGGGGTAACTAAACTTGGTAAAATAGAGTACAAAACAAAAGAAGAACAACAAGCTGATAATGTAAGAAAAATGCTTTTAGCAATGGCAAAGGATATTAGAGTGATAATTATAAAGCTTGCAGATAGACTTCATAATTTAAGAACATTAAAGTTTATGCCAAAGGAAAAGCAAAAACAAAAAGCTAAAGAAACTCTAGATATTTATGCACCTTTAGCTCATAGATTAGGTATTTCTAAAATAAAATGGGAACTTGAAGATTTATCTTTTAGATATTTACATGAAGAAGAATATTATGATTTAGTTAAAGAAATAGCTGAAAAGAGAGTTGAAAGAGAAACATATATATCAGAAATTAAAGAAGATTTATATAAAAAACTTGAAGAATCAGAAATAGATTGTGATATTGATGGAAGACCAAAGCATTTTTATAGTATTTATAAAAAAATGGTGACTAAAAATAAAAGTATTGAACAAATATTTGACTTAACAGCAATTAGAATTCTAGTTAATACAGTGAAAGATTGTTATGGAGTATTAGGGATAGTTCACACAATATATAAGCCTATTCCAGGTAGATTTAAAGATTATATAGCTATGCCTAAGCCAAATATGTATCAATCTCTTCATACTACAGTTATAGGGCCTCAAGGCAAAACCTTTGAGATTCAAATTAGAACCTTTGAAATGCATAAAACTGCTGAATATGGTATAGCAGCCCACTGGAAATATAAAGAAGGGGACACTCAAGAAGAAAGAGAAAATACCTTCGAAAATAAGTTAGCATGGTTAAGAGATATGCTAGAATGGCAAAAAGAAACATCAGATGCAGAAGAATTTATTGAGGGTTTTAAAATAGATTTATTTACTGACGAAATATTTGTATTTACTCCAAAGGGAGTAGTAATAAATTTACCAAGTAAAGCAACACCAATAGATTTTGCCTATAGAATTCATACTGATGTTGGAAATAGATGTGTTGGTGCAAAAGTAAATGGTAAGATAGTGCCACTTGATTATAATTTAAAGACAGGGGAAATAGTAGAAGTATTAACATCTAATAATGCAAAAGGACCTAATATAGATTGGTTAAATATTGCTAAGAGTAATCAAGCTAAGAGCAAAATAAGACAATGGTTTAAGAAAATTAAAAAAGAAGAAAATATAGATAAGGGGAAAGAAGCTTTTGAAAAAGAGCTTAAGAAGCAAGGTGTTATTTATTCAGAAATAGCAAAAGGTGAAAGCTATGAAAAAGCTATTAAGAGATATAATATACACAATATGGAGGATTTATATGCTGCTATAGGAATAGGACAAATATCAGCATCTTCATATATTTCAAAGCTTAAAGAAGAAAATATTGTTGAAAAACATAATATAGAAAATATAAATAAGGCCATTGATGAGCATATAAATAAAACAGATAAAAACAACACTAAGTCTATACAAGCCAACTCATATGGAGTAACTGTTAAAGGGGTTAGCAATCTTATGGTTAGATTTGCTAGATGCTGTAACCCAGTACCTGGAGATGATATACAAGGATATATAACAAAGGGAAGAGGAGTATCTATCCATAGAAGTGATTGCAACAATTTAAAATCTTTAATTAGCTTTGATCCTGGAAAAGTAGTTGAAGTTTCTTGGGGATTATCTAAGGGAGCTGCTTATGTTGCAGAAATACAAGTAAGAGCTGAAGATAGAATAGGAATATTATCAGATATTATGACAGTAATAACTGAATCTAAGCTTCCATTAAATGCTTTAAATGCTAAATCAGCTAAAGGCAATATAGCAATGATAAATATAAAAGTAAAGATAGATTCCATTGAACAATTAAAAGAGCTTATGAGAAAAATAAGAAGACTTAAGGGTGTAATGGATGTTTATAGAATGAACAATTAGTGAGGATTAATTATGCGTGTTGTAGTTCAAAAAGTAGCTTCATCAAAGGTAATTGTAAATAATACCGTTGTAGGTTCAATAGATAAAGGACTTAATTTATTAATTGGATTTTCAAAATCAGATACAGAGGAAGATTTATTATATTTAAAAGATAAAATAGTTAATTTAAGAATATTTGAAGATGAAAATGATAAGATGAATCTTTCACTTTTAGATGTTAAAGGTGATATTTTAGCTATATCTCAATTTACTCTATATGGAGATTGTAGAAAAGGTAGAAGGCCTAATTTTATGGAAGCAGAAGGTGGAGATAGAGCTAATGAATTATATGAAAGATTTATTGAATTATTAAGAGAAACTAATTTAAAAATTGAAACTGGAGAATTCGGCGCTCATATGAAGGTTGATATTCAAAATGATGGACCAGTAACGATAATTTTAGATAGTAAAAAGAATTTTTAGTTTAGGAGGAGGAAAGTTTATGGAAATAAAAACATATCCTCTTGGATCCCTTCAAACTAATTGCTATATAGCAATAGATGAAGAAACTAATAAAGCTGCTATTATAGATCCAGGAGCAAGTGCAAATTATCTTATTAAAGAAATTGAAGCTTTAGGAATTGATATAGATGTAATACTTTTAACTCATTGCCATTTTGATCATAATGGAGCAGTTGAAGAGTTGAAAGATAAATATAAAGTAGACGTATATTTAAATGAAGCTGAAGAAGAATATATGAATATAGATACAACTGGAATATTTGGTAAACTACCAAAGTTCTATAAATATTTAAATGAAGGTCAAGAAATAAAGGTAGGTAACTTAAGCTTTAAGACTATTTTCACTCCAGGACATACAAAAGGTGGCACATGCTTTTTAGTAGAAGATAATGTATTTACAGGTGATACTTTATTTAATACTTCTATAGGTAGAACAGACTTTTTAGGTGGAAGTTATAATGAACTTATTAATAGTATAGAAACTAAGCTTATGGCACTAGATAATAATGTTAATGTATATCCAGGACATGGACCAAAGTCTACTATTATGCACGAAAGGATGAAAAATCCATTCCTAGTGTAAAAGGAGAATAAATGGAAATAATAATAAATTTAAACAACTTAAAGTACAGATACGATGTATATCAAATGTTTAATATATATTATCCTTTAGATGAAATTAAGTTTGAAGATAAGGGAGATTATATTGTAAATATAGAAGAAAATAAAATTTCATTTTCATATAAGGATTTTTATAAGGAAGCTTTTTTAGAAGAAAATATTAAGGAAGATATAAAGAAATTAATATTTTCTTCTCTTAAAGAAATAACAGGAGACTATTATCCATGGGGAACACTAGTGGGTATTAGGCCTTCAAAAATTGCTCTTAAGTATTTAGAAGAAGGTAAAAATGAAAGTGAAATAGTAGAATTATTTAATAAAAAGCATTTAGCTTCAGAAGAAAAGGCTAAGCTTTGTATTGAAGTTGCAAAAAAGGAAAAGGAACTAGTAAATAAAGATGAAAGAAATATTGCTATTTATATAGGAATGGCATTTTGTCCAACTAGATGCTTCTATTGCTCTTTTACAGCAAATCCAATAGGTAGCAATAAGAAATTAGTAAATCCTTATTTAGAAGCATTAACATACGAAATTAGAGAAATGAAGAAATATGTTGATGAAAGAGGATTAAAAATAGAAAGTGTGTATTTTGGAGGGGGAACTCCCACTGCAGTTAATAACGATGAATTTGAACATATAATGAAAGAAATACATACAGCTTTTGTTGAAAACAGAGAAATACTTGAATTTACTGTTGAATGTGGAAGGCCAGATAGTATTACTTTAGAAAAGTTAGAAACTATGAAAAAATACAACACTACTAGAATTAGTATAAATCCTCAAACCATGAATGATAATACATTAAAGATGATAGGAAGAGGACATTCATCTAAAGATGTAATAGAGAAGTTTAAATTAGCAAGAGAAATAGGTTTTGATGATATTAATATGGATATGATAATAGGTCTTCCTGGTGAAGGTATAAAGGAAGCTAAGTATACTGCTGAAGAAATACTAAAACTAAGACCAGACAGCTTAACAGTTCATGGATTGTCATTAAAGAGGGCATCTATTCTTTATGAAAACTTTATTCTAAAAAAGGGAATACAAATTAAAAAGCAAGAAGAACTTTCTTCAATGTATGAAATTAGCAGAAAATTAGCAAAGGATTTAGATATAAAACCATATTATATGTATAGACAAAAAAATATGGTTGGAAATATGGAGAATTTGGGATATTCTAAAGAAGGCAAAGAATGTCTTTATAATATTCAAATGATAGAAGATAAGCAAACTATTATTGCATTAGGAGCTGATGCTGTTTCTAAAGTAGTCTTTTTAGAAGAAAATAGAATAGAGAGATTTGGAAATGTTAAAGACATCAAAGAATATGCAAATAGAATTAAGGAAATGGTAGAGGAAAAAAGAAAACTTTTAGATACACTTTACCTAAAATAGGAGGAGATAATATGGAAATCCAAGCACCTAAGGGTACTAAGGATATGTTACCTCAAGATGCATATAAATGGCATTATGTTGAGGGCGTATTAAGAGAAGTTTCAAAAGCATTCGGGGTAAGAGAAATAAGAACACCTATATTTGAACATACAGAGTTATTTTTAAGAGGGGTTGGAGAAACTACTGATATAGTACAAAAGGAAATGTATACTTTTAATGACAAAGGAGATAGAAGTATTACATTAAAGCCAGAAGGTACAGCACCTACTGTTAGAGCTTTTATAGAAAATAGATTATTTAATGAAGCTCAACCTACAAAACTATATTATATTATTCCATGTTTTAGATATGAAAATGTTCAAAAAGGAAGACTTAGACAATTCCATCAATATGGTGTTGAAGTCTTTGGATCAAAAGAGCCATCTATGGATGCAGAAGTTATTTCTTTAGCAATGGAAGCTTTAAAGAATTTAGGCTTAAAAAGCTTAAGTTTAAATATAAACAATTTAGGTTGTCCAAAATGTAGACCTAAATATAATGAGGCTTTAAAGAAGTATTTAGAAGATAATTATGATAATCTTTGCAATGTATGTAAAACTAGATTTGAAAAGAATCCAATGAGAATTTTAGATTGTAAAGAAAAAACTTGTAAGGAAATTACAAAAAATGCTCCAATTATTTTAGATTATATATGTGAAGAATGTGATTCACATTTTACTGAAGTAAAGAGATATTTAGATGCTTTAAATATTAACTATAATATAGATCCAGGTATAGTTAGAGGCTTAGACTACTACACTAAAACTATTTTTGAAATATTAAATGATGATTTCACTGTTTGTGGTGGTGGTAGATATGATAAGCTAATAGAAGAGATTGGTGGACCAGAAATGCCAGCCGTTGGCTTTGGACTTGGACTAGAAAGACTTATAATGACGTTAGAAAAAGAAGGAATAGAAATTCCAAGAGAAGATGTTATAGAGCTTTATATTGGTGCTAGAGGTGAAGAGGCTAAAACTGAAGCTTTTGTTTTAGCAAATAAACTAAGAGCTAATGGCATAAAAACAGAAGTAAATCATATGGGCAGAAGCATAAAAGCTGAAATGAAATATGCTAATAAAATAGGTTCACTATTTACAACTATTATAGGTGATGACGAACTTCAAAATAAAACTCTAAAGCTTAAGAGAATGAGTGATGGAGAACAATTTGAAGTTAGTTTAGACAATATAAATGAAATAGCAAAAGTTATAAAATAGTTAGGAGGAAGTAAAAAATGGGTGAAGCTTTAAATGGATTAAAGAGAAGCCTAATGTGTGGAGAAGTTAGAGAAAACAATGTTTCTCAAAAAATCACATTAATGGGTTGGGTACAAAGAAATAGAAAATTAGGAGGTCTTCAATTTATAGACCTAAGAGATAGAACAGGTATTATGCAAATAGTATTTGGTGAAGAAATTAATGCAGAGGCTTTTGAAAAGGCTAAAGATGTAAGACCTGAATATTGCATTGCTGTAACAGGAGAAGTTGTATTAAGAGAAGCTCCAAATCATAATATGCCAACAGGATTAGTTGAGCTTAAGTGTGAAAGCTTAAAGGTTCTATCAGAATCAGAAACTCCTCCAATCTATATTAAAGAAGGATTAGATGCAGCTGAAAATATAAGATTAAAATATAGATATTTAGATCTTAGAAGACCTGATATGCAAAAAATATTTATGGTTAGAAGCAAAGTATCTAAATCAGTACGTGATTATTTAGATGCAAATAACTTCTTAGAAGTAGAGACTCCTATATTAACTAAGAGTACTCCAGAAGGGGCTAGAGATTATCTTGTGCCTTCAAGAAATTATCCAGGAATGTTTTACGCACTTCCTCAATCACCTCAAATATTTAAGCAATTATTAATGGTATCAGGATTTGATAGATACTATCAAGTGGCTAAATGTTTTAGAGATGAAGATTTAAGAGCAAATAGACAGCCAGAATTTACTCAAATAGACTTAGAAATGAGTTTTGTTGAAGAAGAAGATGTAATAAAGATGAATGAAGGCTTAATAGCTCACGTATTTAAAGAAGTAGCTGGTGTAGATGTTAAACTTCCAATAAAGAGAATGACATTTAAAGAAGCTATGGAAAAATACGGTTCAGATAAGCCAGATTTAAGATTCGGAATGGAAATTACTAATATTACAGAAGACGTAAAAGATATGGATTTTGTAGTATTTAAGTCAGCAATAGAAACTGGTGGATCTGTAAGAGCTCTTTGTTTAAAGGGTGGAGCTGACCTTGGAAGAAAGCCAATAGATAAGTTAGGTGAATTTGTTAAAACATATAAGGCTAAAGGTCTTGCATGGATTCAAATAAAAGAAGATGGAATTAAGTCTTCAATTTCTAAATTCTTAAATGATGATGTTACAAATTCAATAATTAAAACTATGAATGCAGAAGTTGGGGATGCTATATTTATAGTTGCTGATAAAAATTCAGTAGTATTCCAAAGCTTAGGTGCATTAAGATTAGAATTAGCTAAGCAATTTGATTTAATTAAGGATAAAAATGAATTTAATTTTACTTGGATAACTGAATTCCCTCTATTTGAATACAACGAGGAAGAAGGAAGATATCATGCAGCTCACCATCCATTTACATCACCAATGGATGAAGATTTAGATATGATAGAAACTAATCCTGGTGAAGTTAGATCAAAGGCTTATGATTTAGTATTAAACGGAGAAGAACTAGGCGGAGGATCAATAAGAATCCATGATTCTAAGCTACAAAAAAGAATGTTCAAAGCTTTAGGATTTACTGAAGAATCAGCTCAAGAAAGATTTGGATTCTTAATAGATGCCTTTAAGTTTGGACCACCTCCACATGGCGGTTTAGCTTTTGGTTTAGATAGAATGGTTATGTTCTTAGCTGGAACTGAAAATATTAAGGATGTTATAGCATTCCCTAAGAACCAAAATGCATATTGTTATTTAAGCGAAGCTCCTAACATAGTAGATGAAAAACAATTAGATGATTTAGGAATTTCAATTAATACAAAAGAAGAGTAATAGTGAAAAGTTAATAAGTAAAAGTAAATAATAGTTTAGGAAGTAATTTGTTTCAAATTACAAATAGACAAAGAGATAGTTTTTAATAAAGCTATCTCTTTTTTTATAAATTCCTTTCCTTCAGTAATCTTTTTTATGGAATAATTTATAAGAATATTGACAAGATTGTATATAAGTATTAATATATGTGTATAGAGAGTATATACACTTAATATACACTTGGAGGTGGAAGTTTGAATATAATTATTAGTAATTCTTCACAAGTGCCATTATATGAACAAATAGAAAGTCAAATAAAAAATCAAATTGTGAATATGCTGTTAAAGCCAGGAGAACCATTGCCATCAATAAGGACTTTGGCAAAGGAGTTAAAGGTTAGTATTATTACTACAAAAAGAGCTTATGAAGAACTTGAAAAGGAAGGGTTTATAAAAACAGTAGTTGGGAAAGGAACCTTTGTAGCTGAAGCAAATAATGAGAGGCTGAGAGAAGTTGCAATGTATGAAATAGAAAACAAACTAGAAGAAGCAATCATAGCAGCTAAAGCAATAGGTTTAACTTTAGAGGAAACTTTAGATATAATAAGAAGTTTGTTTGAGGAGGTATAACTATGGAAGCAATCGAGATAAGGGGATTAGAGAAAAAATATAATAGCTTTAAGCTAGATTTAAAAGAATTAATTGTAAAAAGAGGATATATAACTGGGTTTATAGGACCAAATGGATCAGGAAAAACAACTACAATTAAATCTATAATGAATATGGTTAAAGTTGATTCTGGAGAAATTTTAGTTCTTGGAGAGGATATTACTAATAATGTAAAGATTAAAGAGGAAGTATCCTTTGTTGGAGATACCTGTGGATTTTTAGAAGAGGCAAAGGTTAAAAGCATAAAAAAGTCTATTTCTAGATTTTATAAAAATTGGGATGAGGATCTGTATAATAAACTAATTAATAAATTTAATATTGATGAATCTGCAATTTATGGTAAGTTATCTAAGGGGAAAAAGAGGCAATTTGAATTGGCAATAGCTTTGGCTAGAAAACCAAAAGTGTTAATTATGGATGAGCCTACAGCAAATCTAGATCCTATAGTTAGAAATGAATTTTTAGAGATTTTACAAGAACAAATGGAAAATGAAGATAACACTATTTTTTATTCAACACATATAACAAGTGATTTAGAAAAATGTGCTGATTATATTATTTTCATTTATAAAGGTAAAATTATTTTAGAAGGAGAGAAGGATTTAATATTAGAAAATCACTCTATTATAAAAGGAAAAAGAGAATTATTAGATATAGATACAGAGAAATCCTTTATATCAATAAAAATAACTGGATATAATTTTGAGGGCCTTACTGATAATAAAATAAAAGCCTTTGAAGTCTTTGGAAATGAAGTAATATATGAAAAACCTACATTAGAAGATATAATGCTTTATTATACAGGGAGGGAATAATATGAGAAGAATTATAAATTTAATATTACTACAATTTCAAACTGTATTTGAATTAAAAAAATATATGTTATTAATAACTGCTATAGCAATTTTTATGGCAATTATAGAGCCTGATATGTTGCCTTTTGCAGGTGCTCTTTTTATAATGGCAACATGTTATAATACTGCATTTTATGAAGAAAAAAGTAAAATAAACTATTTAATATATTCATTGCCAATAAAGGAGAAGGAATATATTTTATCTAAATATATATTTGTAGCTATAAATACATTTATATCAATGGCTATTTCTGCAATTATATATATAGGTATGGTGTATTTTAATATATTAGATAAAACAACTATGGTACCATTATGGGCATTTATGCTTATGTTATTAGGAATTGGGATATTTATGATGAGTATATTAACTCCATTAGAAATACTACTTGGTTTTGAAAAGGCAAGAATAGCTTTAGTATTTTTAACTGTTTTTCCAGTTGTATTTTCAACTAATATAGTAAGTTTTTTACCAACTGTTAATTTAAATAATAACATATTTAAAGTTCTAATAGCACTTTGTGTAGTAACATTAATATTAGCATCATATTTTATTACTTCAAATATGTACGTAAAAAAAGATATATAATAGAAAAGGAATCAAGAAGCTATTTTCTATAGTCCTTGATTCCTTTTAATATTTATAAATTAGTTGTACTTTTACTATTATATATTTAAATAATATATAAGTAGAATTTGAACTATTAAAATAAAGGGAATTCCTAAGGTAAACTTTATATGCTTAGTTTTATGACGAAAAGTATACATACCTATAAGAGTACCTAGGCTTCCTCCTATTATAGATATTAAAAATAAAGTAGATTCCCTTATCCTCCATTTATGCTTTATAGCTTTTTGCTTATCTATATAAATAATTATAAAAGCAATAATGTTAATTAAGAATAAATAATACAATAATATATTTTCCATAACAATCTCCTTAGTAGTCTTAATAAAATAATTATATAACGGATTAATTATTATAGAAATAAAAAATTATTTTATTGAACCTTGAACAATTCCTTTAATAATATATTTTTGTACAAAGAAGTAGAAAATAATAATTGGAATTATAGCTAATATTAATGCTGCCATGGCTAATTCCCATTGCTTAGAAAAGGCCCCAAAGAAGTTATTCATTGCAAGTGGAATAGTATTAATTTTACCGTTTATAGTTAGGAAAGGTAACAAGAAGTCATTCCATATCCATATCCCGTTTAGAACCATTACAGTTACAGTTATTGGTTTTAAAAGAGGTAAAACTATTTTCGAATAGAGTTGCCATTTATTGCAACCATCAATTATTGCTGCTTCTTCAACTTCTACAGGAATATTATTTATAAAGCCATGATATAAGAATATACTCATACTTGATCCAAAACCAATATACATAAAAATTAGGCCATAATGAGTACCTAGCATACTAAAATTAATAGATTCTATTCTCATTGAACCCATCCATTTAACTAAGGGAAGCATTACAGATTGAAATGGAATTATCATAGCACTTACAAATAAATAAAATATAACTTTACTTGTCTTTGTTTTATTTCTAGCTAATGCCCAAGCTGCCATAGAAGAAAATATTACTATTAAAAATATGCTTACTGCAGTTATTATTAAAGAATTAGTGAAAGCACTTCCAATATCCATTCTTTCAATAGCAGTAGTATAATTGTTAAAATTCCATTCAGTAGGAAAACCTATGGTATTAGAAAAAATTTCACGCCTTGTTTTAAAGGAATTTATTATCATAAGATAAAAGGGAATCATATAAATTAATAATAATAGCCAACCTAATACTTCTAGTATTCCAAGCTTATAATTATAACTATTTAATGTTTTTAATTTACTGCCTCTTAATTTCATTACATTTCAACCTCCCTTTTCTTAGTGAAATAAACTTGAGTTATAGATATAGCAGTTACAAAAATAAAGAATATTATTGCTTTTGCTTGTCCTACTCCCATGCTGTTTGAAACAAAGGCTTCTTTATATATATTTAAAGATAGCATTTCTGTTGTCTTTAAAGGAGTTAATGAGAAATTTAAATCAAATAATTTAAAGGAATTAGCAAGTGTTAAGAAAAGACAAATTGTAATTGAAGGTGCCACCATAGGCAGAGTAATATGTTTAAAGCTTTGAATTCCATTAGCTCCATCAATTCGACTAGCTTCAATTAAATCTGTTGGTACGTTTTCTAAAGCAGCCACATAGATAACCATAATATATCCAGCATATTGCCATGAAGAAACTATAAGCATAGCTATTATTGCTGTTGTTCTTTCTTGTAATAAAGAAGTAGATAATAGAGTAGAGCCTAGTTTAGAACCTACAGATGTAAAAACTGAGTTAAATAAAAATTGCCATATAAAACCTAAAATAAGTCCACCAATTAAATTTGGCATAAAGAAGCCAGTTCTGAGAAAATTCTTTGTTTTTAAATTTCTAGTAACAAAATAAGCTAAACCAAACCCTAATAGATTTATAGTAATAACACTAGCAATAGTATAGATTATAGTTATTTTAAAGGAATATATAAATTGCACATCTTTAAAGAGGTTAGCATAATTAGAGAATCCTACAAAATCGTAATTTGGATTAGCTCCATTCCAATTTGTAAAAGTATAATATATCCCTATAATAAATGGAATTAATACTACCATAATTAGTGCAAATAAAGAGGGAGCAATAAATAGCCAAAACCCTTTATTTATTTTTATTTTTTTCTTCATTTAATCAGCCCCTTTATAAATATGTAAATATCCACAGGTATTTATCCTGCGGATATTTAATTAACTTAAATTATTTTTTAGTCAATGCTTGTATTTCTTCAAGCATTTGAGTCTTATCAATTTCACCCTTAGCATATTTAGAGAAGATAGGCCCTATTTTTTCCATAGAGAATCCATCAGGTAAATTAGTAAATGCCCAAGGAATTGTTTTTCCAGCATTACTGAATTCTGTAATAGATTTTGCTAACTTATCATTAGTTTCAATCTTAAAGTTATTATATGCGGGAATCATTTTCATATCTTCGATTAATGCTTTTTGTCCAGTTTCACTAGTTACCATCCAATCAAGGAAAGCCTTAGCTTCAGTACTTACTGCTGAATCTTTATTTACTGTCCAATACATAGGAACACCAACTGGAATGCTTCCACTTACTTTAGTATCATTATTAATAGCTAGAGGAACAAAACCCATATCAAAATTTGCGCCTAACCCTTCTAAGTCACCAGCTACCCAGTTACCTTGGTGAAGAAATGCAGTTTTGCCTAATGCAAAGTTTCCAACTTGTGTACTATAATCAATTGTATCTAAAGCGGAACCTCCTCCATATTTAATTAATAAATCTACAAGATTCATCCAATCTTTAAAATTTTGATTATTAACAAGGTCAGCAGTACCATCAATATAACTCTTAGTAAATTCATCAGGTTTTTCTTGAGTAGCTAAACCAATATTAAAAGTATGGTTTCCTGTTACCCAAGTTTCCTTTGTAGTATATGAAATAACATTTTCTAAACCTAAATCTGCTTTCATAGAATCAAGTTTTTCTACAGCAGCTTTTAATTTATCAAAGGTATCAATGGATTTAGGATCAATTGATGCTTTATCTAATATTTCTTTATTATATGCTAATCCGTATCCTTCTATAGCAACCGGCATACCATATACTTTTCCATCTTTTTTAACTGTGTCTAAAGTACCTTCAAAGGCATTTGAAACCCATTTTTCTGATGAAAGGTCATCTAGTTTATGTTGCCATACCTCTAAATCACCAGCTCCTTGAATCATGAATATATCCGGTTCTGTCCCTTTTTGGAATTCAGCTTTTAAAGCTGCACCATAGTCAGCACCGCCACCAACAGAAGTTACTTCAACTTTCACTCCAGTTTCTTCTTCATACTTCTTTGCAAGTTTTTGTAGAGCATCATTTATTTCAACTTTAAGTTGAAATACTTTTACCACTTTATTTTCATTATTTTTGGTATCGTTTTCTGTTTTTCCAGAATTAGAAGAACAACCCACAAATGTACCCACCATTAATGAAGCAGTTAAAATAGTAGCTAAAACTTTTTTCATTACAATTCCTCCCATAAAATAAAAATAATATTTAATTGCTAATGTAAGTATTTTACAAAACAAAAATAATAAATTCAATGAGTTTGTACAATGTGTATATAATAAGCACAAAAGTTTTGTACTTTTATACTAATTTAAATTTAAATAGTATAAAAAAAATATAAGTATTGATAATTTTTTGTTCTTATTTTTTAATTTATATGATATATTGGACATAGAATTTAGGAATTTTATATTATAACGTTAAAGATGAGGTGGAATAATGAAGAAGAACGAGTATGGTTTATTTACAGCCATAGGAATGATTGTTGGAATTGTAATTGGATCAGGTATATTTTTTAAAAGTGATAATATACTTGTAGCAACAAATGGTAGTATTAGTTTGGGAGTGATAGTCTTTTGTATAGCAGCTCTAGGTATTATTTTTGGAAGTTTAACTATTTCAGAGCTAGCATCTAGAGAATCAAAGGCCGGAGGAATAATATCTTATGCAGAATATTCATATAATGAATCCATTGCCTGTGCCTTTGGATGGTTTCACACATTTTTATATTATCCTACATTAATTGCTGTTGTATCATGGGTAGCAGGTATATATATATGTATGCTATTTGGGATTGAAGGTGGACTAGCCCTTCATACTATAATTGGTTTAGTTATAATAGTGTTGACTTACATATTAAATTTATTATCAGCTAAGCTAGGAGGGTATTTTCAAAATGCATCAACTGTTATTAAAGTTATTCCATTAATATTAATTGCATTTATTGGAGTATTTTTTGGTAATCCTACTTATATTAATGTAGGAGATGTTGTTCATATGGAATCAGCATCTTGGATAGCAGCTATTGCACCTATAGCTTTCTCCTTTGATGGATGGATAATTTCAACATCAATAGGTCATGAAATAAAGGATTCTAAGAAGAACTTACCTAAAGCATTAGTAATGGCACCTTTATTTATACTTTTATTATATGTGCTTTATTTTGTTGGAATAAGTATTTACCTTGGTCCAGAAAAGGTAATGGCATTAGGAGATGCCCATGTAGATTTAGCTGCTAATATGATATTTGGAGCTTGGGGAGCTAAAATTATTTTAACCTTTGTTGTAATATCTATTTTAGGTACAGTAAATGGATTAATAATGGGACATATAAGAATACCATATGCTCTTGCAATAAGAGATATGTTTCCGAATTCCAAAAAAATAAAAAAAGTGAACAAGTCTATAGAAATGCCAGTATATTCAGCTTTAGTTGCTTTTATAATTTCGTTAATTTGTTTATTAGCACATTATATAACTCAAAAGTATAACTTTTTACCAAATGGGGATATTTCTGAAATATCTATAACTGTTAATTATCTTTTATATATATTATTGTATTTTAAAGTATTAAGAATGGGTGTTAGTGGAGAAGTTAAGGGATTATTTAGAGGTAAAATTAATCCTATTTTAGCAACTGTAGGTTCTCTTATAATTTTCTTTGGTAGTTTATCAAATCCATTATTTTTTATTTACTTATTAATTTGCGGACTATTGCTTTTAAGTGCCATTTTATTTTGGAAATTAAGAAATAAGTAGAAAAAAAGATAAATATAAAAGTTTTGAAATTTATTTATCGAGTTAAGAGAGAAATAGAGAGAAAATGAATATATAAAATTATTCCCAAATTATTCCAATTGGTTTATAATATTATTTAAAATGAACAAAAAGTAGTAATACATAATATTAGATTATTTAATTAGGAGGAATTATCTTGAAGGGAATAATTTTATATTTTAGTGGAACAGGAAATACTAAGTTTATTGCGAATAAAATTGGAGAAGAGTTTAGTAAAAATGGCTGTGAAATAGATATATATTCTATTGAAGAAAAAATTGAGTTAAAGAATTTGTCCTATGATTATTTAATTTTAGGATTTCCTAAATATTTTGAGTATATTCCAAAAATATTTATTGATTATTTAGAGGATAACTTATATGATTCTCCTAATGAAATTAAAACTATGATTTTTTCAACTGGTAAGGATAAATCAAAGACTTACTTTAATGAATTAGAAAAGAAACTTTTAAAAAAGAATTACAAGGTTATTGTGACTAAAAATTTTCAAATGCCAGATAGTTATACTTTAGCTAAGGGTTATAAAAAAAATACGCGTAAGGATATTAGAGAAATATTTGATAATTCTTTAGCAGAAGTAAAAAATGCTGTGGTGAATTTTTTAACTGATAATTATATGAAGGAAGAAGTAAATGAATTATCTGCTACCTTCTATAGGACTATGAATAAGATAAAGACAAAGGATTTTTATAAGAATTCTGTTAACTTTTCTGTAAATATGAATTGTGATAGATGTAATTTGTGTGTTAATATTTGTCCAGTAAAGAATATAGATAATATTGGCGGGGATATTAAGTTTAGAGATAATTGTATAATGTGTTGTAGATGCGTTAATGCTTGTCCTAAAAATGCAATAATGTATAAAGAAAAAGAGCATAGT
>OGSQ01000167.1_pt1 | contig 41021 bp, 45 predicted proteins | sample 1573921 | NCBI WGS metagenome assembly OGSQ01 (sample SAMN03295832, study PRJEB24534) | human gut metagenome | isolation source: fecal sample 7 from infant 4 | host: Homo sapiens | place: USA: Pittsburgh, PA | collected 2014-07 | reverse complement strand
TGAAAACCAGTATTATCAACGGCTAGGAAGTGTCTAGATTATCCGTGGCGATTCATATTTTGTTTTTTGGGCTTTGTAAACCGTTGTCCAAGATTATCGGCAGGATTGAATTCAATAAGCTCTTCGGTAGCTGCCCACCGGAAAATCTCATTCAAGCGGGAAATTATGCGCCGCAGTGTTTCAAAGACGCGACGATGCTCCAAAGGCTCAAGTTGTTGTTTTAACAACTTTGGTCGAATCTCTTTGATAGGAACGTGGCCAAGACTAGGGAAAATGTTTCGCTCTAGACTACGCCAGATGTCTTCAGCATGGTCTTTTGTTATACCTGTAGTCCTTGCTTTCTCATCTAACCATTTCCTTGCTACAGCCTGCAGCGTATGTTCAGTAGCATCCTTGAGAGCATTTGCTTTATCAGTGTTATGAGTTTGAGGATCAATGCCGTTAGCGAGTAGTGAAAGATATTGATCTCGTAAAGCTCTTGCATTCGCTAAGGTGAGATGAGGATACGTGCCGAGACTAATTTTTGTGCGTTTTTTTGTTAAGGGCACTGCGTATCTGAAATACCATCTTTTCGCTCCACCTTTAGTGAGGGGAGCAATCCGCAGCATCAGTCCATCGCCATCGAAAAGGTTAATCTCTTTCTCTGATGCCTTAGTGCTTTTGATTTCAGTGTCAGTAAGTTTCTTTGCGATTTTTGCCATTTTAGGACCCTCTGCTTTAGGACCCAAAATGATGGGTCCTAAAAAGGGTGCCATAGCAAGTAGCTTCTAGCAAATTTCAGTAGACTTCATTAGACGTAAAAAAGCCCGCGAGGCTGGTTCCAAGCGGGCTTAGTAGACTTCACTTTACTTCATACTACTTAAAAATGGTGGGCTGGCGGAGTCTGAATGAATCCATCAAGATGCTGTTTTTATTGATAATTAATCAATTCAACTTTCATTGGTATACCTAAGCGTATACCAATGGCGGTTCGTTGGAGTGTTTCATACGGCTAAACAAACCCGTTTTTTAAATGGATCGCATCAAGAAAAAAGTTTTTTTGCATTTAACTGTTCACACTGTTCACCTTGATAATTTTACATTTAAAATCATAAGATTAAGTGGTGATGAGTTGGTGAAGAGTGAACAGTCGACTCTTCACCTTTGTGATTTTTGCGCGCTCAGGTTTCGCCGGGTCAGACAATGAGGGGGGGGGTAAAAAGTTTTTTTAGGTTTTACTGTTCACACTGTTCACCTTCCATTTTTATACAGTAATTTCATGGTGTTAAGTGGTGAACAGATGGTGAAGGGTGAACAGTCGATTGTTCACCTCAAGGGGCAATCAGACATAAAAAGACCGGCGGTTGCCGGTCTGAGGTAGGTTATGTCGCTGCGGTTTCGTCGCACTTCGGCAGCCAGTCGCCGTTGCTGTCTTCCCTTAGCGTCAGGTTGGTCTGTGTCCCCTGCTTGGTGTGCCGCTTCTCGTAGTTCATCCCGTACTCTTTCAGCATCATCGGCAGCCCCAGCCCGAACATTTTCAGGCTCAGCACATGCTTGTAACCGTTCGCCTCCATATAGACCAGATAGGCGTGATAGAGATAGTTACGGGGTTGTCGCGGGATAATATTGGCGTTCCCCATAAACATCCCGTTTGTCTGCGGCAGCGCCTCCAGATAGCCGCAAAAATCAAATGTCGGGTCAGCATCGCGCTTGATGCTCAGTGCCTCGTCGGAGTTCTGCTGCGACTGGAGCAGTGCGCGGGCGCTCATCGGGTCGCTGAACTGCTGCATAAGCTGGCGCACAATGACGGCCAGCTCCTGTGCGATTTTGTCCTTAAGCTGCGGGTCGCGCTCCTCCGGGGCGATTTGCTCCGGGAAGTGGATGATTACCCGGCGACGGGACACGCCGCCGCTGCGGTCAGTGAAACGCATCGGGTTATTGTTCACAGCCAGTATCACCGCCGGGATATAGGCCGAATACGCATCGCGGTATTTCGGGTCGACTGACACCGCATCGCCGCCGGTGATGGCCTTAAGTCCCGCGCCATCCCCGCTCCATTTCTCCTGGTCAGGCAGGCGTATCAGCGAGAAGCCAATCAGCGCCGCGCGCTCGCGTGGTGATTCCAGCGTCTCGATGGTCGCTGACGTGGCGTTATCCTCCCCGGCGAGCAGGGTCGCAATTTCAGCCAGAATACTTTTACCGCTGCCACCCGGCCCGGTCACTTCGAGAAAGAGCTGCCAGTCGTAGCGGTTCGCCAGCACCATAAACAGCGCAGCGAGTATCACATCGCGTTTTTCAGCATTGCCGCTGGCCGCACGGTCGAGCCAGCGCCAGAAATTCGGCGCGTGGGTTTCCAGCGTTTCACCCTCCACCGGTGGCGTAAAGTCCACGTCACACAGCGTGCGCAGCCAGTACGATTTGCTGTGCGGACTGAATACGCCGGTGAGGGTATCAAGCACGCCGTTGCGAAAACCAATCAGACTGCGCGCCGGGGCGGCCTGCTGGGGGATAATCAGTTTCAGGGTATCGACCACCGAGGCAATTCGCCCTGACGAGAACGGGGCGCGCAGACGCTGGAACAGCCCTGCCACGTCGCGTGCAAAATCCGACGGCGGGATAATTTTCCATGTCCCGGCGTCATACCGTGACAGGAGCTGGCCGTTGGCGTCCACGGCCAGCGCTTCGCCGTAATGCTCATGCACGCGCATCGCCTTTTCACTGGTGCTCATGGCGGTAAATTCCGCCTCGCTCATGGTGTCGAAAGGGCTTTGTGCCGGTGGCCGGATGGCACTGTAAATCGCCTTGCGCGTGGTGTCCTCACCCTGCTGCATAAACGCATCATTCCAGTCACCGAATACCGGCGGGAGGGCAACCGTGCCCTCACAGGCCAGTGCGGCCGCTGCGGCTTTTGTCTGGCCGTTCCCGCTGAGGTCGCGGTCGGCCGCGAGCACAATCTGACAGGCCGGGTGTCTCTGTCGGGCAAGGCTCGCCAGAGAAAGGAGGTTCACGGACGAGAGCGCCACCATGACGGTTTCACCGGTCAGGTGATGCACGGTGAGCGCGGTCGCATAACCTTCCGCTATCCACAGCCGCTTTCCTGCCTCTTTTTTCCCTTCGAGGGTGTGGCATGTCCCTTTTACCGCTCCGCCTTTCAGGGTGCGTTTGAGGCCGTCAGCATTGATGAGCTGAAGGTTAACCAGCGCGCCGGTATCGTCATACAACGGCACGGCCACATCCCCGGCGTGGAACGTCACGCCGCCGGTTTTGTGCGTGGTCATCAGCGTCAGGCATTCGAGCGCAGGAAAGCCCTTGCGGGTCAGGTAGGAGTTACCGGTGGCCGTGCGGGTTTTCTCCAGAAGCTTTGCAGCAAGCGTGGCGGCCGCCTTGCGGTCGGCATCGGTTTCCGCCTCAGCGGCGGCAATAGTGTCCTCAGCAACCGGCGGCAGGTTGCCGGTCAGGGCGCTCACCTTTCCGGCGGCCTCGGAGGCCGACACACCGAACACCTTTTCGACCAGTTTCAGTCCGTCACCCGCGCCGCACTGGTTGCAGAACCACGTCCCGCGCCCCTCTTTATCGTCAAAGCGAAAGCGGTCATAGCCGCCGCACATTGGGCAGGCCTGATGCCGGTTTTTAATCACCTTCACACCCAGCGCCGGGAGAATGCGCGGCCAGTGGCCGCACGCCTGTTTTACGGTGTCCGTTACGTTCATTTTCATCGTTATTTTCCCTCAGTGCAGTGCAGGCGATTTGATATGGCGGGCGCAAAGCTCATCCATGACGGCGAGCCCCAGAAAGGACAGCGACGGTGCGGCTTTCAGTGGCCCGGCTTCCATTAAATCTTCCAGCAGCGCACAGGCAATCAGGCGGCCTTTTTCCTCGCCGTGCTGGCGCAGATAAAACCCTTCCAGTTCGGCGGCAATCGCGCTTTCCAGCGCGTCGAGGGTGAGGTGCGGGTGGCGGTGCTGACGTTCGCACACCGACAGCCAGGCACAGGCCACAACGCGGCGATACAGGGCGGTGCGTAATACAGGCGATAATGGCTTTTTCATGCGTTAGTCTCCCCGGTCAGCCAGCGCTGATTACAGCGTTCGACCACGCCGTCGAGCTGGGCGGTCATCAGGTAAATCACGGAGGTGAGCTGCGACTGTTGTGCCGGGTCGCGGCGAAGGGTGGTGCAGTCCTGCTCCTGCATCAGGGTATTAACGAAGTGGCCGACGTTGCGAAGATGTTCCAGGCATTCGAGTTCCTGAATGGTGATGGTGGTGTGTTTCATGCGAGCACCTCCGCCACCGGCAGACGGCCAGCAAACGAGAGGACGTAATCACGTACAAGGGAAAGACGTGCGGTGTGCTCATCACCGGCCACGGTGCGAAGCATACAGATACGGGGTTTACGGTCTGCACGACGAACGGCGGCAAACACGAATACAAATTGCGGGTGTGACGGGGTGAGGATCGTAGCCATAAGGGCAACCTCCAATAAGTAGCGGTTATCGCCACCACCAGAGCTGCAAATCTCATGGGTGGTAGCCCGGACGGGGTTTGCAGTACCGGCCTTATTGGAAACCGGCCAGCCCGAAGGCTGCCCCGCCCGGACCACCATTATCTGACAGGAGCCACGGTGAAAACACCACAGCCCGAAAAATAGGTGTGCCTGAGCAACGACATAAAAAAACACGCTTGGCGCGTGTTGTGTCGCCAATAAGTTACACGGGCTGCAAATCCCGGCTGCCGATTTTGCGACAGCGGGAAAACTATACCTGGAAACGGCGAACGGAAGCAAGCCAGAAAAAGGAGCTTTCAGAAGAACGGCCATCATCATGCGTCATAACCCCGGTTACGCTCAGCAATGCGCTCCGCCATCCATCCGGTAATTTCTGACTGTGCCCACGCCACGTTTTTCCCGCCGAGGGAGATTTGTTTCGGGAATGCCTCCCGGTTGATAAGGTCGTAAATGGTCGACCGGGACAGGCCGCACAGGTGCATCACTTCCGGCAGACGGATAAAGCGTTCCTGAACGGCGTCAGAGACCGGCATCAGCGGTGCGGCAGGAGAAGAAGACAGGGAAGAAAAAGTGGTGTGCATCGGGCTACCTCATAAGGTCCATACAGTGCCGGTCGTGTCTGTCCGGCTTCAGGTAGCTCTCTATTTTCAGCATAAAAATGGGTAATGCAACAAGAGGGAGTGTGGCTGAAGGTGCCTCAGGATAGAACGAAAAATGAACAGTTGGTCAATATGGGGTAATAAAGGGCAATGTAGTACATCCTCGCACATCCTGAGAAAGTAAAATCATTAATTCCAATCAACAGACCGTTGATTAAAAGGAAATAACGTCGGGAAAAGTCTGCCTGCCTTCCCCTTGTCTTATTGTAGAGGTGAACAGTGGTGAACAGACGGTGAACAGTCATATTCTCAACTGTTCACCCTTTAACTGACTGTATTACTTGTATTTTTTCTCATGGTGAACAGTGGTGAACAGTAAACAGTAAAAAAACAAATGATGGGTATGGTTTTCCTGCGACCTTTCTCTGGCAAGCCGGGGTTTTTGAGTGCTGCTTGTGCCAGCGCTGCCACAACTGCAACCGGTCGCGATGTTGTGTGGTGCACGGCAGAATCTCTTCATCTTGATATCCCGAGGAGAAAACCATGACTGATTCAACCATTCCTGAAAATCTGAAACCTGCGTTTAACCGTCTTGATAAGGCAAAAGCCGTCCACACTGAAAATGCCCGCAATCTGGATGGAGTCACCACGGCCATCACCCGTACTGCGGAGCAAAAAGCAGGGCTGGAGCAGGAGAACGGCATTGATACTGGCGAATGGCGAAATGCCTTTCGCGCCGCCGGAGCAGTGCTGACGGATGAACTCAGAAACCGTCACCTGATGCGCGTTGCTTCCCGTGAGCTGACACAGGAATGTGACGCGATGGCAGAAGTGCTGAATTTTGAACGCGATAAACTGGAGGCGGCCTGTAGCGTTTCGGCACGGGACTACCGCCAGGAGCATTACGACCTCCTGAGAAAATATGCTTCCGGTGAGCTTGATAAGGCACTCAGGGAAGCCTGTGGGCCGCTCATCCGGGCGATGAAGCTGAAAATGCTGTCACGCAGTGGTGAGCCTGAAAGGGAAGCGGAAGCCGCACTGGGGTATGTGGAGCCGGAGAAGGAAATCATGCAGGAGGTCGTGTCCTGGCTTATGGATGCGGCCACGAAACATCACATTCGCCTCAGTGATGAACCCGTACTTTATCGCGCCGGGCTGTCGGCCGAAACACTCCCGCACATGGATTATAAGACAGCCTCAACGCCTGCACGCCGCACCCGATTCTATAACGAGCTGCGTGAACGTGAGACCGACCTTAAAGCGCGTGGCCTGCTGCCATGATGCACTGTCCGTTCTGCAAAAGTCCGGCGCACACACGCAGCAGCCGATATTTGTCGGAAAAGGTGAAACAGAGTTATTACCAGTGCACGAATATTGTGTGTTCGGCTTCTTTCCGGGCGATGACGGCAGTGGACAAAATCATACAGTCACCGGCACTGGCCGACCTTAGCGATGACGAATTTATCGTGTGTGAGTCCGGTAAAATTAAAAAACAACGTTTTCATTAATCACGGGGATTTCAATGACAACCTTAACGCTGGAGCAGGCTTATGAGGCCTGCCAGAACAACAAATCCGCCTGGCTGAATCTCAAAGCAGAGCTGGCTGCGACCGAAGAGGAATACCGGGAACAGCTTCAGGCGGATACCGAACACCCTGCCGGTCGTCTTCAGGTACTGCGCGACACAATTGAAGTCCGACAGTGGGAAATTAACGGCGCGGCCGGGCGCTATATACGCTCGCATGAAGCCGTGCAGCATATCAGCATCAGTGACCGGCTTGATGAGTTCATGCAGGCGCACGGCGATATGCTGGCCTCAATTCTGGCACCGGAACTGATGGATATCAGCGGGCAGTCAGACCGGATGAAAGAGCGTGCGGTTGACCGGTCACTGATTTATCTGCGTGAAGCCCTTCTGGTCTGGCTGACGGGAGGAAAAAAAATAGAATATTGTGCACAGGACAGCGCAATTTTAACGGCCATCGGATTCAGACCTGACGCGGCTTCGCGGGTGGATAATCAGGTAAAATATTCACCCGCAAAAAACATGATTTTTGCCCGCCGTCGTGCAGAACTGGCCGCGCAGTAGCCCACTAAATAAATCCCCGAAAATACCGCTATTTTTCCGAAAAAAAGCCATGCATGTCTAAGGTGCATGGTTTTGCATGAGTTTTTACGTCACTGAATCTCTCTCCCGCGCCAGTACTGGCGCGCCCTGAGCCCTGTCATGCACCTGCATTAAAAGCGCCCCGTTAAGCGGGCAGGCGTGGCGGGGAGAGCATTGCGCGCGTATACAAATATAAGTAGTTGCAATATTCGGCTTAAAGCAGTAGATCAATTGAACTAAACGTCGAATCATTGGGAACAAAGGTGCTATATGAAGATATATGTTACTCCTCATTCAAGAAAGGACTCACCAACCAATAGCACAGAATATGAAATCATGTTGCAACGAGATGATTGGAATGATTATAGTTACATTACTAAATATCATCTTTATTTAACAAAGAAACTGACTGGTTCTGATGAAATAGAATATGTTGGTGCCGTCAAAATAATAAAAAAAGGGCAGGTGGCTGATTATTCATATATGGTAGAACTCGGTGAACTATCACCTTTAAGTTCAGAATATTGTTCTGTTGGGCAATCATTAGATTACTACACAAGACTCTCTAAACTTGATAATGAAGTAAGACATAAAATTCTAATGTCTTTACGCGACATCAACCTATTTGATTATGAGTCTGAAGGTTTTAAAAATGAAAATGTATGGACTTCATCGATAATGAGAGATTTAAAAGATGATGATGATATATTTCTTTTGCCGAAATACATATTAGAACACAATTTTTCATCTATTCCGAGTATTGATGTAAAGTTCGAGTTCTCTCATGAGAGAATGTTAAACTCTTTGAAGCTGGATTTTGATTCTAAACAATATGGATTTTTTAATAATCAAAAGTTACCATGCCGTATGGCTGTAATCGTCGGACGTAACGGTTCAGGGAAAAGTACAACATTAGCGCGATTATCTAAAGTAGCATTCTCATCGACTCAGGATAGAAAGAAAGATATTATAAGTGGCATAGGGGAAATCTATCCTGAAGGTCTCGGCTTTCCTAAAATAATTAATTTGTCTTATAGTGCATTTGATAGTTTCCAGATTCCCGGTGTAACTTATAAAGAAAAGATACAACTAAAGAATGATATAGCAAAAGGAAAAGGGCGATATATTTATTGCGGTGTAAGGGATGTATGCGCAGAGTTAGAACTTGAACTGCAACAGTATAGTAATTCAGGTGTTGAAGAGATCTATATTTCTTCAGAGCGTCAAGAGCGTACTATTTTAAAACCTTTAGAGATTTTAAGTAAAGAATTTAATGATGCATATATTAAAATTCAGCAAGATGAATATAAAAGTCAAACACTGCAAAGTGTATTATCAAAGCTAAAGGAAGAAGCCTCTATCTCAACTATTGTAGATGACATGCTTGAAGATGGTTTTTCAGAAAATCCAGCGGCTTACTTCTATAATTTAAGCACAGGGCATAAATTTGTTTTGCATTCAATGCTGCATATAATTTTATATGCTGAAAAGCGTTGTTTTGTATTCTTTGATGAGCCTGAGACTCATCTTCACCCACCACTTTTGGCTGTTCTCATGAGCGCCTTGAGAATCATCCTTAATAAGGTTGATGCTTTTGCTATTGTTGCCACACACTCCCCTGTCGTTGTACAGGAAACACTAAGTAAGAACGTGAATGTTATAACTAGAAGTGGGAATTTAATAGATTTTCAGAGACCTGAGATTGAAACTTTTGGTGAAAATATTGGTTCCATAACATCAGCTGTATTTTCACTAACATCACAGGTGACAGATTATCATGACGAACTTGATAAACTTATAAAAAATTATAAAGTTTATGATAATGCAATTGAATTTATAGAGTCTTGTTTTGACCAAGGTTTAAGTATTCAGGCTCGATCTTACATATTGTCCAAGTTAGCGACTAAGGTGGAATGAGATGTGGAAATTGTCACTACCTCATGATAATGGAAGATTGGATGAATTATCCACTGCATTGACATATAAAAATGGTTCTCCCAAGTATACTTTACTTCCAGGAGAGCTGGATGAAATAGAAAAAATATATGATTTTTATCACGCAAATAGAGGCTTACCACATATATTTTTGGAAGGGGAAAAGATCAGCGTAGCTACAAAGGATGCTTTAAAAGCATGTTATTCCGAAGTTCAAGAGAATGGTCGTTTGTCTGATTTGAGATCGCGTTTATTCTTAAACTCTAAAAAATGTCCGTTATGTGGTATTGAGGCAACTACTGATTTAGATCATTATCTACCAGAGTCTAAATATCATTGTTTATCCATATACGCAAAAAACTTGATTCCTACTTGTCATAAATGCAATAACAAAAAAAGAACAGCAGTTCTAAAAGATGGGGTGGGTTTTGTACACTTATATTACTTTGAAGAGCCAGCAGAAGTTTTTTTTATTGCTGACACGACAATGAATGATTCAGCTCTAAAAATATCATTTTCTATAGAGCATATTCCTAGTTTTAGTCAAGATATTTATGATTCTTTATGTTTTCAGATAGATCGTATTAACTTGAATGATAGATTAGTAGCTGAAGCTAATGACTTTTTAGGCAGTATGTTTGTGTCGTTTGAAATGACATTTGATTCGTCTGGAAAAGAAGGTTTGAGAGAATTATTAAAGCGTACAAGAGATAACTATACTCATAGGTTTGGATTAAATCATTGGAAAAGAGCGTTAATTGAAAGCTTGTCAATGAATGAAGAGTTCCTAAATGGAGGATTTAAAACAGCTTTAGGAACTCCGTAGGAGGATTAAGAGTTTGTGTGGGGTAAAACATATTTTCCCCACCACTCCATTAGTTCAAATCTTTGCGTTAAATAAATCGATCTATTATATGCTCGTCGCACTTCATTTTTGTCTACATGAGCTAGAGCACTTTCAATTATATCAGAATTAAAACCTTGTTCATTCATTGCTGTACTAGCTATCGAACGCAATCCATGTGCAACAAGCTTACCTCTGTAACCAATTCGCTTAAGAGCTGCATTCGCTGTTTGGCTATTCATTGGCAACTTTGGATCTTTTCTACTAGGGAATATATATTCACGGTGTCCACTAATTGATTTCATTGCTTCCAGAATGTCTATTGCTTGAAGTGATAAAGGAACAATATGCTCACGCTTTGCCTTCATCCGTTCGGCCGGGATCGTCCAGAGCTTTGCATCGTGATCGATCTCTGCCCACCGAGCACCGGAGGCCTCAGAAGGGCGCACAAGCGTCAGGAGTTGCCATTCAATGAGGCAGCGAGTCGGAACAGATAGATTTGACATGGTGAGAGAACGCATCAGCTTAGGCAATTCTTCTGGCCGAAGTGTCGGCATGTTTTGTTTTTTGGGTTTCTCAAATGCCATACCAATACCTGACGCTGGGTTGGCATCAATCAAGCCGGTGTTAACCGCATAAATCATTATCTCGTTAATGCGCTGCACCAGTCGACGTACAGTCTCAAGCGCCCCACGAGCTTTGATTGGCTCAAGAGCTTCAACCAGTGTCCGGGCTTTGATTTGCTGAACGGGGATCTCACCGATGGCTGGGAATACATCTTTCTCCAGTGAGCGCCAAATGTCTTTTGCGTAATCAGGGGTAACGCTTTTGCTTTTGAGCTGGAACCAGTTAGCGGCGACAGTTGAAAAAATACTGTCCAGTGCGATTTGCTGCTGTTCCTCTGCAACTTCAGCTTGAATTTGCGGGTCGATTCCGTTGGCTAATAAGGCAAGGTAATCAGCTCTTAACCCTCGGGCATCAGCAAGCGAAAGTGCAGGGAAGGCACCGAGCCCCATCATTGTTCGCTGCTTTGTTGCCGGGCGTTGATAACGGAAACGCCAGAGCTTTTTCCCGCTTGTTTTCACTATCAGGAAAAGCCCATCGCCATCATGCAGCGTTAGATCCTTCTCTAACGCTTTAGCGCGCAGAACTTCGGTGTTGGTCAGGGGGCGTGTTGTCCGTGCCACTGTGGCCGCTCCTTCATGAATTGGTATACGCTTTTAGGTATACATCCTACCGTATACCTAAACGTATACCAATAATCACCGGATTTAGCCGGATGTTCTCGGACAACGACAGACACAAAAAAGCCCGCAGGGCTTGTACCATGCGGGCTTTCTGTACTTCACCGGACGTATCCGGATCATTATTTGGTGGAGCTGGCGGGAGTTGAACCCGCGTCCGAAATTTCTACATCCTCGGTACTACATGCTTAGTTTGTCTTTACATTCGCACGCCAGCTGCGGACAAACACGCCACTAACGAACTAGCCTGATTAGTTTTAACGCTTCAACCCCAGGCAGGGCATCCACGCGATCTCTTTTGGGTTTGACCTCTCTTTGATCCCCGTCTTAAGAGCGGAAGCTAGGGAGAGAGGGCTCTTAGCAGGTTATTAAGCTGCTAAAGCGTAGTTTTCGTCGTTTGCGACTATTTTTTTGCGGCTTTTAACGAGGCAAACCGCCCCTCGGCATGCACCTTGGGTTTCGCAAATCCCGTCGAATCCAGAATCAGCCCCAATAGTGTTGAACTCAGTATACCAGATTTCACTTCCTCGATACCAGCCCGAAACGCTAACTTATTGAATAGTACAATAAGCGCGCAGAATCAACGTCCTGCGTTTTTCATGATACGTGCTTTGTCGAGCTGCCACTCGCGTGCTTTCAGGTCAGTACGCTTGTCGTGCTGTTTCTTACCTTTCGCCACTCCGATTTTCACTTTGCACCAGGCGTTTTTCCAGTACAAAGAGAGCGCAACTACGGTGAAGCCTTCGCGGTTGATGCGTCCGTAGAGGGATTCCAGCTCGCGCTTGTTCAGCAGCAGCTTACGGGTGCGGGTAGGATCGCAAACGTAATGTGAAGAGGCGACGGTCAGCGGCGTAAAGTTCGCGCCGAACAGGAAGGCCTCACCGTCTTTCAGGATCACGTAGCTGTCGCCGATATTGGCTTTCCCGGCACGCAGCGATTTTACTTCCCAGCCCTGCAACGCAAGGCCGGCCTCGAATTCTTCTTCGATGAAATACTCGTGGCGAGCACGCTTGTTGAGCGCAATGGTCGCCGAACCAGGTTTATGTGCTTTTTTCTTCGTCATAAGTGTCGTAAAGCCGTCGGTAATCTGATTTTAAAAAGTCACCTCATTGCGTCCTGTGAGGTCTAACGCGCTATCTTAGCACGAGATAAGGCTTAGCGTTTTTTTAACAGGTGATAAATGTTATTATTTGTCTGTTGTGTGACCATGGAAAATGCTATGCCTCAGATTAGCCGTACTGCGCTTGTTCCCTACAGCGCGGAACAAATGTATCAGTTAGTGAACGACGTTCAGTCCTATCCGGAATTTATTCCAGGATGCACCGGTAGCCGGGTGCTGGAATCCGGCCCGACTCAGATGACTGCGGCCGTGGATGTCTCCAAAGCGGGGATCAGCAAAACGTTCACCACGCGCAATACCCTGACGAGCAATCAGAGTATTTTGATGCATCTGGTGGATGGTCCGTTTAAAAAACTGATGGGAGGGTGGAAGTTTACGCCACTGAGCGCTGACGCCTGCCGCATTGAGTTTCATCTGGATTTTGAATTTACCAATAAGCTGATCGAACTGGCGTTTGGCCGAATCTTTAAAGAGCTGGCCTCGAATATGGTTCAGGCGTTCACCACGCGCGCCAAAGAGGTTTACAGTGTCGCATAAGATTGCTGTTGAGGTGGTGTATGCGCTGCCGGAGAAGCAGTATTTGCAGCGCGTGACGCTTGAAGAGGGCGCCACCGTTGAGGCGGCTATCCGGGCCTCCGGCATCCTTGAACTTCGCCGTGATATTGACCTGGCGAAGAATAAAGTCGGCATTTATAGCCGTCCGGTTAAGCTCGGTGATGTGCTGAAAGAGGGCGACAGGGTTGAAATCTATCGTCCGCTGATTGCCGACCCGAAAGAGTTGCGCCGTCAGCGAGCAGAGAAATCCGGTAAGTAGCCAAATAAACATACACAAAAAAGGTGCTCATTGAGCACCTTTTTGCGTTGCTGGCGCCTGATTATTTGGTCAGGGCAGGCTTGTTGTCGATGTTGGTCAGCACGCCGGCACTGCTGAAGGTCAGCGTCAGGGTTTGCTGGGTCACATCTTCATGACCAGGCTGCTGGCGGAATACATAGAACCACGTATTTGTGCCGAACGGATCAGACATCATCGGGGTTCCCAGGGCATAAGCGACCTGCTGTTGTGTCATACCTACGCGGATTTTGGACACATCGTTAGGAGTAAGGTAGTTCCCCTGGTTGATGTCAGGACGGTAAACCACTTTCTCCAGAGTGGAACAGCCTGCGGTCAACATCAGAAGAACCGCTGCGGCAGCGGTCAGCGTTTTACAGCGCATAGTGATTTGATTCCTTTTCGGGCCCGAGCAGTACGCGGCTCATATGTAATATGCCGATGATAATAGACCTTGCCCCACTTTGAAACTGGTCTGGCGGCGTTTTTGTTGTTCTGTATGACCCTAAGATCCCGAAAAAGTTTATGCCGCCAGCAGTTCTTTCGCATTCGCGAGCGTATTACGGGTGACTTCACTGCCCCCCAGCAGGCGTGCCAGCTCCTGCAAGCGTGAGCGTTTATCCAGCGGCTTCATGTGCGTTTCCGTCATTTCGCCATCGGTTTCCTTGCTAACAATAAAGTGGTGATGACCACAGCCGGCGACCTGCGGCAGGTGAGTCACACACATAACCTGCGTCGATTCACCCAACTGACGCAGCAGTTTGCCGACAACGGCCGCGGTCGGGCCGCTGATACCCACATCCACTTCATCGAAAATCAACGCCGGGGTTTCCATTTTACGGGCGGTAATCACCTGAATGGCCAGGGCGATACGCGACAGTTCACCGCCAGAAGCCACTTTCGAAATCGCCTGTAAAGGCTGGCCCGGGTTGGTGGTGACGCGGAATTCTACGCGGTCTGCGCCTTCCGCCGTCAGGTGATGCTCTTCAAAGCGAACATCAATAGTGAACACCCCATGCGGCATCGCCAGCGTATGCATGCTGTCGGTAATATGCTGGCTAAGCTCCAGAGCATAGTGCTGTCGCACGTCGTGCAGCCGTTTCGCCGTTTCCAGCGCCTGCTGATGATGCAGATTAACCGCCAGAGACAAGGTTTCGAGGGAATCGGCCTGATCGTCCAGCTGCTGCTGTTCCTCCAGCAGAGACTGATAGTAATTCGGCAGCTCTTCCGGGGTAACGTGATGCTTACGCGCCAGTGAAATCTGACGGGAGATGCGTTGCTCAAGCTCGAACAGACGGTTCGGGTCGAGATCCAGACGTTCACAGTAGTGGCGCAGCTCATCCCCGGCTTCTGAAATCTGAATCGCGGCTTCTTCCAGCATTTCCAATACGCCAGAAAGCTTATTGTCCATGCCGGTCAGTTCGGTAACAAGCTGACGCACGGTATACAGCTGGCTCTGCAAATTCACGTCTTCGCCATCCGCCAGCATGTTCAGGGCATTCTGGCTGATGGAAAGCAGCTGACCACTGTTGGCCAGACGCTTGTACTCCTCGTCGATTTGCTCAAATTCACCCGCCTGAGGGTTAAATTCGTTCAGCTCTTTCAACTGATATTCCAGCAGCTCGGCGCGCGCGGTACGCTCCTGGCTTTGCTGTTGATGCTGCGCAAGTTCGCGGCAGCTTTGATGCCACTGACGATAGTGCTCCGCCATGAGTTGAGTAAGCGCGTACTCACCCGCGTAGCCATCGAGCAGGGCTTTCTGCTGTTCGGGTTTGATTAGCTGCTGGTGCGCGTGCTGACCATGGATCTGGATGAGCAGCTGGCCCAGCTCGCGAAGCTGGGAAAGAGGAACCGCTGTACCATTGATAAAACCGCGGGAGCGGCCGTCACTGCTGATAACGCGACGAAGTAAACACTCACGTCCATCTTCCAGCTGGTTCGCTTCCAGCCAGCGCAGGGCGGCAGGCGTGTCTTTTAACGAGAAGCGGGCGCAGAGATCGGCACGGGCCGCACCTGTGCGCACCATATCACCCTCTGCACGACCGCCGAGGCACAAGCCGAGGGCATCAATGGCAATGGATTTACCTGCACCGGTTTCACCGGTAATCGCCGTCATTCCACTATGGAAGTCGATCTCAAGCTCACGAACAATGGCAAAGTTGCTGATGGTCAGTTGTGCCAGCATAATTGTTTTCCTGTATGAAAAACCATAACTGTGTTTGTATACAGTATAAACTGGTTTTATATACAGTAAAGCGCTGGATGTAAAATCAGAACAATTTTTTTGACCAGCCGAGTTTTGAGCTTAATGTATTGAAATAACTGTAATCTTTTGGATGGATAAGGTTCAGGTGATAATCGCAGCGGCGAATGAGGACATCTTCTCCTTCCTGAATGGGAAGCGCAATCTGGCTGTCGCAGCTGATCTCCAGGTCGCTGCGGCGATGGGAAAAACGCAGGCGGATGGTGCTGTCGCCGTTGATCACCAGCGGACGCGCCGAGAGCGTATGCGGGAACATCGGCACCAGGGTGATCGCATCCAGCGAGGGCGTCAGGATTGGGCCTCCGGCTGAAAGCGAGTAGGCAGTTGACCCCGTCGGGGTTGAAATAATCAGCCCGTCAGAGCGCTGCGAGAAAGCGAAGATTTCGTCGATATAGACTTCGAACTCGATCATGTGCGCCACTTTACCAGGGTGGAGAACCACCTCGTTAATAGCGGTGCTGATGCGCTTCTGGCAATCCTGCTGGCAGACCTGGGCTTCAAGTAAAAACCGTTTTTCACTGATATAGTGACCTTCCAGCACGTCCGCCAGCTGCTGTTGCGCATTGTCCGGGTCGAGGTCGGTCAGGAAACCAAGATTGCCACGGTTAATACCAATAACCTTAATATCATAGCGAGCCAGCGTTCGCGCCGCGCCCAGCATATTGCCGTCGCCGCCGACCACCACGGCGAGATCCGCCTGCTGGCCAATTTCCGCCAGCGTGCCGGTTCTGACGCTTTTAAGCTGCAACTCCTGGGCGATCTGCTGCTCGACCATCACTTCATAGCCTTTACCACACAGCCAGCGATACAACATTTCATGTGTCGTCAATGCGGTAGGGTGACGCGGATGGCCGACGATCCCAATACACCTGAAATGATTATTCATTTTCTGGAGGTCCTTGTGCCTGATGAATGATGACAATCTGCCTTGTTCCCTTGAATCCAGGAAACTGATCCCCATAATAAGCGAAGTTAGCGAGATGAATGCAGAAAAACGCGGAGAAATTCATGAGTAGTAAAGAACAGAAAACGCCTGAGGGGCAAGCCCCTGAAGAAATTATCACGGAACAGCACGATGAAGTTGAGGCAGTAGAGCCAGACACGTCTGCTGAGCAGGTGGACCCGCGCGATGAAAAAATTGCCAATCTGGAAGCTCAGTTGGTAGAAGCGCAGAATCGCGAACGCGATGGCGTACTGCGTATCAAAGCGGAAATGGAAAACCTGCGCCGTCGTACCGAGCTGGACGTTGAAAAGGCGCACAAATTTGCGCTGGAGAAATTCGTCAACGAACTGCTTCCGGTGATCGACAGCCTGGATCGCGCGCTGGAAGTGGCGGATAAAGCTAATCCGGATAATGCGGCGATGATTGAAGGCATCGAGCTGACGCTGAAATCCATGCTGGATGTGGTGCGTAAGTTCGGTGTTGAAGTGATTGCCGATACGGATGTACCACTGGATCCAAACGTTCACCAGGCCATTGCGATGGTGGAATCCGAAGACGTTGCCGCGGGTAACGTGCTGGGCGTGATGCAGAAAGGGTATACCCTGAACGGTCGTACTATTCGCGCTGCGATGGTGACCGTGGCGAAAGCGAAAGCGTAATTTGCCGACCCGTAGTGCCGGGTGGCGGCTTCGCCTTACCCGGCCTACAACATTACTCGGCGATACTTTCGCGTAAAGGTTTAACGGGCAGGACCTTCACCTGCTTAATCATATTGTCCTGAACGTCCAGAATATCAATATCATACTGCTCAATGCGCACGCGCGTGCCTGCCGCCGGGATCTCTTCCAGCGCTTCCAGGATCATTCCGTTCATCGTCCGCGCTTCGTCTTCCGGCAAATGCCAGTTAAACGATTTATTGATTTCACGAATGTTGGCGCTGCCGTCGATAAGCACTGACCCGTCGTTTTGCGGGGTGACTTCTTCTGCAAGGGAAGGCGACATTGACGTGGTAAAGTCCCCGACAATCTCTTCCAGAATATCTTCGACCGTCACCAGTCCCTGTATGTCGCCGTATTCATCCACCACCAGACCGACTTTCTTCTTGTTTCGCTGGAACTTCACCAGCTGCGTGCTGAGTGGGGTGCCTTCCGGCACGTAGTAAATTTCGTCGGCGGCGCGCAGCATCACCTCTTTGGTGAACTCGTTTTTCTCAGTCATCAGACGATAGGCCTCGCGCACACGCAGCATGCTGATGGCATCGTCGAGAGAATCGCGATAGAGGACGATACGCCCGTGCGGGGAGTGCGTCAGCTGGCGGACAATGGCCTTCCAGTCGTCGTTAATATCAATCCCGACGATTTCATTGCGCGGCACCATGATGTCGTCAACGCTGACCTTTTCCAGATCCAGCACCGACAGGAGCATGTCCTGATTGCGACGGGAGATCTGCGAGCGGGATTCGTTCACGATGGTACGCAGTTCGTCTTTGCTGAGCGCGCTACTGATGGTGACGTCTGCCTTTATACCAACCATGCGCATCAGCACCCGTGTCACCATATTCAGCAGCCAGACCAGCGGCATCATCAGAATAAGCAGCGGTGCTAACAGGAAACTGCTCGGGTAGGCGACTTTTTCCGGGTAAAGCGCCGCGATGGTTTTGGGCAGCACTTCCGCAAACACCAGTACCACAAACGTGAGCACACCTGTGGCAATCGCCACGCCTGCGTTGCCGTACAGACGCATCCCGACGATGGTGCCCAGTGCAGAGGCGAGAATATTGACCAGGTTGTTACCGATAAGCACCAGGCTAATCAGACGGTCCGGCTTACGCAGAAGCTTTTCGACACGACGCGCGGCACGGTTACCCTGCTTGGCGCGATGACGTAACCGGTAGCGGTTCAGCGTCATCATGCCGGTTTCAGAGCCAGAGAAATAAGCGGAGATGACCACCATGATGACCAGAATGACGATCAGCGTGGTGGTAGAGATGTGTTCCAGGGGGAACTCCTTTTGTTACTTAGCCAGCAAATTGCTGTATGAAGCGGCTACCAAAATAGGCAAGCGTGAGAATGCCCGCACCCGCAACGTTAAACCAGACCACGCGACGACCGCGCCAGCCTTCATGATAATGGCCCCATAACAGGACAATATAGACAAACCACGCGATGATGGAGAGGACCGCTTTATCGATATTCTCCACGCTGAACAGGTTCTTCATATAAAACAAGCCCGTGCACAGCGTCAGCGTCAGCAAAACCACGCCGACCTGGGTGATGTGGAACATCTTACGCTCAATCACCATCAGCGGCGGCATTTCATGGTTAAACGCCAGCTTTTTATTTTTCAGCTGGTAGTCGATCCAGGCGAGCTGCATGGCGTAAAGGGCGGCGATGATCAGCGTCGCGTAGGAGAACAGCGACAGGCCAATATGCACCAGCATCCCCGGCGTGGCTTCCAAGTGAGTAATAAACTCATTGGGCATGAACGTGGCTAACGCCAGGTTGATCAGCGCAAAGGCGTAGACTATCGGCAGCAGCAGCCAGCCACGATTTTTAGACGCGACAATGGTCATGACCGTACAGATCATCAGGCTGACCAGCGAGCCGACGTTCAGCACGCTCAGATTTTGCACGCTGCCGTCGCCGGGAATGATGCGTGATTCCAGCGCAAACGCATGGCTAATCAGTGCGATCACTGCCGAAAGAATAGCCATGCGCCGCCAGCCGCTGTTTTTTTGCAGCAGGCCAGGAATGATCAGCGCGAGGCTGACAGAGTAGGCAACAAGGGCGATCAGTGCGAAAACAGGCATATAGGCGTCGACAGTTGTCTTAATAAGAAAGAGAAGCAGTATAACGTTACGTGACGCCTGCTCCAACCGTTGCATAACAACAAAGGCGCCTTCATGTTATACTCCGGCAAAATTCTGTGTATGTGTCGCCCAGGCGACCTAACGTTTCTACCCCAGGCGAGAGACAATGTTTGATAATTTAACCGATCGTTTGTCGCGCACGCTGCGCAACATCAGCGGCCGTGGACGCCTCACCGAAGAGAACATCAAGGAAACGCTGCGCGAAGTGCGCATGGCGCTGCTGGAAGCAGACGTTGCGTTGCCGGTCGTGCGTGATTTTATCAACCGCGTGAAAGAGAAAGCGGTTGGTCATGAAGTTAACAAGAGCCTGACTCCGGGTCAGGAGTTCGTCAAAATCGTCCGTAACGAGCTGGTTTCGGCGATGGGCGAAGAGAATCAGGTGCTTAACCTGGCGGCTCAGCCACCGGCCGTCGTGCTGATGGCGGGTCTGCAAGGTGCGGGTAAAACCACCAGCGTCGGTAAGCTGGGGAAATTCCTGCGCGAAAAGCACAAGAAAAAAGTGCTGGTGGTTTCGGCGGACGTGTATCGCCCGGCGGCGATCAAACAGCTGGAAACGCTGGCCGAGCAGGTTGGCGTAGACTTCTTCCCGTCCGACGTGGCGCAGAAGCCTGTTGACATCGTTAACGCGGCGCTGAAAGAGGCGAAGCTGAAATTCTACGACGTGCTGCTGGTGGATACCGCCGGTCGACTGCACGTTGACGAAGCGATGATGGACGAAATCAAGCAGGTTCATGCTTCTATCAATCCGGTAGAGACCCTGTTTGTTGTCGACGCCATGACCGGTCAGGATGCGGCGAACACCGCGAAAGCGTTTAACGAAGCCCTGCCGTTAACCGGCGTGGTGCTGACCAAAGTCGACGGCGACGCTCGCGGCGGTGCGGCGCTGTCTATTCGTCATATCACCGGTAAGCCAATTAAGTTCCTCGGCGTGGGCGAGAAAACCGAAGCGCTGGAGCCGTTCCACCCGGATCGTATTGCCTCCCGTATCCTCGGCATGGGCGACGTGCTGTCGCTGATCGAAGATATCGAAAGCAAGGTTGACCGCGCGCAGGCTGAAAAACTCGCCAGCAAGCTGAAAAAAGGTGACGGTTTCGATCTGACCGACTTCCTTGAGCAACTGCGTCAGATGAAAAACATGGGCGGTATGGCAAGCCTGATGGGTAAACTGCCGGGTATGGGGCAGATCCCGGACAACGTCAAATCCCAGATGGATGACAAAGTGCTGGTGCGTATGGAGGCAATCATCAACTCGATGACGCTGAAAGAGCGCGCGAAGCCAGAAATCATCAAAGGTTCCCGCAAGCGCCGTATCGCAGCCGGTTGCGGCATGCAGGTCCAGGACGTTAACCGCCTTCTGAAACAGTTCGACGACATGCAGCGCATGATGAAGAAAATGAAGAAAGGCGGCATGGCGAAGATGATGCGCGGCATGAAAGGCATGATGCCGCCCGGTTTTCCTGGGCGATAATCGCTTTTGAGATTGCTTTTTGCCCGAAAATGAGTAAAATTTTCGGGCTTTTAATATGACACCCGGGCTCCGTTCCTCGATGGGGCCCGGTTGTTTTATTCACACAAGAGGATGTTATGGTAACTATTCGTTTAGCACGTCACGGCGCTAAAAAGCGTCCGTTCTACCAGGTTGTTGTGACTGACAGCCGTAATGCACGCAACGGTCGCTTCATTGAGCGCGTTGGTTTCTTCAACCCACTGGCCTCTGGCGCAGAAGAAGAAACTCGTCTGGATCTGGATCGTATCGCTCACTGGGTTGGCCAGGGCGCTACTGTTTCCGATCGCGTTGCTACGCTGATCAAAGCAGCAAACAAAGCAGCTTAATCTGTCACGGTGGTCATGATGAGCAATAAAGCACCTGTTGAACCGATCGTATTGGGAAAAATGGGTTCTTGCTACGGTATCCGTGGTTGGCTCAGAGTGTTTTCCTCCACTGAAGACGCTGATAGCATTTTTGATTACCAGCCCTGGTTTATCCAGAAAGCCGGTAAGTGGGAAGAGGTCGAGCTGGAAAGCTGGCGTCACCACAATCAGGACATCATCATCAAGCTGAAAGGCATTGACGATCGAGATGCCGCGAATGCGCTGACTAATTGTGAAATTGTCGTGGATTCGTCGCAGTTGCCGCAACTGGAAGAGGGTGACTACTACTGGAAAGACCTTATGGGTTGCCAGGTAGTGACCACTGAAGGCTACAGCCTGGGGAAAGTCATCGACATGATGGAAACCGGGTCAAATGACGTTCTCGTCATTAAGGCAAACCTGAAAGATGCATTTGGCATCAAGGAGCGGTTGGTCCCGTTCCTCGATGGACAGGTTATCAAGAAAGTCGATCTCACTACTCAAACCATTGAAGTAGATTGGGATCCTGGTTTTTAAATTCTCCGGATAAACGGTAAAAGACGGCGCTATGTGGATTGGCATAATTAGCCTGTTTCCTGAAATGTTCCGCGCGATTACCGATTACGGGGTAACTGGCCGGGCAGTTAAGAATGGCCTGCTGAGCATCCAGAGCTGGAGTCCTCGTGACTTCACGCATGACCGGCACCGTACCGTGGACGATCGTCCTTACGGCGGCGGACCGGGGATGTTGATGATGGTGCAACCCTTACGGGACGCCATTCACACAGCAAAAGCCGCGGCAGGTGAAGGCGCGAAGGTGATTTATCTGTCACCTCAGGGACGCAAGCTTGATCAAGCGGGCGTGAGCGAACTGGCGACGAATCAAAAGCTGATTCTGGTCTGTGGTCGCTACGAAGGGATAGATGAGCGCGTAATTCAAACCGAGATTGACGAAGAATGGTCTATCGGCGATTACGTTCTCAGCGGTGGTGAGCTACCAGCAATGACGCTGATTGACTCCGTCGCCCGGTTTATTCCGGGGGTTCTGGGCCATGAAGCTTCGGCAACGGAAGATTCCTTTGCCGATGGATTGCTGGACTGTCCACACTATACTCGTCCTGAAGTGTTAGAAGGGATGGAAGTCCCGGCAGTGTTACTGTCTGGAAACCATGCCGAGATACGTCGCTGGCGTTTGAAGCAGTCGCTGGGCCGAACCTGGCTTAGAAGACCTGAACTTCTGGAAAACCTGGCTCTGACTGAAGAGCAAGCAAAGTTGCTGGCCGAGTTCAAAACTGAACACGCGCACCAGCAGCATGAACATGATGGGAAAGCGTAATACGCTCCCGAATATCAGTTTACCCAGGATAAGAGATTAAATTATGAGCAACATTATTAAGCAACTTGAACAAGAGCAGATGAAGCAGGACGTACCTTCCTTCCGTCCAGGTGACACCGTGGAAGTGAAAGTATGGGTTGTTGAAGGTTCCAAAAAACGTCTGCAGGCATTCGAGGGCGTGGTTATCGCTATTCGTAACCGCGGTCTGCACTCTGCATTCACTGTTCGTAAAATTTCCAACGGCGAAGGCGTTGAGCGTGTCTTCCAGACTCACTCTCCGGTAGTTGACAGCATTGCTGTTAAACGTCGTGGTGCTGTACGTAAAGCTAAACTGTACTACCTGCGTGAGCGTACTGGTAAGTCTGCTCGTATTAAAGAGCGTCTGAACTAAGATTCGCTTAAGCGACATCCTGTCAGAAAGGGCTGGCCGAAAGGCTGGCCCTTTTTTTATCCCATCGCACCTCTCGCGTTAACCCTTCCGTCATAAATCATTTACAATGTTCGCCTCTTGGGTGGAGGGTAAGTGGATAACGTACTGCATCAGCATAGCTGGAAACGCGCAGCGGCATTGACCGCGCTGTTTGCGATCCTGCTGATCGTCGTGGCGCCGCTGATCTCCGTCTCGCTGCAAAAAGATCCCATGAGCGCCATGCCGGGTATGCACCATGACATGAGCATGATGTCGATGGACGAGCATCATGGGGATATGCCGCATTCCATGCCAGTTGACCATGCGGAAGCCTGCGGCTACTGCGTGCTGTTAGCGCATGTGCCGGGCGTGATGCTGGCGCTTATCGTTCTGCTCAGCGTGGTGTTGCAGCGGCTGCGCATGAAGCCGCCTCGTCAGGCGGTCAGCCACTGGCACTTTTTCCCCTGGCTTTACCCCGATACCCGCGCGCCGCCGCGTCGGTCTGCTTTCTCCCTTTAAAACAAAATCACTCACTTTTTGCCTTAAAAAGGAAAAGTATGACTACCTGCACTCCGCGCGCGGCATGGGGAAACCTGCTGCGTCGCCTCCATTTCTATATCGGGCTGTTTGTTGGTCCGTTTATTTTCTTCGCAGCGCTGACCGGTACGCTGTATGTCGCCACGCCGCAGCTTGAAAATGCGCTGTACCATCATGCACTCCACACGGATGCCGTGGGTGAGGCGCAGCCTCTTGCTGCACAGATTGCCGCGGCCGAAAAGGCCGTAGAATCAGATCTGCGTCTGCATGCCGTTCGTCCGGGGCTGGAAGAGGGCGAAACGACCCGCGTGATGTTTGCCGACCCGGCGCTGGGTCCCTCCGAGCATCGGGCTATTTTTATTGATCCCGCCAGCCTTGAGGTTCGAGGGGATATGACTGTGTACGGCACCAGCGGGATTTTACCGCTGCGTCAGACTATCGATTATCTGCATACCTCGCTGATGCTGGGCAACCTCGGGCGCCTCTATAGCGAGTTAGCCGCCTCGTGGATGTGGGTTGCTGCCCTGGGCGGGATCGCGCTGTGGTTCTGTACCCGACCGAAGCGCCGTATTAACAATCGTTTCCAGAATCGTCGTCGCCTGCATGTGATCTTAGGCTGGACGTTACTGGCGGGAATGCTGCTGTTCTCAGTCACCGGGTTAACCTGGTCACAATGGGCCGGTGGCAACGTCGATAAGCTGCGTGCAGAGATGAACTGGCTGACGCCGCAGGTAAACACCACCCTTTCCGGTGCGCCGGAAATGATGGATGAACACGCCGAACATCGTGGTCATCACGGCGGAATGTCGATGCCTGAAATGCCTGTTGAACTGTCGCTTTTTGACAGCGTATTGCAGGCCGCCCGCCAGTCAGGAATTGATGCTAACAACGTTGAGATCCGTCCGGCAAGCAGGGTCGACCAGGCCTGGACGGTGACGGAAATCGATCGCCGCTGGCCGACGCAGGTTGATGCCGTTGCCGTGGACCCCCACTCTCTGAAGGTGCTGGACAGGACTCGCTTTGGGGATTTCCCGCTGATGGCTAAACTCACCCGCTGGGGCGTGGATTTCCATATGGGGATCCTGTTTGGTCTGGCAAATCAGCTGCTGCTCATCGCGTTTGGCGTTGCGCTGTGCGTGCTGATTATCTGGGGATACCGGATGTGGTGGATGCGTCGTCCTGCGACGTCAGCCGCGAACCCGGTACAGACGCTCTGTCAAAGCTGGCTGGCATTGCCGCTGTGGGGAAGGGGAGTGACGTTCATGATAAGCCTCCTGCTGGGGCTGGCGTTGCCGGTAATGGGCGTCAGTCTGGCTGTATTTATCGTGATTGACTGGCTGCGCTGGCGAGCGGCTTCAGGCGTGTCGCTCGCCGGCACATCCGCTAAATAGCCTTAAGGCGTGCTGATAACTACCGCAACACGGCGGTTTTCAGCGCGCCCTTGCGCAGTACGGTTGCTGCTGAGAGGGTATTTTTTGCCTAAACCCCGCGTAGTGAGGTTGCTGCGCGGGATGTTCGCGCCCTTCGCCCAGGCATCCGCTACAACATTGGCACGTTTTAACGAAAGCGCTTCGTTGTAGCTCTCTTCGCCATAGTTATCCGTATGGCCGTCCATCCGGGCGTGATTCAGACCGGTTGCCGCCAGACGTGAGGCCATAGTCTGGATCTGCGTTTCACTTTCCGGACGCAGTCTGGCGTCATTTTTATCAAACAGGATCTTATCCGACAGGCCCAGGGACCAGTCGCCATTCAGTTCGTTAAAGCCGTAGGACTTCATGGCCGCGATTTGCTCTGGTGTGAATTTACCCTCCGGCGTCTGGCACCCGGACATAACCAGAGATGCCAGTAACAACGGCGCGAAGTATCGCTTCAACATATCGTCTTCCTTTCAGGGTATTGGTTTCGAACGCTGGTTTTTGACCAGGTACATATTGCGATCGGCTTGCTCAAGCAATGCCTCGACGGAGGCATTTTCCCACGCCAGAGCAAAGCCAATGCTGAGTGACATTGATGCTGTGTGTCCGTTATGCAGATCAAACGGACGGATAAATTGCTGCGACAGCGCAGCGCAAATATATTCGACCTCACGCGCTGTGTGGACGCCATAAAGGATCATGGCAAACTCGTCGCCGCCAAGACGGTAAGACTGATGACGTTTTTCGCCAAATTCGACCATCCTTTTTGCGGCTTCGACCAGTACGCAGTCGCCCGCGGCATGGCCCCAGGTGTCGTTAATAAACTTGAAGTTATCACCGTCTAGGAAGAGCAGGGCAGAATTGGTCTTTGCCGAAGCGTCATTCATTAAGGCCGCAATGTTGTTGCGAAACGCGGCGCGGTTTGCAAGCCCCGTGAGCGGATCGTGCATGGCGGTACGCAACAGTTGAGCGTTTTTCGCCTGTAGCTTGAGCTGCCACTCTTCCATTTCATCCAGCAGGCTGTTGAAGTCTTCACCAAACTGGTGGAACTCTTCAATGCGGCCTTCCGTTACCCGGCGAGAGAAGTTGCGGTTGGTACGGACGTCATGCACAACGTCAGTGATGTTTTGCATTTCAACAACCATGCCATGATGTAGCGAGCGGGTGATGGTCAATGCGACGGCAGAGGCAAAAAGAATGCAGCCGGTGAGGACCGCAAATGAGAGCCAGATAAAGTGGCTAATCAGGCTATCTCGTGCGGTCAGACGAATTTCGCCAATCACATTACCGTTATGTATGATGGGCTGTGCGACAGGAACAGGGAACAACCACCGGTTGACCAGCGCGCCCAGCGTGTCGGTATTATCCGCCGGGTTCCACGACCACCAGGCAAACCGTTTATGATGTGCATTAAGCACTTCCGCCACGGCAAATTGCCCCTGCTTGCCGAGGGTCGCCAGCGTTTCATTTGCCGCCACGGCATCGTTGAATACCAGAGAGGCCTCAAGGCTGTGGCTCATGGTGGCGCCGGTGAGTTCGAGGTTTTTTTGCGCGTATTGCTTTAATGTCACCACGGAAGCGAAACACAGCAGCAACCATATAAACGTCATCGTTATAATGACGCTTATCATGCTGATTCGCCGCAACGTTCTTTTAAACGTCGGACGCGGTGTTGGTGTGACTTCCTTATTCATGCTTCTTATTCCGTGCGAGCATTAATACATCCGGATTGACTCTTACGCCACTGCGCGTCAGCGCATCCAGATTTACGGAAAACCTGACCTTGTTGTGCTCTATTATCAGACAAAATGCGCTGCCAATAACGCATTCAGGATTTTGCTCTGACATTAATAGCAACGCCTGGCCCTGATATTGATTTATTATTTCCTGTTGTTTTGCCGGTGATTCGCTCCCGAAATAGAGGGCATCGCACCTTGCTGTGAGTGCTTCCCGATCGCTATGCACAATGACAGGACTATAGGGCAACGGGTTATTTACATCTTCACTGCTGAGCGCCTGTCTGTAACGGGAAGAGGCATAAATACAGAGCTTAGGCTGGCCGGAAAGTGCTGGCCATCGGGTGTAGCTTACAATACCAGAAACAATCGAACGTACCGATTTATCTGTTTCCGTGAGCGAGCCTGCCCTTGCAGGGTTCACCAAAATGAACAGCATTAGCGCCAGGGGGAGGTGAAGCAAAGCGATCAAGAATGTATTTCTCATCAGAATCCGCCAAACCGCCCCGGAAATAGATGCCCTTATGAATTTCCGGCAGAATACCATTCTTTCTCAAAGCCGTCATTATGTCAGAAATATCCCTGTCTTGACCTAAGCTAAATCTTACAGAGCACGATATTCAAAGTAATTTAGGCAGGCTCAATTAAGTCTGCTGGAATTCATACTTTTATTCATTTTTTGTTGCCAGGATTTATGTAGCCACGCAACTTTCCCTCAATTCACCCGAGGATAATTAAGCTAACGGCCAGCGCCGGGATAGCGTGCCTGGTGTGAGCGTAGACTGGCGTTAAAAGCGTATGTGTAATTTTATGTTTACGATTTTAACCTGTAATTTGGCATTTAAATGGCTGCTGTAAAATAATCTGTACGTATTTTGGATTGAAATCTTTACTTGATGTGTTATCGTTGTGTCACCTCTTCGAGGAAAACCACTATCGCAAACGAGTTTTACAGGATCGCAATCATGCAAAAAGACGCGCTGAACAACGTACATATCACTGACGAACAGGTGTTAATCACCCCGGATCAACTGAAGGCGGAATTCCCGCTGAGCGTCGCGCAGGAAGCTCAGATTGAGCACTCTCGCCAGACCATTTCTGACATTATCGCAGGCCGCGATCCGCGCCTGCTGGTGGTATGTGGTCCTTGCTCCATTCACGATCCTGAAACCGCCATTGAGTACGCTCGTCGATTTAAAGCATTAGCGGAGGAGGTCAGCGATAGCCTCTATCTGGTGATGCGCGTCTATTTTGAAAAGCCACGTACTACGGTTGGCTGGAAAGGATTGATCAACGATCCGCACATGGATGGCTCGTTTGATGTGGAAGCGGGCCTGAAGATTGCGCGTCGCCTGCTGGTGGAGCTGGTCAGCATGGGGCTGCCGCTGGCAACCGAAGCGCTGGATCCGAACAGCCCGCAGTACCTCGGCGATCTGTTTAGCTGGTCTGCGATTGGGGCGCGCACCACCGAGTCACAAACCCACCGCGAGATGGCGTCTGGCCTGTCTATGCCGGTTGGTTTTAAAAACGGTACCGACGGCAGCCTGGCCACGGCGATTAACGCCATGCGCGCCGCCGCTATGCCCCATCGTTTTGTCGGGATCAACCAGGCGGGCCAGGTATGCCTGCTGCAAACGCAGGGCAATCCGGACGGGCATGTGATCCTGCGCGGTGGTAAAGCGCCAAACTACAGCCCGGCGGATGTCGCGCAGTGTGAAAAAGAGATGGAACAGGCGGGACTGCGTCCGGCGCTGATGGTAGATTGCAGTCATGGTAATTCGAATAAAGATTACCGTCGCCAGCCTGCGGTTGCAGAATCTGTGATTGCACAGATTAAAGATGGTAACCGTTCAATTATCGGCCTGATGATTGAAAGTAATATTCATGAAGGCAATCAGTCATCGGAACAGCCGCGTAGCGCGATGAAGCCCGGCGTCTCCGTCACGGATGCTTGCATCAGCTGGGAAACCACTGATGCGCTACTGCGTGAGATCCACAAAGATTTGAACGGCCAGCTGGCGACGCGTCTGGCATAAGAGGATAGTTATGGTTGCTGAATTGACCGCATTACGCGATCAAATTGATGAAGTGGATAAGGCGTTGCTGGACCTGCTGGCGCGCCGCATGGCACTGGTTGCTGAGGTCGGCGAAGTTAAAAGCAAATACGGCCTGCCAATTTACGTTCCGGAGCGTGAGGCCTCTATGCTCGCCTCCCGCCGTAAAGAGGCACAGGCGCTGGGCGTTTCACCGGACTTAATTGAAGATGTCCTGCGTCGTGTGATGCGGGAATCCTATTCAAGCGAAAACGACAAGGGCTTCAAAACTCTCTGTCCGTCGCTGCGTCCGGTGGTGATTGTCGGTGGCGGCGGCCAGATGGGGCGTCTGTTTGAAAAAATGCTGACGCTTTCTGGCTATCAGGTGCGCATCCTGGAAAAAGAGGACTGGCCGCATGCGCCGGAACTCATGAAGGATGCCGGAATGGTTATCGTCAGCGTACCGATTCATGTGACGGAGCAGATTATCGCGAAACTTCCTCCGCTGCCGGAAGATTGCATTCTGGTGGATCTGGCGTCCGTTAAAAATGGCCCTCTACAGGCAATGCTGGCGGCGCACACCGGGCCCGTGCTTGGGTTACACCCGATGTTTGGCCCGGACAGCGGCAGCCTGGCGAAGCAGGTAGTGGTTTACTGCGACGGTCGTCAGCCGGAAGCGTATCAGTGGTTCCTGGAACAGATTCAGGTCTGGGGGGCACGTTTGCACCGTATCAGTGCGGTTGAGCACGATCAGAACATGGCGTTTATTCAGGCGCTGCGCCACTTTGCAACCTTCGCCTATGGTCTGCACCTGGCGGAAGAGAACGTTCAGCTTGAACAATTGCTGGCGCTTTCCTCGCCAATTTATCGTCTGGAGCTGGCGATGGTCGGGCGACTGTTTGCCCAGGATCCACAGCTTTACGCCGACATCATCATGTCGTCTGAAAATAACCTGGCGCTGATCAAGCGCTACTATCAGCGTTTTGGCGAAGCGATCACCTTGCTGGAACACGGCGATAAACAAGCGTTTATCGACAGTTTCCGTAAAGTGGAGCACTGGTTCGGTGATTACGCCACGCGATTCCAGAGTGAAAGCCGCACGCTGTTGCGCCAGGCAAATGACAGTCGCCAGTAATCTGATGATGTATATACTGAAAGCCAGCAATGCTGGCTTTTTTCATATAATGGGTGGATGTGGTTTATCAACCATTTAAATTATCACTAATAAAAACAGTAATTTAAAAAAGCTGTAACCATCTGGAACCGTTTCTAATACCCCGAAGTGTGGACGCAATGTGGACACTCCGGGGGGAGCAGAACCTACAGCGATATCCCTCCTGAAAGCGGATTCAATGCCACGGCATTTTGCAGGTACTCCGGTGACAAATGCGCATAAGTCATCGTCTGCTGGATGTTTGCATTACCCAGTATTTGCTGTAATGAAATGATGTTACCCCCGTTCACCATGAAATGACTTGCGAAGGTATGACGCAAAATATGCGTTGCCTGATTTGCAGGAATATCAGGTTTAACCATCTTCAGCACTTTGCAAAAACTCACGTAATCGATGTTGAACAGATTCCCGCTGGTATTCTTCTTTATCAGCGATTCAAGCTCAGAAGAAATCGGTACAGTGCGCTTTTTTGCGTTTTTGATTTTCAGGAATGTCACGCGCCCGTTTACTATTTGTGCCGGTTTGAGTGTTGCCAGCTCTGACCACCGCCCGCCGGTACTAATCCCCAGCAGGGCAACCAGCAGATCCTCACCTGTAAATGACTTAAGCAGCAGCGCACTTTCTGCTTTGTTAAGGAAAGCCATTTCAGGGTTAGCCTCTGCCAATGGTGGCAAACCATGAACGGGGTGCACCCCAGCAAACTCTTAAAGTTGAATCAGCTTCGTGAACATGCCTGATACAAGAAAGAGGGTATACCGAAAACGCGTGTCAGTGAGGGTAACGAATGTTATCGATTTAACTGAGTGGGTAGCAAATTATGTAATGTTGAGTTTCCAGTTGATGCTGGATGACGCCGACTGCGGTATGACAATCATGAACTGGAAAGAACTAAGCGAGAAGGGGCTGGTTTTCAGAATTAATCACGAAATTTTATACCCGCCAGGGCTGGCTGTTGGATATGAAATGACTAACGGTGTTTCGGCTGGGGCTTCGTGGCTGATAACGGAGCCTGGCAATATTCAGACGAGCTTGTTGATGATGCTAAAAAAATGGGTGGTTAAAATGAGCCATACGCGAATAATGCCAGCACCGCCGGTGCTGAAATTTGCTTTCAGCGCCGGTGGTGTTGAACAACGAGCGCGGCGAGGCGTTAGCCTCTAAGTCGATAAAATCAGAGTCAGGAAAGTAGATTGAAGTAAAAACGTCCATTATGATGACCCCAAAGGTTAGCCCAAAAGGAAATTAGGACAATGAGCGTTGGATTAATTACGGACGAGCCAGGACGTTTCTACACCTTCCAGTCAACATTACCAGCCGGTGAATACTTCGAATTTCGCCCCCGCAATCCTCCACTGAATTCAAAACCCATTGTTGATGACGAAACCGGGATGTGTATTGGCTATTCAGTCTCTCAGGCTCCCGGTTTATGGCAGATTTATGATACCGACGGCATGTTTGTCAGGCTGGAAGAAGCGCCACTAGAAGCCCCCCTGACTGACCCAACAGACATCGTATTAATTGCCTTGGGTGCATTTCGTCTTTTTCGGGCTGGTAAAGCGTTACTGGAGAGTGGAGTTAAAACCGCTGTAACTGTGAGGCTCAGTGAGGCTACTATCAGTCTCTTACGTGGTCAGCTGAAAATGGGGTTATCTGCACGAACCCTTAAAATGACCGCAACTCCTGCTAAACATATGCTTAATCCCGCGCGATATGTGCCCTTGCAACTTCAGGAAAAAGTTATTCGCTACGGCAAAAGAACGCCAGATCCTCAAAAGGCTCAAGGTCTTTTTCGTTACGAATCTGAGATATATAAACTTGTTGAGAATCGGGCGAAAAAAGGAACCTATTATTATAAAAAATATATGATAGAAGTATTGGTGCGTGAGAAAGACTGGACAATAACTCATTTTTTATACAAGTGATGGGGGGAATATGATTGAGATAATTAGCGACAGGAAAATTTTACGGATTTCCCCCTTTGGGCGTGATAATACCCCTGACATACCAGAGTATGACTGGATACATACCTATGTGGAGTACGAACTACCCGAGCTTAAAACACAATATCAGGCATCCTTTAATGTCGGAGAGCTTAATGCTCTTAAAGCTAAACTCAGGGAGTTACATAGAAGTTTAGTTGATGGCACGAAGGCTCGTGAGGTGATTTTTGATAGCACAGAAAATCAGTTAAATCTTGTGTTTTCACCATCATCAACAGGGCGTGGGGTGCTTTTAACATTAACGCTAAGGCCGGAAAATCCTGCTGAAAGCGTCGTAGTCAGTGATAGTCTTGGAATGGATGAAAGTTATTTTCCTGCAATACTTTCCGGGCTGGACGAAATCATTAATTGGACGAGTTGATTCGCAATTTTAGATGTGCATGCATCAGTGGATGAGTTTGCATTCATTTTTTATTCCAGTTTTTGCCAGCCAGTGACAGCGCTGGTGCGGCTCAAAGGCGCAGGCCATGCGCGCCGCACAGGCAAGGAGCTGTATCATCAGTGCTCAAACATCATTTGCAGTTGCACGTTCATCACCACTGAGACGGTCGAGAGCTTTATCGTTTCGCCGGGTGAAGTAGTACCAGCGCCGCCGCACCCGACGCAATCAGGCCAGCAACAAATCCACTGGATGTGACCAAAAGAAAGCCCTGCACATGGCAGGGCTTTTTCGATGCGTGGACGACGTGTGGACATCGTCAGAAACAAATCCTTTTGTTTCAGCCTTTTGCGTCTAAAATTAAAACAGCAATGCTGGCTTTTTTCATTTTGGGGAACAGTCATGGCTGAACCGCAACTGCTGTTGAACTATACCGGGCATCTGCCCGAATGCCCGACGTGGAGTGCTGAAGAAAAGGCGCTCTACTGGGCGGATATTCTGGAAGGGGAGATTCATCGGTACCATCTGCCCACCGCGGAACACTCGGTGCTCTCATTCCATGAAGAAGTTGGGTGTTTTGCCCTGCGTGAACGCGGCGGATTTATCGTCGCGATGCGAAACGCCATCTGGCTGACCGATAAACACGGCCTGCTCCAGCGTAAGGTTTGCGATAACCCGTCCAACCCGCAGCTTGCACGCTTTAACGATGGAGGCACCGACCATCAGGGACGGTTTTATGCGGGCACGTTCTGGGGGCCGGGAGATTATAACGGCGCCATGTTGATGCGTATCGACAACGACCTGACACCGAAAGTGATCCAGTGCGATATTCAGGGGCATAACGGTTTAGCGTTTAGCCCTGACAAACGGTGGATGTTTACTTCTGATACGCCGAACGGTGTGATCTACCGTACGCCGCTTGATAAGCAGGGGGAACCCGGTAAGCGCGAAGAGTTTCGCCGTTTTAGCGAGGGAGAGGGTATACCCGACGGAGCGGCAATGGATGAGGAAGGCTGCTACTGGAGCGCACTGTTTGACGGCTGGCGTATCGCACGGTTTTCACCGCAAGGCGAACAGCTGGAAGAATACCGGCTGCCGGTACGCTGCCCGACAATGGTCTGCTTTGGCGGCGACGATATGAAAACGCTGTTTATCACCACCACGCGGGAAAATATGGAGGCGGAGGAGCTGGCGAAATACCCGCTTTCCGGTGCCATCTTCACCCTGCCTGTAAATGTGGCAGGGATGAAGAAAAGCCGCTTTATCGAACATTAAGCCGGATCGACCGGGACCACGTTTTCGCTCGGATAGCAGCCCAGTACTTTCATGGAGCGTGTGATCTCGCCCAGTTCGCGCAGGGCTTTCTGCATGGATGCAGACTCCAGGTTGGCCTGAACGTCGAGATAGAACATCTCTTCCCACGGGTTGCCATGTATTGGGCGGGATTCCAGCTTCGTCATGATCAGGTTGTGATTACGCAGCACCAGCAGCGCTTCAACCAGCGCACCCGCCTGCTGGCCGGTCGCCATCAGCAGGGTGGTTTTCGCCGGGACCTGGTCCGACACGTTGATGGCCTTGCGGGCAAGAACCACGAAACGGGTGATATTTTGCGTCTGGTTGGCCAGATTGCGTTCCAGCACCTGTAAGCCATACAGCGCGCCGCCCGCTTCGCTACCGAGTGCCGCGACGGCAGGAGAGTTTGCCTGCGCCACTTTTTCCATCGCCGCCGAGGTGCTTTCGGTGTACTCAATTTTCCAGTGCGGATAACGGTTCAGGAACTGGCTGCACTGCTGGAACGGCTGCGGGTGGCTGTACACCGTTTCAATCTGACTCAGATCGGTTGAGCCAGAGACCAGCACGCAGTGATCGATAGGAATAGTCAGCTCACCGACCAGCGACAGGCTGGTGTGCTGGAGCAGATCGTAAACATCGTTGATGGCGCCGGAACTGGTGTTCTCAATAGGCACCACGGCGTAATCTGCCTGGCCGGTTTCGACCTGGTTGAAGATGTCTGCAAATTTTGCACAACCGCTCTCAATGAACTCTTCGAAATGACGGGCTGCGTACTGGCGAGCCGCCAGGTGAGAATAAGAACCTTTCGGGCCGAGGAAAGCGATCCGAGCAGAGTGCGGGTTGGTTTTGTTCAGATGCTGCTGGAGCAGGGCCTGTTGCGTCAGAACGGAATCTTCAATGATGAGCTGGAACAGGCGGGTGATGTAGTGGGCATCAAGATGATGCGCTTTGCCGAGCTGTATCAACCGTTCCAGTAAATCACGCTCGCGATCGATATCGCGCACCGGCCGATGAGAATCCAGCTTGGCTTTGCCAACTTCAATGGCGAGCGCGCGGCGTTCTGCCAGCAGGGCCAGTAACTTTTCGTCGAGTGCACTGATTTTTACGCGTAAATCCAGGAGCGGGTTTTCCGGTGTCATAGTGTTGTCTGTCTCATTTTATCGTTATCAATAAAAAAGGCCTCCCGGTGTGGGAGGCCTTGTTGTTCGTCTTCGCATTCTTTATCACACGACGAAACGCCTCCCGGTCAGGGGAAGGTAAAAAAGAATGCGAAGAAAAACGGCGTCTGTTTCATTAGGTCATCCTGAAATTGATAGGGTTAAAGTACCTGTACTGTTTTGATCCTGTCAATAAAAAACGCGCCCGAAGGCGCGTTGTCGGTACACTCAATTTAAAGGATTACTCTTCTTCAACTTCTTCCGCGAAGCTGGCGTCTTTCACCGATGTTGTGGCGCGACGGGCTTCACCTTTGTGTTGCACTTTATTGAGCTGCCGTTCCAGCTTGTTGATCAAATCGTTAATTGCGGTGTACATATCCTCGTGTTTAGCGCTGGCGACCAGATGGCCGTTTGGAGTATTGATAGTTGCATCAGCGACGAAACCCTGCGGCTCCTTGGACAGGATGATATGTGGATTAATCAAATGTGTTTGCCATTTATCCAGTTTGGCGAGACGGTCTGCGACGTGCTGGCGGATTGCCGGAGTAATTTCCATTTGTTTACTGGTAATGTTCATTGTCATAAATTTTACCTCTTGTCTTTCCGTCTTGGTGATTCCAGCATACCCGACCTAATGTCAAAATGTGTGATTTAGATCACGTTATTTTGTCGGTTTTTGTCAGGGAATCTTTTTTGTGAGGCAGGGCAGGAAGAGGTGAGATTTACCTTGTCGAAGCCAGCAATTGCGGTCATAGTTGACTGGATGTGTTGAAGCTAAACCGCTTCAGCGTAAGTCTGAAAGAATAAAAAAACGGCAGCCTGCGGGCTGCCGTTATGCGTTGTAGCGGTATCAGGTGTTGCTGCTGTTCGCGGCGATGATTTTCGCCACTTTGTCAGCCTGAGCCGTCATCTGCATCTGGCGATACGCATTCTCCATCAGCTTCAGGCCATCACGCGTGGCCTGGGTATCCGGATAATCACGCAGCATGCCTTCTACACGGTTAACCACGGCAACCCATGCGCCACGGCGGGTGTAGTATTCCGCAACGGAGTACTCGTATTTCGCCAGACGATCTTTCAGGAACACCAGACGCTTAGTGGCATCGGTAATGTACTGGCTGTTCGGGTAGCTACGCACCAGTTTTGAGAAGTCATTGAAAGCATCACGCGCATGTTGCGGGTCACGGTCAGAACGATCCACCCCGAAGAAGCCCTGCAATGCACTGTCATCCAGCGCCATGTTAGTCAGGCCGCGCATGTACATCACGTAATCGATGTTAGGATGGGTAGGGTTCAGACGCATGAAACGATCGATCGTTGCCTGAGCCAGCGGCAGATCGGCATTTTTATAGTAGGCGTAGATCAGATCTAACTGTACCTGCTGTGAATACGGACCAAACGGATAGCGATTATCCAACGCTTCCAGTTGCGTTATCGCCTGTTTCCAGTTACCGTCCTGCAACTTTTGTTGTGCAGTCGCATAGATTTCATTCGGCGGATTGTCAGGGACCTGTTCATTCGAACCGGAGCAGCCCACCAAAGCCAGGCTCAACGTGGCCGCTGCCACCAGATATTTCATGCGCGTCATGACGTTTTGACTTTCCTCAAATGTTTGTCCGGGAGAAACTCAGTTCCTGCTCCCGATTAAGACCAGCTACAATAGCACACTATATTAAACGGCAAAGCCGTAAAACCCAACGTTAAACGAAGAAGCAGTTTATGGCACAACGAGTAGAACTCACCGCAACAGTCTCCGAAAATCAGCTCGGTCAACGCTTAGATCAGGCTTTGGCCGAATTGTTCCCTGATTATTCGCGTTCACGTATAAAAGAATGGATCCTTGACCAGCGCGTGCTGGTAAACGGCAAGATCTGGGACAAACCAAAAGAGAAAGTGTTTGGTGGGGAAGCTGTCGCCATCAATGCTGAAATCGAAGAGGAAGTCCGCTTCGAGCCGCAGGATATCCCGCTGGATATCGTCTACGAAGATGACGATATTCTGGTCATCAACAAACCGCGTGACTTTGTCGTCCATCCGGGCGCGGGTAATCCTGACGGTACGGTACTTAACGCACTCCTTCATTATTACCCGCCGATAGCTGACGTACCGCGTGCCGGTATCGTTCACCGTCTGGATAAAGACACCACGGGTCTGATGGTGGTGGCGAAGACGATCCCCGCCCAGACTCGACTGGTGGAATCTTTGCAGCTGCGCGAAATCACCCGTGAGTATGAAGCGGTGGCGATTGGTCATATGACCTCTGGCGGCACGGTGGAAGAGCCGATTAGTCGTCATCCAACCAAGCGTACGCATATGTCCGTACACCCGATGGGTAAACCGGCGGTAACCCATTACCGCATCATGGAACATTTCCGTATTCATACGCGCCTGCGTCTGCGTCTGGAAACCGGGCGTACTCACCAGATCCGCGTGCACATGGCGCATATTACCCATCCGCTGGTGGGTGACCCTGTTTACGGTGGTCGTCCGCGTCCACCAAAGGGCGCATCGGATGAATTCATCTCCGTGCTGCGTAAATTCGATCGCCAGGCGCTGCATGCGACGATGCTACGTCTTTACCACCCAATCACCGGAATTCAGATGGAATGGCATGCGCCTATCCCACAGGATATGGTGGAACTTATCGACGCGATGCGCGCAGATTTCGAAGAACATAAGGATCACGTGGACTGGTTATGACCAAACTGATTGTCCCGGAGTGGCCGCTGCCTGAAGGCGTGGCCGCCTGTAGCTCGACCCGTATCGGTGGCGTGAGCCAGGGTGCGTGGGCGTCTTTGAACCTCGGTGCGCACTGTGGCGATAACCTGGAGCACGTCGAAGAGAACCGTAAACGCCTCTTTGCTGCGGGAAACCTTCCTTCAAAACCGGTCTGGCTTGAGCAGGTGCACGGTAAAGCGGTGCTGAAGCTTACGGGTGAGCCCTATGCGTCTAAACGCGCCGATGCTTCGTACAGCAATACGCCGGGAACGGTTTGCGCGGTGATGACCGCTGATTGCCTGCCGGTGTTGTTTTGTAACCGTGCCGGTACGGAGATTGCAGCAGCGCATGCGGGCTGGCGTGGCCTGTGTGAAGGCGTACTTGAAGAGACCGTTGCCTGCTTCCAGGACGATTCTGCAAATCTCATCGCCTGGCTTGGCCCGGCGATTGGCCCGCAGGCATTTGAAGTGGGGCCTGAGGTTCGGCAAGCTTTTATGGAAAAAGATCCTCAGGCGGTTAATGCGTTTGTGGCATCCGGCGATAAATATCTGGCCGATATTTATCAGCTTGCCCGCCAGCGCCTTATTAATGTCGGCGTGACCCAGATCTTCGGCGGCGATCGCTGTACATTCACCGAAAAGGGTGATTTTTTCTCCTATCGCCGTGACAAGACGACAGGCCGTATGGCAAGTTTCATTTGGCTGATATAACCTAAAGAATCAAGACGATCCGGTACGCGCCGTTTTCTTTTCACATAATTCAGGTTATTAACCTTGAATAATTGAGGGATGACCTCATTTAATCTCCAGTAGCAAATTTGACCTGTTATGGGAGGAGTTATGCGTCTGGATCGTCTTACTAATAAATTCCAGCTTGCTCTCGCCGATGCCCAGTCCCTCGCACTGGGGCACGACAACCAATTTATCGAACCTCTTCATTTAATGAGCGCCTTGCTGACTCAGGAAGGGGGATCGGTACGTCCTTTGTTAACGTCCGCTGGCATTAATGCTGGCCAGTTACGCACCGCCATCGATCAGGCGCTGAGTCGTTTACCGCAGGTAGAAGGTACTGGTGGCGACGTACAGCCGTCACAGGATCTGGTGCGTGTACTGAACCTTTGCGACAAGCTGGCGCAAAAACGTGGGGACAACTTTATTTCGTCAGAGCTGTTTGTTCTGGCGGCGCTTGAATCACGCGGTACCTTAACCGACCTGCTGAAATCCGCCGGTGCAACCACCGCTAATGTGACCCAGGCGATTGAGAAAATGCGCGGAGGTGAAAGCGTGAACGACCAGGGAGCCGAAGACCAACGTCAGGCTTTGAAAAAATTTACGGTCGATCTGACCGAACGTGCCGAGCAGGGCAAACTTGACCCGGTAATCGGTCGCGACGAAGAAATTCGCCGGACTATTCAGGTACTGCAACGCCGTACCAAAAACAACCCGGTGCTGATTGGTGAGCCTGGCGTCGGTAAAACCGCCATCGTTGAAGGGCTGGCGCAGCGTATCGTTAATGGCGAAGTGCCCGAAGGGCTGAAAGGCCGTCGCGTACTGGCGCTGGATATGGGCGCGCTGGTGGCCGGGGCGAAATACCGCGGTGAATTTGAAGAGCGTCTGAAAGGCGTGCTGAATGATCTGGCGAAACAGGAAGGCAACGTCATCCTGTTTATTGACGAACTGCACACTATGGTGGGGGCAGGTAAAGCTGACGGCGCAATGGATGCAGGGAACATGCTGAAACCTGCGCTGGCACGTGGTGAACTTCACTGCGTCGGTGCCACTACGCTGGACGAGTATCGTCAGTACATTGAAAAAGATGCCGCGCTGGAGCGACGCTTCCAGAAGGTGTTTGTCGCAGAACCAAGCGTTGAAGATACCATCGCGATTTTGCGTGGTCTGAAAGAGCGTTATGAGCTGCACCATCATGTGCAGATCACTGACCCGGCCATCGTTGCGGCGGCGACGCTTTCGCATCGTTACATTGCCGACCGTCAGTTGCCGGATAAAGCCATCGACCTTATCGATGAAGCGGCGTCCAGCATCCGTATGCAGATTGACTCGAAACCGGAAGAGCTGGACCGACTCGATCGCCGCATTATTCAGCTCAAGCTGGAACAGCAGGCATTGAACAAAGAGTCTGATGAAGCGAGTAAGAAACGCCTCGATATGCTCAACGAAGAGCTGGATGAGAAAGAGCGTCAGTATTCTGAGCTGGAAGAAGAGTGGAAAGCTGAGAAAGCCTCCCTCTCTGGCACCCAGACAATCAAGGCGGAGCTGGAGCAGGCGAAAATTGCCATTGAGCAGGCGCGTCGCGTAGGGGACCTGGCGCGGATGTCCGAGCTACAGTACGGCAAGATCCCTGAGCTGGAAAAACAGCTTGAGATCGCCACGCAGTCGGAAGGCAAAACCATGCGTCTGTTGCGTAATAAAGTGACGGACGCCGAGATTGCCGAAGTGCTGGCGCGCTGGACGGGGATTCCTGTAGCTCGCATGATGGAAAGTGAACGCGAAAAACTGCTGCGTATGGAGCAGGATCTGCATCAGCGCGTCATTGGCCAGAACGAAGCGGTCGAAGCGGTATCTAACGCCATTCGTCGTAGCCGTGCGGGGCTGTCCGATCCGAATCGTCCCATCGGCTCGTTCCTGTTCCTGGGGCCAACCGGTGTCGGTAAAACCGAGCTGTGTAAAGCGCTGGCTAACTTTATGTTCGACAGCGATGACGCGATGGTGCGTATCGATATGTCCGAGTTTATGGAGAAACACTCTGTCTCGCGTCTGGTCGGTGCGCCTCCGGGATATGTCGGTTATGAAGAGGGCGGTTACCTGACGGAAGCGGTTCGTCGTCGTCCTTATTCCGTCATCCTGCTGGATGAAGTGGAAAAGGCACACCCTGATGTGTTTAACATCCTGTTGCAGGTGCTGGATGATGGACGCCTGACGGACGGGCAGGGGAGAACGGTCGACTTCCGTAACACGGTGGTGATCATGACCTCGAACCTGGGTTCCGATTTGATTCAGGAACGCTTCGGTGAGCTGGATTACAGCCATATGAAAGATCTGGTGCTGGGTGTGGTCAGCCAAAACTTCCGTCCGGAGTTCATCAACCGTATTGATGAAGTAGTCGTGTTCCATCCGCTGGGTGAGAAACACATTGCGTCGATTGCGCAGATCCAGTTGCAGCGTCTGTACAAGCGTCTGGAAGAGCGTGGGTATGAAATCCACATCTCGGATGATGCGCTGAAACTGCTGAGCGAGAATGGTTACGATCCTGTTTATGGCGCGCGTCCGTTAAAACGTGCAATCCAGCAGCAGATCGAAAACCCGCTGGCGCAGCAAATCCTTTCCGGGGAGCTGGTTCCGGGCAAAGTTATCCGTCTGGAAGCCAACGAAGACCGAATTGTGGCAGTGCAGTAAGTCACAAAACGCAAAAACGGGCCGCTTGCGGCTCGTTTTTGTTTAAAAACCAGGCAAGAATTAAGGTCTGAGATGTGTTTTGCCTGGAAAGTGAGCAGTCAGTAAATAATTTTCACTTTGCACTTGCAGCCTCAGAAGAACTCCCTATAATGCGCCTCCACTGACACGGAACAACGGCACGCAAGCCGCCGGGTCAGCAGAGAAAAGCAAAATAAACGCTTGACTCTGAAGCGGGAAAGCGTAATATGCACACCCCGCGCCGCAGCGAAAACGTAGCGGCACTGCTCTTTAACAATTTATCAGACAATCTGTGTGGGCACTCAAAGTGACATGGA
>OGSQ01000165.1_pt1 | contig 41540 bp, 38 predicted proteins | sample 1573921 | NCBI WGS metagenome assembly OGSQ01 (sample SAMN03295832, study PRJEB24534) | human gut metagenome | isolation source: fecal sample 7 from infant 4 | host: Homo sapiens | place: USA: Pittsburgh, PA | collected 2014-07 | reverse complement strand
ATTTTAATCTAAGTAAATATTCTTCTTAAAAGAACATATCCCCTAAAATATTCATTGACTCTGATTTTAATTCTCCAATTAATTTAGATGTTTGGTTAGAAATTATCATACATTGAATAATCATTATACTAGCTATTACTACAAGTACTATGTATAAGCATCCACTCTTATCTATAATTTCAAAAGAACTTATGCCTTCATATACTAATATCATGTAAGCAATAATTGATATTAGTATTAAAGAAATACCTAAAGGTAAATATATATAACTTATAATAGTACCTAAAAATACAATTATAGTTGAATATGAATATCCTGCTATTAATACCTTTAATCCATCAAAGTATGTGAAACTTGATTTCTTTAATATTACATTTAATATTAAAAATATAACTCCAGCAACAATTGCTATAATTGCTATGTTATTAATTAATAACCTGATTATTATCCCAGTATGTTTCCCTTCTAGCATATAATCTAATCCAGCACTTGCAACTGCACCACCAATTGTTTTAACAACTGCTGACTTAAAAATATAAACATTTAAAACTGCTAATATTGTGGATAATAATCCAAAAATCATATAAGTATTATTGCTTTTGTTTTTACTTTCTTTAACTGTATTAATTGGATTCTTTACTAAACTAATAATTTCAGTTCCTATTTCATTAATAATTTCTTTAATATCAAACCCATTACCTAATCTAGTATTATCTGTGCTTACACCGTCCTCTTGAGTAACATTAGTACCACAACTTCCACAAAACTTAGCACCCTCTGGCATTTGATTTCCGCAATTTATACAAAACATTTTATCAACTCCCACTATTTTATCTCTAGATTTTATTTTCTTATTTATTTATTACATCTTTGCCATAATAACGAGCAAATGATGTATCAGTTGAACTTACCATCTTTGAAACTGTCCATTCATTTTCACTAGTATTATAATACATCTTCATATATATTAAATCTGAAGTAATTGTCTTACCTTGCTCTGTATAAGTCATATTTCCGTACACATGCTTAGTAAATGCATCATCCTTATAATCTATAATTTCATTTAATTTGAATGTTTCTTTATCTTTGTCTGTTATTAAATGATACTTAGAATTCTTATCTATCCATACCTTTAACTCTTCCCCTGCTACTGCTGCTTTTACCTGCTCTTCTGTCGGATTATCAACTGAAATTTTATTAAAGTTAGCATCACAATATGCATAACCATCTTCTGAAACTGTTATCTCAATATCACCATCAAAAGTCATGTTATTACTTTTACCCGCTATATTTGCAGTAATTATATAAGACACACCACTATTATTAGTTATGCTATCTACTTCTAAATCCTTTATATTACTGATGTCATCTAATGAAACGGAAATAGTATTAAATCCCTTATACCCACTAAACTTCTTATCCTCAACTAGCATTAATAAATCTTTCTTTATTTCATCAATTGTTAACTCTCCTGAAGGTTGAGTAACTATAATCATCTCTTCGCTTGATCTATTTTTATTATCATCAAAAACCCATTTTTCTCCATCAAAACTTACCCTTGATTCTAAACTCATTTTTTTAGTTACAAAGTTCCCCTTATTCTCTAATGTTGAATAAGCCTTTATAACTGTACCATACTCATCTTCTTCCATAGAATCTATTACTAATCCATTAGCAACTTCTTCTGTTATTTCTACTCCATTAATTTCTCCACCTATAAAAGCTTTTTTAACTATATCTTCTGACGCTTCTTCTTTTATTTCAACTTGTACATCTTCACTAAAAGTATCTATTGAGTTCGTACCTAGCATCCAGCTTCTATCTCTTCCATCATATATATATGTAATTTCAATAGGTAACTCAACTTTATACTTTTCACCCTCTAATGTAATCATACCTTTATTGTCATATGTTCTTATCCCAAATTCTGTTTTAATTACTTTATCTTCAAGTTTTACAGATTTTAAATTATCTTTATTAATATCTATATTCATAGATCCAACTTTAACTGTTCTCCCCATGAAATCATTCTTAATAACTTTTTTAGATACATTTTCACTTTTATATCCATTAACTCCTATAAATATTGCCATTATAGCTACTATAGATATTATTATTGCCCCAATAATTATGGATTTTTTTTTCTTATTATTTTGATGTGATGTAAGTTTATTATTTTTCACAGAAGTTTGTCCACTAAGAGCTTTCTCTTCATCTATCTTCTCTTCTTCTGAACTTACTTCTTCCACAATTAACTTTGTCCCACATTTTTTACAAAACTTTGCTATTTCTTCATTTTCACTTCCACAATTCCTACAAATCATTCTTTATCTCCTTATTAATTGATTTTATTTATACCCTTTAATAAATATATAATAATTAAAATATAATTTAATTAACCTATAAACTAAAAATTCTTAAAGCAATTATCACTTTTTATATCTTATAAGTCATGATCAAAAGCTATATTCATTCTTTTCTTTTCTTCATTTAATATTAATTGTAAATTCTTATTTTCTATTTCTGTTAAAGCTAAATCATTACCTACATCATTATTTATTTTGAACCAGGATTTACTCAAGAAATGATCTTTTATTTCTTTTGTAGAAAAGTTCAAACCATATCTGGCATATATTTCATTTCTAGCAATAATTAGTTCCCAATCTGTTAATTCGCTTATTTTATCTGCTGACTGTAATTGTCTATTACTTGATTCCAATACATAGTCTCTTTTTATATCTCCAGCTTTTTCATAAGCTTTCTTTAAGTATTCAATGCTTCCTAACATTTCAAAATTCAATGCTTCTATCTCTGATGGCAAAATCCCATCAAATTCAGGATTTTCCTTATACCAACTTTTGCTTTGAAAGTATTTTTTCAGGTTTTCTTTTCCAGTGAAGCTATAACCATATCTTGCAAGCATTTCATTGCGTGCTATGAATATTTCATCAATTGTATAATCATTTAACTCTGAAAATGTTATTTCTTTAGTGTTGCTTGTACTTATGACATATTCATTTTTAAGTCTAGGTGATTTATCTAACCTATCTTTATCCATTTGCCATTTATTTTCTTTATTATTATCTTGAGGTTTATCTTCATTATCCTCAACTTCATTATCCTCAGCTTCATTTATATCTATTTTCTGATCAACCGAATTATCTTCACTAATCTTGTCATTAACCTTACCAGCTTTATCATTATACTTACTTTTAATAACATAGGCAGCCGTAACTACTAACCCTACAACTAATATTATTGAAGTAACTATGATAATTTTATTTTTCCATCCATTTTTATCTGACTTTTGATATTTTTCTTCGTCTTTATACTTATTATTAACTTCTGTATTATGTAAATCTTGATTTTTTAAATTACCTTCAATATTATTTGATTTATCTGTATCTTTATTTACTATATCTTGGTCCTTATAACAATCTGAAACTTTCACATTTTCAGTTATCACAGGTTTTCCACAATTAGTGCAGAATTTTTGTTCTTTATTTAATTTATTCCCACACCTTGTACAAAACATAATTATCTCCCCCTTTAGCATTATTATTTATATTATCCAGATTTATCCCTTCTTTATTATAAACTTTTTACCAATCTTGTCCATATTTTCGACAAAACTAGATTAAAATTATATCTCCATTGTATTATTAACCATTTTTTTGAATTACTTTTTAATATTTATTAATATAGTCTAAATTTGTTACTTTAACACTTCTTCTTCAACTATGTATCTATATTTAATGTAGTAATTTCTCTATTTATTCTTTAGTTAAGTTTATCTACTTTTCAGCTTCTATTTCCTTAACAAGAGTTGATTATACTAATTCTTAAGTTAATCCCTTAATATTATTTAATATATAGAAAAAGCTATTTGAACAAAAGTTCAAATAGCTATTTTATTTAATGATAAATTATTTTAGTCTAAATCTTCACCATCTATATCTATTGCATTTCTCATATCTTTTATATGTTCTCTTAAATAGTTTATACGATAATCATCATTTACATTTACATTTTCATCTACAACATCTACTGCTCCTAATCCATTCTCAGCAATAAATAATGGTTTTTGATAACGATCATATAAACTATTTAATGTAATACGGAATCCTAATGGATCTATTTGTCATCCCCATTCACTTTCTTGTAAATAAGGATTTCTTAAGGTTAGGAATACCTTCCCTTGTTATTCCTTGAAACTAATTAAAATTCTTTAAAAAGAAATATTGTTATGAGCTAGTGTTATTTCTAAACTATAAATTTATAAGTTTCATTTTGTCACTAAGTATTTTTGTTATCATATATTCATTTATATATATAAAAAATACGCAGGCTCAATGCTACGTACTTTTAAATCAATTTCTATATTAACAATACCAGTTTATCTTTGCAGGATTAATCTCATCTTTTATAGCGATTTCACGTAAGGCTTCCTCCATTTTCTTGCACTCTCTTGCTGCAATTTCCTCATAAACCTCTTCATTTTCATTAACACCAACAGATGAATATGCTATGGCTGCTGCACCATAAAATACAAGTCCTAGAGAGCTGGTTACAGTATTAATAGTTGTAGTTGTTGCCCCAATTGCCCTAGCTGCTGCTTGTGCAGCTGGATTTCCTTCTGCTTCTCTTGCTGCTACTTGAGCTTCCTTTATAATTTTCTTTGCTTCTGCTAGTTTAATTCTTCCATCTAGCCATTCACTAGTTGCATTTAATGCATTCCTTAAACGAGTATCCTCAGGATAATCTTTTTCATAAATAGGTAAAATATTCTCCCTTGCATATTCATTACACCATTTTACAATAGTATTTTTGCTTTGTGTTTCTATTAATCTCATAAGAGAAACAATATATGGTGAATCTGCTTTTCCAAGCATTTTTCTTACTTTAGCCATAATAACTCCTTTTTCTTAAATGTATTTTCAAATTGATAATTTCAATATAATTAATTTTATATATTAGATTATTATACCTTCAAAATGATCTACTTCATGTTGAATAATCTGTGCTGTGAACCCAGTAAATGTTTGTTTGTGTTTCTTGAAGTTCTTATCAAAATATTCCACTTGAATTGTTTCATATCTTGTTGTTTTTCTAAAACCATTTAAAGATAAACAGCTTTCTTCTGTTTCATAGCTTTTCTCTTTCTTTACTATAACTGGATTCACCATAGGAATTATAATATCACCTACACTAAATACTAATATGCGTTTTTTAACTCCTATCATATTAGCTGCCATACCAACACAATACTCTAAGTTTGCTCTCAAGGTATCTACTAGATCATCTATAACCGCTATATCTGCTTTAGTTGCAGGCTCTGATTTCTGTCCTAAAAATAATACATCCTTTACAATTGGTCTTATCATAATTATTCAATCCTTTCTAATCTCTTTAATTAAACAATCTTCATCATTTGTATTTTTAGTTAGCTTATTTTGAGAATACAACTTTAAAATCTTCAAAAACTACGAGCATATTTTCTGAAAACTCATATCCAATTTCTCTGTCAACTCAAAATGAAAACACTCTATACATTGTGTTAAGTGATTCTTATCATTACTATCTAAAAATTCTTTCCAAAATTCATCCTTATTCAAACCATATAATCTCTCAAAATATAAATAATCTGATTCCAAACTTCTATTTATCTAATCCATATTTACCAATAACTTACTAAAATAATTATAACATAAGCCAATGATACTTATCATTGGCTTGATTTTAATATTTTATTATTTTCTACTTAATTAAGCATATCCATTATACTTCGTATTAATAAAATTAACTCGTCCTTTTATTCCATGGCCAAAACCTTAACACTTATAACATTTTGCAATAATCTTAAAGTATTAACTAAATGTTTTATATCCTTTGTCATATTAGCTATATCTATTGTTATTGTAACATTCGCAGCCATATTTATGGGAATATCTTGACTTATTGTTAATATGTTTCCCTTATTGAAAGCTATACAATCTAAAACCTTTGAAAGTGTTCCAGCTTCATGCGATAGAAGCACTACTAAAGTAATTTTCTTACTGTTTATTCCTTCAGACATAGGAAATATATAATCTTTATATTTATAAAAAGTACTTCTACTAATTCCTGTATTTTTTGTAGCTTCACTTATATCCTTATATTTCCCTGTTAATAAACTCTCCTTAACCTCTAGAACCTTCTTAAACACCTCTGGAATAACTTTATCGCTAACTATATAATATTTATCTCCTGCCATCCCTTCACCACCTAAAATAAAAAAATAAGCCATATATTTATCTATTATATAGCTTATCTTGTATAAAATATATATTATTTACAGTTTGTTTATATTAATTCTATTTGATTTCCTAGTTTTATTTATATAAATCTTAATTAAGGAAACTACAATAGACATTACTCCTCCTAATGCAAAGCACAATTCTATATTATCAAAAAACAATCCAATTAATACTCCAATTCCTACTCCGTAAGCTAAGTAAATTGAAAGAATTTTTATTTCATCATCCGACAAAAATAATTTGTCATTCCATTCCATTAATTCATCACTTCCCTCCCTCATTTATATATTCATTATAACTTATACATCTTTAAAACTAGTTACAAAATTATTACATATAAGTTTATTTTTATTAATATTCAAATCAATTATTTAATCTATATTAAAAATCTAAGAACAATAAAAATAGATACTATTATAGCAGTCATATCTGCCAATAAAGCTGCCCAAACAGTATGTCTAACTTTCTTTATTTGCACGGCTCCAAAGTATACTGTAACTGTATAAAAAATAGTTTCTGTAGTTCCCATAATTACTGAAGCTATTAGTCCTATGTAACTATCTGGACCATAATTCTTTAAAATATCTGTTAATATTCCCATTGCTCCACTTCCTGATAAGGGCTTTATAAGCACTAAAGGAATTACCTCTTTAGGTAGTCCAATAACACCAGCAATTGGAGAAATCATATTATTTAATATATCTAATAACTTAGCTTCTCTAAAAATATTAACTGCAATTATCATTGCTAACAAATAAGGAAATATATTTACACAAACCTTAAGTCCTTCCTTAGCTCCTTCTATAAACCACTCATATACTTTTCTTCCTTTTATCATTCCATAAGTAATTATAATAATAATTATTATAGGTATTATACTTTTAGTAATATATTCAAACATAGACAATCCCCCTAAAAATATCTTTGAAGTAGCTTACAGAGTAATACTCCTGTAACTGCTGCAAACGTACTAGCTATTACCGCTGGTAAAATAATCATTCCAGGATTATTAGAATTATAAGCTGCTCTAATAGAAATAACTGTAGAAGGAACTAGTTGAATACAAGCTGAGTTTAATACTAAAAAAAGAGTCATATCATTTGAAGCTGTTCCTTTATTTTTATTTAACCTATCCATTTCTTGCATTGCTTTTATTCCAAAAGGTGTAGCTGCATTACCTAACCCCATCATATTAGCAGTTATGTTCATCACTATTGCCCCAAGTGCTTTTTCATCCTTAGCTGCTTCTTTAAAAATAAGCTTTAATATTGGCCTTAGAAGTTTAGCTAACTTATTAGTAAATCCGCTTTTTTCAGCAACCTTCATTACTCCACACCAAAAACACATGAGTCCAACTAAGCCAATAATTAATGAGACTGTAGAATCAGCAGAATTAATTACTGCCTTAGAAATTCCTTCTCCATTACCTGTTAATAATCCTACTAATATACCTAAAAATATCATTACAAACCAAATATAATTAATCAAATTTTCACCTCTTCGCAATTACTCCTATAAATATATGACTTGAATATAGCTTTTATTAGTGATAGGATGAATATAACTAACAATAATTATGTTTAAACACATAAAGGAGATTAATTATGAAGGAAGAAAACTTAAAAATAGCACAAAAAGATATTGATGATGCATTAAAAACTGTTGAAGATATGGTTAATTTTATTGACGAAGCTGACTTATCTAAAGACCTATTGAAGGAAAAATTCATTACTTTAACTGAAAAAGTTCAAGAATTAGAAAACATATTAAAAGTTGAAGGAATACTATAATAGTATCTTTTACATAACAAGTAAAAATTTATAACGGAATTATAAAAGATGCTGTTACATAATGAAAATTTAATAGAAAAACTCCTTATGGAGTTTTCAAAAACAATTTTTTAGTAATTCTAGAAGAATCACATTAATAATCACTAATTAAAATTAATAAAAATATGAAATTTAATATAAAAAAGCAACTTCAATTAGAAGTTGCTTTTTTGACCATAACCTTTTTTGGTTAGTTACCCATACTAATCAAAAACAATAAATTCTCATATCATAGCTGAATTTGAAAACGTTTGTAAATTATAATTTAATTATAACATGGTTTTCATTACCTTTCAATAGAAATAGAAAAAAGAAATGTAAAAAATTATAACTTACATACATTTCTTACATTTCCTTCATTTAAACATAAATTATTTCTTACAACTATCTCTCTCAACAAATAAATAATCTAATACAAATTGAGATTCTTCTACTTCTTTCTTATTAAGAAGTTTAATTAACATTCTCATAGCAACAGATCCCATATCATAGCTTGGTTGTTTAACTGTTGTTATCTTAGGATAGAATACTGAAGACATAATATTATCATTGAATCCTATAACGCTTACATCTTCTGGAACTTTCTTTCCGTTCTCTCTTAATGCATTTATAACACCCATTGCAATTTCATCTGAAGCACAAACTACAGCATCATACTCTTTTTTGCTTGATTCAAAATGTTGAACAGCTTCATATCCACTCTTAACTTTTAAACCCTGAGCATATATTAAATCCTCATCAATAGATATCCCTTTTTCTTTTAATGCATTTTCATAGCCTATGTATCTATCTCTCCAAGCATTCATATTATCTTTCTTAGCTCCAGCAAAGGCTATTTTCTTCATACCCTTATTTAATAAGTATTCAGTAGCCTCTTTTACAGCTTTTATATTATCTATAGTAACACTTGGTAATCTTTCTTCTTTATCCTTAGTTTCAACTAGAACAGTAGTTACGTTTAACTCATTTATTATCTCTAATGTTTCTTCTTGCAGGGATGAACTCATATAAATAACTCCATCAACCATTTTTTCTTTTAGTACTCTTAAGTATTCTTTTTCTTTTTCAATATCAAAATCAGAGTTACATAATATTACATTATAATCATAAATATTTGCAACATCCTCAGCTCCCCTAACGATTTCAGGATAAAATCCACTTGAAATATCAGGAACTAATATTCCAACAGTCTTTGTCTTTTGAGTTTTTAAACTTCTTGCCACTATATTAGGTCTATATCCAAGCTTCTTAATTGCTTCTAGAACCTTCTTTTTCGTGTCCTCGTTTACAACATCTATGTCATTTAAAACTCTGGAAACAGTAGCAATTGAGACTCCCGCCTCTCTAGCAACATCTTTTATTGAAGTAGCCATATATCATCACTCCATTTTTTTAATAGTCTTAATCTCATTTTAACAGTAATTATACTCTTTGAAAATAGTTTATACAATAATCAATATTTTTCTTTAATTATTTATATATTATAAAAAGTTAGAAGTCCCCTATTGAAAACTTCTAACTTTCTAAACAAATTCTGTCTATCCAACTACAACTACTGTCATATTTAGCTTTTCACCATTTATAACAGTTTCAGTATAATCAGCATCTTCATTTACTGCAATTTCTTGAGTTAATGTTTCCCTCTTTATTACATCTGCATATTTATTGATAACATCAAGTAACATATCGTTATTTGCAACAAATAGCTTAATCTTATCAGCAACTTCAAAGCCCTTTTCTTTTCTCATGTTTTGGATCTTTGAAATAATTTCTCTTATTTGTCCTTCTTCTTTTAACTCTTCTGTAATAGTAGTATCAAGAACAACTCCAATTTGGCCTTCTCCAGCAAAAGCATATCCTTCTAAACCTTGCATAGTAACTAATACACTTTCACTATTTAATACTATTTCAGTTCCATCAACATTAATAGTTTCAGTTCCACCACTTTGTAGTTTTTGAGCTAATTCCATTTGGTTTCTTGCTGCTATTTCTTTTCTTATTCCAGGAATTAATTTACCATATTGTCTACCAAGTACAGGTAAGTTAGGTTTAATTTCAAAGTTAACATATTGTGATAAGTCAGCTCCAAATTCTACTACCTTTATGTTAAGCTCATCCTTTATAATATCTCCATAGTAAGTTGGAATCGCATCTGTAGATAATAACATCTTAGAAAGTGGCTGTCTATTCTTAATGTTAGCACCATTTCTTGCACTTCTTCCAAGCTTAACTATTGTATAAGCTAACTCCATTTCCTTTTCTAAGTTCTTATCTATAGCATCTTCACAAACTTCTGGCCATTTGCATAGGTGTAAACTTTCTTCTGCTGAATTATCTAAACCTACTACTAAGTTTTGATAAATTTCTTCTGTTACAAATGGTACAAATGGAGCAGCTACTTTTATTAAAGTAGTTAACACTCTATATAGAGTAACATAAGCACCTATCTTGTCATCAGTTAAATCTTCTGCCCAGTATCTTGATCTATTTCTTCTTACATACCAGTTTGATAACTCATCTGTAAAATCTTCTATAATTAAAGCAGCTTGAGTTATTTGATATGAAGCTAAGTTTTCATCTACTTCCTTTATTACTGTGTTAAGCTTAGACATTATCCACTTATCCATTACATTTTCTGATTTAAAATCTTTATAATCTAATGGATTAAAGTTATCTAATTCAGCATATAACACGTAGAATGAATATACATTCCATAAAGTGCTTAAGAACTTTCTTTGAGCTTCTGAAACATCATCAACAGAGAATCTTGTTGGAAGCCAAGGAGCACTTGCAGTGTAGAAATGCCATCTTGTAGCATCTGCACCTTGTGAGTCTAATACTTCAAATGGATCTACTACATTTCCCTTTGATTTTGACATCTTTAAGCCCTTCTTATCTAATACGTGGCCTAAAACTATACAGTTTTCAAATGGGTTTCTATCAAATATAGCTGTTGAAATAGCTAATAATGTATAGAACCAACCTCTTGTTTGGTCAACAGCCTCTGAAATAAATTGAGCTGGGAAGTTTTCTTCAAATAGCTCTTTATTTTCAAATGGATAGTGTAATTGAGCAAATGGCATTGATCCTGAATCAAACCAACAGTCAATAACTTCAGCTGTTCTAGTCATTTCCTTACCACACTTAGAACACTTAAGTTTAATTCCATCTATATATGGCTTGTGAAGTTCAATATCATCTGGAACATTAATTCCTTTTTCCTTTAAATCAGCTATACTTCCTACACATTCCCTGTGTCCACAATCACATTCCCAAATTGGAAGTGGTGTACCCCAGTATCTATCTCTTGATATACCCCAGTCAATAACATTTTCTAAGAACTTACCAAATCTACCTGTTCTTATATTGTCTGGATACCAGTTAATTTTATCGTTATTTTCTAAAAGCTTATCTCTAAGCTTAGTCATTTCAACAAACCAGCTTTCTCTTGGGTAGTAAAGAAGTGGTGTGTCACATCTCCAACAATGTGGATATGAGTGAGTATGCTTTTCAGCTTTAAATAGTTTATTATTTTCTTCTAAATATTTAACTATTGACTCATCACATTTCTTAACGAATTTTCCTGCCCATGGAGTTACTTCTTCTACAAAGTTACCACTAGCATCAACTAAGTTAATAAATCCAATTCCATTTTTCTTAGCAACTAAACTATCATCTTCACCATATGCTGGAGCTATATGAACTATACCAGTACCATCTGATAAAGTTACGTAATCACCATGAATAACTTCAAAAGCTTTTCCATCAACTTTTCCAAATGGAAGTAATCTTTCATATTTAGTTCCTAGTAATTCAGTTCCCTTGAACTCTTTTACTACTTCATAATCTTCTCCTAAAACTTTTGGAGCTAATTCTTTTGCAAGAACTAAAATTTCATCTCCAACTTTAGCTTCTATATAATCATAAGCCTTATTGATACATAGTGCTAAGTTAGATGGTAAAGTCCAAGGAGTTGTTGTCCAAGCAAGTATATACTTATTTTCTTCTCCTTCAACCTTAAACTTAGCTATAGCAGTTAAGTCCTTAACATCCTTATATCCTTGTGAAACCTCATGAGAAGAAAGTCCTGTTCCACATCTTGGGCAGTATGGCATTACCTTATGCCCTTTATATAAAAGTCCTTTTTCCCATAATTGGTTTAATGCCCACCAAACAGATTCAATATATGAATTATGATATGTAACATAAGGCTTTTCCATATCAACCCAATATCCAATTTGGTCAGTCATTTTTTCCCACATGTTAACATAAGTAAATACTGAGTCCTTACATTCTTTAACGAACTTTTCAACTCCGTATTCTTCTATTTGCTCTTTTCCTGAGATACCAAGTTTCTTTTCTATTTCTAGCTCAACTGGAAGTCCATGAGTATCCCATCCAGCCTTTCTAATTACCTTGTATCCCTTCATAACCTTATATCTTGGGATAATATCCTTCATAACTCTTGTTAATACGTGTCCTACGTGTGGTCTTCCATTTGCTGTTGGAGGGCCATCATAGAATGTAAAATACTCACCATCTTGATTCATATCAAAGTTCTTCTTAATTACATTCTTCGCTTTCCAAAGGTCAGCTACTTCTTTTTCCATGCCTACAAAACCCTTTGGTAATTCAACCTTTTTGTACATAATTAAACTCCCTTCTTGTGATTTAAACTTATTTAAAAGCTACTTTGCTTTCCTAGTAATAAAGTTAATATTTATTTTTTAACAATTCTTATAAATAAAAAGTATAAATTATAATATTTAATGCTTTCTAGAAAGATCCAAATCACTAAAATATGATATTTCATATTTCGAAGATATTGGCTACTTCATTATTATGTTAATACCCTTATTCTTTGCACTATTTCCTTATTATATTTCCTAAATATAATAAAAAAACTTCGCCCACAATAGGACGAAGATTATTCGCTATACCACCTAAGGTCATAATTTCACTTATATTACTGAAATTATTAATTTCGAGCACTAACATACTCTATCTTTTAACGCAAGCTAACGTGACGACCTAATAAGCATTTTACCTTTCAGCCTCAAACTCCTAGGTGATTTTCCCTAATCTTCTCTATGGTTTTGCACCTTCCAACCACTCTCTTAAAGAATCCAATTAAGTACTTTTCCTAATCATAGTTTTTATTTATAAAAGTCATATATATGCTTTCAATTAATATAATTTACTTTCAGAATTATTTTTCACTTAAAATAATATAAATCCTCAAAATGTAGATTAATTATTGAAACATATATATTATTCTACTACAAAGTAAATTAATATAAAAGTATATATATGAGAATATTTTAATAAATTTAAAGAAAAATATCAATATCTTTATAAATTTTAACAATCTTGATAGTTGGAATTAATTAATAATTTCTATCAATTAGTATTGACTTTCTGTAGCAATGCACATATAATATAATCATAAAGAATAAATATTAAAAATTTATTTTTTATCCCCTTTATTTTCCTTAATCTATTCTTATATTAGGAGGAAAGATAAATGGAAAATAACTTAAACGAACAAGTCCTTGATAAGCTTACTAAAGTTTGTACTTGCAAGGCAATACCAAGATCCAAAATTAAAGATGCAATCAAAGCCGGAGCTCATACTGTATCAGAAGTTTCTAAGGCAACAGGAGCTTGTACAGGTGGGTGCAGAGGCTACAGATGTACCCCTACAATCCAAAATTTGATTGAAAAGCATCTGGAAAATAACTAATATAGTTCCCCCAAACTATATTAGCATATAGATTATATCTCCCCTAAAACCACCTGTCTTAATAACAGGTGGTTTTTTTATTCTTTAGAAAACTACAAAAAATTTATCGCCTTTTTAAAAAATTTTCATTGTTATTCCATAGTTTTTAAAGCTATCTTTTGATAAATTAATATGTTCTAATTCCTTACTAGGCTCTTCTTTGCTAATGCTTTTAGAATTAGCTTCTATCAAAGCATTTTCTAAGTATTTTCTTATTCTTTTTGGTGTTGGTATTACAATTGCCTTAATTATCATAATAATCTCCCTAAAAATTCTTTACATTATAAATATATTTTATTAAATAAGCATTATTCATCTATATTTTACTTTAAGTATTTCCCCCTATCCCCTATACTTAATTTGCAATTATGTTATAATTTTATAGAACTTATTATGGAAGGAGCTATATTATGGCAAGTAAGTTTTTTTTACATAAAGGGAAAAATAAAAGAGCTGAACAAGGCAGACCTTGGATATATATTGATGAAATAAATGAATATGATGGCGATTATGAAAATGGTGATATAGTTGAAGTATATAATCACAAAAATTACTTCATAGGAAAAGGTTATATTAATGATAGAAGTAAGATAACTATTAGAATTATGACTAGAGATATAAATGAAGAAATAAATTATGATTTCTTTAAAAGAAGATTTGAAGCAGCATATGAATATAGAAAAACTGTTATAGACACTTCATCTTGTAGACTTATATTTGGAGAAGCTGACTTTTTACCAGGCTTAACAGTAGATAAATTTGAAGACTACTATGTAATTCAAATATCAACTTTAGGAATGGATAAGTATAGAGACTTAATAGTTAAAATATTAGTTGATGAATTCGGAGCTAAGGGTGTTTACGAAAGAAGTGATATTAAGACTAGAGAAATAGAAGGTCTTGAACAAACTAAAGGTTTTTTAACTGAGCCTTTCGATACTAATATAGAAATAATTGAAAATGGTGTTAAGTACATAGTTGACTTAGAAAATGGCCAAAAAACAGGCTTCTTCTTAGATCAAAAGGAAAATAGAGCAGCTATGCATAGAATCTGTAAGGATAAAGAGGTATTAGATTGCTTTACACATACTGGTTCCTTTGCATTAAATGCAGGTATTGCAGGTGCAAAATCAGTATTAGGTATTGATGTATCTCAACATGCTATAGATTGTGCTAGAAAAAATGCAGAGCTTAATAACTTACAGGATACAGTTAAATTTGAATGTCATAATGCTTTTAATGTTCTTGGAGATTGGTCAAGAGAAGGAAAGCAATTTGATGTTGTTATCTTAGATCCTCCAGCCTTTACAAAATCAAGAAATACAATTAATTCAGCTATTAGAGGCTATAAAGAAATAAATCTTAGAGGATTAAAAATGGTTAAACAAGGTGGCTACTTTGCAACTTGTTCTTGTTCACATTATATGAGTGAAGAACAATTAAAGAAAACTGTATTAGAAGCTGCTCATGATGCTAGAAGAACTTTAAGACAAGTAGAAATAAGAACTCAAAGTGCAGATCACCCTATTCTATGGAACTCTGATGAGTCTTATTATCTTAAATTCTTTATATTCCAAGTTTTTTAAAATTAAATGATAAAGACGACTTAATTAGTCGTCTTTTTTAACTTCAGAATTATAAATATCCACAAGGGTTTTAATTTTATCCACATTATATGCCATTATAATGTTAGTAAACTACTTTTTCTTAAAAAATTCTTTAGCAAGAATTCCATACATTGAGTAATCACATATTCCTTGGTTATTTATATCAGCTTGTCTCATTGTTCCCTCATATTTCATACCACACTTCATCATTACTTTTCCTGAGTTTGGATTATTAGGATCATGTCTTGACTCAACTCTGTTAACGCCAACTTCTTCAAAGAAATATTTAATTAATGCTTTTAGTGCCTCTGAGGTTATTCCCTTATTCCACCACTTCTTACTTATACAATATCCTATGTGAACCATATTAACTCTTTCACTAATATCTACAGCACCAATGCTTCCAATAGGCTCATCACCATTTTCTTTTATTGTAATAGCCCAATTATAAGAATCCTCATTTTTATAATCATTAATCCAATCTTGTAAAATATCTTTTGTTAATTCTATACTACTATGTGGAGGCCATGTTAAAAATCTTGTAACTTCTTCATCAGAAGCCCAATTTTTATACATAGCTTCAGCATCTTCCATTTTAAATCTTCTTAAAATTAACCTTTCTGTTTCTATAGTCTTAGTTCCTAAATTCTTCATATATTACACCCCAATTATATTTATTTTATATTTTATTTTCTATTTTTTTCAATCCATTGAACTGCAAAGTCTACAATATCTCTTTGCTTCATAAATCTTATATCTGCATTCCCAACCTTAGTTTTACTTACATTATATTTTTTCTCAAATTCATCACCTATATCTGTAAAGTCTTCTCCATCAACATATAGGGTCGAGTAGGTAATCCATTGACGTTTACCATCTTTAATTACTGCACAACTATTTTCCTCCATATGCTTTGATGGATAATCTGCTCTTTCATCTGCTAGATGTATAGACGTATTCTTATCATAATCCGTTCCTAATAATAAAACATGTCCATTTAAATTATATAGTTTTGCAATTGGTGACGTTTCCCCAAAAATATCACTTAAATCATGATTACTTACAAGATATTTAGCATTTTTCCCCCAAGCAGCTACAGATCTAACAGGATGATCACTTCGTAATGTACCTGGCCATTTTCTAAACATTTCTGCTACTGCTCCCATTGAATTTGTTGGAGTAATATCTTTATCATAAGCTGGCCAATTATCCCTAATAATATTCCACCACTCTTTAGGTTCCTGCCAGTGTACACCATAAGCTGGGTCCATGTTTTTCCATGTCTGTGTTGGCATCATTATAGTTCCACCCTCCCCAACAACCTCTATAAGTGCTTCAATTATAATTTGTGGTCCACCACATACAAATCCAAAACTCTTCATGGAAGTATGAACCATAATATTTTGTCCACTTTTAACACCTATCTCTCTTAGAGCATCTACTATATCCTTTTTTATTAATATTTTTCTATTATCCATAATTCTCTCCCCTCCTTTTTTATACTATTAATCCCATATATTTATTAAATTAATTTGATTACTATTTAACAACCTTTTCCATATACTACTACCAACCTAGGTGGCTGTCAATAATTGTATAATAAAAAGGAGCTGTGGCAACAGCTCCTAAATTAAAAATGTAGAATGTAAAATGTAGAATTATTGATGTAATTCCAAAGGAATTACTAAAAAGATATATATTTTAGAAACTCCTAAGGGAGTTTCTTCTTTAATTTTACATTTTTCATTATTCATTTTACATTGTGCGACAGCACCTTAGGTTTTATATACTAATTATAAAATTCTTGTGTTGCATAATATGTATCCCCTGCTTTATAGACACCTATTCCTATGCTACTAAAATTTGATGATAATATATTATCCTTATGACCTTGAGAATTCATCCAATTACTCATAAATCTATTTGCTAAAGCACCATAATCAGTTAAACCTTCAATATATGCAATATTTTCGCCCCAGGCTCTATAAGATATTCCATCAGCCTTTATTATTTGATTCATATATACCCCATCAGGATTTATATGATTAAAATAACCTCTATCTCCCATATCTTTTGATTTTATCCTTGCATAATACTGCATATTTGCATTATAGCTTAATTGTGTTAGCCCAGCTTCTTCTCTTCTCTGATTCACAATTTGAAAAATAGCTTGTTCAATATCGCCTATATAGTTACTATTGTCTATAGCTACAGGTTGTGGCACTGGTATTACGGGCTGTGGTTCTGAATTTTTAGGCTGTGGTTCTGGTACTTCAGGTGGAGCTATTTTTTCAGTAGCAGAATTATTATTAGTTGGTTCTGAATTGTTAACTTCTGGTGTATTTTGTACTACTTCTGGTTTATTTACAACTTTTTCATTAGTATTTTCTTCACTTTCTATAGTTTTAGACTCTAAATTCTCCTCATTAGAATTAGTATCATTATAGTTTACTTCCTCTTCCTTATCCAATTTATCTGAATTTTCCTCTATAACTTCTGCTTTTACTACTTTTTCTTGGGTATTTTCCTTATTGGAATTTAAGAAAATTCCACTTATAGCAACTACAGTAGCTAATCCCATTGATAGAACTAATGTTGCTAATCTTGATTTAATCATTTGTTAAGCCTCCCATAATTAAATGCATTGTTTTATAATTTATTCTTTACATGTATTTAATTGATAATTTCTATCAATTATAACTTAATGAGAGTATAATGTATACTTTTTTTATTAATATTATTACTTTTGATCATATTTACTCTATAATTTATCAATTCATAATATACATAGGGTAATATTTTTATAAATTCCTAGAAAATAAAAAAATCCAGCTAAAAAACTGGATTAAAATTTTTATCTATAGAATTCTTGTGTTGCATAATAAGTATTTCCTATTTTGTATACTCCAATTCCTATACTACTAAAGTTCGTTGATAATATATTAGCTCTATGTCCTGATGAATTCATCCAATTATCCATAAACTTAGTTGCTAAAGCACTATTACTATTTGTACCTTGAATATATGCAATATTTTCTCCCCAAGCCTTATAGGAAACCCCATCTGCCTTCATTTGAACAGTTATTAAATTTCCTTGCTTATCTTCATGAGAAAAATATCCATTATCCCCCATGTCCTTAGATTTAATTCTCGCATAATGCTCCATAGTTGTATTATAGCTTAATGCTGGAAGTCCAGCTGCTGATCTTTCCTGATTAACCCTTTGGAATATAGCTTGTTCTATTTCTGCTATGTAATTGCTCTCTGAAACTACAGGAGTATCACTAGGAGTCTCAGATGGTTTATTAGTATCTTGTGATGGTTTATTACTTGGAGTATTAGTATTAGTGTTAGTATCATTTGAAGGCTTATTATATGATGGTTTATTATATGAAGGTCTATTTGATGGCCTTCTATAGCTTGATATTCCTTCTACTCCACTTTCTTCTTCTTCTTCAGTAGAATTCTCTATTTCATCACTTGAAATCATATTATCATCATTTATTAAAACTTCCTCATTAATAGCACTGTTATTAGTATCAGTGTTACTTGTATTAGTGTTACTTGTATTAGTATTACTTGCTTCTTCATTGATTATATCTTTTGAGGTTTCTTCTTTATTTTCATTTTTCACTATATTATTTTTAGGTACTTCTTTATTAGAATTTAGTAAAATACCTCCAACACCTAATGTAACTACCAATCCTATTGATGATATTACCATAATTAATTTTGATTTAATCATTTGTAAATCCTCCTTCAGATTTCTTGTTTCGTGTCCCCCTCATAGTAACATAATAAATGCCTGTCCCAAATATGAGTTAGTTTCTAATTATTGAAAATATTCTAACTTTAGTTATTATTTAATTCTTATTGATTTTTTTACCACTAGTTTTTTTTATATTTTTATAAATTATATTTTTATATAAGCACTATGGCTATTAATTAGCATGGTTATCAAAATAAGACGGATTTATTTCACTGAATAAATCCGCCTTATTTATCACAACATTTTCATATTATCCTTATTTTATCCATGGAATAACTACCATAAATTTTCTACTATACTTATCACTCTATTGTGAATTCCCAACTTCCCTTTTGCAATATATCTAATTCATTTATATTTACACTTATATTTCCTGTCAACTTTTCATATATATTTAAATCTTCATAATCTATATATATATCTCCAATCATATTCTCTCTATCTCCCATACCACTACTTGCTCTTGAGGTATCTCTCATTAAGTATATTAATCTATCATTAGAAGCACTATTTGAAATATCTAGACAAATAACTATATTGTTTTCTTCTTTTTTAATTTTAGTAATACTTACTGTATCTTCAATCCCCTCAAAAGTTAATTCCTTGTCTAAAGTATAGTCTCCATTTTTCTCGGGATCCTTAAGTCTTATCTTTGTAGGAGTATTTAAAGTATAGTTTAAATCAACTTCTTCTACTTTAATATTAATTTTTCCACTATAATCCTCTAAAATTTTATATTCTCTACCTGTTCCTTCATTACTTGGTTCAAAGCTTAATAAATTTCCATTTTCATCTCTTACTTCTTTAATTTCTATATGGTCAACCCTAACACTATAATCTTTAGACAATAATGAACTTTCATCACTCCAAAGTCTAAAATATCTCTCACCTTCTATATAGTAACTAGTTCCCCCTATTAATATTCCCTCATTAGTAGTGTTTCCTCCGATGTCATTATAATCGTACTTATATTCCGCCTTATCTAAAGATATTTCCTTTAATGAAATATCTTCATACATTAAAACAAAATCTTTTGCCTCAATTCCTCTTATGTCCATCCATAATTCCATAACAATCCTACTACCACTCATACTAAATCCTTGGCTATCATATACTTTAATTTCTCCACTTTCTAATTTTATTCCAATGTTAGATATAATTTCTTTAGCCTCTATAGAGTTTCCATCTCCTATGATTTGAATAAATAGTGCTTCTCCATTATTACTTATACTTCTAACTAGCATATCTTTATTATTTATACTTACTGTAAATGGCTCCTTTAACATATATAAATCTTTATCCTCTTCCACAGAAATAATTCCATAGGCAGGATTAAAAGCTAACTTTTCTTTTATTTTAGCTATTACATCCTTTCCAAGAGGAGATATTAAAAATATAAAGCTAATGAATATTAATGCCACTATTAAATACTTTCTTCTATTCCTAAATGCTTTCCTTTTAGTGATTTTTCTAATTCTTTTTAATTCAAGATCACTCAGAGAGGTTTCCTCTATAGGAATTTCAACTTCTATATCATTTAAAATTTCATAGATATCTTTATCTTTCATTTTATAATACCTCCTCTTCTCCATAAAATTCTTTTTTTAGTTTTTGTCTGCCCCTAAATATTCTAGTATTTATATTATTTATTGTTATACCTATGGCCTTACTTATTTCACTGCTTGATTCTCCCAATAGAAATTTTCTAATAAATATACTTTTATCTGGTTCATCATAGGACAATATAATTTTAATTAGCCTTTTCGCTTCTATATTATTTATATAATCATCCTCTAAGTTTCTTTTATCAGGTAATCTTTCATTAACAACTTCATTATTAACCTTTTTAGAATACTTTCTAAAATAATCTATTGCCTTATATTTAGATATTCCAGCTATCCAGTTCTTAAAATTATTTTTATCTCCATTAAACTTATATCCATTTTCCCATACAGAAATAAATATATCACTTATGCATTCTTCAATTAATCCTCTATCATCTATTGATATAAGTGTATTAGTAACTATTGTATTAACTAGTCCACTATAATTATCTATAATATAATCCAATGCCTTCGGATGTTTTTTCTTCAAGTGTTCTATAAAACTATTATCACTAATTCCCATCTCATCACCTCTATTTATCTCTTCACCTTTTATATCGAAAATAAAAAAGAAATATTACATTACTTTTGAAAAAAAACAAAAGATGGCTAAACTAATGTTTAGCCATCTTTTACCGAAATAAATTCTATAATATAGGAGCTTAATTATTTATATATTATATTATTAGAAGTGTGGAGCTTTTAATAATATATTTATTTACTAATTGATATTGATTATCAATCTAATATTATAATATATCTTTTTATTTTTCTTGTCAACACAAAATTTAAAATATTTGAAAAATAATTATCAATTATTTAAATTTTTATACTTTTCAAACTTTTAGAAAACTTAGGTACTATATTTATAATATCTTTTTGACAACAATACTCTAAATCCTTTAATAAATTTAAGGCTTTTAAAATATTATAATGAGTAGCTTCTTTTATATAGCTAATTAAATTAGTGTTATTTTCATAAATATACTTTGCTGTTTTAGCTATATCTGAAAGATCATTATTATCATTATCACATAAAAGACTTATCATATAGCCTGAACAAATAAAGTCATCCATAGAAAATTCCCCATTTGTTCCTGCATTAACGAAAACCACATCTTTATTATATTTCTTTAGCTCCCTTACAACGGCTTTAGCATTTATTATAGCTCCTATAAGTATTTCCTCTGCTTTTAAACTTAAATTAATTGCTCTTGTTCCATTAGTGGTACTTAAAATTATACTCTTTCCTTGAACCTTATCTGAATTATACTCTAAAGGTGAATTAGAAAAATCAAAGCCATCTATTTTTACAGCCTTTCTTTCACCTCCAAGTAGCGGACTTATTCCATTCATTATAAGTTCTTCTTTCTTTTTCAAAGCCTCTTCTATAGTAAGTATAGGAAATACTTCTTTAGCCTTATTTGCTAAAGCAGTTATTATTACTGATGTTGCTCTTAGCATATCAATAACAACTACAACCTTATTTTCTAAATATTCTTCTTTTATATTATCAGCAGAAATAATTATATCTAATTTCATATAAATTCCCCCAATTATATATGGCTACTTAAAATCCTTACCTTGCCATATATCATTATCTTCTAAAGCTTTATCTATAGCATTTAAAACTTCCCATTTTTTAAGACTCCACATTGGACCTATTAATAAGTCTCTAGGTGCATCTCCTGTAAGTCTATGAACTACCATTTCTTCTGGTATTCTTGCTATGCCTTTACAAACTAAATCTATATATTGTTCTTGAGTTAATAGTTTTAGTTCTCCACTTTCGTATTTCTCTACCATTTTAGTTCCCTTCATTAAATGAAGTAAATGGAACTTAATTCCCTTAGCCCCTGAATGTGCTATGTAATCAACAGTCTTTAACATATCTTCTTCTGTTTCTCCTGGTAGCCCGAAAATCGTATGAGCAACTACTTCAATATTTCTTTCAAGTAATCTTTTTAATGTATTATCGAAAACTTCAAAATCATATCCTCTATTAAATTCTCTAGCAGTTTTATCATTTATAGTTTGTAATCCAAGTTCCACTATTAAATATGTCTTTTCATTTAATTCAGTTAAATAATCTAAAACATCGTCATCTATGCAATCTGGTCTTGTTGCAATAGATATGGCAACTACATTTTCTTGAGATAATGCTTCATTATACTTTCTTCTAAGTTCCTCAACTGGAGCATAAGTATTAGTATATGCTTGGAAGTAAGCAATTAATTTACCGTCCTTCCACTTTTTCTCCATCATATCTTTTCTATCTTCAAATTGCTTAGTTATTGATAATATTCTGCTTCCTGCAAAGTCCCCTGATCCTCTTGCACTGCAGAAAGTACATCCACCTTTTGCAACTTTACCATCTCTATTTGGACAATTAAATCCTCCATCTAAAGATATCTTATATACTTTTTCATCAAATTTACTTCTAAGATAATAATTTAAACTATGATATCTTTTATCATTCCACTTTTTCATAATTCCTCCAAAAAATAAAAGTACCACTTTATTTATTTAAGTTGTACTTTTATTCTACTACATTATTTATATATGTTAAGGGTTTTCTATATTTTTTTAATTTCTTTTTCTTCTATATCCACTTTATATTCACCAAGAATATCTTCATTTATACCTTCTGCATTATCTTTACTAGTTACCTTAATATTAAATTCATCCTTTTTAAAATCAAGAAGATGAATGTTATATTTATCATCCTTAAACATTTCATCAAAATTTAACTGTATTAAATCACCACTAGCACTGTTATATACCTTTATTCTCTTAACTAAGTTAGAATTTAAATACTCAGTAATTAAGTATCTCTCTTCATAAGTAAATACTAAATTATCTATTTTTACTCCATTATACATATCTATAGGAATTACTTTCTTTGCTATAGGTTTATCAAGTAAATCTTCTAGGTTACTTGTTTCATTAGTTCTTTCTTGATTACTATTTCCCCCTTCATCGCCCTGACTACTTGCACCTTGTACTTCTTTGCTTTCTTGAATATATGCAATAGATATAAAAGCCCTACTTCCACTTATAGTTGATATTGCTATTTTTTTACCCTTATATCCTAATGATATTGGTCCAAAATTATCTGATGGTACCTTTTCTTTATAAAGCATAAGCTCATTTTCCTTTAAGTAAGCGTCCTTTGGAATATTACTTAAAGAAATAATTAAATCACTTTTCCCTCCGTCTTCGCCAATAATACGTAAAGCTTTATTTTTAACAAATACTTGTTTTAAATTTGTAGCCTTTATTTCATCTATTTTATAATTATCCTTTTCTTTTATAACTTTAATTGCATAATTATCTAAATCACATTTAGGCTCAGCTGATGAATTTCTTATTACATTAAATATTATAAATGCTGACTTTGAAGATTCTATTACATTATCAGGAGCATATGCTATTATTTCTGAAGTTCCTGTTGATATATTTTTATTGCTACTTAGTAATTTTTCTGTACACATTTTATTAGCTGCTTCTATATCATTATTTTTAATTAATCCCAAATATTCATCTGCAAAATCAAAGGCTTTTTGTAGACTAAATATATCTATTTCTTCTGCTTTATCCTTTGTTTTTGAACATGCTGAAAGCATCATTAATAAAAATAGCAATAAATAAGATAATGATAAAATTCTTTTTTTCAACTTAATTCCTCCTTAAACTTCCTTAAAGTTATTCTTCCTAAAATTAGATAGCTTATTCATTTTCATATTTTCTATAGCTTATCTTCAAGGCATGGCAAAGTTAAAAACTAAAGGAATAAAAGGCTAATAACTTTTATATATTGTTAGTAGATACAATTTAGGAGGATTTTTAATGAAGGATGAATTTTCTAGAATTTTTCAAGTCGCTGTTGTTTTTATAGGAACCATAGTTGGTGCTGGATTAGCATCTGGACAAGAAATCAAAGAATTTTTTACATCATATGGTGTATTAAGTTTCTTAGGAATTATAGCCTGTGGTATATTTTATGTTGTTCTCGGCTCTATAGTTTCCAAAATAAGTATTAAGTACAAGCTAAACTCTTATGGTGATGTTATAAAAATTGTTAGTCCAAATATCCTTGGCAAAATCACTGGAGTAATAACTACACTTTATTTAATTTCTAGTGCTTCTATAATTTTGGCTGGTAGTGGTGCCTTAATACATCAGTTTTTTGGAATTCCAAAAATTATAGGCTCATTAATAATGGTGGTATTTGCTATCTTTTTCTTATTAAGAGATACTAATGGATTAATTGAAGTAAATTCTTTTATTGTTCCAATATTGATTGTTACCATCACTCTTATTACCTTATTATATTTTATGTTTTGTAAGGATATGGTTTCATTTCAGCAAATGACAAAATTTGAACCTACTAAAACTGGCATAGCATTATCTACAATTCTTTATGCTGGATATAATACACTTTGCTGCCTAGGAGTTTTAGTTCCTTTAAGTAATCAAATAAGAAAACCTAAAACAATGTTCTTTGGAATTGCTTTAGGTGCCTTAGGTTTAATGCTTTTAAGTGCCGCAATTAACTTTTTACTTATGATAAACCAACCATATATACATAAGTTTGAAATTCCACTTTTATTTGTTGCTCAACCTTTTGGAAATATAATTCAAGCACTATTATTAATTGTCATATTGCTTGAAATGTTTTCTACAGAGGTTTCAGATGTTTATTCAATTAGTAAAACTATAAATCACACCTTTAATATAGATTTTAAAAAAGGCATATTTATAGTTATTTTAATTGCATTACCTATATCAAGAATTGGATTTTCTAAGCTTATCGGCTCCTTATATCCATTCTTTGGACTACTTAGCTTAGTATTTATTAGTCAAACAGTGTATTTTTATTATAAACATAAAAAAGAATTAAATTAATTATTAAGTCCAATGAAAATCTATAATAAAAAAATGTAGAATGTAAAATTTAGATAAAAACTTCCTTAGAAGTTTTTAAATTATTTTTAGTAATTTGGAACAAATTACATCAATAATTCTTCATTTTACATTCTACATTTTTAATTTTTACTAGTATTTATGCTCATCAGTAATAAAATTCTCTTCTACATCCTTAATCTTCTGAAGGGTTTCTATCATTTCATTAATACTTCTAGTAAATTCTTCTATATTTTGATTTACTTGTTGTGAAGATGCTGCATTTTCAGCTGCTATTTCAGATAAAGTTCTAATTGTAACATTCATTTCTTCAACAGATGCTACTTCACTATTTAATTTATTTATAGCTTCATTAGTTTCATTAGAAACTACCTTTATTAAATCATTTGCTTCTGAACTTATAACTCTGACCTTTTCTAAGTTGGAAGTTTCTATTTCTAAAGATGAATATTGATTTTCTATACTTATAACTAAGGATTTAATTTCTTCTGCAAAATGGGATAAATTACTATTAATATCCTTTACTGCTTGTTGTGATTGTTCCGCAAGCTTCCTAACTTCCTCTGCAACTACTGCAAAACCTCTTCCTTGCTCTCCTGCTCTTGCAGCTTCTATTGAAGCATTTAAGGCCAAAAGATTAGTTTGGTCTGAAATTCCTGATACTATTGACACTATGTTAGTTATATCATTAGCTTTTTTCTCAAGATTTTGTCCCTTTTCTTTTACATTCATAAATGATTCTAAAGCAACCTTAATTGCATCACTAGACTTGTCCACACTTATGTGACTTTCATTTATCTTTTCTACAGATTTTACCAATCCCCTTTTATTATTATCTTCAATCTTAGCTAAATCCTTTAAAGCAATAATGTTGTCATTAGTTTGTTGAACTAGTAATTCTGTACTTAATTCTTGTTTTTCAGCCCATACTAATACTTGTTCTGAACAAGTTGCTATTTCTTCAGTTGCCTTTTTCATATTTTCAGTAGTTTTATACATTGATTGAGTAAAGACACTTAATTCATTTAAAGTTAAATTAGCAGAAGTTAAATCATGACTAATACTACCCTTTAACTTAGAAATGCCATTATATACTTTTTCTAATATATCATTAGTTTTTATACTTCTGTCTATTTCTTCAAAATTATTATTTTCTATATTATCTATAACATCATTTAAAGGCTTAATAACAATATAACTTATTATCATAGAAATTATTCCTGAAATTCCTCCCATAACTAATGCCTTTATAAGTCCTATTATAGGTATTCCTACTAAGGTTACTATTAAAAATATTGGCATTGCTATTTTTAACTCTAATCTCTTAAAACCTATTTTTGATAATAAATTACTAATTAAAAATTTTTTACTCTTTGCTATACTATTTTCAAATTTAATATGTACTGTTAATTCTCCAGGTTTCCTATCTACTTCTTTAACTTCAATTTTTTCATTAAAGAATTTGGAACTTCCTATTAATAATCCAAGAAAATAATCATTTAATTCCCTTTTTGAAATATATTTAAGATTAATACTATTTTCTGCTACTGGTATAATAGCCATTTTAGGAGGCTTTGCACCTTTTATCTTTCTCATAATTATAGAATGAATAAAGTTAAGTGATGTTAAAAACTTATATAGAGTAACTCGTTTAAAAAATACAGGGTAATCTTCAGCAAACTTATTTAAGTTGTTCTCCCCTATTACTTTCCATAAATCTTTAACAGAAACTCCCACCTTATCTGCTATGATATTAATTAAGCTAAAAATCTTTTCATCCTCTACATCTTCTAGTGGTGAAAAAATAATATTTTCTGGCCAATTAACATTTCTTAAACAATGGTTTATTGTATTATCTCCATATAAATCTCTACAGGTTCTGATCCATGTGGAAACCACAGTACCTTTCATAAATTTCCCTCCTATTAGTAAATTAAAATATCATCTTTTTATTATATATCTAATATGCACAAATAAATAGATATACTGTCGTAAAATGTAAAATAAATTTTTCTAATAAAATAAATATTGAAGGAGCTACCTAAGCAGCTCCTATTATTATTACATATCATCAAAATAATTAAATCTTGGTACTGTTTTATCATAATAATTATCAAAGGATCTTGGTGGAATAAATATTCTCTCTACAGATTTTGTACTTCTTCTAAGTTCAGCTATTCTAGTTACACCCACATATATATCAGAAATTTTGTACCATGTTGCATAGTCAACTACTCCTGTCTTTGGTAAATTAAATACCCCTTGAAAAACTCTAACTGCTTCAGCAGTATTTTCTCCAAATATTCCATCTTGCGATACCTTAGGAATTAATGGGTAATTTTGTGATATCCTGTTTAAATATTCTTGTATAGCTTGGACTTCTGGTCCAGTTGAACCTACTATTAAATCATATCCAGGGTAAGATTTTGGAATACCTTTAACCTGCTCTGCAGTTACTAGCTCTATATCGCTTCCATAAAAATTAGTTAAAATTTCATAAGGTGTTCTTCCTTGATCTCCTAAGTACTTACTTCCCCATTGTGTCATCCATCCAGGACAAGTAACATTTTTTCCATCACAATATTGTGTTAGTAAAGGCTGTTTTCTTCCTATCCTTCTTATATAAGTTGCAAAGATATCATCTACTACAACACTTATACTTTCAAATATGTTTCTTCCATAAGTAAAAGCGTGATCATAAGCTGTGGAATTTGTTATATCAAAGTTTTTTCCTTTTCCTCTATACCATTCTGTATATATTCTATTTAGTGTGAATGAAATTATTGCATAAACATTTGCTCTTATAGTACTTTCTGGCCAAGTTGAATAAATTTCACAAGATGCTACATTCTTTATATACTCCTTATAAAGTACTTTATAATTTGCTGCCGATGTATTATTAGGGCCTCCAGCATGAACTACTATAAATTCTGGTACAACCGGCTTTGGTAAAACTACTCCACTTGTTGGTGGTGGGAGTGGCTTATCTACTTCTTCAGGGATTTTTTCAGGATAATTTCCGTTTAATGTATTTGGTCCTATATTTATTATTTCATTTACATTTCCACCCTGCTGATTTTGAGGAAAATTTGATGTGTTTGGTGGTACGTTTATATTCTCCATTCTAGTTAATATACCTGAAGATTCTATAAGATTGCATTGTTGTATAGCTAGTTCATCTGGGAAAACTTGACACCTGTTTATTAAAATACTCTGAAATCCCTCTCTTTCAATTCTTATGTCATACATACTATAAGGGACTTGTCCAGTTGGCTGTTGAGAATATTCTAGTGGTGGTGCTTCTAAATCAATAGTTTGAGATTCTCCCATTGAATTTGTAGATAATGATATTACTTGTGCGCTTGGACCACCTGCTGATGGCCTTACAGTTATTCTTGCATTGTCAACAGGTATATAAGTTTCATTAATAAAGCATTGAACTTTTAACCTACCCTGTGGCATATATTACTCCTTTATTATTTCTCCTTTAATTAATATATGCTTTAATTGAAATTTTGTTCTTTTTATATAAATTAACTACATATATTTAGGTTTTCTTATAAATAACTTCCCTACCTTATATTCTTCATCATCTCTCGTACTCTCAACTCCTCCAGATAAATTTTCTCTTATTGAATCAAAAACTCCCTTCATATTTAAGGCTCCATACCCCCATTGCTCATTGGGATATCTATCTCCAACTCTCATGGTAGTTCCTCTTATCAAATAACTTCTAATTTCCGTAGGATATAAGTTTTTGTCATTACCTTCTACAACTCCCCATTGTACTAAAAGTGCACAACATCCTGCTGTAACAGCTGTTGCTACTGAAGAACCGCTAATTTTTTTAGTACCTCCTCCTGGTGTAGTAACAGTAGCATTTATGCCGCCTGCTGCAAAATCAGGTTTTATTCTACCGTCTCTAGTAAAACCTCTTCCCGATTGTCCAACCGTTGCATTATTATTTTGATTATAAAACGCTGCTACTATAGCTCTTCTTGCTGTTCCTGGCATAGTTAATGTAGTATATTGACTTGGGCTTAAAAATTTTGTTTCTTCATCTAACAAGCTTCTTTGAGGTAACCAACTCCAATACCTACCATCAACAATATAGTCTCCATATAATCTGAACTGCCATATCCCTTCTCTTAATCCCCTTGCTTCAATACTTATTACTTCAGATCCAGTAATGGGATCTGGATATAGATAGTGAATCCTCATTTTAGTTCCTTCATAAACGAAATTTACATCTTCTACTTTATTTAGTCTAGCTGGTATCTTCTCTATTATTTCCCCTGATGGCGATACTATACCTAAAGAAACCCTATCTGGTTGCTGTACATATATTTGAAAATTTAAATCTTTTTGACCTTTACCAATTCTAATTTCCAAATTCCTTATTTCTCCAGACTGTATAAATCTACCTTCAGCATGTGTATCTGTATCACCTTCATTTCCCGTTCCAGTGACACAAACAACACCAACCTGATTGCTTATAGCTTCAATTGATCCTTCAACTTCACTAGTACCATCATGGGCTCCTGTATTAGTTCCTAGAGGAATGCAAATTATCATTGGCATCTTAATATCACTTGCTAATCTTGATAGATATCTTATTCCTAAAATTATGTCTACTCCTACATATCTGCCTTCCTTAATATTGCTAATTCCTGCATTTCTCTGTAAAACCTTAGCTGCCTCCTTTAGCTTAACTACTGCAAAATAGCAATTTGGTGCTGCTCCTTTAACTTCAGGATTATACCCTCTAGCTCCAGCTATACTAGCAACAGAAGTTCCATGGCCTATTAGATCTCTACTGTTAACTATAGCATATGGATCCCCACCATTTTTACTTGTCTGTATAGCTCTATTTATATCATCCTCTTTATACTCTACTCCCATCTTTACTCCATATATATCTTGATTTCCATCTATAGTTTGATCCCATATTCTTAAAATTCTTGTTGTGTCATCCTCATTCATAAATTCCCTATTTAAATAATCTATACCTGTATCAACAATACCTACAATAACTCCTCTTCCATTTAATTGAAGATAAGGATTGTTATGAAATAATGGTGCTCCACTTGCATCTACTGGTGAAATTTCTTCTAAGGTATAAATTGCTGGAATTTCTAAAGATGCAACACCTTTTATATATGGCATAATTTCCGAAATTCTATCATACGGTATAAATACTACTGCATAGTTAGCATCTAATATAGCAACAGAAGCCCCTGGAAGTTCATTTATTTTTTTTACTTCTTCTAAGGAATTATATTCAACAATAATTCCTACCACTTCTTTTTCATCTTGATTTTCATTTTGTTCAATCCTATCAATAAAACCATACACATCTTTATTATTTTTCTTTCTTCTATCTTCTTTTAATTCATTATTCACTTTAATACCTTTTTTGTAATTCCTCATTTTTTCTTTAACCTCATTACTTCTCAAATTTGTCATAAAGCCTATATTTTCAATGACTCTTTCTATAGCAGAATTTAAACAAACTTCACCGTATCCCCAAGTAGGATCTGGATATGTTATATCTGTTCTGCTCCTATTTGCAGATACTACTAAAAAATACTTAAGTCTTTCGCCATAAAGATAAGGATCGTTTCTTTTCAATATTCCCCATTCCATCATTAAAGCAGCTATTCCAGAAACATGTGGTGTTGCCACAGATGTACCGCTTCTAGAGTCAAAGCTTCTATTAGGTACTGCAGAGATTATCCCTTCCCCTGGGGCAACTAAATCTGGTCTAATAGGTTGATAAATGGTCTTCCTTCCTCTTCCACTGAAAGGGGATATATTGTTAGTTAAATAATTATAACTTCCCACAGCTATAACATTAGTTACTGTAGCTGGTATTCCTAAAGTATTTAAGATAGTTGGTTCTAAAAATTTAGTACTAACATTTAAACCCTCTCTAATTGGTAGCCACATATCATAAACTCCAGAATATTCATTTAACAAATTAATGCTAGCTTCCCATTGACCAGATAATATATACTGCCCACTTGATAATATAGCAATTGTAATTTCTCCAACTATATCAAAGGGTTTTGGTCCTGAATAATAGACTTGATATCTATCAGTTCCTATTGTCCCTTCGTAATATCCTTCTCTAATAACTATATCTCCGCTAGTTGCTGCAGCAGGACTAGTTATTCTAATAGATATATCTGATAAAACAGGCTTATATAAATTTAATACTATTCCAGGCTCATCTCCAGCTACATTTATAGATATCTTATTTTGTCTTTTTAATGTTCCACCTATATGATGTGCTGAATCACCTTCATTTCCAGCTGCTATTACTATTGTTATTCTTTCTAATGTTGATATGGTAGAAATATATTGTTCTAGAAGACTTGTTCCATTATGAGCTCCATCATTGGTGCTAAGACTAATATTAACTACTAAAGGTTTCTTTAAAAATTTCCCTGCTTCCACTAAGAACTTTAATCCCTTCATAATATTGCTACTAAGGGCGAAATTGCCTCTTGTGCATTTAACCATAGCTATAGAACTCTTAGGAGCTACACCATAATATTCAGTATTAATACGTCCTCCTGCACATGCTATCCCCGCTACATGAGTTCCATGCTCAACAGTATCAATGGATGGAACTATAGAATATGGATCTTGACTTTTTAAAGCGTTATTTATATCATCCCTATTATATGCCTTTCCACCTTCACTTAAATCATAAATATAATCTATTCTAGTGGTACCATCACTATTTCTAAAGGCTGGATGAGTATAATCTATTCCAGTATCTATAAATCCAACTAAAACTCCTTCACCCTCAATACCATAATTACTTCTTGCTACTGGTACACAAGCTGCTCTATTGCTACCAGCATCTGTAGTATATAATTGCTTTGGTAACTCAATATATTCAATAGATGGGATATTGGCAAGATCAATTACCTTTTCTCTTGGAATTGTTACTAATCCAAATCCATAGCCTAAATCGTAGTAGCTCCCACCCACTTTCTCTATTTCTCGCCTTACATTTTCTGGAGTATCCCCTGATATAATAGTAACTTCTATGGTACTAGTTTCTTCTTCTCCAGCTCCAACATTTATTCCTAATTTACCAAATAAACTTTTAGATATGTTTTGAACTAGTCCTAATCCTGAATTTATCTTATTTGAATTTATATTTTCTATTACTATCACCTCAAAAAGTAATTTATACTAATATATGACTAGGTAAAATGATGTGATATTATAAACAAAAAAAAGGATACAGATATTATATTCTTTGCTCCGTCGCAGGCTCCAAGTCGCCAGAATATAATATCTATATCCTCATATACGGAAGGAGAGGAATTTATAAAAAATTATTCACATGGTAATATTTTTATAAATTCCTAGAAAATAAAAAAAGAGATGAAATATTAAATTCCATCTCTAAGTTACTATAAAGTAATTTACTATAATTTTATTTCTAATCTCTCTAGTTTAGCTACTACAGAAATTTCCTTTAAGTTCATAGTCTCTGTTAGAAGAGTGCCACCATTACTAACTAATAAAGCCTTAGAATTTCCTAATAACTTTATCTGTCTTATAGCTCTTTTTCCCTTATAATCAACTAGGAAAATGCCATTATTACTTGGTTCTTTAACTATACTAGCAAAGGCTAAATCTCCTTTTAACATTCTAAAGCCAGACATTTCATCATCTTGAACTTCTAAGTATAAAACTTTATCTTGATTAAAGCCTTCAACTTTATTTGAGTGAATTGGTAACTCCTTATATCCCTTGCTATTCTTTAAAGTATAATCAAATATAGGAACATTTTTTAGTACTGATGAAAAGGCATTTGTCCAAACTTCCTCTTGCTTTGTATTACTATGTTTTTCAGAGAAACTAGTTTTTAACTCCTTCATAGCTTTTCTTTCTTCTAATAAGGCTTCATCTGTTACTACCATGCTAACATCATTAAAATCAGCCTTTAGTATTTTTGATGCTTTATCAATGAAAGATTCTTGAGCTATTCTTCTTCCCATTTCAACTTCATTAATAAACTTCTCTGCAACTCCTAGCTTTTTAGCTAAAGCTTTTTGACTTAATCCATTTTTAATTCTAGCTTCTTTTATCTTATCGCCAACTCTGCTCACTTAAGCTCTTCCCTTCTGATTTCTTAAATACCATTCTTTTTCTTCAATTAAATGCTCAACTAAATAACTAAATTTCCACTGAATTGAAGAAGGTGTCACTGCTGCAAATATTCCTTCTTTATATCTCTTTCTAATTGTTGTTATAGCTAATTTAATTTCTTCATCTGAGAATCCATTAAATAAAATAACAGCTTCCTGTGGTAAATCTGCATTAACAGTTTCAAATCTTAGTCCATTTAAAATATCAGAAACTGCCATTTCTGACATTTCTCTTGATACTTCTACTACCTTAAAGCCATCATTTCTTAATTCTTTAAGTTCCTCTTCTGGTATATTATGAACTAATATGCATTTATTATTGCTAAGCATATTCCTCTCCACTCCCCCTTTTTATGTTATCTTCCTACTGTTTCTGGTTCATCATAAGTTTCGCCAAAAGTATCCACAGTTACTTTAACCATTCTTTGATCTTCAAGAGGCTTATCATTATAATCTCTCTTAGCCTTTACTATTTCATCAGCAACTTCCATTCCTTCTATAACCTTACCAAAAGCAGCATATTGGTTATCTAAATGTGGAGCATCTGCTACCATTACAAAAAATTGACTTCCTGCTGAATCATGAACCATAGTTCTAGCCATGGATAAAACACCTCTTGAATGTTTTAAATCATTTTTAAATCCATTTCTAGTAAATTCACCTTTAATGCTATAGCCTGGGCCACCCATTCCATTTCCATCTGGACAACCACCTTGAATCATAAATCCAGGTATCACTCTATGGAATATAACTCCATCATAAAAACCTTTATTTATTAAGCTTATAAAATTTTTAACTGTATTAGGAGCTATTTCTGGATATAATTCAGCTTTAATAACTCCTCCATTTTCCATATTTATAGTTACTATTGGGTTTTTCATATAAAATCTCCTTTCAATGTAAATCCTTACTTATTATTTACACTTTCATCATTATCAATTCTCCTAAAGAATACCTTTAGGTAAAATTTATATTTATCTCTTATAGTAATTATATATTATTTAAAAGTAAAAACAACACATAATTGAAGCTATAAACCATTCTCCATATAGATATAGCTAAATAAAGGATAAGAAGGAATTGCATTAATACAATTCCTTCTTACCGATTTTAATAATTAGTTATTTTATTATATTATTTAAAGGTAGTTCCTAGAACTACTCTTGAATAATCAGTACGATTTGATAAATTTTTAACATCAACTTGCTGAGAAATAAAATCTCTACCAAAGCTATTAATAAGATCTCCAAATAGCATATTTAGAAATGTTGTAGGAATTCTTTTAAATCCATCAAAGTCTAATAAAACTCCAATATTGAGACTATTTCTAATCATTTCTCTTAATAATATAGCATCTTCTATAGTTATATCTTCTCCTAATACTTCTCTTACTTTAATCTCCATAAATCTTCCCCCCAAAAAATCTGGTTTATTTATTTGAATTTTCTGAATATTTTCTTTACTATAATATATCAAGCCTTCGCTATTTTGTCAACATTTTAACAATATTTTTTTCTATTTTCACAAAAAATAAAAACTCCTTACGGAGTTTCTCAAATTAATTTGTTTTTAGTAATTCATAACTTAAATCTAATACTTTTTTCTTATTAGAAGAATTTATTATTTCAATATTTCCTTTTTCTCTAGATTCTGATAATAGATTTTTCTCACTTAGTCTTCTTCTAAGTTCTTTAGCAGTTCCCAATCCTCCATCTATAATATTAACATCTTCTCCAACAATTCTTGATAATGTTTCTTTTATAAATGGATAATGAGTGCATCCTAATACTATTGAAGCTATTTTACCATCCCTATATGTATTTATTTTTTCTAAAAGATACTCCTCTAAAGCTTCCCCTTTATATTCTCCCGCTTCTATAAACTCAACAAGACCTGGACATGGAACTGGTATGATAGAGGCTCTATCCTTATATTTATCCATTAATCTTTTAAATTTTTCTTCTTTTAATGTCATGGCTGTTGCCATAATTAATATATCTCCATCATTTTTAAGTTCAACAGCTGGCTTTAGGGCTGGTTCTATTCCTACCAAAGGTAGATCTGGATATATTTTTCTCAAATCAGCTACAGCAGCACTTGTTGCAGTATTGCAAGCTATAGCCATTCCTTTAACCCCTTTATTTAGTAATAGCTCTACTGCTTTAAAAGTTAACTCTCTAACTTCATCTACAGTTTTCATTCCATAAGGTGCATTTTTAGAATCTCCGAAATATATATAATCCTCATTAGGCATTATCTTTATAGCTTCTCTTAATACGCTTAAGCCACCAACTCCTGAATCAAAAAAACCTATTGGCCTATTCTTATTGTCCAATTAACTCACTCCATTTTCTTTAATCCTATCTTTTATTTTATACCTTTCTTAAGGATAAATCTATAAATTTATTATTTCTAATTCAATTATGAAATTAAATGCTATAACTATAAATTTTAAGAAAAATATTTTTAATATTTAACAGATTTAATCATTGACACCATAGCATGGATATAATAGAATTTTTTTATAAATTATTTAATTTTCCGAATATTATGATGTCTATACCAGTTTAATATTCGATTTTAATTGAAAGGAAGTGAACATTTCTTTGCTATATTTAGGCAAAGAAGATTTCTATGAAAGACTTAATTTATTTAATTCCAAAAGCAAAACATAACAAAGATGACCTATTTACAATATTCAATGAACATCCTGAAATAAAATTCGTATCTATCGTTGGAATAGACTTATCAGGAAATGATACTGATGAAAAAATCCCTGCTAGACTTTTCCTAGATGATATAGATTCATTCTTAAATGGAGTTGCTATTCAAACAGATGGTTCCTCAGTTGTTCTTCCTGGAATAGCTACTTTAAATGACGCAAAAGTAGATATGGTAGCTGACCTTAATGCTAATTGGTTTGTTGATTATAACTATGATCACATCGATTCTCTTACTAACAAACCTATTGGTACTCTTAGAATCCCATCATTTTTAATTCATAATAATAAACCTGTATGTTCAAGAAACATTTTACACTCCGCTATTAATACTTTTAAATCAACTCTTTTAGATATCTTTAAAAGCAAACCTGAAACTTTAAAACCTTTTAAAATTACTTATGATGATATAGATGAAATAGTTATTACATCTGCAACAGAATTAGAATTTTGGGTTAAAACTCCAAATGAAGAAGCTCATATTGAAGAATTATCCACTTCTCAAGTTTTACAAGAACAATATTGGACAAGAACTAAGGGTTCAGTAAGAACTGCTCTTGAAGAAACTCTTTTACTTATGGAAGCATACGGTTTTGAACCTGAAATGGGACATAAAGAAGTAGGTGGAGTTAAATCTCAATTAGATAATAATGGACAATTTAATCATATAATGGAACAACTTGAGATAGATTGGAAATACGCAGATGCAATTCAAGCTGCCGATAACGAAATCTTTGTAAAAATATTAACCCAAGAAACTTTTAGAAGACATGGATTAGATGTTACCTTTAAACCTAAACCTATAGATGATGTAGCAGGTTCAGGAATGCATGTTCACCTAGGTGTTAGCTTAAAATTAAAGGATGGAAAAAGAATCAACCTATTTACTGCTACAAAAGATGACTTCTTAAGTAAAATAGGTTACGGAGCTATAATGGGAGTTCTAAAGAATTATGAAATAATGAATCCTTTTATATCAACAACTAATGGTGCATTTAAGAGATTAAAACCTGGTTTTGAAGCTCCAATATGTATAGTTACTTCTCTTGGTTTATCTCCTGATAATCCATCAAGAAACAGAACTATATTAATAGGATTAATAAGAGATTTAGCAAATCCTCTTGCAACTAGATTTGAACTTAGATCCCCAAACCCACATAGTAATATATATTTAACTTTATCTGTTTCTTATATGGCTATGCTCGATGGAATCTTATATGCTCTTGAAGATAATAAAACTGAAGAAGATTTATTATTAGAACTTTCTAAGAAGCCTGGTGAAGATGCAGGTTATCTAGAAAAAGATAGAGCTTATAGAAGTGAAGAAGATGTATTTGAATTCTACAGTGATGATGAAAGAAATAATTACTTTGGAAAAGCTCCTTCTACAGTTTATGAAAATCTGATTCAATTAGATAAATACTCTGAAAAATTAAGTGTATTAAAGAGAAATAATGTATTTAGTGACCAATTAATAAATAGCTTTAAGCTTGCTATACTTCAAAGATGGACAACTGATATTATTCATAGAATTATTTTAAATCATGCCGCAGAAGTAAGAAGCTTTAAATTATTACATTCAAACAATGCATTAGACTTAGACATTTCTAATTGGATGACAATAAATAACTTAAGACATTATATAATGAAGGATACTTATACTTCAAAAGGATTATTTACTAGAATTAAAGATGCCATTTCTAATGAAGACTATTCATTAGCTTCTAATCTACTTAATGAATTAGAAGATAACATGAAAAAATTAAGAGATCTTTATAGTAATTATACTAAAAACTTATTAGATATATAATATATTAAGGAGCTGTGGCAACAGCTCCTTAATTAAAAATGTAGAATGTAAAATGTAGAATTATTGATGTAATTCCAAGGGAATTCCTAAAATATATATATTTTAGGAACTCCTAAGAGTTTCTTCTTTAATTTTACATTTTTCATTATTCATTTTACATTGTGCAACAGCCTCTTTGTTATAACTACTTTTTATGGAATATTTTGTATTACTAGTTTATAATGATATTAAATAAAATATATAAATTAATGTTGAGAGGTAGTTATGAAATTAATTTTTATAAGACATGGTAAAACTGATTGGAATGTCCAGGGTAGAATTCAAGGCAGTCATGATATAGAACTTAATGAAATTGGAATAAATCAAGCAATGGAATTAAGTAATAAATTAAAGTCTCTTAATTATAACTTTAAAAAAATTTATACAAGCCCTCAAAAAAGAGCTTTAAAGACAGCAAAAATAATAAGTGAGATTAGTAATGTCCCATATATTATAGTTGAAGACCTTAAGGAAATTAATATGGGTAAGTGGGAAGGGCTAGTTTGGAAAGAGGTAGAAAATAAATATCCAATGGAGTATAAGGAATGGAAAGGTAATAGGCGATTTAATCCACCTCCAAATGGAGAATCTTATGAGGATATGATTCAAAGATTTATAAGAGCTTTACATAAAATTATTAATGAAAATACTGATGACGTTGTAATTGTTACTCATAGCGCAGTAATTATGTGCTTGCAATGTTACATAACTAATACATCTTTTAATAAAATGTTACAATTCAAAACAAATAACGCTGAAATTACAGAAATAGATAGCAAGTTTATAATATAACTACTATAGAAACATTGTTCTAAATATTATATAATTATTGTGTAATAAAAAGTAACATTTTTTTATAATAGCGATTTTAATATTAATTGTTTTTCTTAACTAATAGTTTGGACAACTTTACTATAGTCTATATTGATGTTTAATAAGTACATTCATATAAGGAGAGAAAATAATGAATATAAAAAATATATTACATAAACTCATCTTATTTCTATCATCTCTTAGAATAACTATAGACCCTGCTTCAATTTTAGTTATAGGTTTAGAAAAAACACCAAAATTCACAAAAAAACTTATGATAAAAGGAATGACGATATGTACACAGGATTAATAGATATAATAAATAGTATTGTCCAAAGTTTTATATTTGTATTTGTAGCAAATTATTGCGTTAACGAAGAACATAAAAAAAGTAAAAATCATTTAATTCCATTAATAATATCTTTTTGGCTAATTATAACTTCACTTACTTATCTACTTGGTAACTCAAGTTTGTCTGTTATAATTATTCATATTACTCAGTTACTATTTTTAATGCTCTTTGCTTACAAGAATGATAAGCTTGGAGCAACAATTGGTTTTACAATAGTATATTTAATTTTTGGCATAAATGTAATTCTATCCTTTATTATATTTGTATTTATAATAAATAATACAAATGTAAATATAACATATGCAAATATCTTAATTATGTATTTGCCTCAATTTTTAGTGTCATATTTAATAGTAGCCAATATGACATTTATTAATAAGATAAATTTAATTATTAAGTCAAGAACTTTTTCTATATTTACTTTAATAATCACGTCCTTAGTTATAGATTTTACTATATCTTTTCTATTCATATATAATGATAAGGATAATCCTCTTTTTAAAGAAATGATTTTTATATTTTTGGCTGCATTTATAATTTTTATTACATTGTATTTTGCAAGTATAGATAAAAAAGCAAAGGAAATTAATAGCTTAAATAAAGAATTAACAACAAAAATTAATGAATTAAAGAAAATTAAGCACGACTATGGTTCGCAAATATCTTATTTATACGGAACATACCTTATGAAGGACTATGAAAAACTAGGTAAATTATTAAAGGGAGTAATAGATGGATATGATATTTCTTCTCAAGTTAAGATATTAAGTAGTAACCTATCAATTATTGCCCAAGTAATAAATACCACGGACTTAAGAGAAGTTGATATTCTTATAGATGAAAAAGCTGATCTTAATCATGCCAATATAAATGAATTAGACCTTCAAAGAATTCTTTCTAATATTGTGAGGAATTCAGTTGAAGCTTTAAATGGGAAAGGTCTATTAATGATTAGAAGTTATTATAGCTATAATTATATAATTATAACTATACAAAATAATGGTCCAGAAATTAATAAGGAGCTTATTGAAAAAATCTTTGAAGAGGGCTTTTCAACTAAAGCAAATAAAAATGGCGATAATGGCTTCGGCTTATACATAGTTAAAGAGCTAATTGATAGCTATAATGGAAACATTAGTGTAAATAGCAATAAAGAATTAACTACATTTACTATAAAGCTACCTTTATATTTAACAACTTAATCCTTAACTATTTTTAATATAATTAATTGTGATTTTATTGATGAATTACTTTAAATGTATATTTTATATACATTTAAAGTATGAATAACTTTGGAATAATTAAAGAGCTGCCATAGCAGCTCAAAATTTAAAAATCTAAATTTATTCAAAATAGTAAAATATATTTATTTTAGAAACTCCTTCAGGAGTTTCTTCCTTAATTCTACATTTTTCATTATTCATTTTACATTGTGCCACAGCACCCTATATCCAAGCTGGAATATGTATTTTATCACTATTCATTAGTGAGATGTTGTCTTCTATAATTCTTCTTTTACTAATTATATTTCTTTTTTTTATAGAGTTTTTACTTATAAAGTCCTCTGCTTCTTTTAAACTATTTGCTTTAAATACAAATGTCCATCCATCTTTGTCGTACTTTCCTGTACAAATCATATATTTATTATTATCATAATCTTTATGTTGTCTATCTACTATTATGCTCTTAAATTCTCCAATTGTTTCATAATTTAATTTTACAAAAACATCATTATTCATTATAACCCCTCCGAGCAAACATAAGTTCTATCTTTATATTTATAATAACCGAACATACGTTCATTGTCAATGATTATACC
>OGSQ01000164.1_pt1 | contig 41600 bp, 34 predicted proteins | sample 1573921 | NCBI WGS metagenome assembly OGSQ01 (sample SAMN03295832, study PRJEB24534) | human gut metagenome | isolation source: fecal sample 7 from infant 4 | host: Homo sapiens | place: USA: Pittsburgh, PA | collected 2014-07 | reverse complement strand
TATCTATCTATCTATCTATCTATCTATCTATCTATCTATCTATCTATCTATCTATAATAAATAACTATTTATTTTTATTTACTGTTTTAAGTATTCTAAGTAATTTGATTCTATATTTTAAATACTATTCTTAGTAAAAATATAAAAATAGCCCTAGCATACAATACGCACACTAGGACTAAATATTATATAATTCTAATACTATTTAATAGCTTAGAGATAAAATAAAAGCGCTTTTATTAATAACTTATATTTCACTAATTAATTTAAATTAATTTTTCATTATTCATTCTTAATTTTTCATTTCTTTTCTATACTGTAATCTTAGTAGTTTCTTTAGTAACTACTTGAGCAGATGCTTTTTCAACTAAATCACCAGCCTCAGTTTTTATAAGCTTCTTATCAATTATTGAATCCATTAAAGATGTTATCTTATCTTCTTCATAATCTTCTCTAACATCTTTAATATTAATACTATGCTTCTTTCCAGAAACATCTTTAAAACCTAAAGTTGCAGTTCTTTGAATCATATTTTTTACTCCTTCCACATTTAATTTAAAAATATTATTTTATATTAGGATCTACCTCTTCTATGCTCTAGTAATAACATAGCTTTGCTCCTTTTTTATAGTTGTAACACTATAATCTAAAAGCTCATCAATTGCATCAGATAAATTTACTAAATCCTCATCCGTTGCAGAAACAGAAATATTTTTAAAGTTTTGTCCTTTAAAAACATCCTTTCCAGTAGAATTAACGCCAACCTTGTAGCTAACTGCTAAAGAATTTTCAACTAAAACTGAACTTGCTGCCATAATTATCACCTCCCTCATCCATATAAATATGCAGATGTTGAGGTTTTTAAAATTTTATGTAAAAAAGATTAGAGCTAGTATCTACTTCTTGTTCAAGTCGCTTCGCTCCAATTCACCAAAGCAGATACTAGCTCTAATCTTAAATATAAAATTTATAAAAACTGAGGATTTCATGCCTACTAAAGGAAAAAACTCAGCTCGTCTGAGTTTTGAAAGATGTATTTTAATTCTAATTTGCTCCAGTACTGAGTCAATTTACAACTATTACTTAAACAGATATTACCTCTTATCTTGGATATTACCCATTTGGATAGCTACTTTTTTAACTAGAGTAAACTTGGTTTATAATAAATTTAAAATTATAAAAAAATAAAGAGCTCTAATTATTTTAAGAACTCTTTATATTTTTATTTGCTTATATACTTTTTAACCTTATAGAAGCTAATATATTCTTTATAATAACTTACTTTTATTATAAAGCTTTATAACATATTTATACTGTTCTTTATTATCTATTTCTCCCCAAACTAAGTTATCTATATTTAAAGCAGATACTCTAAAGTTTCTTGATACATCAAGCAATATATATTCATAATTTAATGATGAATTCATATTTTCCTTATATTCCTTCATCATTAAATCAAGTAGCTTATAGGAAACTTTTATTATTCCAACAAATTCACCATCTATCCTATTAAATTGATGTATATCCTTACCTAATTTAAATAAATAATCATTTTTCAGTTGAACAAATTCTTCATCCCCTGATTTACTTCTATTAGTTAATAAAATACAGTCTCTTTTTTCTATTTCTAACAATTCCTTAAGAGCTCTATTCTCAAAGAATAAATCTCCCTCTATTAATATAAAGTCCTCTTTTATATGCTTACTTGCTAGTGCTAAGGACTCCATACTAGAAGTTAAATTGTAGTTACTATTGTAAACAAATATTATATCTTTTTCATCCTTAAGACTCTCTAGTATAATTTCTTTTCCAAAGCCTAGTACAATAATAATCTTTTCTATACCATTAGCCTTAAGCTTCTTTATACTTTCTTTTATTAAAGTAGTATCTTCTAATTCTAATCCTGCAGGAGATACATTAAAGTCAGGCCTTTCACCTGCTGCTAAAATTACTGCTGTCTTTACTTTTTCCTTTGAATCCTTAGAAATTAAAAGTCTATCTTCCTTTATTGCTTCAATATTTTGTCTTAATAATTCAAATCCCTTTTCTGTTACTTCATAATGAGTTCCTTTTCCAACTTGCTTTTTGCAAATCCACTCATTATTAATACAATCTCTAATAAGTAAATTTACTTTAAGGGCTGAAATACCAATCTTCTCTTTTAATATGCCTTTAGAAAAGTTTTCTTCATCATTTATAATTTGAATAGCTCTATATACATTCATTTCTCTATCATTTTTTGCATTTTCGCTCTTATTCTTATATAGCTCTATTCCATATTTAACAACTAAATTAGTTACTAATATCATTACAGCAATTGCTGCAGTTGAAGATATTATTCCTTCATCATAAGTTGCTACCATTTCAACTGATGCAACCTTAGTTTTAGTAGTAAACAAAAATACTAAAGCCGAAATTGTCATCATAGAATTTAAGAAGTAATATTGAAAGCTTTCAATTATAGCTGTTTTTGATAATGGTAATACTACATTGTCAAAAACTTTATACCATGGTACTCCCATTGTTTCAGATACATTTTCATATTCCTTATCTATCTTCTTCATACTGCCTTTTATAGTCATATAAGGCATACTAAAGAAATGAATTATATTAGCAAAAATCATAATTATAAAGGTACCATAAATTATTTTCAGTGGATTCATTGGTTTGTTAAAGAATAATAAATAAGATAAACCTATTACTAGCCCAGGAATAGCAAGTGGTGTTATACTAATCCAGTCAATAAACTTTCTTAATCTTTCAAATCCAATTCCTCTTTGAGTTATATATGCTGCTAGTATAGCAACTATAGTACCTAACACTGCAGATAACAATGAAACAAATACACTATGTGCAAATATCTTAATTGGTGTAGTACCTACTGTACTAACATTAAACCATTTAGTTGTTATGTTAAGGTTATAAGGCCATTGCTCTACAAAAGCCGCCATTATTACAGTTAAAAATATAATTATTATAAAAGCTGAAATTAAGTAAACAACTACTGATACTATTCTATCTCTAAGCTTATCTTCCTTAATTATATAATCCTTAGCACTTGAATCTACAGATGTTACAGACTTCCCTACAGCTCTATCAACAATAAATGATATTATAGAGGGCAGAATTAATAATATTCCTACAGTTGCCCCCATAGTTATATTAGATTGACCTATAACTTGTTTATAAATATCAGTAGCTAATAAACTATAATTTCCTCCAAGAACCTTTGGTATCCCAAAATCTGAAAATACCATGGTAAAGGCAGAAAATAATGCACTTATTATAGTATATTTAACTGCTGGTAGTGTTATTGTGAAGAACATCCTTGATTTACTAGTATCTAATACCTCTGCTGCTTCATATAACCTATAATCACATACTCTAAAAGCAACTGAAAACATCATATATATAGCAGGGAAAACATAGATACATTCAGCAATTATAACTCCCCACTTACCATATAGAGGAAAGTTAAAAGCTAGCCAAGATAGCTTACCAAAGAATCCTGTTGAGATTAATCCATTTTCACCAAATAAATAAATTAATGCTATAGCATGAGTCATAGTTGGTATAAATAGTGGTAATAAGGCTATAAAGTTAACAAGCTTTTTAAACTTTATATTGCATCTTTCTATAGCATAAGCAAATATAAATGCTAAAAACACTACAATTACAGATGTTATAATTGATACAAAAATACTATTTTTAAAGGCTACAAATAAAGATGGTGTTGAAAAATAAGCTTTAAAATTACTTATTCCTACAAACTCTCCATTTACAAAAAATGCTTCTTTAAATAAAGTTAATATTGGAAGGACTAATACTACTAAAAAGAAAATTGTAAGGGCGTATATTAATAATCTTCTACTTTCTCTTGATTTATCTATATCTAACATATACACAATCCTACCCTATTTTATAGTAGATTTCTCTACCTACTTCAATGTTATACTCTTCTTTTGAATGAGCTAGTGTATCAACATAGATCTTCTCTTCAGATTCTGTTTTTATAGTTACTCTATAAAAAGCTCCTCTAAATTCTAGTTCCTTAACTACACACTTCTTATAATCATCTTTCATTTTGTCAGATAATAATATTGATTCTGGTCTAACTATTTTCCTATTATTATCTTCTTCAATAATATTGATTGCACCTATAAAATCTGCTGTAAAGTTATTTACAGGGAACTTGTACACCTCTTCTGGATTACCAATTTGCATTACTTCTCCCTGATTCATTACTACTATTTTATCTGACATAGTTAATGCTTCTTCTTGATCATGAGTAACCATTATAGTTGTAATACCAAGTTCTTTTTGCAAGGTTTTTATCTCTTTTCTTAAAGTTTCTCTTACCTTTGCATCTAAGGCACTAAGTGGTTCATCTAGAAGTAGAATATTAGGTGATAAAACTACTGCCCTAGCTAAAGCAACTCTTTGTTGCTGACCTCCACTAAGTTGCTTTGGATACTTATGTTTAATATGCTTTAAATCAACTTTATCTAATATATCATTAACTCTTCTTTCTATTTCTTCCTTATCTACTTTCTTGTTAACTAGGCCATATGCTATATTTTCATATACAGTAAGGTTAGGGAATAAAACATAACTTTGAAATACTATTCCAATATTTCTTTTTGCAGGAGAAAGCTTAGATATATCTTTTCCATTAACAAATATAGATCCAGAATTCTTACTTTCAAGACCACTAATTATCCTTAATAATGTAGTTTTCCCACATCCACTTGGACCTAATAAAGAAACAAACTCTCCTTTTTCAATGCCTATATTTATATTATCTAAGATTTTATTTTTTCCATAATATTTGTCTATGTTTTTTATGACTATATAAGACATACATCCACTCCTATTTGCTACCTTTTATTTTTTGATTCCACTCTAATGAAATTCTATTTTTATTTTCCGCTGCCCAATATAAATCATTATTTGATAACATCTCTTTAAAATTATTAGGAATCCCCTCTGCAGGCTCTGAGCCTTTTAAAGTAGTTAGAATTCTAGAATTTTTATATTTTTCGATAGTCTCCACAGATGTTGCCCAGTCATAAAAAATCTTAGCTTCTTCTTTTATTTCCTTCTTATTAACTAATGCACATGCATCTATTTCATATGGCAGACCATCTTTTGCAAAAATAGTTTTTATTTGAGGTACATCCTTTTCAATCTTTAAACTATTTTTATCAAAGCTTAACCCAATAACTTGTTCTCCTATAGCTGTTGACTTAGCTGGAGCACTACCTGATGTTGTATAAAACTTCATGTTATCATTTATTTTCTTTATAAAGTCCCAGCCAGTTTCTTCTCCCTTAGATTGGAGCCAAGAATTAACCATTAGATACCCTGTCCCTGAAGCAATTGGGTCTGGCATAACTATTTCATTCATATATATAGGATCAGCCAATTCCTCATAGGTTTCTGGAATAGGAAGTCCTTTTTTCTTAGCTTCCTCTGTATTAACCGTTATTACTCCAGTCCATATAGTAGTTCCAACCCATGTTGGCACTTCTCTTTTTGTATCATAATATTTGCTATCTATTTTATCTAAACTAGGAGGAGCATAAGGTGCTAACCCATTTACTGAATCAAGTACTAATAAACCACTTGTAGCAACATTCCAAATTACATCTGCTTGTGGATTACCATTTTCTAATAGAAGCTTAGCAGTTATTTCTCCTGTAGCGGACTTTATTATATTTAATTTAATATCTGGATGCTTTGCTTCAAAATCCTTGACTAGTTCTTCTACATCTTCACTTTCTTGAGTTGTATATACTGTTATTTCATTATCTTTCATTTTTGTATAACCTAAGGATGAAATCATAAATAAAATGCAAATTACTACTAATATACATATTTTCTTCATTATATCTTCCTCTAAATACTATACTGTGATAATATTTCCTCTACTTTTTTAAAATCCTCTATAGAATCTATTTCCATAACCTCATGTTCATTTAATACTTTTAACTGGATATTAATATCAGCTATATTGGCTATAACTACTTCATCCCAATATAAATTATCAAATCCACTATTATTCACTGTTTCTTCAATTTTTTCAGCAATATACTTTCCATCTTCTTTAGTCCAGTAAGAAATCCCTCTTAAGATAATATCTTCTTCTGAAGATCCTACATACATTTCTTTTATTCTGTTATCTTTATCAGCTTTAAAAATCCACTCATTTTCAAAATTATACTCTTTTGCTCCAAAATAAGTAGTTTTTGAGATATTAGAATCTAATACATTTTTTCTCATGTAAATATCAGATTCTAATACATATGTGTCTTCTAAGTATTCTCTAACTAAGTACATAGTATATAAATTATTGTAAATGTCATATTTATCATTATGTATTAATTTAACTCCATATTTATCTACTAAATAGTTAAACTTTTCTTTTAAATATCCAGTAACTACTATAATATCATCTATGCCAATTTCCTTTAGATATCTAATTTCTTTCTCCACCATAGGTAAACCTTTAACTTTAACTAAACCCTTTGGTGTATCATCAGTTAAAGGTCTAAGTCTTGTACCCATTCCAGCCGCTAATATAATTGCTCTCATATATTTATTTCCTCTTTATTTAAATTTTTTAATAATTATAACTCTAAATTAATCTTACTTTTATCCTTGAAAAATTAACTTATCCATATTGTGAATGTTTTAATTTTACTATAAATATCCATTTAATTCAACAATATACTCTTATTCTGACTAGTTTTGTACTTATTCCCTGAAGATTCTATAAAAACAAAGCTTTAATTAATATTTTATCAGAAAAAATCAATAATTCTATTTCCTTTACTAATATAAGAGAAGTTTATAAAAAACATTGATGAAGAAAGTTTTAAAGGAAATTGAACTTCTTATTAAATATCTACTAGTAATAAACCTTAAGAGATAAATGTCATACTCTTAAGGCTTTTAATGTAATAAATTCCTATGATCTTATTCTATCTAGTATTTCTTCTTTGCTAATATCTTCTTTATTTAACATATATATAAAACTTTCATCCTCTATTAACTTCATAATTTGAGTTATTAGTTCAATATGGTTTTCATTATCTATACTAGCTATAGTTATAAATATCTTTATATTATTATAATTACCAATAGTAATAGGCTTCTTAAAAGTATTTATTGTTATCCCAAAGTTTTTGACATAATTATCTGGTCTTGCATGAGGTATAGCAATTCCATCATCCACTACTATATAAGCTCCTAAGTTATTAATATTATCTATCATTGCATCTATATATTCTTCCGTAATGTCATTATTTCTTAATAGAGGAATAGCGCTATATCTAATAGCCTCTTCCCAACTGTTTGCTACTAAATTTAATTGTATATTCTTTTCTGAAATATATCTCCATAGCTCTATGTTCTTATTTAACTTTCCTTCACCTTTTTTATTAAAGTAAGACATTAATTCATCAATTAGCTTTTCTCTATCAAATATATTAGAACTTTCTTCTATAATACTTATAACTTCATCTAAATTAATTTCTTCGATATTTATTCTTATTAGACTATCTAACTCTTTATATTCAGTCTTATTTAATTTTTCTATATTAACTTCATTATTGTTTAGCTTTGAACTTTTTGAAGCTAAATACTTTTCTAAAACCTTTTTGTCTTCATCCTTTAATATTGGAGATACCTTTATAATTGGTATATTATAATTTTCATTTATATCAACCGAAGAAATTATATAATCTATTTCTTCTTTTCTTTCTAATAAATTACTTATATTATGTATAGAAGTAACTCCTACTATATTAACATCAAAACTTCCTTTTATCTTAGCTTCTAATAACCGCCCTGTTGCAAAACCTGCTGAACAAGCTATTAATATATTTTTAACTCTTCCAATTTCATCTTTTTTATTTTTTTCTATTGTAGCTTCAATATACATTACTATATAGCCTATCTCATCATCACTTAATATATATTCAAATTTATCTTTTATAAAATTAGTTGCTTCTTTTACTAATTCAAATTCATTTTTATAATTGCTTATTATAGTTTCTAATATAGGATTTTTACTTACAACATTATATTTAAGTCTAAATATTAAACTCTTTAAATGGCTTATAAAGCTTTCAAATAAATTATTATCCATTTCAAACTCTTTTCCAAAGCTTGATCTTAAATTATCCATTATCTTACCTGCTATATAGCAAGCATCAAAATAATCCTTTGACTCAAACAAATCCCCTTCATTTTTGCTTCCAGATAATATTCTACTAGCAATCATATTAATTTCTTCATTACCTAATATAATAGAAAACTTTTCTTTTATTTTATCTGAAACCTTTAAAGCTGCCTCATATTCCCTTTTATAGTTTGAGCTTAAATTTTTATTTTCTTTGCTAATAGGCATTCTACCAACCCTATTTATAATTACAAATACAGCAATTACTAAATCAAAAAAATCTTCTTCTGAAAATACCCCAAAATCTTTTTCTAAATCTTTAACTAAATCTTTTATATACTCCATATTTTCTTTTCTAATATCTAAATTTTTAAGGGTACCTAAAATACTATTATTTTCATTATTATAAATCTTCTCTAAAGTTTCAATAATGTTATAATTACTCTTATCAATAAGTAGACTTATTATTGCCTTTCTTATATCACTTTCATTTCCTTGAATTTTGAATCCTTTATTTGAAACTTTAATAATTTCTATACTATATTTATTTAACCACTCTTTAACTTTCTTTATATCATTAACTAAAGTAGTCTTACTTATAGATAATTTTTCTTGAAACTCACTATAAGTATACTCTTTATTTGAGTTTAGTAATTCATATAATAGTATCCCGGCTCTTTCTTCAGGTGAAAATATATAACTTTTTATATTAATAGTATTTATAAATTTTTCTACCTTCACTTTCTCATCTTTAGATAGAATAAACTTCAATGGAGAGTTAGGTTTTTTATCTATTTCTATAATTTTATTTTCTCTTAAATATCTATTAATTTCATCAATATCATATCTAATCATTCTTTTTGAAACTCCTAGCCTATTTGCTAAATCTTCTACACTTAAATCATAACTTGAATTAATTAATAAATTTAATATTTCTATATATCTAATATTCAAACTTCTCACCCCACTCCATCTATATTTATTGATTACTTTACTTGATTATACACATAAATACGAATCATTCTAAAATTAAAGGCTAGATAAGATTATCTAGCCTAATTTGAAGATTCATATATATTTGAATTGATTCTTACATTTATTCTCCATCATTATAATTATTGTTAATAACCTTAGACTTTGTCCTTATAAAACTTGGCACTAATACAGCAATAACTAATAAAGCTAATAAAATAATTACTCCAATAGATCCTAAGAATTCATAAAGCTTTCCTATTGCAATACCTATAATCCCAAAGTCAAAATCGCCAAAAGTTGTATTTTGGAAACCTAAATTTCCAAGTACAGGAAGTAACATTGCTGGAATAAAAGTAATTAACAATCCATTTACAAAAGCTCCAATAGCAGCACCTCTCTTACCACCTGTTGCATTTCCATAAATACCAGCTGTTGCTCCACAGAAGAAATGTGGTACAAGTCCTGGTATAATTAATACTCCACCAGCTACTCCAAGTAGTAACATTCCAATAACTCCACCTATAAAACTAGCAACAAACCCGATAACAACTGCTGTTGGCGCATATGTGAAGAATACTGCACAGTCTACTGCTGGAATTGCATCTGGAATAATCTTTGTTGCAATACCTTGGAATGCTGGAAGTAAATCTCCTAAAATCATTCTAACACCTGCATAAACTATGGTAACTCCTACTGCAAACTTCATAGCTGACATTAATGCAAATAAAATCATACTTTGTCCACCTGATAATGTTGCAACAAATTCAGATCCTGAAGCTATTGCCGCTATTAAATAGAATACCATCATTGTCAATGCAGTTGAAATAGTTGTATCTCTTAAAAAGCTCCATTTTTCTGGAATTTGCATCTTTTCTGTACTATTCTCTGGATTACCTACCTTACCACCTATCCATGCTGATACATAATAAGCCAAACTTCCAAAGTGTCCCATGGCAACTTCATCACCATCAGTTACCTTTAAAGTATATTTTTGACCTATTGCTGGCAATATTGCACTAACTAATCCTAAGAAAGCTCCACCAATTCCGATTAGTGCTACCCCTTCAAAACCTGCAGTTTGCAAAACTGCTGATAATAAACATGCCATAAAGAAACTATGATGTCCTGTTAAGAATATATACTTAAACTTAGTGAATCGAGCAATAATAAGATTGGCAATAAGTCCTACTACCAATATGGACATAGTTTCAACACCTAAAACCTTTTGAGCAACTGAAACTATTGCTTCATTATTTGGAATAACCCCACTAATATTAAATCCCTTTTGAATCATTTCTCCTAAAGGATTTAAATTAGAAACTATAAAATCTGCTCCTGCCCCAAGCATTAAGTAACCTAATATAGGTTTTAATGTTCCTGACATAACCTTATGCGCTGGTTTTCTTAATGCCACTAACCCTATAAATGCCATTAAGCCCATTAATAATGCTGGTTCTTTTAAGAAATCTCTAAAAAATTCTAAAATACCTTCCATAATACCAGTCTCCTTTATAAATAATAATAATAAAATATTAACTTAACTCAGCACTTTTCTCTCTAATCTTCTCTAGTATATCTTCTTTAATTTTTTTCTTATTAATATAACTTCTAACGATTAAAGTCTTATCCTTATTAAAGTTTGGAGCCAATTCCTTAACAGTTACAAAAAGATCACAGTTCTTCCCTACAGCTGCACTTACATCACAAGATTCCACATCTGCCTTTATCCCCTCCTCATCACATATTTCTTGTATTTTCATAGCTAACATTAAACTACTTCCTATTCCATTCCCACATACAGTTATGATTTTCATAAAAATCCCTCCCTACTAGAATTTATTGTCTTTGTAAATATCTAATATTAAATTTAATAAGTCCTTTTTTGTATTACAGTCATCTAACTTTTGTAACAATTCTTCATTATCTAATATATAAGATAAATCCTGTAGTAGCCCTATATGAGATTTATTTTCCTTAGCACAAATTGCAAACACAAGTTTTACAGGATCAAAATCATTACTGCCAAAATTCACTCCATTTTTTAAAGATATCACAGCTATACCTATCTCTTTAACTCCAGAGTCAGGCCTTCCATGAGGCATTGCTATTCCCTGTGCCATTACTATATAAGGTCCCATATCTTTTACTGTTTCTATCATAGCTTCTATATATCTCTCTTCGATTTTTTCATTATTTAAAAGTACTTTTCCTGCTGCAAGCACTGCTTCCTCCCAGTTCTCAACTTCTAGTTTTACATCAACTAACTCTTCAGTTAATAACTTTTCTATCATAGTCCTAACCTCTTTCCTTACTACCAATCTATTCTACAATTGAAAATCCCAAGCTATTAGCATCTTTAAAAAAATCTTTTACTGTTTCTACAGAATACTCTGTTAAGTCTTTTCCAAATAAATTTAATTTCTTTAATATGTTGTTTTGAACAGTTATTATATGGCATCCTACATTATTAGCCTCGATAATATTGTATAGTTCTCTACAGCTTGCCCATAATATTTCAACCTTTGGATATTCCTTAGAAATATTTACTGCTTCCCTCATTATCTCTTTTGGATTAACTCCTGCATCAGCTATTCTTCCAGCAAAAATAGAAATAATGGCTGAGGTATCTCTACTTAATACACTTAATACTTTCTTGACTTGATCAATTGTAAAGATAGCCGTTATATTTAACTTCACATTTTCACTTGATAATATTTCAATTACTTTACCATTAAACTCTCCTTTAGTATTAACAACAGGAATTTTAACATAAACGTTTTCATGCCAGGTAAAAAGTTCTCGTGCTTCTTTAAGCATTATTTCTTCATCATCTCCAAAAACTTCAAAAGAAATTGGCATATCATTTATTTCTTTTAATACTTCCTTAGCAAATTCTCTATAATTATTTACTCCTGCCGCTTTCATTAATGAAGGGTTGGTAGTAAAGCCACTAACAATCCCTTTCTTATACTCTTCAAGCATTGAGTTCAAATCAGCTCCATCTGCATATATCTTTATATTTAAATCCTTTACCATTTTCCTCTCCCCTTTGTTTTATCATTCTTAATATCATAGTATAACAATAATACTTATTTAAGAATATCATTTTACTTCCCTTTTATTAGGAAATAAATTATCCTTAGCAGAACTACTAAACTTAAGATCTTTCAAAGGCTATGATAAATTTAAAAACATGATTAATAATAATTATACTTATAAAATAATTACCCCAGAGAAAATAAAACACTTCTCTAGGGCATTAATTAATTATATATACTACCTCTAACTATAGTCTCAATTAAATTAAACTCATTATCAATAACTAATAAATCAGCATCCTTATTTATATCTATACTTCCTTTTTTATCATAGATATTAATATACTTTGCTGGATTTATACTTGCCATTTTCATAATATCGAAAATATCTACCTTTGAATGCTTTATAACATTCTTTACTGAATCTATATAACTCATTTCTAAGTCTCTTACATTTTCATATTTACTATTATCTAATACTTCTTCCCTTCCATCATCATGTTTTATCATTACTCCATTTTCCTGTGGAATAAGAGTTATCTTTCTTACATAATGATGCCAAGGTTTATCTGTCATAGCAAGGCCACAGCAGTCTGTTGATAATATTATTTTATCACTTGTTTTTACTCTTAAGGCTATATCAAAGGCTTCATGCTTTACTGTTAATCCTGTCTGTTTTGCAAACTCACAATACATATCATCAAAATATAAAGCTGCTCCAACAACTCCAAGTTCCCTATGATGCATTCCCCTCATTCCACTAAAAGTATGAGTAAAGCCTCCAAAACCATAGTCTTTCATTTCTTTAATCTTATCAAAAGTTGATCCAGTATGACCAATAGAAAGCTGTATTCCTTTATCTTTACAAAACTCAGCTACTTCCTTTGCTCCCTCTAATTCTGGAGCCATAGTCATTAATTTTATTAATCCTTTAGACTTTTGTCTATTATAAAAAGACTTCATAAATTCAATATTAGGTAAGATACAATTTTCTTCTTTTTGCATTCCCTTATATTCTTTACTTATAAATGGTCCTTCTAAATGAAGGCCTACCATCTCAGCTCCAATTTGCTCAGCTTCATATATCAAACTTGCCTCATCTATTTGAGTTAATATTTCTTCAATAGTATCTGCCCCAGTTGTTGCAAGGAAAGATGTAACCCCTTCACTAGGTAGGTTCTTTTGCATTTCTGTTATAGATTTCTTTGATTTTTCAAACCAAAAGGAACCTGTTCCCCAGCCATGAATATGATTATCTATAAATCCTGGGATTATAGTAAAATCTGAGTAATCAAGAATTTCATTATCTTTATCCCATTTTAAATTATTTAAGACATAGTTATTTAAAGAGTCCTTAGTAAATTCATCTGTAGCTTCTACTATATCAATAATTTTTTTATCTTCTATTTTAAGAAATCCACTTATCTTTTTATTTTCTAGATATATATTTTTAGAATAAATTATCATACCATCCCTCCTACTTCGTATTAGAAAATATATTTAAACACTCACTTACACTAGAGCATACATTTCTAACCTTCTTCTTTAAATTCTCTTTTGCACTAGAAACTATAAAGCCATCATAGTCTAATATCATTTGAATATCATTATAGGAATCACCAATAGTAATTATCTTATCTATATTAATTAAATTATTTTCTAAATATTTAATAGCTCCAGACTTATTCACATCTTTTGCAACTATATCCACATTATGGCTGTTTGCATAAGCAATTATGTGATTAAAAAATTTAGAATTTAAATCTTCTTCTAAAACTTTTGTGAAATCTTCACCTTGAAACCTTTTATGAATTTGATAAACTTCTCCGATTGAATGTAAATCCCTATAACCTATAAGCTTTTTACAATCTCTCTCGTGGCTTACTCCATTCTTAGGTTCAATAGAAATTTTACTATTAACTTCTGATAAACTTAGACCACCTTCGTAGTTGTTATAAATATAGTCAATAACATTAAAAATAATATTTCTATCTATAAAATTAGATAAAATTTTATTTTTATCCTTATCAAAAAGCGCTGCACCATTATTACATATTAAATAATCTGGCTTTATATTATATATACCTATCTTTTCATTAATAGAATTAATATCTCTTCCTGTGGCAACGACAAATAAATTTCCTTTGCTTTGCCAATCTTTAATACTATTTATATCCTCTGATGATATTTTTCTATCTACAAAAAGAGTTCTATCAAAATCTGTTACAAATAACTTCATATATTAATTAAGAAATTAGATTTAGTCTAATAAAAATAATTTCTATCTCCTTACTCTAATACTCTGCAAAAATTGTTAGTAAAATTAATTCCTGTTTCTTATCCTACCAATTTTACAGGATCTCAAGAATTATTATTAAAAGGTGTAGTAAAACTAATTTACATCTAGTCTTACCACACCATAATATTATTTCATCATTTCATCAGCTTTTTTAATAGCTAAATTAGCCATCTCTTCTGCTAATGTACTTCCTATTCCAACATAATTTCTTGGATCTATTAACTCCTTTATTTCTTCTACAGTAAATATTTTTTTAACCTTCTCATTTTCACAAAGAACATCAAAGAAGCTCTTTCCATTAATCTCAGTTTCCATAGAACATTCATACATAAGCTCATGGCCTGCATCTCGTCCTATTTTTTCTGCCATTTTCATCATTATATATTCCGCATTATCTAAACCACCATTTAAAATTACGTTATTATATAATCTATCCTTCTTAACTACTAGACTTTTAGTTAGCTCTTCTGCCCTCATTAAAACTTCAAGGACTAATTCCATAGTTTCATCTAAAATTGAATCAAATAGCATATATTGACTGCTATCACCTTCAAACATCCTTGCACTAGAGTTTAATCCTACTTGTGCTAAAGTATACAGTTTTTGACTATTAGCTATTATACCTTTTGCATTTTTAGGATTTATCTTATGTGGCATAGTACTACTTCCAACAGTTCCTGCCTTAAAGGCTTCATATACTTCTCCAAATTCTTCAACTCCTGTATAATAAATTTCCTCTGCCATTTTATGAAGTACATTACAAATTAATTGCATATTCATAATATATTCAAGCTTATGGGTACAGATATTTCTACTTGGAACATTCATATATCCCATTCCAATTCTATTAGCTACTAGCTTTTGTATACTTGGACCTATTTCACCAACTGCACTATAACAGCCAACAGCTCCCCCCATCATAACTTGATAGATTCTCTTTTCACTTTCTTCTAATCTCTCTATATTATTAATAAGTTCACTAATCCATACTGATACCTTATATCCATAAGTTATTGGAGTTGCATGTCTTCCATGAGTTCTACCTGGCATTACTGTGTCCTTATTTTCCATGGCTATTCTAGATAAATTTTTTAGAATATCAGCTAAAAAAGATTTAAAAACTTTGGTTACTTCTTTTACTATATATAGTTGTCCTGTTTGTTGTATATTTTGAGTAGTACATCCATAATGAACATACTTCCCACCTACTTCATTACAGTTCTTAACTAATACTTTTAATAAAGGCATAAATCCATGTCCTATTTTCTCTTTTATTCTATAAACCTCTTCTAAATCTATTTTTTCAATATCACAATTTAAAGCTATATTTTCTGCTGCTTCCTTAGGTATAAGCCCTAGGTCTCCTTGACTTAAAGCTAGTTCCTTCTCAAGCATTAACCAAGTGCTAATTTTATATTTTTCAGTTAAAAGGTCTTTTACCCCTCTATCATCAATAGATTTACTTTTAGAATCATATAATGCTCTCATAGTCTACCTCAATTCTTTTTAATTTTGTCCTACTTGCCTCAATGCATCATCCACAGCATTTTTAACTGCTTCTACATGTGGTCCAAAAACTACATGTATATGCTTTTCTGATGGTAGGAATATTCCTAAGCATCCACTTTCTCTTACCCTATCTTTATTAATTAATTCAGGTTTATCAATATCTATACGTAAACGGCTTACACAGTTCTCAACAGTTAGAATATTAATTGCTCCTCCTAAACCATCTATAACTATTTCAGCAATTTCTCTATATCTTTTTTCTTTTAACAATAGGCTAGCCCCTTCATCTAAATCAAAATCTTCTCTACCAGGAGTAGCTAAATTAAACTTCTTAATCATAAAGATAAATGCATAGTAGAATATAACAAAATTAATTACCCCTAATATAACTAAGTTTATCCAATTTGTATTTTCATAAAGCATTCCAAAAATTCCAAAGTCAAATATTGTACCTCTTATATATCCCATTTTAACGTCTAAAAATGCTAATGGAATAGTTGTTATTCCAGCAAGAATTGAATAAGTGAAAAATAACATTGGGCTAACTAAAAGTAATGTAAACTCTAGAGGCTCCGTAATATTTCCTAAGAATGCTGTTAAACAAACTGTAATAATAACACCCTTTGCAATTTTCTTATTCTTTAAATAAGCAGTTTTATACATAGCAAGTCCAACTGCTGGTATTCTAAATAAAGTTGTTAACATTTGAGCTGGAGCTATATAGCTAGATAAAGTTGGCATATATTCATTCCAAGCTGGATGAGTTGGTCCTAAATTAAATAATATTTCGTTCATAGCATTTAGTATCCCAACATATTGCTGACCTTCTATCATATAAACTCCACCAGCTTCAGTAAATCTCACTATAGAAGATAAAACGTGGTGTAATCCAAATGGAATTAATAATCTATTAAGAGTAATGTAAATTCCAGGTCCTACATACTTATTCATAAGAATTACTGATCCACTAATTAATATATTGGTTATTATTCCCCAGAAGAAAGGTAAAATCAAACCAATAGGAATCATTAAAACAAAGCTAATTATAGGAACTGATTTCTTTCCACTAAAGAAGGCAAAGGCAAGTGGTAATTCCAATTTATAAAATCTATCAGTGCATTTTGCTGCTACTATACCAGCGATAATTCCACCTAAAGCCTCAATCTTTAAAGTTTGAACTCCTAAGACAGTACCTTGTCCTAATTGACTCATAGTTTCTGCAGGAGCTAAAGTTCCTGTTACTGTTAAATAAACATTCATAACTATATTTAAAGTTAAATATGCAACAACAGAAGAAAATACAGCTATACCTTTTTCCTTCTTACTTAATCCATAAGCTACACCCATGGCAAATAGTAAAGGAATATTATTAAAAATAACACTAGTTATATTCTTTAAGCTATTTAAAGTAGTTTGCAATACAGTATTAGAAAGCCAAGGAAATTGCTCAATCATATAACTTTGAGTAAATGCATTACAAATCCCCATTACCATTCCAATTGGAGCCATAAGAGCAACAGGCAGTAATAAACTTCTTCCAAAAGTCTGAATGGATTGCCAAATCTTATCCTTTTTCTTCATAATAAAAATTCCCCCATAATAATTTTTTAAACAAATAAACCTTTTAGTTTTCAATAATAATTAAAGTACATTCTGTGCACAAATATCCTTTTTTATCTTTATATTAAAACTTATGATGTATTATAAATTTCATGTAATCAATTACACCTTAATAAAATTATAATTTGTATTTATTAGGTATTAAAGGATATAATTGTATTAAATATTATTGCAATAACTTCCCCTTAAACTTATAATTTATATAATGAATTTTTGAGGTTTGTATATGGGTATTAATAATTCAACTTTAGCTTTAATCAAATACATATTAGATAAGAAAAAAGTCAGCATAAAAAATGCTTCAATGCATTTTAATAAAAATGAATCTACTATTCGAAGAGAAATTGAAACTATTAATTTACATTCAAGAAATAAAGAAATCATTTTAATAGATAATGGGATACTTACTACTTCTTTAAACTATACTGAATACACTGAATTTATTAAGTCCTTATCCATTAGCCAGTATTCTTCTACACCATATGAAAGAATAAATACTATTTTAATTAGTGCTTTAATTAATGATTGTGTAAATTTAACTTCCCTTTATAATGAATTGGGATTATCCATTACTACTAAGAAAAATGATACAAAGCTATTAAAAACAATATTAGAGGAAAAGAATTTAAAATTAACTGTTTTAAAAAAGAAAGGTATAAAAATTGAGGGGGATGAAAGAATCTTTAGGTTGCTTGTTATAAAGCAATTACAACTAATAATGGATGTAAATATTGATTATAAGTTAGAAAGAAGAAAAGCAAATAATCCTTTCGAAAACCATGCTTTTAACTTATTTATTGAAAAAATATCCTCCTATAATAGCATCATAAATGAAAAGCTCTTATACTTTATAAATAATATTAATGTAAATATATCTTATTTATCACGGAAATTTTTAGTTCTATATTTATCAGTTTCAGTATTCCGCCAAGAAAACGCTTATCCCTTAAACTCTATTACTAACGTTCCAATAAAAGTTACTAATCATAGAATCTTTAATAGTGATCTTGAGAACCAAGAATTTAGCAATATAGTTTCAATACTAGATACTAATCCTTCACAGCCCTTCCCCTTTGATGAAAAATTATTAAAGCTATCTAATATATTTGTAGATAATTTACTATTAGATATTAAGGCAAATATTATAAAGAAGGATCAATTTATAAAAGAAATATATTATTTTATGTACAAACAGATTTCTTCACACTACTTAGATGTGTACTTTGATGATAAGACAGTAAATAACGTTGAAATAGCTTTACCTAAAATTCATAAAGTTATTTCTAATAACCAAATTATTTTTAAAGATAAATACAATATTGAGCTTAATAATATTCAAGTTTCAACACTATCACTGATAGCTAAAAAATGGCTGAATATCACTGCTTCAGTTAAAAGAAAAAGCTTAAAAATAATTCTAGTAACAAATATAGTATATGAAAGAATTCAATTTTTTGAAGAACTAATAAAATCCTACTACGATGTTACACTAGTTGGAGTATTCACCCTTTATGATATAGAAAAAATTAAAACTATAGACTATGACTTTATAATATTATTTTCAAATAGAATGCTATCAGTAATAAAAGAGCAGTTTAAAAATGCAATAAAGGTAAACTTCTTCTTAAGCGATGAAGATATTAAAATTCTAAATAGCTGTGGCTTTAACCCATCAAAGAAAAGAATCTTAGCTCATGACTTCATTGAAGATATTAAAAGACTAAAATCTATAAATGAAGCCATATTATTTAAAAGACTAGAGAACCATATGAAAGAAAAATATACCGATTATTTCTTATAAAAAGAAAGATAGTAGCTAGTTTCGTTTTTACACAAAATTAACTACTATCTCTTCTTTTTCTTACTTCATAATTTTTAATTACTCTATTTTCTTATACTGATTAGGTGTACACCCAACATATTTCTTAAATATACTTGCAAAATATCTTTCATCTTTATATCCTACTTTTTGAGCTATATTGTATATTTTATAATCTGTATTTTTAAGTAATATCTTAGCTTTTTCAATTCTTAAATGTATTATATATTCTAATAATTTTCTTCCTGTCTCATTTTTAAACATTGAACATAAATAATTCGGATGAATGTGAACTATATTAGAAAGATGTTCTAAATTTAGATTATCTCCTATATTTTCTTGTATATACTTAACAACATCTATTATTGTTTCATTTCGAATAACCTTATCATCTATTAAAACTTCTTTACCTTGTATAGACTTAAATGCTCTATCTCCTATTATATCCTTATAATTATTTATACATTTATTATTAAATTTTTCTTTATTAATTTCATATACTGCATCTTTTATAGCTTCTTCTAAATCGAATTTATCAACAGGCTTTAATAAATATCTGAATACCCCTTCTTTTAAAGCTTGTTGAGCGTATTTAAAGTCATCATATCCACTAAGTATTATAAATATCGTATCTACTCCATTTTTTTTTAATCTTCTAACTAGCTCTATACCATTGCAAAATGGCATATTTATATCTATAACTGCTATATCAAAGCTTTGCTCTTCAAAAATCTTCAATGCATATATACCATCTTCAGCATCCGCCTTAATATTAATATCAAAACTTTCCCAATCTAGTAAAACTTTAAGGCCTTCTCTTATTAGATATTCATCGTCAACCAATATACAATCTAACATTCCTCTTCCCCCTCATTATAGATGGCTAAAGTTATTTTTACACCTGTTCCTACGGCCAATTTACTATTTATGCTAATACCATATTTATCACCATACAATAATTTTATTCTCTTATTTATATTAGCAAGCCCTATACTCTTTTCATTTTCTGAAAAACTATTAAAATCAGAATTTATTATGCTATTTATTTCAATTACCTTTTCTTCATCAATGCCTATTCCATTATCATTAACCTCAATTATTATCTTTTCCTCTAAAATATAAGCTTTTATCTCTATTAGCCCATTTTCATTTATATGGTTAATTCCATGGGTAATTGAATTCTCAACTATAGGTTGCAAAATAAATTTAGGCACCTTTTGTGACAATAAATTATCATCAAAACTAAATCTCCAATTAATTCTATCTCTCATTCTATATTTATGAATTTGTAGATATTCCTTTACATGATCAATCTCATGTTTAAATGAAACAATAGCGTCCGTCTTTTTAATTGTCATCCTAAATAATTTTGATAAAGTATTTACCATTTCTGATACTTCCACGTCCTTATTAATTAGTGCTTTCATCCTTATACTATCTAAAGTATTATATAAAAAGTGTGGATTAATTTGATTTTGCAATGCATAGAACTCCGCATCTTTATTCCTTAATATAATCTCATTCGCCCTTTGTTCCGCTTTAATTTCTTTAATTCTATAATTATTTATCATAATAAGCATATCCTCAATAGAATTACTTATTTTTGCTATTTCATCTCTATTATTAGATCTAAAACTCACTTCCTTTTCCCCATTTGAAACTCTATTTAACTTTTCTATTATTTCTTTTATTCCATATGAGAAAATACGTGATATTGTAATAGCTATCATTATTGATAATAAAACTGCTGTAGCAATAGATATCCATACAGTTTTATTTAAAATTTCTTTTCCCTTAATTAATTTATCAAATTTAAAAATACTTACTACCTTTGCTCCAGTAGATTCTGACGTTTTAAAACTTACAAGCTTATTCCCTATAAAAAAATGTCCGCTTTCTTTTTCCAATACATTTTTATTATCATTTTTCACTATATCATCTATATATCTACTTTCATCTCCATAGATAACTTGTCCATTAATATCTATTAGAAATACTTCTCTTTCTTCTTTAAGTCCATCAGTATCTATAACTCTTTCTAAGCCATTTTTTCTTATAAAAAATAATATATATCCTTCTACTTCTTGACTATAGAAGTCCTTTAAAGATCTACCTACAATAAAGTAATTATCATAATAATTTTCCTCAGTTATTGTATCTATAACCATCATGTCATCTACTGAACTAGATTCAAAAATATCATTCCAAAAATCAAAATCAAAGTCATAAATATTGTTATATAATGTATCCCTAAAAATTGGAGATTCATTATGTATTGCCGGCTTTTTGTCTAATGAAAATGCTATTCCTAAAACATCTTCTCTTATTATTGATATCTCTGAAAAAAATTTGTTCATTATTCTTTTATCAGAAGTATTTAAGTATTTATTATTATCATTAAAAATAATATCTTCTATATCTATATTAGAATATACTAATCCTGATAAAACCTTCATATCTCTTATATACTCATTTATACTAAGATCTAACTGCTCTGTCATTTGTATTCCGTCATTAATACCACTTTCTCTAACCGATCTATCTATTTTTCCATAAAAGATGCTTAATATAAGTAACATAAATAAAGTAAACGATATAAAAATAATAATCATCATTCTTAATCTTAAGTCATTTTTCAAAGAATCTATATCTATCTTCATTAAACTATACCCCTATTCGTTTGATCAAACTTTATCATGACACATTTATATTTTATCAGTCATTCACTTATATGTAAAATTTATTAAAAAATAAAATTTACATAAGAAACTTACATATTAAATTATGCTATCGCTTATGATGAGACAGCTTGTCTTGAAGTGTAAACATTACCAAATATAAGTTCAGCTTTAATAAAATCAACAGTTAGTTCATCATCGTTATAATCTATATTATAACCTCAATAATTTTATATTTTTTTAATTTAGGTTATATATTTTTTCTTTTTCTATACATAATATATCCTAATGCAGTTAGTCCTGTTCCTATTGTAAATAGATTTACTCCTCCTACTCCAGTATTTGGTAAATCACTTTCCACTAATGATTCATTTACTTTAACCTTACATGTAGCCTTATAATATCCTTCTTTTGTAGCTACAGTAATTAGAGTTTCTCCATCTCCTATTGCCTTTACTACACCATTTTCAATAGTTGCAACTTCATTATCATCACTTCTCCAAAATATTTCCTTATTTGTTGCATTTTCAGGCTTTACTGCTGCATTTAATTTAACCTCTTCTCCTACATTAAGACTTATTTCTTCTCTATCTAAAGTTATTCCAGTTACTTTAACCAAATCTTCCTTAGCTTCTTTATTTACCTTAATACTATTAAGTTCATATCTTCCATCATCTCTTTTTCCTTCAATAGCAAGATTAATTTCAGGATTTTGAGTTTCTGGATTATTTATCGAAGCTAGTATTGTATAGCTTCCAGCTTCTAAATTATTTGGTATATCTATTTGAGTGTTAACTTCATTTAATCCTGGTAGCCATTCTTTAATATCAGCTTCTGTATTATATCTATATGCTATAGCTCCGTTCTCATCAGCTAAAGCTATTTCTAATGGCCATTCAAAGTAAAATGGTGCAATACCTTTATTATTCCATACCATATTTATATCTAGCTTTTCTCCAGCCTTTACTTCTTTATTTGTTGTAATTGACTCTAAAATATATCTATATCCAATAGTCTTATGGAACATATCTACATTTTCCATTATTGGTGAGCCTTGTTCTGCAGGTATTTTAACTTTATCCCCATTCTCATTAACTTTATCTTCACCTATATCTAGTGGTGAGCATGGACCCATAAATGTAGTATGACTTATTCTAGCTAAATTTATTGTACTAGTTACTCTGTCATCTTCTAATGCTGTTCTTGCATTACCATGAGAAAACTCTCCTCCTGAAAATGCATATTTCCAAAAATCAGGTACTGGCTTCATATTTTTATCATTTATTTCATCATAGCGACCATTATTAATCCAATCTACCCACTCTTCTGTTCCACCTTTATCACCAAACATATCATTAAATAAACCTAATTTATTCTCTTCTGCTATATCATAAGGCTTTCTCATTCCAAGCATTTTATTTGATAAGTTGTCAATATAGTGTTGTACATATTGATTTGAAATATCTTCTTTTGGAAATTCTCCTGAACCTGATGGCCATGTATGCCATTCACCCCAATGTCCAAGACTACCTAGTTTAAGGTAAGCTATTGATTGATCATTATTATATCTTTCTCCAAAAGATTCAATTAATTTCTTGTGATTTTCAATTATAATTGGATTGCTGTAGTTTGGACTAAATCCACCGCCACCAATTTCTTCTTTATAGTACCAAGTACCATCTCCATCAATCTCATCATATAGCCATGCTGGAATATCTAAATCTTCATAATCTTCTTCTCCATCCCTATTAGCTCTTGGCTCCTCTAGATAAATTCTCATTACAAATTTAACATCTCTACTTCTCCAGTAATCAAAGTTATATTTTTTTTCTATGGCTTCCCAATTATATATTCCTTTTTCTGGCTCAATTTCATTCCAACTCATATTAACATATACAAGGTTTTGCTCATAACCTGTATCTCCAGTTTCTGCCCATGATGCAAATCCCATATATGGATTATGAAGTACATCCATATTTTCTATTGGGTAAAATGTATTTTCTTTTAATTCTCTGTTAATTATAGTTTTCACTTCTGAGAATCCTAAATCTTTATTAGGAATTGATATTGTATCATTTATTCTTGCTGCTAAATTAATTTTATCAATGTTAAATAACTCAATATCCTTTAAGTTAACTTCATAAACTACTCTATCAGAATATAAATCAACATTTATAGATTTAATTCTATTCCACTCTCCATTATTATTTTTATATAAAGAATTTCTTTCAATCTTATATTCAGCACCATTATCTATGTTATCATCAGATATATATATATTATTATTACTGTTTAGTCCCGAACCATCTATCCTTACATATAGCTTATTAGCATCTATAGCAGCTGAAAGTTTATACTCTACATCACCTTTATCTATTCCTTGAGTTATGCTATTCCAATCACTGTCACTTCCATCTATTTCTATTTTTATACCTTCCTTTGATAATGGTCTTACTAAATCCTCTCCTATATTGGGAAGATATGTTTCTGGAGTTTCAATATATGCTGATAACTTTAAATTTGGGCTTACATTTTCTAATAAGCTTAAATCTACTGATACTTCTATATCAGTACCATTTCTTACCCATTTACATTCTGCTACTGGTTCTTGTGACCAAGACCACCCAGAGCCTATACTCTTATATATTTTTCCATTTTCAATAAAATAGTCACATCCATTATTAGCCCATGGCCATAAAAGACATCCTGTATTTGCTGTATTGTCACTATCTAAAAATATCCCATTAACTTCACCAAGTTCTGATGCTTCAATTAATATATCAAGTTTATCATCTTTTCTTATTGATTTAATAGATTTTAATCTATTTTCACCAACAGCAATGCTAGGTATTAAACCCCATTCTTCTTTTTCACCATCAATATTAACCTCTGGTATTGAAACTAGTGTTTTATTAGTTTCAGTTCCTATAGCTGGTAAAGATAAATTACCTCCATTAAATCCAATCTTTATATCTTTAACATCACCTAAATCTTTAATATTTAAATACATTTCTATAAACTTTTGTGAATTTTCTTCACCTGCTCTATACTCAATTGTCTTTATAGAGTCCCACATCCAACCTGTTCCTGTGCTTTTAAATAATTCTCCATTCTCTAATAAAAAGTCTGCTCCCATATCTGCCCAATTATAATCTAAAGCACAACCAGTATCCTTATTTCCATCAACATTTATAAAAATATCGTTCCACTCTGCAAGCTCGCCAACTACTTTTATATGTAGTTTTCCATTTTGGATAGCACTATACATTTTTCCTAAACCATTTTCATCTTCATATAATGGTTTAGTATCTGCCCAATTTGCATATCCATCTTCATTAATTAAAATTTGCTCTGCGAAATTAGACATTTCTGGATCTACTGATAAAAGTCTTGTTCCTGCATCAGGCAAATAATATTCACCATCTTTACTTGCCCCAACCTTTATTTTTTTCCCTTCTTCAACCCCCATATCTTCTAATGATACTGCGACCTCTGTTACAGTATCATTAATTGCTATTTTAGCATTCGAAGTATCTATCCAACTATTATTATCACTATTAAATTTATATAACTTATTTTCTTCTATTTTATAATCAATTCCCTTTGAGTCATTCCAAGTTGAAATGCTCGTTCCAGTTTTTGAATCATTATCGCTATCAACATAAACAATTGTATTTCCATTAATATCTTCACTTGATTTTAAATAAACATATAATTGATTATCTTTTTGTATAGCCTTAATAGTATTTAGCATATTTTTGTAATTGCTAATTGGCTCTATCCCCTCCCAATCCACATATGAAGTTGAATTAGTTATGTCTAGTTTATTACTTTTTAATGAATAATTCATTTCTGCAGCTACAATATGGTTACTTAGCATTATACTTGTGGTTATTCCAAAGGCTATCCCCCTTGAAATTCTCTTTTTCATTTTTAATCCCCCTCAAAGTAATTAATTATACTAAATATTTTTTATTTAATTTCAATAGCTTGAACTAATATATTATCCTTAAATGATACTTCTAACTCTCTTCTTTTATTAGTTACTTTCCCTAATTTTATATCGTTTACATAATCGTATATCTCATATTCTTTATCTTTTTCTAAGCCTCTAAATTCTAGCTTTCCATTATACTCCTTTTCATAAAATGAATAGTACATTGAATTATCCTTTTCTATTACATATGCTTCTGGATAATCATATCCTATATCATATAAGTCACCTCTATAAATCCCCTTTGAAAGCATTTTCTCATTATAAAGCTTAATCCATTTTCTATATTTCTCTTCCTTTTTACTATTTAATCCAAAAGGATCCTCTTCTCCTGGTCTTAATTGTGAATCCACCATACTACCTAATGGCCATGTGAATTTTGTTCCTATTACTCCTCCTATACCTACCGTTGATGCAAAATCATCAAATCCATCACTAAGCTCTACATGGTCTCCATGATATGGAGCTCTTTCACTCATTAAAGCCTTAAATACTTTCCCTTTACTTCTTACTTGGTAAGAACTTTCTGGATCTGAAGCCACTGGTACATTATAATATGGCATTGTATATAATGAATATGTTGTTCCACATGGACAATACATTATAGTCACTTCTTTTTTTAACTCTCTTGCTACATCATATATTTTTTTCATTATTAATGTCATCCACTCTACTGATTCATAGGAGTTTTTATGGTTATGGTGTGTATTATAACATCTAGCTGATGAATTTAAATGTTGTCCATCTATTTTAATACCATCATAATTCCAATCTATTAATATTTTTCTTAATTGTCTTTCTATATCATCTTGTACTTCCTTATATGCTGGACATAAGTAATAACAATCCCACCAAGTAATTAATTGCTCTTTTCCTTCTTTATCCTTAAGAAGCCATTCTGGATGATCTTTATATAATTTTGACTTTGGATCTACAGCTAATGGTACCCACCATAGTTGTGCCTTTAAGCCTTCATTATGAATATGGTCAACAAAGTTTCTCATATCAATATCTCCATTAGGAAATTTTCTAGGATCCAATTCTAAATCCCCTTCTTCTAACTGATATCCATCATCAAGGCATACCCATTTTAATCCAAGCTCTTTAACCTTTGGAATTGCTCCGTATATTTGCTCTAAATTGAAGTTTCTTTCATATCCCCAAGCACACCAAGTAGCCTCATATGCCTCATCTACATAATCATCAAATTTAACACCTAAATCTATCATAATATCTCTATATGTTTTTAAACCATTAAAACAATCTCCTTCATGAATAGTTATTATAGATGGATATGTTTCGAATATTTCATTTTCTTTTAAATCAATTTTTTCATTACTTTCAAACTTTAATATAGCTTTATCTTCTAAAACCTGTATAGGTAATGAAACTTCCTTTTGTGTTAAACCTATATGCCCTAATAATATTCCATAATTCTTTGTCCAAATATCAACTACTGGAGTACCACCACCATAATCACTACTATTCATTCCCATAAAGTTATCTTGTTCATACCCTTGATTTAATGGATTTATCCAGTCTGGCCTATCTTCATAACTTGCGCCCTGATAACTATAGAATGGGACTTCATCATTGTTTGAATTTATACTTAAATTATAGTTACTCCATTTTGTAATACTTACAGTATCTTCTGAATTATTTTTATACTTTACTTTTAAAAACAAAGTAATGGGGTATTTATCATATATTTCATATTCCTCTATTTTTTCTAAAGCTCTTCTCGATGAATTTGTTTCCCATATAATCGTAGTTTTTTCACCTTCCCCTAGTATCTCATGTTTTATATTTTCTTTATTAATACTTTTAATTTCGAATGTATTTTCAGCTCTATTATCAATATGAATTCTATTAAGATTAACTCCTGATATTATTTTTTTATCTGATTTTATTATCTCAACCTTTTCATTTACAATATTAATTAATATCTTTTTCATAAACCTCTCCCTTTAATTTTAATACATCCTTATCTGTTAATTTATTTCCTCCTAAGGTATAAGCAAGTAATACCGCTCCATACCAGGGCTCTAATATTGGTGGAATAACCTCACAATTTAAATCTTTTAAATATTCCTTTAATGGTTCCAATATAAGATCTCCTGCTTTAAAAACTCCGCCTGTATATGAAACTATAAATTTATCTTTAAATGACAATTTATTATCCAAGGCTATTACATTTAAATATAATTCATAAGCTGCATTTTTTAATATTCCCTTACACTTTTCACAGCCTTTTTCTGCTGCCATGGAACATATTCTAGAAAACTTAGCTAGTTCTGCTCTTGAAAGCTTCATTTTATTAAATATAATTTCAGTTATTTCAAAATTATAAGTTATATTATATTCTCTTTCTATCATATCTACCAAAATTGTTTTCTTTTCTCTACCATCTTTTTGCTTTGTATAAGCTTCTATAGTCTTTACTCCAATCCAGTAGGCACTTCCTTCATCTCCAATAACAGGTCCCCATCCACCTGACCTTCCTGAATTTCCAAACTCATCTATTCCAAAAGCTATACTTCCTGTTCCAGATACTATATTAACTCCTGGTTTACATAATGTAGCTGAGGCCCATCCAACAACTACATCATTATCTATTTTATAAAGGGTTTTAGTTAATACACTTGATACTATTTCATCTATATTTTTTTTGTCAACTTCACTTTCACCATATCCAGGAATCCCTAAAAATGCAAAGCCTATATCCGTCTTTTCAATACCTTTACTTTTACATATAATATCTATATTTTTTACTAACTCCTCTTTTAATCCTTTCTTTCCAATTTGGTGAATATGTGTAGTGCCACCTTCAATATTTGCTAATACATCTAAATGTTCATTTGCTATTATATATCTAGTTTTAGTTCCTCCACCATCAATACCTAAAAAATACACTATTCTTCATCACCTATCATTTCTTATATTTTAACTACTTTATTATTTAATCTTGACTCTTCTGCTGCGAAAGCCATTAAGTGACTTTGGAGTGACTTGTTTGCACTTGATTCTGAATCTTTATTATCTGTTGTTAGAATATTGAATAAATCTTTCATTAATCCCTCATCGCCACCATTATGCCCTCCATTTACTTCCTCTACTCTATATACCTCTTTTTTAATTTCTTCCATACTATTTGACGGAAATTTAATCACTTCTATAGAATTAGTCGCATCATTACCTCTTATTTCACCTTTTGTTCCCATTATCTTTATTGTTCTTGAAATTTCATGAGTAAATCCTGATAAATTAAATGTTGCTGTTACACCATTTTTAAATTTAATTATTGAAACTTGATGATCACAAACTGTATTATCACAATTAAATACACATCTACCATATTGATTTTCACTTAATGCTTTAATCATTTCATCCTCTTCTTGAATATCAGAAACTACATTCGCAGGCCAATTCCCTTTAATAGGAAGATATACTTTTCTAGAATCAAATATACAATCATTTACATTGCATTCAATACATCTATCTCCTGCACCTTTTGGCTTATTCTCTTTTGTAAAAAATGTTAAATCTCCAAATGAGGAAATTTTTTCACAATCATCTTCTACAAGCCATACTAATATATCTAGATCATGACAACTTTTTTGAAGTATAATTGGTGAAGAATCCTCACTTCTTCTCCAGTTACCTCTAACAAAACTGTGTGCCATATGCCATATACCTACATTTTCATTATGCTGAATATTTATTACCTTACCAATTGCTCCACTTTTTATAATTTCTTTAATTTTTCTAAAAAAAGGAGTATATCTAAGAACATGACAAATCATTAATAATACTCCTTTTTCTTGTGATTTCTTAACAATCTCTAAACACTCTTCTTTACTTGGTGATATTGGTTTTTCAAGAAGGATATCATATCCTAAGTCTATTGCCTTTAATGTTTGTTTATAATGCATTTCATCCATAGTTGCAATTATTAATAAATCTGCAATTTTACCTTTTGAAAAAAAATCTTTTGTGTTAGTAAATATATTTTCTTCTTTTATTCTATGCTCCTTTGAAATCTTATTTCTTCTATAATCATTAGGCTCAACTACTGCAATTACTTTCCCTTGTTCTGGATGATTTTTTATATATTCTGCATACACATCTTGACCTCTTTGTCCTGCCCCGATTATTGCTACTGTTTTCATACATTCTCCTCCTATTAACTATTATTAATTTATAAACACAAGTTAAATTTAAACTATTATAACTTATTCTCAACTAATTCTTATGCCTTTTCTATCTATTTAATGGATGCTCCAATATCCATATTTTCAAAGGATTTTTGGAATATAATATACATTACAACCATTGGTATAACTGCCATCATTGCTGCTGCCATCATTGATGGGAAATCTGTAACATATTGTCCCTTCATTAAAGACATTGCAACTGGTAATGTAAGTTTATCTTGTGATGAATTAACTATTAATGGCCATAATAAATCATTCCAAGACCATATTGCTGTTTGCATACCAAATACTGTTACTGCACCCTTTATTATTGGAGTTGCTATTTGAAAAAATATTCTAAGATGTCCTGCTCCATCAATACTTGCTGCATCTATAAGAGCCTGTGGTATTGATAAGTAAAATTGTCTCATCATAAATATTCCATAAGCTGTAAAAAGATTGGGTAACCATATTGCAGTTAATGTATCTAATAACCCAAGATTATTCATCATATTAAATTGTGGTAATAAGAATATTTGACCTGGTACCATCATTATTACTAACACTAGAGAAAACAAAAACTTTTTACCTTTGAAATCATACATAGCAAATGTATATCCTGCAAAAGATGCAATTAATACACTGCCTACAACTCTTATTAAAGTAGCTATAATACTGTTAAGATAAAACTTCCCAAATGGAATCATATCAAAAACATTTTTATACGCATCCAGACTTGCATCCCCTGGAATTAATGCAGGTGGCATAGATGTCGCTTCTTGAAAAGTCATTAATGATGTTGATATCATTTGAAAAAATGGCCATATCATTATTACGGAGAGCATTCCCAAAAAGATATATATTCCAATGTGTGATTTCTTTATTTTAAATTTTTTAAGCTTAATTTTTTTAGATTTACTTTTAATTTTTATATCTTTAACCTTAATATTCATATATTCCACCTCCTAATTATCATAATGAACCCATTTCTTTTCCAATCTTGTTTGTATAAATGTAAAGATACTAATGAGTACGAATATAAATACTGCAATTGCTGCTCCATATCCTTTTTCTCCTTTGACAAATACTTCATTATAAAATAAATAAACTATTGTTTTTGTAGAAGATAATCCAGCACCAGTTCCTATCATCATAAACACATTATCAAACATTTGAAATAACGCTATAAAATTAGTTATTATTAAAAATAGTATTGTTGGTGATACCATTGGAATTGTTATTTTGAAAAATTTCACAACTTGTGATGCACCATCAATTGAAGCAACTTCATACAATTCTTTAGGAACTCTCTGGAATGCTGCAGATAATATAAGGATCTGTCCTCCAAGCATTCCCCATACCCCAATAATAACTAACAATACCCAAGACCATTCTGGATTTTGGCTCCATGAAATTGGTTGTCCACCAAATAATTGAATTATTCTATTTAATATTCCATAATTCATACTAAAAATATACCCCATGACTACTGCTATTGCTGCTGGCATAGTTACTACTGGTAAATAGAATAGTACTCTAAAAAATGACTTTCCTCTAATTTCGTTATTTAACATGTACGAAATTACTAATGATAACAATAAACTTATTGGTAATATAAATAACACCATCCTTACAGTATTGAACACAGCCGTCCATACTTCTGGATTTGTTAATACCTTTTGATAATTTTGAAATCCAATAAATGTTTTACTTCCAAATCCATACCAATCCATAAAACTATAACTGAAACTTAGAAATATAGGTAATATTGAGAAAATTGCCATACCCACTATTGCAGGTAATAGAAATGTATAGGCTATTCTTGTATTCTTTTTTGTTCTTGGTAAAGCCATATATTATCACTCCTTAAAATTAACGCCTTTACTAAAATTAATTAGTATAGGCGTAATTATTAAATCAACTTTTACTTACGTTGTAATATTGCATCTACTTCTTCAGTAACTTTATTTATACCATCATCAACTGAAATTGTTCCATTATAAACTTCAGTCATTATCTCTATCTCTTTTTGTTCCCACCCTGTAGCTACAGCTCTTGGGTGCATTTGACCATTTTTATTTGCATCCTCAATTACTTCTTTAAGTTCTGGGAATTGTGATAAACTTTCATAATATAAATCTGCCATATTGATTTTTGCTGGTAATACTCCTGCATCTTCTGCTAATATCTTATTAGCTATATCAGTTGTTAGGAATTTTACAAATTCTAATGCTGCTTCTTTATTTTCTGATTTTGCTGATACTGCTGTTCCTGTTCCATGAACTAAAGCTCTAGTATCTGTTTTTCCCTTAGGTAATAATGCCACTCCTAATTGATCTGCTATTGGGCTATCTTTTAAAGTATTTAATGCATATGTTCCTATATAAGCAAAAGCTGATTTACCTTCTGACATTATAGCAACTGGCCATCCTTCTGCTTCTGATGGAGTTGGGATTACTTTATACTTTTGGACTAAGTCATACATAAATTGTACAGCATCTTTATTGGCTGGATTATGATATCCTGATTGATTTTTACTAGTATCTAAAACGCTACCACCAGCTTGTGCTATAAAGTTCCACGTACCTGTATAAGTTTCATTGGCTACTCCAAAATAAAATGGTGTAACTCCTTCAATATTAGCCTCCTTAACCTTAGTTGTAGCTGTAACAAGTTCATCCCAATTAGTTGGCACTTCTGCACCTGCTGTCTCTAATATTTTCTTGTTATAAGCTAAACATATGGTGTCCCAATCTCTTGGTAGTGCATATAATTTCTCATCAAATGTATATATATTTTTAACTGGTTCTATAAATTGGTTTAAATCTACATCCTTTAATGTATCTGTTAAATCTTCAATCATTCCTGCATCCACATACTTTTCAATATTTGAAGCATTGTATGTTATAACATCAGGTAATTTATCAGCTTGTGCACCTGTTTCAAGCTTAGTCCAATACTCTCCCCATGGAGTTACCTCAATCTTCACTTTTATATTTGGATTTTCCTTAGTAAATTCTGAAGCAATCTTCTCCATAGCTGGAGCTTGAGCTTGATCCCAAAGTGCAAATGTTATTTCTGCTTTCTTTCCACTGTTATCTTTTTCTTTATCATCTTTAGATCCACCACATCCAACTATACTTAAAGATATTACCGATACAGCTACTCCAGCTATAATCCTTTTTAAGACTTTACTTTTCATTTCAAATCCCCCTATACTTTCAAACTTTATTTCAACATGTTAATGTTTACAATACAATTCTATAATTAATATAATATTTCAACAAGGGGATAATCTTAATAACATAGTGTGGTATTTTTCATATATTTTAATTCTATAATGATTTATTATTATAATTAAGATAAGAAAAGGGCTGTCATTACGACAGCCCTTTTAATAATTTTATAACTTTTTATTATAACTATTAAAGTGATTTGTTTTTCCACATAAACTTACTCAATCAAGCTTCCACCATTAGTTCTTATAACTTCTTTATACCAATTAAAGCTCTTTTTCTTATAACGTTCTAGAGTTCCTGAGCCATCATTTTGACGATCAACGTATATAAATCCGTATCTTTTCTTTAGTTCTGCTGTAGATGCACTAACTAAATCAATACATCCCCAACTTGTATATCCCATTATTTCAACGCCATCTTCTATAGCTTTTCCTAGTTCAACTAAATGGTCATTTAAATATTTAATCCGGTAATCATCTATTACTGTTTTTTCACCATCTACCTCTACTAATTCATCTACTGCACCTAAGCCATTTTCAACAATAAATAATGGTTTTTCATAACGATTATAAAAATAGTTACATATATATCTTAAGCCTTGAGGATCTATTTGCCATCCCCATTCAGATTCTTCTAAATATGGATTTTTAACTCCTGAAGTTAAATTTCCTCTTCCTTTTTCATACTTTGATAAGTCTTTAGCTGTACATTTACTCATATAGTAACTAAAAGATATAAAGTCTACTGTATTTTTTAGTATTTCTTCATCTTCTGGTTCCATTTGAATATTAACGCCTAATTCCCTAAATAACTTCTTTGTATATCTTGGATACTTACCTCTTACATGAATATCTGTAAAGAACATAAGATCATGATCACGTTCCATTGAAGCTATCATATCATCCGGATGTGGAGTCATAGGATAATTTATTACTCCAAGCACCATACATCCAACCTTTGCATCTGGCATAATTTCATGAGCTAGTTTAACTGCTAATGCACTTGCAACTAATTCATGATGTGCTGCTTGATAAACATCTTGCTTAGTTAACTCTGCTTTTGGAGTTAATATTCCAGCTCCCATTAATGGAAAGTGTATTACAGAATTTATCTCATTAAATGTAAGCCAATATTTTACCTTACCCTTATAACGTTCAAAAACTACTCTACAATAATTCTCAAAGAATTTTATTAGCTTTCTATTTCTCCATCCATCATAAGTTTTAGCTAAATGAAGTGGTGTTTCATAATGAGATAATGTTACTAATGGTTCAATACCATATTTTAAACATTCATCTATAACATTATCATAAAACTTCAATCCTAATTCATTTGGAGTTTCTTCATCTCCCTTAGGAAATATTCTAGACCAAGCAATTGAAAATCTTAATGTCTTAAAGCCCATTTCCGCAAATAATTTAATATCTTCCTTATATCTATGATAAAAATCTATTCCTACAAGCTTCAAATTTTCTTCTACTGGTCCATCTGAAATTGGACCTACTATTCCATTTGGCATTATATCTTGAATAGATAATCCTTTTCCATCTTCATTATAAGCTCCTTCACATTGGTTAGCTGCTATAGCACCTCCCCATAAGAAACCTTCATTAAATCTTGTCGCCATCAAAATTCTCCTTTCTTAATTAAGAACTCTTATTAATGTATCCTCATTCTTAATATAAGTTTTTTCAGTTCCTAATACATCCATATAATTTGCAGTATTAGTAACAATAACTGCTGTAGTTATATCATATCCAGCATTTTTAATAGCTTCTTTATCAAATTCTATTAATAAATCTCCAGCTTTAACTACATCACCTTGTTTTATATGAGAATTGAAATATTTACCTTCTAATTTTACAGTATCTATTCCTATATGAATTAATAATTCTACACCATTTTCATCCTTTAATCCAATAGCATGATTAGTTTTAAATAAAGATTCAACTGTACAATCAAATGGTGCAAAAACTTTTCCTACTGTTGGTATAACAGCCATCCCTTTACCCATAAGCTCTTCTGCGAATACATCATCATTCATTTCTGATAGCGGAATAACTTCGCCTTCAACTGGAGTAGATAAAGCTATTTCTCCTACTATTGATTTAGCTTTAGTTTCATTTTTTTCTTCAGAAACTTCTTTGTTCTCTTCTTCAATATCATCAAATCCCATTATTAAAGTAACTATTGTTGTAGCAACTATTGAAATAACTATTGTAATACATGCATTTATAACATTTGACATATCATCACTAATATAAACTGGAATTGCAGCAAGTCCTGCTGTAGCCGATGCATATGTTCTAATTCCAGTAATACCAGCATAAAGACCAGCTATACCTCCACCTATCATAGATGCATATAAAGGTTTTTTAAGTTTAAAGTTTACACCATATAACGCTGGTTCTGTAATACCCATAAATGCAGTGGTACTACTTGATATACTTAATTGCTTTAATGATTTATTTTTAGTTTTTAATCCAACTACTAAAGCTGATGTTGCTTGAGCAATATTAGATGATAACATTCCAGGTCCTAAAATTGTACCATATCCTAAAGTCGCATATTGAATTTGTTGTATAGGTGCAAAACAATAATGCATACCAGTCATGATAAATAATGGAGTAAATGCACCCATAATTACAGGGATAAGCCATCCAGCTCTATCATTTATAAAGTTCATTCCAATAGCAAGAATTTCACCAACATAATTACCTAAAGGTCCTAAAGCAGTAAATCCTATTAAAGAAGTTATTATTAAAGTAATAAGTGGTACTAAAAATACTTTTACTGAAGCAGGTGATATCTTCTTTGCAAATTTTTCAACATATGATTGTGCAAATACTATTAAAAGTATAGGAACAACACTTGAACCATAAGAAATCATTCTTACAGGTATTCCAAAGAAAGCAACTGGATCACCAGTATTTAAAGCTGTAAAACTTGGATGTAGAAGTGCAGCTCCAAGTACAGCAGCTAAATAAGGGCTACACTTAAATCTCTTAGCAGCTGAATAAGCTAATATAACTGGTAAGAAATAGAATACTGTATCACTTAAAAAGCTTAAATAAGCATATGTTTGAGTACCCGCATCTACTAATCCAAAAAGCTTTAACACTGCTAATAACGCCTTTATCATACCTGAGCCTGCAAGTGCTGGGATAATTGGAGTAAATATTGCTGTAATAGTACCTAAAACTTTATTTATTACTCCTGTTTCTTCATTTGTAGAATCTGAAGATGAATTTTCTTCAAAGTTACCAAGCTTATGTATTTCATCACAAACCTTACTTACATTTGTTCCAATAATTATTTGGAATTGTCCATTTTTATTTACTACTCCTTGAACTCCTTCAAGTTTCTTTATAGCTCCTGTATTAGCCTTACTAACATCATTTAAATTAAATCTTAGTCTAGTCATACAATTTGTAACACTAGCTACATTTTTTTCTCCGCCAACTAATTCTAATATTTCATTGGCCATCTTCTTAAAATCCATATTCTATCTCTCCTTACAAAAAACTTATAAAATTTTATAAAAAAACCTAGAGTATTAGAAATAAAATTTATAATACAAACTAAATCTATAAAAAATTTAATTTATAAATAAACTACTCTTAATACTCTAGGTCTTGCCTGCACTACCAGTAACAATCCTATTAAATAGGTCTCATTCAATTTTTACTAACTTGTAATAATTCTCTTAATATGAACAGTTAAATAAACTAATTCATCTGAATTTAATTCCTTATTGTACTTATCCCTAATCAACTTAGCAATCTTTAATGTACATTCATATGCTTCTGGATATCTTAACTTAACGACTTCTTTAAAGTCTTCATCTCCCTCTTCACTTAATGTACTACTTAGTATTCTATAAGCAAAAAACTTTAAATGAGTTAAGAATCTACTATAATACAATGAATCTTCATCTATATCAATTTTAAAATGATATCTTATTACATTTAATATATTTTGAATAAATTCAGTAACTTGTATAGTATCCCTTATAGCTTCACCACCAAGTTCTGCATTTACAATATGCATTGCAATTGAAGCTGCTTCATCTTCTGGTAAAGTTATATTAAACTCTTTATTTAAAAGCTCTATAGCCTTTAAACCTATACTAAACTCTTTAGGATAAAACCTTTTTATTTCCCACAATAAAGCATTACTAAAGGGCAATCCTTTTTCTTGTCTTGCTATAGAAAAACTTATATGATCTGTTAAAGTTAAATAAATATTTTCACTTAGTTCCTCATTTAGTGTCTCTTTAGCATATTTTATAATACTCTCTGTAACCCTCATATACTCCATAGGAATTTGAGTTAATATTGAGAAAAGCTTTCCTGATACAGATTTGGATTTTAAGAAAAATTCCTTTTCCACTTTACTTTTATCTACTTTTTCACCTTTTTTCTTTTGAAATCCAATTCCTGCTCCTAAAAGAATTCTCTCCTGATTTCTTTCATTAACTGCACATATTACATTATTATTTATTATGCGTGTAATTCTCATATATAACACTCCTAGCATATATGAATTTTAAAAAAACCTAATAGGCATATAACTATAATTTATTTAAACATAAAATTACATTTATATACCTATTAGGTCTTGCCTGCTTACCAGTAACAATCCTAATTACTAACATTATTAACTTGTCTATATAATAATACATCAGTATAACGTTGTCAAGAATCTTTTTATAACGTTATCAATAAATAATCATTATTTCTATTCACTTTATTAAGTAAATTTTATAAACTTTATACTTATCACTTCTTTTTTTCTTCAGCACTTTAAATCACTTTCTTTACATATTTATTATTTCCTAATTATATAATAAAGCATAAAATTACTTTTCATTAATTTTCTTATATACATCAACAATTTCCTTTGCTAAATCCGTAAATGCCATTGAAGTCATCAAGTGGTCTTGTCCATGTACCATTAATAAAGAAATTTCAGACTTATTTCCTTTAGCTTCTTCAGTTAACATTCCTGTTTGAGAATGATGAGCCTTTACTAATGAAGCTTCTGCTGCTGAAATCTTAGCTTTAGCTGATTCAAAATCTCCAGCCTTAGCAGCTTGAATAGCTTCCATAGCATTACTTTTGGCATCTCCTCCATATATAATTAACTCCATAATAACTTCTAAATTTGTTTGTTCTTCCAAATTAAACACTCCTTTAATCAATTGGCTCTAAAATCCTATTCCATTAATTTAAGAGCTTGATTTAATACTTTTTCTCCATTCATCATACCGTAATCTGTCATTTGTATTACATCTAACGCAATTCCCATTGGTGCAACTTTTTCTTCAAATTGCGCTTTCATAAATCTTACTTGTGGTCCTAAAAGTACTACATCTACTTTTTTCTCATCTAAATAACTATCTGCCTCTCCTGCTGAAATAGCAAATATATCTGCTTCAATACCCTTAGCTTCAGCGGCCTTTTGCATTTTCGCAACCATTAAACTAGTACTCATTCCTGCAGCACACACTAACATAATTGTCTTTTTCATATATATACACCCTTTCCTATCTACGGTTAATAACCTCTCTATTTTTAGTAATATATGGGAGGATAAGTTGAATTTTAACCTATCATCCCAAATCTTTTAACTATATTCCTATTTAAAAAATAATTAACGGTTAATTGAACGTGCAATCATCGATACAGTATGACGAACCCCACGAATTGCCTTACTCATAGCAAAAATATTCTCGAAAGGTGCAACCCCACCATAGCCTGCATCACCAATATGTTGAATATCTACTCCACAAATCTTATTTCTTATAGCAATTTGCTTAATAGTATCTTCATCAGCACTTTCTTGGCTAGTACCAATAGCAGTTAATACAAGAGCCCCTTTTTCATGTGCTACTCTAACTACTTCTTTTAGTTCTGAATCGTCAAAACCAGGTACAGTACCAACTGCAGGTACTAATATAATGTCTGCACCAGCATCAATAAAGCTTTCTACTGCCTTTAAATCTGCAACTGGCTCATTAACACCAGCTCCATGCATTTTACCAGCAATTATTAGACCTGAGAAATTTTCTTTTGCTAAACGAATTGTTTTTTCTATTTGTGAATTAGTAACTCCTGTACCTGGATTACCAGTAAAACATACAAAATCCATCCCTAGTCTTTCAATTTCTTTAATTGTCTCAAGATTAGCTTGTCTACCTTTGCTTATAGTATAAAGATCCTCTGCCATATCAGCCTCTAAATCTACCGGCTCTAAATTCACTCCTATTGGACGACCTACCAAGTTATGTAGTTCATCTACAAAAGAAGATCCCTCTTTTACTTCTAATCCAAATATGCAAGGATTTAAAACATCTACACAATTAAGCAGAATTAAATCTGCTCCAAAAGCTCTAGCGATCTCAGAGTTAGTAATATCACCGATAAATGATTCTCTTGGTGCCACATTCTCTGACAGAATGGTTCTCCCTTCGCTTGCTTTAATACTTTGTTTTAACTCTGCTGCGGTCATTTGCAATATTTCCGAAGCATTTGCACTAATTAATCTTTTACCCATAATTACTCCTCCAAATATTTCTTTAACTTATATTTATTTCTTTTATTTTTATTTCTTTTATTTAACTCATTATATTATTAACTTCATTAACTTCATTAGCTTCTACTGCTTCTAAAGCTAAATTTTGCTTTTCAACTGCTTTATAGAAGAACCAATAAATTGCTACGTCTACAATTATACATACCAATTGTAATACAGCTCCGCTTATATGATTTCCAGTTGTAAGGAATCCACTAAGAATTGGTGGCATTGTCCACGAAACTGTTATACCTGTAGTTCTTGCAACCAACCCTGAAGCCATTGCCACATATGATATTACCGCATTTGCTACTGGTGCTAAAATAAATGGTATTATTAATGAAACATTCATTACTATTGGTAAACCAAACATAGCAGGTTCATTAATATTGAATATACCAGGAGTTAAAGTTAATGGCGCCATAGTTTTAGTCATTTTACTTGCATTTTTACGTCTAGCAATGATTGCAATAACAATTACTAATCCAATTGTGGCTCCACCGCCACCCATATATACAAAATTATCTATAAATGGTAGTGTAATAATATTTGGTAAATGAGCCGCACTATCAGCTTGGAATAATAAACGGTTTGCATCTGAATTCATTAACCAAATAGGTTGAAGAATACTGTTTACAACGTTTCCTCCATGGATACCAACGAACCAGAATAAACTATTTAATAGAATTGCAATAATTGTTCCAAATATGTTATTACCAAGTAATCCTAAAGGTCCTCCTAAAACTATCATCATTATGTCATGAATATTACCAATATTCATCTTATCAAGAACTGCAAAAACAACTAACCATAAAGTTATAATAGCTGCACCTGGAATTAAAGCACTAAAGCTTCTAGCAACTGCAGGTGGAACAGAATCTGGTAATTTTATTTGGATATCACGTTTTATAAACCAGATAAAAATTAAAGCTGAAATAATACCAAGAATCATAGCTACGAATAAACCTTTACTTCCCATGTAGCCAACTGGGATGCCTGCACCTGTTTCACCGCTTACAAAAGGTGTAACAACTATAAATGAAGATAATGCTATAATACCGGCTGATACTCCGTCAACTTTATTTTGACGAGCTAAGCTATTCGCAATTCCAAAACTTGCTATTAGACCCATTAATCCAAAACTACTATCTACACCCTTCCATAAATAAGCATCAATTCCTACAGCTGTCAGCCAATCAGTCCATGCTTTAACAGGAAAACTTGCTATTATCATGAATAAGGAACCAATAATAATTAGTGGCATACTTAATGTTATACCATCACGTATTGAAATTAACACTTTGTTCGCCCCAAGCTTTGCAGCTATAGGTAACATTTTTTCTTCAAGAAACCCATTTAGTTTTTTCATATAAACCTCTCCTTATTTAATTAATTATAAAAAATAATTTATAAACTTATTAAAACCATTTCATTTCTTATATTGATAATAAATAATTATTTATTAACTAAATAAT
>OGSQ01000162.1_pt1 | contig 42358 bp, 42 predicted proteins | sample 1573921 | NCBI WGS metagenome assembly OGSQ01 (sample SAMN03295832, study PRJEB24534) | human gut metagenome | isolation source: fecal sample 7 from infant 4 | host: Homo sapiens | place: USA: Pittsburgh, PA | collected 2014-07 | reverse complement strand
TAATTAAGTAATAATGTTATATCACTATATCCAAAAAAAGGCTTAGGGTTATTTTTTATCTTTTTCAAATCTAAAAAAGGAGCCATTCTAATAGATCCATATCCACCTCTTAGGCAAATAATTCCATTAACTTCTTTATCTTCAAACATTGAATTTAAATCCTTTGCTCTATTTTCATCACTACCTGCTAAATATCCAAATTTATCATAGAGATGCTTACCTTTTTTTATCTTGAATCCTAATTTCTCAAAGCAAGATATTTTTTCATCTATATATTTTTCGGATTCAGGTGATGAAGGAGCTACTATTCCTATTGTAGGAGAAGATTTTATGATATTAAGTTTAGTACTAAACAAAGAAATACACCTACTTTTAAAATAATTTATATATTAATATATTGTAAAAGCAGTATATCTATTCTTTTATAAGGATATTTATAAACAATTAGTTTATAAATACATTTAGTTAAATTAAAATAAAAATGGGACAATTTATCTTTCCTATATAAAAAAAATAAGAGTATATGCTGTAAGTACAGCATTACTCTTTATGAAAACATACCTTTTTTATGTAATAAATAAGCAGTTCCAAATGTTAAAACAAGAGTTATTATCATAGTTATTTCAAACCCAAATTCATTATGTATAAGTGGCATTCTAATGAAATTCATACCAAATATACCGCCAATAACTGTAGGTATAGCCATTAAAATTGTAACTGAAGCAAGAACCTTCATCACTATATTTAAGTTATTTGAAATAACTGAAGCAAAGAAGTCCATGGTACTTGCAAGAATATTACTATATATTTCTGTCATTTCAATAGCTTGTTTATTTTCAATTATAACGTCTTCTAAAACATCTTGATCTTCTTCATATTTTTGCATTAAATCTAATTTTAGCATCTTTTCTAATGTAATTTCATTAGCTTTAAGGGACGTAGAGAAATAAACTAGAGATTTTTCTAATGAATGAAGCTGAATTAATTCTCTATTTTTCATTGATTTATGTAATCTTTTTTCTATCATTAAGCTCTTTTTATCAATTTGTCTTAAATATACTAAATATGAATTAGATATTCTACTTAGTATTTGTAATATAAATCTAGATTTCTTAAAGGTAAAAAATGATTTAATTTTACTATTTATGAAATCAGTTAATATTCTACTGTTTTTTAAGCAAACAGTAATTATTTGTTTATCAGTATGAATAATTGCTAAAGGATATGTGTCATAAGTTAATGAATTATCCTCCATTTCAGTAAAAGGAATATCTACTATTACTAATAAACAGTTATCTTCTATATCTATACGAGAGGTTTCCTCGTCATCCAAAGGAGCTTTTAAAAAGGAAAGGGGAACACCCGTCTTTTTTGATATTAGAATAAGTTCTTCATCTGATGGTGCAATTATATTAATCCAAGATCCTGGTTCTATAGTATCTAATACTTTTAATGAAGGGTTATTTTCACCAATGCTTTTATATATTTGTATCATTATTAGACCTCCTTAAATAGATATCAAAGATAATTATACTATTTATAATTGATTTTGTAACAAAATTAATAAATTTTATATTGAAAATTTAAATGTAAAGAAAAATTAAGAAATTCATAGTAAAATTAAGTCTGGATAGAATAAACTCATATAACTTTCAAAAATATTAAAAATATAGAAATTAATAATTGAATACAATTGTGGTCAAATTAAGTGATAACTAGTATAATCTGAATATTATTTATTATAATGAGTGATGTTTTAGTGGGGGATAAATTATAAAAATGATGCATAGAGAGATTGTTGAGAAAAAAAGGATACCAGTCATAACAATGATTTTATTGTACATAACAGTAATACTTTATATATCTGAAGCTATAGAAAGATCTGAATATAATCATCATATAATTGGACATGTTGTTAATATCTTATTAATTATTATAGCAGTAGTGTTAATAATAAAGCAGATTAGAAGTTGTTTTGTTTCATACAGATATGCATTAATTGCAGACAAGCTAATAATTAATTTAATAAGAAATAAAGAAGAAAAAAATCTAGAAAGTATAAGGATGTCTGATGTACTTTATATAGGAGAAAAGGCTAATATGCCTAAAGAATATCAGGCTATGAAAAGGGTAAAGCATTATTTATGTAACAGAATAGGAGCAAAATCTTATTATTGTATCTACAAAAGTGGAGACAAAATAAAAAAGATTAAATTTCAACCTAGTGATAAATTTATTAGCAGAATAATTAAATATGGTAAATTAAAATATAAAGTAGTTTAAAGAAAAATAGGCTCTAAATAGAGCCTATTTTTTATAGAATTCATTTTTTACTTCAGATAAAAGACTATCTTTTGATATAATATCATGACCTGTAAAAGCTAAAGCTAAAGCTGCCTTCATAGCTTCTACAAAAGCATGCTCAGAAATTGTTGCATCAGCAAAAGCTTTAGTTCCATATCTAATATTTAAACCATCTATAATTGAGAAAAAGGGCTGGATACAAGGAACAGTTTTACTTACTACTCCTAAACTTAAGCCTGAATATATATCTCTAGGACCATCAATATTAATAATTCCAGTTTCTTTTAAATTATGACTAAACAATCTGTTTAAAGTTCTATTTGTTATAAGTTCTTCATTTTCTGGTTCATATAATGAAATTGAATTTTGAACCCTTATAAGTTTAGAAACATAAATTGCAATTTCTCTTAACTTGCTTTCTACTATTCTTGCAATATCCATTTCTGGCGCTCTAATATAAAATTTAGCTTCTGATTCAATAGGTAATAAAAGAGGAGTAAATCCTCCATTAGAAAGTATTGAATTTACTTCTACGTCATCTGGAAATCCCTTTAACATAGAATTTAAAATATTAAAGCATAAAAGGATTCCATCTAAAGATGTATATGTATTTTTATTTAAAAAGCTAAGTCCACTATTACCTATGTATTTAATACTTAATGGAATAATTGCAGAAGAACTACCACTTTCTGAAGTTACAACATCAGGGTGAGCAACTAGCACTACGTCTATATCTTCGAAGATTCCTTGCTTAACCATTACAGATTTTGTTCCACCTAGATATTCTCCTGGACATCCTATAATAACAACAGAACCACCGATTTTTTCCATTATAGAGCCTAACGCCAATGCTGCAGCTACTGAAGTTGTAGTTAGTAAGTTATGACCTGTTATATGTCCTTCATTAGGGATGGCATCATATTCACATAAGAAGCAAATAGTAGGACTACCATTACCTTTAGAAGCTCGGAATGATGTCTTCAATTCTAAGAAGTTTTCTTCAACTTTAAAATCATACTTATTTAAAAGCTTGCAAATATAATCATATGAATTAAATTCATTATAACTTTTTTCAGGATTATCATATAAAAATTTATTTAATTTTTTTAAATCTTCCTTATTTTTTTCTATAAAGCTAATCATTTCTTGTTTCATTTTTTTCCCTCCCAAGATATCTTAATTATAATTTTCCCTTAAACTGAAATTATTATTTATAAATATGTTTTTTTATATAAAGTATAAAAATTGCTTTTAAGGTGAGAATTATTAATAAAAAGTTTAAAGGGGGGATTAATATGAATCTAGAAAACAAAACCATAGATAATGATAAAAATAAATGTAAGCTATGTAGTAAAAAAATATCTATAAATGATATAATTATTAGCAAGGGCTTATTTTGTCATGAGTGTAGTAATGCAATTTCTCAAATAAATAGTAATGATATAGAATATATTTATTATAAAGAAAGAATTAAAGCATGGCTTTTAAGCAAATATAATTTTGATAACATGAGGTAGTTGAATGAACAGAGGAAAATTTATAGTATTCGAAGGTGGAGATGGCTCAGGTAAGAGTACAACTTTAGAAAAGATATATGATTTTTTAGTTGCAGAAGGAATAGATTGTATTAAAACTAGAGAACCAGGTGGAATTAAAATTTCTGAGGATATTAGAAACATAATATTAGATACAAGAAATACTGAAATGGATAGAAAAACAGAAGCCTTGCTATATGCTGCAGCTAGAAGGCAACATTTGGTAGAGAAAGTTATTCCAGCATTAGAGAAGGGTAAAATCGTATTATGTGATAGATTTATCTATTCTTCATTAGCTTATCAAGGGTATGCTAGAGGAATACCTGTTGAAGAAATATTTCAAATAAATAAATTTGCAATAGGTGAATATATGCCTGATTTAAATTTATTTTTTGACATATCTCCAGAAGTAGGTTTATCAAGAATAGAAAAAAATAAAGATAGAGAAGTTAATAGATTAGATCTTGAGAAATTGGATTTTCATACTAGGGTAAGAGAAGGATATTATAAATTGGTGGAAAATAATAGAGGTGATTTTGCAATTATTAATGCAGAAAAATCTATAGATGAAGTTTTTAATGAAACAAAAGAAATAATACTGGATTTTATTAAATAAAATAGTATATATAATAAATTTTTGCTTAATTTATACAGCTTTTGTGATAAAATGTTAATATGAGGTTTATATTAGGAGGGGTCAATATGAAATTAGTAATAGCAATAGTACAAGATGATGATGCATTAGATTTAATTGATGCAATTACTGAAGCTGGATTTAGAGTAACTAAGTTAGCAACAACAGGGGGGTTTCTAAAATCAGGGAATACGACTTTGATGATAGGTGTGGAAGTAGAAAAGGTACAGAAGGTTATAGATGTTGTAGAAGATATTTGTAAGACTAGAAAGCAAATTATTACTACGCCAACTCCTATAACTGGAAATCTTGATATGTATATGTCTTATCCAATTGAAGTTGAAGTTGGGGGAGCTACAATATTCGTAATAGATGTAGATCAATTTATAAAAATATAATTAGGAGGGTGTAATGGGAGAAATTATTGGACATAAAAATATATTAGATAACTTTAAAAGAAGAATAGAATCAGATGAAATTTCCCATGCACATATAATTGTTGGAGAAGATGGTATTGGTAAAAGTAAACTAGCTAATAAATTTGCTAGGAATATATTAGGTAAATCTGAAGATAAAGATTATATAGATATTATAAATTATAGATGTAAAAAATCTTCTTTTGGAGTAGACGATATTAGAGAAATCGTTGAAGAAATAAATAAAAAACCCTTTGAAGGAGATAAAAAAGTCATAATAATTTGTGATGGAAATAAATTAACAGTTCAGGCACAAAATGCTTTATTAAAAACTATAGAGGAACCACCTAAAGGGGTTTTTATAATATTATTATGTGAAAGTCTAGAGCTTATATTAGACACTATAAAATCAAGATGTCAAATTTATAAGTTATCTCCATTAACTAAAAATGAAGTAAGGCTTTATATAGATAATATAAATGATGATAGTATTAGTGAAGATGAAATTAATGCTGCCATTGCCTATAGTGAAGGAATTCCAGGAAAAGCAGAAGCTTTTCTAAGAGATTCTTCCTTAAAAGAGCTTAGAAATACTTTAGTTGATTTATTATTTCTTTTGACTAAAGGTAATACTAGAGAACTTTTGGATTTTGAAAGTAAGATAGTAACTTACAAGGATAAAAAGGAAGATATATTAAATATTCTAGCCTCCTTTATAAGAGATATAATAATTTATAAAGAAATTGATGAAGTTACCGGATTAATAAATGGGGATAAAATTGAAAGTATAAAAAAAATAGCTATTGAAATGTCTTATAAGAAGCTTAATAATATAATTGACAAAATTGGAGAAGCTAGAAAATCACTACAAAGCAATTCTAATTTTCAATTAACTATTAGAGTTATGCTTATAGGATTTATGGAGGTTTAATAATGATAAAAGTAATTGGCGTTAGATTTAAAAAGGCCGGTAAAATATACTATTTTGATCCTAGTGGACTAGAAGTTAAAAAAGGTGACTTTGTTGTTGTTGAGACAGCAAGAGGTATAGAATTTGGGGAATGTGTTATAGGCATTAAAGAAATTCCTGAATCTGATATAGTGGCTCCTTTAAAGAGTGTTATTAGGGTGGCAGAAGAAGCTGATATAAATAAACATAAGGAAAATAAAGTAAAAGAAAAAGATGCTTTAGATATATGTTTAAAGAAAGTTGAAGAACATGGATTAAATATGAAGTTAATAGATGTAGAATATACCTTTGATAATAATAAAGTTATATTTTACTTTACTGCAGATGGAAGAGTTGACTTTAGAGAATTAGTAAAAGACTTAGCAACTATTTTTAAGACTAGAATTGAGCTTAGACAGATAGGGGTTAGGGATGAAGCTAAGATGCTTGGAGGATTAGGACCTTGTGGAAGACCTTTATGTTGTTCAACATTCCTAGGTGACTTTGCATCAGTATCAATAAAGATGGCAAAGGAACAAAACTTATCTTTAAACCCAACTAAAATATCAGGTATATGCGGAAGACTTATGTGCTGCTTAAATTATGAACAAAGTACTTACGAAGATATAAGAAAGAGATTGCCTAAGGCAGGATCTATTGTAAGTATGGGAGATTTTAAGGGCGAAGTTGTAAGCAATAACACAGTTAAAGAAAGTGTTAAGGTGAAATATAAACGCGGAGATGAAGAATTAGTTGAAGAGTTTAAAATAGATGATATAGAATTAATAGAAGGTGGATATGAGGATTCTGTAGATGAATCAGATATTAAACTTGAAATAGAGTCACCTGAAGATAAAAATTTAATCAATGATCTTATAAAAGAAAATTAAAGGGGGGTATTAAATGAAAACAGTATTAAGGATAGCAAATCTTAATACAAATGAAGATGTTATTAGCATTAAAGAGGTTATAGCTCATAGTGAAGGAACTATTGCTTGTGAAGTTAATGTAAATAAAAAAGAAGTAAGTATAGTTTATGATGATAAGACTATATCTTTAGATGGGATAATAGCATCTATTGAAGAACTTGGATATAGTGTAATATAAAATATATTCAAGATAATTATTTAGAAACCTTTTAAAATTTTTATTGATATGTTAAAATAGACTAGAAATAAATTCATAATATTAGGAGGTGCTAATTATGGCATTTAAGATTGAAGATTCATGTATAAACTGTGGTGCTTGCGCTGCAGAATGCCCAGTTGATGCTATAAGTCAAGGAGATACTCAATTCGTTATCGATGAGGATGTTTGCATAGATTGTGGAAACTGTGCAAATGTTTGCCCAGTAGGAGCTCCTGTACAAGCATAATTTTACATAAAGAACCGCTAATTTAGCGGTTCTTTATTCTTTTCTTTTAATAATAGTACTGTGAGTTCATTAACTAAGGGTAACTCATCAGTATAAATAGTATCGGTATTATAATAAATAATATTCTTTAAAGTAGATAAAAACTTTAAGGGGCCATCTAAATAAAAATATTCTAAAGAGGTTTTAAAGGACATTGGAATTATATATTTAGGTTTTATTTTGGCAACAAGTTTTGCTGCTAATAATCCATCTAAACAAAAATGTCCTCCGATAGGAATAAATAAAAAATCTAAGTTAGTTAATTTGCTTATTAATTCATCATCTAATAAATGTCCTAATGAGCCTAAGTGGCAGATTTTAAACCCATCAATTTCAAATAGATATATAATATTTTCACCTCTTCTAAATCCAGAAAAGTTATCTCTACAACTGTTAAAACCTTTAATAATAAAATATTCATTTTCAAAATATGTAGTATCATTTATAACCTTATAATTATTAATAATACAATCATTAATAATTTCATTATTATGAGAGTGACTAAAAGTAATTATATCTGGTTTTAAATCATATTTTTGTATATAGGGATATATTTGCATTGGATCTATTAAAATTTTTTTCCCTAATAAATTTTTTATTAAAAAACAAGAATAGCCAATCCACTTAATTTCCATATTAATCACCTCATATATAGTTTAAACAAAAGGGATTTTATAATTCTTTTTATATGAAAATTTATTATTGGACATATTAAGACTTATAATATATAATGAAAGTCAAAGAAGGTCTAATTAAAATAATAAGTTTAAGAAGGTGAAATTATGGCAAGAATTTCAGATACAATAGAAAATTTTATTAAAGATATGTTAAATGAAGAAAGAGAAAGACAGGTTTTAATTCAAAGAAATGAGTTAGCAGATAAATTTTCCTGTGCACCATCACAAATCAATTATGTATTAACAACAAGATTTACTTATGAAAAAGGATATATAATTGAGAGCAAAAGAGGCGGTGGTGGATATATAGTTATAAAGAAAATAACATACAATGATAAAGCTGAAAATTTAAATTTAATTAATAATTCCATAGGAGAAAGTATAACTTATGGAAGTGCTTTATCTATTTTACAACATTTAAATGATACTAAAGTAATTTCTGATAAAGAATTTGAAATTATTAAGATAACTTTAAATGATAGAACTTTAGCTTCTGTTGAAAATAAAAATAAATTAAGAGCAGATATGTTAAAGGGAATATTAGCAGTTGTATTATCTTAAAGTATGTTATATATATCTATAGTTTATCTGTGTAGTTAAATTTAGCAATAGGGTATGGAGGTATTTATGGTTTTTGGTAAATTTACAGAAAGAGCACAAATAGTACTTGTAGAAGCTCAGAAAGAATCGCAGTATTTTAAGCATGGGTATATAGGAACGGAGCATATTCTTTTAGGAATATTAAAAGAAGGTGGTTTTGCTAATAGGGTTTTGTATATTAGTGGAATTACTATAGATAAGGTAAGAAATCTTATTGAAGACTACTTAGGATTTGGTGATGTAGACATTTCTATAGGGGAAATGCTATTAAATCCTAGAACTAAGAGAGTATTTGATGATAGCTTAGCAAAGGCGATGATGTATAATCATAATTATATAAATCCAGAGCATATTTTATTAGCTTTACTAGATGATGTTGAAAGTATAGCTTATACTATAATTTCAAATTTAAAAGTAGATTTAAAAGGTATAAAAACTGAAATTATAAATTACATTAATAAAAATGATATAAATGATATAAAGCAGATGGATGATAAAAAGAAAAATTCAAATAAAACTCCAATGCTTAATCAATATGGTAAAGATTTAACTGCTTTAGCTAAGGAAGGAAGACTCGATCCATTCATAGGAAGAGAAACTGAAAGCAAAAGAATACTAGAAATATTGTGTAGAAGAAATAAAAATAATCCATGTCTCATAGGAGAACCTGGAGTTGGGAAAACTGCAGTTGTAGAAGGCTTAGCCCAAATGATAGTTGAGGGAAAGGTTCCAAATATTATAAAGGATAAATCTATAATATCTTTAGATTTAACAGCTATGATAGCAGGAGCTAAGTATAGAGGTGAATTTGAAAATAGATTAAAAAAGGTTATGGACGAGATTATAACTTCTCAAGATATAATAATATTTATAGATGAGATTCATACTATAGTTGGTGCTGGTGGAGCAGAGGGAGCTATTGATGCATCTAATATTTTAAAGCCTGCATTAGCTAGAGGAGAAATAAAGTGTATTGGAGCAACTACTATTGATGAATATAGAAAATACATTGAAAAGGATTCAGCTTTAGAAAGAAGATTCCAGCCGGTTACTGTAGATGAACCTTCAAAGGAAGAGACTCTTGAAATATTAAGAGGGCTTAGAGAAAAATATGAACTTCATCATATGGTTAAAATAGAGGACGAAGCTTTAGAAGCAGCTGTAGAACTATCAGATAGATATATATGCGATAGGTTTATGCCTGATAAAGCAATTGATTTAATAGATGAGGCATCAGCCAAAGTGAGAATAGCAAATCTTATTTCACCTCCAGAAATAGGAGATTTAAAAAGGAATTTAGAACTACTATCAAAAGATAAAGAAACTGCAATTAAAAGCCAAAGCTTTGAAAAAGCTGCTTATTTAAGAGATGAAGAAATGGAAATTAAAAATAAGTTAAGTGTATTAAGCGTTAATTATAATAACTTGGAGTTTAGTAATATTGTAAGCAGAACTGAAATAGCAAAAGTAGTTTCTGTTTGGGCTAAGATACCAGTAGAAAAGTTAACAGAAGAGGAGACAGAAAGACTTCTAAGACTTGAAGATGTTCTTCAAGAAAGAGTAATAGGACAAAAGGAAGCAGTAACAACAATTTCTAAAGCTGTAAGAAGAGCTAGAGTTGGATTGAAAGATCCTAACAGACCAATAGGATCATTTATATTTTGTGGTCCAACGGGAGTTGGAAAGACAGAACTTTCTAATACTTTAGCTGAAGTTATGTTCGGAGATAGAAAAAACTTAATAAGAATTGATATGTCAGAATATATGGAAAAGCATTCAGTATCAAGACTTATAGGAGCTCCGCCAGGATATGTAGGCTACGAGGAAGGTGGCCAATTAACTGAGGCTATAAGGAGGAATCCATATTCTGTAGTGCTATTAGATGAAATAGAAAAGGCTCATCCTGATGTTTTCAATATATTACTACAAATAATGGAAGACGGTAAGCTTACAGATAGTAAGGGAAGGACAGTAAATTTCAAGAATACTATTATAATAATGACTTCCAATGTTGGTGCCCATAATATTAAAAAGCAGAATTCAGTAGGATTTATAAATGAAAAAAATATTGAAAATAGTGAATTTGAAAATATGAAAAAAATAATTATGGAAGAAGTTAAAAACCAATTTAAGCCAGAATTCTTAAATAGAGTTGATGAAGTTATTGTATTTCGCAAATTAGTGGATAATGATATATTAAAAATAGTTAACTTAATGCTAAATAGCACTATAAATAAACTTAAAGAAAGAAAAATAACAATTAATTTAAATGAAGATAGTAAAAAATTTTTAGTTAATAAAGGTGTTGATATAAATTATGGCGCAAGACCACTAAGAAGAATAATAGCTAAGGAGTTAGAGGATAAACTAAGCGAAGAAATGCTAAAGGGATGTATTAAGGGCGGAGATAATTTAGAAATTTATTGTGATGGTGAGGAACTTTGTATTAAGCATATATCATAGTATAGAAGAAGGTTTTCTATTAGAAAATCTTCTTTTTGTTTAATATATGCATATATTTTTAATACTTTTGAATATAAATTGGTGATAAAATCATTGAACTAATAAAAATTATTACCTAAAAATAGTTGCATTTTTAAAACTAGAAGCATATAATTGATTATAAAGAATATACCCCTAGGGGGTAGGAGGGAAATATAATGAGTAAAGAAGTAAAACATAAAGAATTGATTATAATCGGTGGGGGACCAGCAGGTTTAACTGCTGCTATATATGCAACAAGAGCAAAGTTAGATATGCTTTTATTAGAGGATCAAATATTAGGTGGTCAAGTAAGAAATAGTTATACAATCGAAAATTATCCTGGGTTTAAGAAAGTTTCAGGAACTGAGCTAGCAGATTTAATGCAGCAACAAGCAGAAGAACTTGGAGCCGAAATAGATGAATTTGATATGGTAGAGAGAGTTGATTTTAGTGGAGATGAAAAAATTGTTGAAACTAATAATTTTATATATAAAACAGATACTGTAATAATATCAACAGGAGCAGTCCCAAGAAAATTGCCTATTCCAAATGAAGAAAAATTTTCAGGTAAGGGAATACATTACTGTGCAGTATGTGATGGAGCAATGTATGATGGAAAAATAATTGGAGTAGTTGGTGGAGGTAACTCTGCACTAGAAGAAGCTTTATTCTTAACAAAGTTTGCTACTAAGGTATATATGATAAGAAGATTTGATTATTTCAAAGGAGAAAAGGCTACTATTGATGAAGTTATGAATCACCCTAAGATAGAAGTATTATTTAATGAAGACTTAGTTAATGTAGAAGGTGAAAACTTTGTTGAAAAAGCAATAATAAAGAATACAATTGATGGTACAGAAAAAGAAATGGATATGGATGCTGTGTTTGGATTTATCGGAACAGAACCTAAAACAGAACACTTTAAGGATTACATTGAATTAACAAATAGTGGATATGTAAAGACAGATGAAAGAATGAGAACAAATGTTAATGGTGTATTTGCAGCAGGAGATGTAAGAGAAAAAGAATATAGACAAATTACAACAGCAGTTGCTGACGGAACAATAGCAGCATTAGAAGCTGAAAAAGTTATAGTTGAAAATAAGAAAAAAAGGAAATAATAATAACAAAATTATTATTTAAGTAAGGAGAAATAATATGATAAAGATATATTCAACATCATGGTGCCCATCTTGTATTAAAGCAAAAAAATTCTTTGATATGAAGGGTTGGGAGTATAAAGAAATTAATGTAGCTGATAAGCACGAAGACAGAGAAGAGGTATTTAGGGTTTCAGGGCAAAGAACTGTACCTGTAATAGATATAGACGGAGAAATTATAGTAGGATTCGATAAAAATAAAATAGAATTAGCGAAGAAGTAAGAGGGGATTAAAATGTTTAATTGTATAAGAGGCGAAGAATTAACTTTCAAGAATTTAGTAGATGGTAAATGGATAACTAGTGATAGTAATAAGTTTATAGAAATATATTCACCAATTGGAAATTGCTTAGTAGGAAAGGTTCCTGCAATGACAAAAGAAGAGGTTGATTTTGCAATAAATAATGCAAAGGAAGCACAAAAGGAATGGAAAAATGTTCCTGTAAATAAGAGAGCAGAAATATTATATAAGGCAGCAGATTTATTAATAGAAAAAGTAGATGAAATATCAGATATAATGATGAGAGAAATTGGTAAAGATAAAAAATCAGCTGAGTCAGAAATATTAAGATCAGCAGATTATATTAGATTTACAGCAGATACAGCTAAGAATTTATCTGGAGAAAGTATTCCAGGAGATAGTTTCCCAGGATTTAAGAAAAATAAAATATCCTTAGTAACTAGGGAACCATTAGGGGTAGTTTTAGCTATTTCACCATTTAATTATCCAATAAACTTAGCATCTTCAAAGATTGCACCAGCTTTAATTGCTGGTAATTCAGTAGTTTTAAAGCCTGCCACTCAAGGAAGCCTTTGTGGATTATATTTAGCAAAAATATTTGAACATGCAGGAGTACCAGCTGGGGTATTAAATACTGTTACTGGAAGAGGTAGTGTAATAGGTGATTATATAGTAACTCATCCTTCAATAGATTTTATAAACTTTACTGGAAGTACAGAAGTGGGTACTGGAATTTCAAAGATTACTAGTATGGTACCATTATTAATGGAACTTGGTGGTAAAGATGCAGCTATTGTATTAAAAGATGCAGACTTAGATTTAGCAGCTTCTAATATTGTTTCTGGAGCATATTCTTACTCAGGACAAAGATGTACTGCTGTTAAGAGAATATTAGTTGTAGAAGAAGTTGCAGACAAATTAGTTGAAAAAGTTAAAGAAAAAGTTGAAAAATTAAAGGTTGGAAATCCTGTAGATGGAGCAGAAGTTGTTCCATTAATAGATAATAAAGCAGCAGATTTTGTATGGGATCTTATTGAAGATGCTAGAGAAAAAGGTGCACATTTATTAGTTGGTGGTAAGAGAGAAGAAAACTTAATTTATCCAACATTATTTGATTATGTAACAACAGATATGAGATTAGCATGGGAAGAACCATTTGGTCCAGTATTACCTATAATAAGAGTTAAGGATAAAGATGAAGCAATTGAAATTGCTAATAAGTCTGAATATGGATTACAATCATCAGTATTTACAGAGAATATTAATGAAGCTTTCTATGTAGCAGATAAATTAGAAGTTGGTACTGTTCAAGTTAATAATAAAACTGAAAGAGGACCAGACCATTTCCCATTCTTAGGTGTTAAGGCATCTGGAATTGGAACTCAAGGAATAAAATATTCAATAGAAGCTATGTCAAGACCAAAGGCTACTGTAATCAATATAGGTAGATAGGTAGTGTTTGTTATATAGTATAAAATCTCATTGAGATATTATAAAATTAATATATTTTCAATAAGGAGTTGTATTTGCAGCTCCTTATTGAATTTAAAAGTATAATAAATTGTATAAAAAAGAAGTAGTTAAAACTACTTCTTTTTTATTATTATTTTATAACACCATAAATCCTAGTGTTTATGTTTTAAAAACTAATTGTTTAATGCTTTATCTATAGCATTTTTATCAAAACCAACGATAACAGTACCATTTATATCTAAAACAGGAACTCCCATTTGTTTTGATTTATTTATCATTTCATCTCTAGCAGTCATATCTTCTTGAACATTAAGTTCTTCAAATTCCACACCTACTGATTTTAAGTAGTTTTTTGCTTTTACACACCATGGACAAGTATTTGTACTATAAACTTTAACCATTTGTAATCCTCCTTTTAATTATCAAAAGATAATTAATATTAATTAACATTAAGTTTACACCATTTTATAAAAAAATTCAACATCTATAGTATATTTTATTAAAAATAAAGAATGTGGTATTATATAACTTAAATACTAATTTATTTAATGAGATTTTGATTATCTAAATTAGAATTAAGAATCATGTTATCTAAAGAAGTATCTTTAGAATTAAAAAATAATTCTTCTGATAAATTTTTAGATTTATCTTCACGTATTACATTTTTTGAAGGTATATTGGAAAAATAATTTCTATTAATCATTATAGCATCTCCTTTTAGTTTATATAATTATTTTTCCAAAAAAATTATAATTTATAACAATTTAAAAAATTAACAAACTGGTCTAGACATCTATAACAATTTTTAATATAATAAATTTAGGAGGATTAACAATGATAGATAAAAGTAGCCCAATTCCTGTATATTACCAATTAAAAAATGATTTAACATCTAAGATTTCCGAAGGAGTATGGAAACCTGGAGATTGTATATCAAGTGAAAGAGAACTTTGTGAAATATACGGAGTTAGTAGGATGACCATTAGACAGGCTATTGGCGAACTTGTACAAGAAGGTGTACTTCTTAGAATTAAAGGAAAAGGAACCTTTGTATGTGAGCAAACATTTAAGCAAAAGGATATGATGAGCTTTAGTGAGATAGTAAAGCAAATGGGAAAAACATTAAGATCTGAAATAGTTGAATTTAAAAAAATCTCAACACCAGAAGACTTAACTGATATCTTTTTACTAGATGAATTATACAAGATAACTAGAAAGCGTATAGTTGATGATGAATGTGTTGCAATAGAAAAAGTCTATATACCTGTAGATTATTGTGGGTACATAGATGAAGAAATGTTAAGGGGATCCTTATTTAAAATTCTTGAAGGCTTTGGTTATAAGGTTGATTATTCTCAATCCTCAATAGTTTCAGTTATTATGGACAATGAATTAAAAGAAATTTTTAATGTTGATCAACAAGTGCCTATGCTAAAAATTATTAGCAAAACTTATGATTTAAATGATAAGTTAATATTTTTAGAAGAGGCTATATATAGATCAGATAAATTTACTTTGGAAGTTAATATATCGAGAAGAGAGGGAAAAATACGATGAAGGTAATAGTTACAAAAAATTATGATGAATTAAGTAAAGTTGCTGCAAAGGAAATGGCAAATGTAGTTAAAAATAACCCTAAAGCTATATTGGGTTTAGCAACAGGTGGATCACCAATTGGTATGTACAAGGAATTAATTAGAATGAATAAAGATGGTGAAATTGACTTTTCTAAGGTTACTACTGTAAATTTAGATGAATATGTTGGTTTAAGTGGAGAGCATCCTCAAAGCTATAGATACTTTATGAATGATAATTTGTTCAATCATATAAATATAGATAAGAATAACACTTATGTTCCAAATGGATTAGCAGAAAATATTGAAGAAGAATGTAAAAATTATGATGAAAAGATAGCTAAGTTAGGTGGTACAGATGTTCAATTATTAGGAATAGGTAATAATGGACATATAGCATTTAATGAACCAGATGAAGACTTAGTGGCAGGAACACATTTAACTGGTTTAACACAAGATACAATAGAAGCAAATGCTAGATTTTTTGATTCAATAGATGAAGTTCCAAAGACTGCAATCACAATGGGACTTGGCGGAATAATGAAATCAAAAAAGATAATCGTTATAGCAAGTGGAGAATCTAAAGCAGAAGCAGTAAAGGCTATGGTAAAGGGAAAAATAAATACAAATATGCCTGCATCAATGTTACAAATGCATAGAGATGTTGTTCTTATAGTTGATGAAGCAGCAGCTAAATTATTATAAAATTACAATAGGGTTTAAATATTTAAAAGAATTGCAATAATATAAATATTGTAGTTCTTTTTTTTGTACATCAAGTTATATAAAAAATTGGTTTTTATATTTTCTTATGATATAGTATTTATAGTAATTTAATAAAGATTTTTATAATAAAATAAATAGAATTGGTAGGTAAATTTTATGGCAAAGATTAAATCCATGTTTGTTTGTCAAGAATGTGGATATGAGTCCCCTAAATGGTTAGGGAAATGTCCAGATTGTAATAAATGGAATACCTTAGTTGAAGAAATTAAGGAAACACATAAAGAAGCAAAATCTAAAGTAAATAATATTAGAGTAATAGAAAATATGCCAAAGAGCATAAGAGATATAAAGTCAGGTGAAAAAGAAAGATATGATACTGGACTAAAAGAATTAAATAGAGTTTTAGGTGGTGGATTGGTAAGAGGTTCATTAACATTAATATCAGGAGATCCTGGAATAGGGAAATCTACACTGCTTCTACAAACAGCAGACTCTATTTCAAAAAGTTATGGTAAGGTTTTATATGTTTCTGGAGAAGAATCTGAAGAGCAAATCAAAATTAGAGGGGATAGGTTAGGTGTTAATGCAGAATCACTTTATATATTATCTGAAACTAATTTAGATTTAATAGAAGCATATATTGATGAGATAAAGCCTGTATTCGTAATTATAGACTCAATTCAAACTGTATATAAGGAATCTATTACTTCAGCACCAGGAAGTGTATCTCAAGTTAAAGAGTGTTCTAATGCTATTATGAGAATAGGAAAAAATCAAGGAATACCATTATTTATAGTTGCTCATGTAACAAAGCAAGGTGAATTAGCAGGTCCAAGAGTACTAGAGCATATGGTAGATACGGTTCTATATTTTGAAGGGGAACGTACAGAGGAATTTAGAGTTCTTAGAACTATGAAGAACCGTTTTGGTACTACTAGTGAAATTGGTGTCTTTGAAATGGCTGAAGAAGGATTAAAGGAAATATACGATCCTTCGAGAATATTCCTAGAGGATACTAATTTTAACCAAGAAGGTTCTGTAGTAATAGGTATTATGGAGGGTACTAGACCTATATTAGTAGAAATGCAAGCTTTGGTTAGTGAAAGTAATACTCATTTAGCTAGTAGAACTGCTGTAGGTATAGATAATCAAAGGTTAAGACTTATACTAGCAGTACTAGAAAAGAAATTAAGAGTTCCTTTTTATAAATACGATGTTTATGTAAATGTAGTTGGAGGTCTTACCTTAGATGGTACTACTGGAGATTTAGGATTAGCATTAGCACTATTATCTAGTGTTAAAAATACAGGATTAAAACTTCAAAGAACAGCTATAATTGGGGAAGTAGGACTAACGGGAGAAATTAGACCTATATCTTCTTGTGAAAGATTAATTAAAGAAGCTGAAAAAATGGGCTTTGAAAATGCTATTATTCCTGAAAGAAATAGGGATAAAGTTACTGGAAGTAATATAAATATAATAGGAGTAAGTAATTTAAGAGAGGCTATAAATAAGATATTCTAACAGATTGGGTGAGTATATGAGGATAAAAGATGATGAAGAAATAAAAAGTATATTAAAACTTATGAGTCCAGGCACAGCATTAAGAGAAGGTTTGGAAAATATCTTAAGAGCTAAAACAGGAGGACTTATAGTTATAGGTGATAATGAAGAAGTTATGAAAATAGTAGATGGTGGATTTAATATAAACTCAGAGTATTCACCAGCCTATGTTTATGAATTAGCGAAGATGGATGGAGCTATTGTGCTTAGTAGTGATTTGAAGAGAATAATTTATGCTAATACACAACTAGTTCCTGATCATACTTTAAGCACATATGAAACTGGTACTAGGCATAGAACGGCAAATAGAGTTGCAAAACAAACTGGTAACATTGTAATAGCAATTTCTCAAAGAAGAAATATTATTACTATTTACAAAGGTGATTTAAAGTATGTGCTTCAAGAAAGTAGTGTAATTTTAGCAAGAGCAAATCAAGCAATACAGACATTAGAAAAATACGTAAATGTTCTAGATAGGGTAATTAATAATCTTAACTTATTAGAGTATCAAGATTTAACTACTATTTTTGATGTGGTTACAGCTATTCAAAGAACTGAAATGGTAATGAGGATAGTAGAAGAAATAAAAAGATATATAGTTGAACTTGGAAATGAAGGAAGATTAATATCAATGCAATTAAGCGAACTTATAAGATTTATTGAAAGAGATGGAATACTTTTAATAAGAGATTATTGCAAAGAAGATATGGATTATCATGAAATATATAATGGAATCCAAAGACTTACTGCAGAAGAACTAGTTGACTTAGACTTAATAGCAAAATTATTAGGATATTCTTCACTTTCATTAACAGATACATTGATTTCACCAAAAGGATTTAGAATATTATTTAAGGTTCCTAGAATACCTGTTTCAGTAATAGAAAATCTTATAAAGCATTTTAAAGAACTTAAATATGTAATTGAGGCTGATACTAATGCTTTAGATCAAGTTGATGGTATTGGAGAGGCAAGAGCTAAAGCAATAAGAAGTGGCCTTAAGAGAATAAAAGAACAGATATATCTAAAAAATGAGATTTAATACCTTTATGTATAAAAGTAAAATAAATAGATAATAATAAAAAAGCAGGAGTTAGCCTGCTTTAAACTTATCTAAATGTAAACTTTCCCAATAAATTTATTTTGTTTTCTTCTTTTAAAAGTATGTCATATAAATTTAACTCTAAACAATTACACAAAGAAGTAAGATAAAATATATTATTTCCTATTTCAGTTTCGATAATGTCACGACAATTATCACAAAGAATACCTTCAATTTGAGTACTCAAAGAAGGATTTAGGCTATTATCAGTATTAAAAGTATTTTGTTTTTTAGCCGAAATTTCAATACATCCACAATTTGTTACTGATTTAGCTAATGCTCTAGTAACTCTAGCATTTGATTCATTTAATTTAGTCATTATATCTAGAATACTTCTATGACGTAATAAAGATTCATCAACGTCATTTTGAAAATTATCAAAAATTATATCTTTCATATACATCAACTCCTTAAAATTTACGGCTGTTGTTTATGATTTTTATAGTGTTAAAAGGAAGTGTAATTAACTTAAACTTATAATAAATTAATTACATGATTATTTATAGGGGGTATTTTAAATTAATAAGATTTTAATAAATATTCATTTTAGATAATACCTTTATATGGTATAATTAATAAAAAATAAAAATATATAGGAGGTGAAAAAATGTTAAAAAAGATTATAAGGGTTATATTTACCATTATAGGTTTAATAAGTGGATATATTTTAAGTGGTGTCTTAATAAATATAAAGCTTATAAGTGACTTATCTTTTTTATCAGAAACTGTTGGAATTATATCTTTTCGTGTTCTTCTAACTTTATTAATTGGAATTATTCTTTATTTTATTTCTCCGAGTATTTATGACTCTATTTTGAAGGCTATTGAATATATAGAAAAAAATATTCAAAGGTTTACAGCAACAGAAATTATATATGGAATATTTGGAGCCTTTATATCTCTAATAATAACATCATTAATAGGACTACCATTAAATAGTATAGATTTATTTGGGTTAGGGCCGATATTATTTGTATTAGTAAATTTAATATTTGCTATAATATTTGCTAGCATTTTTATAGAGAAAAGAGATGACATATCAAATGTTCTTAGTAATTTAAAAAAGAATAGTATTAGGGATAAAAAATCTAAAGTAGCTGTTAAGAATAATCCCAAAGTATTAGATACATCAGTAATAATAGATGGAAGAATTTTTGATATATGCCAAACTGGTTTTATAGAAGGACCATTAGTGATTCCTAACTTTGTTTTAGATGAATTAAGACATATATCAGATTCAGCAGATTCTCTTAAAAGAAATAGGGGAAGAAGAGGTCTTGATATATTAAACAAGATCCAAAAGGAATTAGATATTGAAACTCAAATTTGGGAAGGTGATTTCCCAGAAATTCAAGAAGTAGATAGTAAGTTATTAAAGCTTGCCCAAGTATTAAAGGGAAAAGTAATAACTAATGATTTTAATTTAAATAAAGTTGCTGAGTTCCAAGGGGTTCCAGTGCTTAACATCAATGAACTTGCTAATGCAATTAAGCCAATAGTTCTTCCAGGAGAGGAAATGAAGGTAGTAGTGGTTAAAGATGGTAAGGAAGCAACTCAAGGAATTGGTTACCTAGATGATGGAACCATGATAGTTGTAGAAGGCGGAAGAAGGTATATGGGTGAACAAATCACAGTTATAGTAACATCCGTATTACAAACAGCAGCTGGAAGAATGATATTTGCAAAACCAAAAGATGAATAAGTAGGTGTTTAGATGATTAGTGCTATAATTTTAGCTGGTGGAAAAGGTAAGAGAATGGGTGCTAACATTAGCAAGCAATATATAGAACTTAAAGGGAAACCAATTCTATACTATACAATAAAAAGGTTTTCTGAATCTAAAGATATAGATAGAATTATTTTAGTATTGCCAAAGGATGAAATAGATTATTGTAAAGAAGAAGTACTAGATAAGTATTCTTTAAAAGTAGATTTAATAGTTGAGGGTGGAAAAGAGAGACAAGATTCAGTTATTAATGCTTTAGATAAACTTGTTGATGATGAAATAGTTTTGATTCATGATGGAGCAAGACCTTTTGTATCACAAAGAATAATAGATGAAGGTATAAAATATGCAAGGCTTTATGGAGCCGCAGCACCTGGAGTTATGCCGAAGGATACTATAAAGATAAAGGATGATAACAATTTTTCTCTTTCTACTCCAGATAGAAATACTTTAGTAGCTATTCAAACTCCTCAAGTATTTAAACTTAATATAATTAAGGACTGTCATAAAAGAGTAAAAGAGGAAAACATAAAGGTTACCGATGATACTATGGTAGTTGAAGAATATGGCAACGAGGTTTATCTATATGAAGGTGACTATACTAATATTAAGGTAACTACTCCAGAGGATTTAATATTAGCAGAAAAGCTTATATAATCTTGGAAGATAGTGTATTGACATAATTTTTACAAGAATATATAATTAATTAAGCTATAATTAAATAGGTTTAAAACATTGAAGAAGAATAGTAAAATCCGCTTTTTCAGAGAGAAAATTCATGGGCTGTAAGATTTTCAATAGGATTTGAACCAGCTTTGGAGTTGTAGGTAAAAACTATCGGTTTAATATCGTTAAAATTATTAGAGCACAAATTTAGGTGGTACCGCGATATAAGTTCGCCCTAATTAATTAGGGTGAGCTTTTTTTATTTATAAAATTACAAAAAAATATATTTTAAAAGGTATTTTTAAGTTTAATTTATATTTATTATTAAAAATGGATAAACACTATATAAGATGAATTATAAAATTTATTATAAAAAGCACTTAAATTTTATCTAAGCAATATTAGTTTTGAATATAATGATAGGAATAATAGGAGGAACAAATAATGAAAATGTCTAATATGTTAGTATCAACATTAAGGGAGGTTCCAGCTGAAGCTGAAATTAATAGCCATAAATTAATGTTAAGAGCTGGTATGATAAGAAAGATGGCATCAGGAATATATAACTATATGCCATTAGGATTAAAAGTTCTAAAGAAGGTAGAAGACATAATAAGAGATGAAATGAATGAGGCTGGAGCACAAGAATTCCTAGCATCAGCAGTATTACCAGCAGAACTTTGGCAAGAATCAGGTAGATGGGATGTTTATGGGGAAGAAATGTTCAGACTTAAGGATAGAAATAATAGAGATTTCTGCTTAGGACCAACTCATGAAGAGGTATTTACAGATATAGCTAGAAATGAAATTAAGTCTTATAAGCAACTACCAGTAAATCTTTATCAAATACAAACTAAATACAGAGATGAAAGAAGACCAAGATTTGGAGTTATGAGATCTAGAGAGTTTATAATGAAGGATGCTTATAGTTTTGATAAGGATCAAGAAGGATTAGATATTTCTTATAACAAAATGAGAGAAGCATATATTAAGATATTTAATAGATGTGAAATAGATGCTAAACCAGTTGAAGCTGATTCAGGAGCAATTGGTGGTTCAAATTCAGCTGAATTTATGGTTAAATCAGAAGTAGGCGAAGATGATGTAGTTTTCTGTACAGCTTGCGATTATGCAGCTAATATAGAAAAAGCTCCATCAACTGTAGAAAAATCTGAATTAGAAGAATTAAAGGAATTAGTTAAAACTGAAACACCAAATATTAAGACAATAGAAGAATTAGTTAAATTCTTTAATACAACAGAAAAGAAATTTGCTAAAACTTTAATATTTAATGCTGATGATAAAATAGTTGCAGTTATGGTAAGAGGAGATAGAGAAGTTAATGAAGTTAAGGTAACTAATGCTTTAGGTGGAGTAGTTAATTTAAATATGGCGACACCAGAAGAAGTATTTAAAGCAACTAATGCACAAGTTGGATTTGCTGGACCTATAAATATAAAGGTAGATACTTTATTAGTTGATGAAGAAGTTGTTAATATGTACAATTTTATTGTAGGAGCAAATGAAACAGGATACCATATTGAAAATGTAAACTATGGTAGAGATTTTGAAGGTGTAATAGGTGACTATAGAAATATAACTGAAGGTGAAAATTGCCCAGTTTGTGGTGGGAAAGTAACTATATCAAGAGGAACAGAAGTAGGGCATATTTTTAAGCTTGGAACTAAATATTCAGAAGCTATGAAAGCTACATTTATTGATGAGAATGGTAAAGAAAAGCCATTTATAATGGGTTGTTATGGAATAGGTGTAACTAGAACTATGGCATCAATAATAGAACAGCATAATGATGAGAATGGAATAGTGTGGCCTTTAGCTGTAGCACCATATCATGTAAATGTGATACCAGTAAACATAAAAGATGAAGAGCAAATGAAAATTGCTAATAAGATTTACAATGAGTTAAAAGAAATAGGTGTTGATGCAGTTCTAGATGATAGAAATGAGAGAGCAGGAGTTAAGTTTAAGGATTCAGATTTAATGGGAATACCTATGAGAATCACAGTAGGAAAGAAAATTTCAGAAGGTGAAGTTGAATTTAAACTTAGAACATCTGATATGGAAAATGTTAAAATTGAAGATGTATTAGATAAGGTAAGAGAAGAGTTTAAAAGGAATAAATTATCTGTTAGATAAGGAGGCGATTAAATGAAAATTTATAATAGCTTAACTAGAAAAAAGGAGGAGTTTGTACCAATTACTCCAGGAGAAGTTAAGATGTATGTTTGTGGACCTACTGTTTATAATTATTTTCATATAGGAAATGGTAGAACATTTATAGTTTTTGATACTATTAGAAGATATCTAGAGTATAAAGGATATAATGTTAAATTTGTTCAAAACTTTACTGATATAGATGACAAAATGATTAGAAAAGCTAATGAAGAAGGAACAACAGTTGCTTGCATTGGTGATAAATATATAGATGAATATTATAAAGATGCTGATGGACTAAATATAAAAAGAGCATCAATTAATCCAAGAGCAACAGAATATATAAAAGACATTATAGATTTTATAGAAGGATTAATAGATAAAGGCTATGCCTATGAAGTTGATGGAGATGTTTATTTTAGAACTAAGGAATTCAATGGTTATGGAAAACTTATAAAACAAAGTTTAGAAGATCTTCAATCTGGAGCTAGAATAAATGTTGATGAAAGAAAAGAAGATCCTATGGATTTTGCTTTATGGAAATCTCAAAAACCAGGAGAACCTGCTTGGATAAGTCCTTGGGGCTTAGGCAGACCTGGATGGCATATAGAATGCTCATGCATGGCAAAGAAATTACTTGGAGAAACTATAGATATTCATGCAGGTGGTATGGATTTAGCTTTTCCACATCATGAGAATGAGATAGCTCAAAGTGAAGCATTAACAGGAAAGCCTTTTGCTAATTATTGGATGCATTCAGCTTATTTAAATGTTAATAATCAAAAAATGTCTAAGTCTCTAAATAATTTTTTAACTGCAAGGGATGCTCTTGAAAAATATGATTCAGATGTAATTAGATTCTTAATGTTATCTGCACATTACAGAGTACAATTAAATTTTAGTGATGATTTATTGGAATCTGCAAAGGCATCAGTAGAAAGATTATATAACGCTGTAGCAAATCTTGAAAATTTAATTGATGAAGTTAAGACTGAAAAGATGGATAGTGATGAAGAAAGTTATTTAAAATCTTTAGATGTGTATAGACAAAGATATATAGATAAGATGGATGATGATTTTAATACAGCAGATGCTATTACAGCTATATTTGATTTAATTAAGGATATAAACACCAATATATCTATTGAATCTTCTAAGGAACTTTGCGAGAAAGCTTTAGAGTTAATTAGAGAACTTGGAAATCCATTAGGTATACTTCAAAAATCTACTAAGGGTAGCTTAGAGGATGAAGTAGAAAAGTTAATTGAAGAAAGACAACAAGCAAGAAAAAATAGAGATTTTGCACTAGCAGATAAAATAAGAGATGATTTAAAAGCTAGGAATATAATTTTAGAAGATACACCTCAAGGTGTTAGATGGAAAAAAATAAATTAATATATAGGCTGCATTTTGCAGCCTTTATTTAAAGGAGAAGAATATGTTAGAGGATTTAAGAATTAGAGAATTTAGTAAGGAAGAAGCTAGGCAATTAAATCCTTTGCAGTTGGCACTTATAGGGGATGGTGTTTTTGAAATATATATAAGAAACTTTATACTTTCAAACCAAACTGACCTTTCTGCACATAAGATGCATATAAAGGCTATTGGATATGTAAAGGCAAAGAGTCAATCTTCCATAATACATAGAATAGAAAATGATTTAACAGAAGAAGAAATGTATATTTATAAAAGAGGCAGAAATGCAAAATCTGCTACTGTTCCCAAGAATGCAAATGTAATAGATTATAGAAATGCAACAGGATTTGAAGCTTTAATAGGTTTCTTATACTTGACAGGAAATAAGGAAAGACTATTTAATATATTAGAAAAGTCTACTGAAATATAGTTAACATAAGGTGAGAAAAGTATATAATATAGATAAGGAGTGATTATTATGACTAAAGGAACAAGAGAAGCAAGAATGAGAGCTAGAATGGAAAGAGAAATGACAGAGAATAATCAAAGACCTCCTAAAAGACAGTTTTCTAAGGATAATAGAAAAGTCATTGGAGATAGAGATAATGATATAAATGAAGCAGAAGTTAGAGAAGATTTAATTATTGGTAGAAATGCTGTTATGGAAGTGTTAAAAAGTGATAGAACAATTGAAGCAGTATATATTTCTAACACACATATGGAAGGTTCTATAAAAGCTATAATAAATATAGCTAGAGATAAGGGATTAGTATTAAAAGAAGTAGATAGAAAAAAACTAGATTTAATGAGCGGTGGCACTAATCACCAAGGTGTAATAGCTCAAGTAACACCATTTAAGTATTCTGAAATAGCTGATATTCTTAATTTAGCAAAGAAAAGAGGTCAAGATCCATTTGTAGTTATTTTGGATGAAATTGAAGATCCTCACAATTTAGGTTCTATAATAAGAACAGCTGAATTATGTGGTGCACATGGAATTATTATACCTAAGAGAAGAAATGTTGGTATTACATCTACTGTTTATAAGTGTTCTGTAGGAGCTATAGAGCATATGAGAATAGCTAAAGTAACAAATATAAATGTAGCAATAGATGAGTTAAAGAAGTCTGGCCTATGGATATATGGAGCGGATATAGCAGGTGATGAGTATAGCTATGAAGTTAATTTCAATGGACCATGTGCAATAGTTATAGGAAGTGAAGGAAGAGGAATATCTAAGCTTACCTTGAAAAAGTGCGATAAATTAGTTAAAATCCCTATGGTAGGGAAAATAAATTCTTTAAATGCTTCAGTTGCAGGTGGTATAATGATGTATGAAATATTAAAAGGAAGGCTAGCAAAATAGCTTAGCCTAAAGAGGTACCATGTGAAGATAATGTTTATTGATGGGTATAACGTTATAAATAGCTGGCCAAATTTAAAGATTCAAAAAGATTATAGTTTTGATGGAGCCAGACAAACCTTGATAGATAGTTTACATAATTATTCAGTTTATGAAGGATGTAAAATTATAATTGTTTTTGATGCCCATAAGGTAAATAGAAGCATTGAAAAGAAGGAAGTTATAAATAATAATATCAGCATAGTTTTTACCAAGGATGGTGAAACAGCTGATTCCTATATAGAAAGAGAAGTTCATAATTTAGGTAGAAGGTATGAAGTATATGTAGTTACCTCAGACTGGCTTGAGCAACAAACTATTTTTCAAAGAGGAGCAGTAAGAATTTCTTCCATTGAATTTTATAATGAGGTTCTTGATACAGAAAATAGAATTAAAAGAAAAACATTGAAAAATACTAATTTATCCAACAAAAATAATTTATTAGATAATGTGAATGATGATATATTAGAAAAGCTTGAAGCTATGAGACGAAGCAAATAATATATTGTAATATGAGAATTTGTAATATGGGAATTTATATTATATAGGCATTAAAAGGGGGGATATATAGTGGAGAGCGCTAGAAGAAAAGAAGGTTTATTTACTGAATTTGAAAATAAACTTGATGAAGAAGTGGTTGATGAAGCTAAGAAAGGTGACTGTAGAGCTCAAGAATACTTAATTTCAAAATATGAGAGCTTTGTAAAGGCTAAAGCAAAATCATATTTTCTTATTGGAGCTGACAAAGAGGATATTTATCAAGAGGGTATGATAGGATTATATAAGGCTATAAGAGATTTTAAAGCTGATAAATTAACTAGTTTTAAAGCTTTTGCAGAGATTTGTGTCACTAGACAAATAATAACTGCTATAAAAACTGCCACGAGACAAAAACATATACCTCTTAACACATATATATCTTTAAACAAACCGATATATGAAGAAGATTCAGATAGAACATTAATTGATGTTTTGTCTGAACTAAAGATTACTGATCCAGAAGAACTTATTATAGGAAAAGAGCAAATAAAACATATAGAGGGAGAAATGGCAAAGGTGCTTTCTGATCTTGAAATGGAGGTTCTTCAATCTTATTTAGATGGGAAATCTTATCAAGAAATAGCTTGTGATTTAGATAGGCAAGCGAAGTCTATTGATAATGCACTTCAAAGAGTTAAAAGGAAGTTAGAAAAATGTCTTTATTATGAAAAATAAGTCATTAAATTTTTATTGACAAATTTTTTGAATAATAGTAAACTTTATAATTGGTATATTAAAATGTAGACCAAAAAATTAAGATGGAAATGCTCACGTAGCTCAGTAGGTAGAGCGTCGCCTTGGTAAGGCGGAGGTCGTCGGTTCAATCCCGATCGTGAGCTCCAATATAGTTGAGCGCTCACTAGTTGTGATTATCGTAATTATAGATTGCTTTGATCTTTGTAGTGTGCTCAATATATTAACCCCAAAAACAGAAAACGCTAGGCAAAGTTTATTACAAAGATTAAAGGAGGATTTTACAATGGCAAAGCAAAAATTCGAAAGAAGCAAACCACACGTAAACATTGGAACAATCGGTCACGTTGACCACGGTAAGACAACTTTAACAGCTGCAATCACAACTGTTTTAGCAAACAGAGGATTAGCAGAATCATTTAAATATGATGAAATTGATAAGGCTCCAGAGGAAAAAGAAAGAGGAATCACAATCAATACAGCTCACGTTGAATACCAAACAGAAAACAGACACTATGCTCACGTTGACTGTCCAGGACACGCTGACTATGTTAAGAACATGATTACAGGAGCTGCTCAAATGGATGGAGCTATCTTAGTTGTTTCAGCTGCAGATGGTCCAATGCCACAAACAAGAGAACACATCCTACTAGCATCAAGAGTTGGAGTTGACTACATAGTAGTATTCTTAAACAAAGCTGATATGGTAGATGATGAAGAATTATTAGAATTAGTTGAAATGGAAGTTAGAGAATTATTATCTGAATACAACTTCCCAGGAGATGATATTCCAGTAATCAAGGGTTCAGCTTTAGTAGCATTAGAAAACCCAACAGATGAAAAATCAATCGCTCCAATCTTAGAGTTAATGGAAGCAGTAGATAGCTACATCCCAACTCCAGAAAGAGCAACAGATAAGCCATTCTTAATGCCAGTAGAAGATGTATTCACAATCACTGGTAGAGGAACAGTTGCAACAGGAAGAGTTGAAAGAGGAGTTCTTCACGTAGGAGACGAAGTAGAAATCGTTGGATTACAAGAAGAAAGCAGAAAAGTAGTAGTAACAGGAATAGAAATGTTCAGAAAGTTACTAGATGAAGCACAAGCTGGAGACAACGTTGGAGTTCTTTTAAGAGGAGTTCAAAGAACTGACATCGAAAGAGGTCAAGTATTAGCAAAGACTGGATCAGTTAAGCCACACAACAAGTTCGTAGGTCAAGTATACGTACTTAAAAAAGAAGAAGGTGGAAGACATACTCCATTCTTCGATGGATACAGACCACAATTCTACTTCAGAACAACAGACGTTACAGGATCAATCAAATTACCAGAAGGAATGGAAATGGTTATGCCTGGAGACCACATCGACATGGAAGTTGAATTAATCACAGAAATCGCTATGGATGAAGGATTAAGATTCGCTATCAGAGAAGGTGGAAGAACTGTAGGTTCAGGAGTTGTTACTAGTATAATAGAATAGTAATAAGCTAAAAATGTGTTATATAGGGCTGGGTTTCATTACCTAGTCCTATGTAATGCTGATATATTGACATAATAGCTATTTTGTGATAATGTGTTTAAGTAATTAACGAAAACAAATTAACATAAAGTAGTAGATTTTTATATTATTTACGGTAAACTGGAGGTGCAGACTGTGAGAGTAAAGGTAACTTTAGCGTGCACAGAGTGTAAGCAAAGAAATTACAATTCAATGAAAAATAAAAAGAATAACCCAGACAGATTAGAAATGCATAAATACTGCAAGTTCTGTAAAAAACATACACTTCATAAAGAGACAAAATAATTAGCTGATATAGTGTTGACATATACTCACAAAGATTAAGGATGTGAAGTAATGGCTGTTAAGGAAAATGTAAATTTAACTAAGAAATCACCTAATAAAGGCAGATTACTTAAATTTTTTAGAGAGGTTAAGGCAGAAGTTAAAAGAATAACTTGGCCTTCTAAAAATGAAACTAAAAAAGCGTTAATTGCAGTTGGCGTAGTTGTACTAATATATGTAGTATTAGTAGGCGGGTTAGATTATATTTTTCAAAACCTCTTTGAATGGATTTTTAAATTTAAATAAAAGGAGGTTTAGGCAATATAGCCTATAAGAAAATATGAGCGAAAGAGCAAGATGGTATGTTGTACACACATACTCAGGCTACGAAAACAAAGTTAAGGCGAATCTTGAAAAAACCATTGAAAATAGAAATCTTCAAAACTTATTACAAGACATTCAAGTGCCTATGGAAGAAGTTGTAGAAGAGAAAGATGGAAAGCAAAAGATTTCACTAAAGAAGAAGTTTCCTGGATATGTGTTAGTAAAAATGCTAATGACAGATGAGTCATGGTATGTGGTTAGAAACACAAGGGGTGTAACAGGTTTTGTTGGCCCAGCTTCTAAACCAGTACCCCTAACTGATGAGGAAATTGAGTCTATGGGTGTTAAAGAAGCACCTGTAGAAATAGATTTAGAAGTAGGGGAAAGTGTGAGAGTTATCTCTGGGCCACTAAGAGAATTCGTGGCTACAATTCAAGAGATAAATCTTGAAAAACGCAAGATTAAAGCGTTAATTGATATGTTTGGCAGAGAAACTCTAGCTGAACTAGATTTTACACAAGTTGAAAAATTAGTTTAATATAAGCTAATGTTTTAATAAAGTGGGAGGACTCAAGTCCGTATTACCACAGTATAGGAGGAATATTAACATGGCTAAGAAAGTAACAGGGATGATTAAACTTCAACTTCCTGCAGGTAAGGCAACACCAGCACCACCAGTAGGACCAGCATTAGGTCAACATGGTGTTAATATTATGGGATTCTGTAAGGAGTTTAATGCAAAGACTGCTAACCAAGCTGGATTAATAATACCAGTAGTAATAACAGTTTACCAAGATAGATCTTTTAGTTTTATACTAAAAACTCCACCAGCAGCAGTTCTTATAAAGAAGGAATTAGGAATCGAAAGTGGTTCAGGTGTTCCAAACAGAACTAAGGTTGGTAAATTAACAAAGGATCAAGTGAGAAAAATTGCTGAGTTAAAAATGCCTGACTTAAATGCAGCAAACATCGAAACTGCTATGAGCATGATCGAAGGTACTGCAAGAAGTATGGGAGTAACTGTTGAAGAGTAATTCGTAAAAAAGTGGGAGGTAAAAACCGCTAACACCACAAAGGAGGCAAATTATGGGAAAGAATTATATTGAAAGTTCAAAATTAATAGATAAGAGTGCATTATACACTCCATCTGAAGCTTTAGATTTAGCTGTTAAAACTGCTAAAGCAAAGTTTGATGAAACTATAGAATTACATGTTAGATTAGGTGTAGACCCTAGACATGCAGATCAACAAGTTAGAGGAGCTGTTGTTCTTCCAAACGGAACAGGTAGAACTGTAAGAGTTTTAGTGTTCGCTAAGGGAGAAAAGGCTAAAGAAGCTCAAGAAGCAGGAGCAGATTTCGTTGGAGCTGAAGAATTAGTTCAAAAGATCCAAAGTGAAAACTGGTTTGATTATGATGTAGTTGTAGCTACACCAGACATGATGGGTGTTGTTGGTAGAATCGGTAGAGTTTTAGGACCTAAGGGATTAATGCCAAACCCAAAATCAGGTACTGTAACATTTGATGTTGCTAAAGCAATAGCTGAAATCAAAGCTGGTAAAGTAGAATATAGAGTTGATAAGACTGCTATAGTTCACTGCCCAATTGGAAAGAAATCTTTCGGAGTTGAAAAGTTACAACAAAACTTCCACGCTTTAATGGATGCTTTAATAAAAGCTAAACCAGCAGCTGCTAAGGGACAATACGTTAAGTCAGTATCAGTTTCAAGCACTATGGGACCTGGAGCAAAAATTAACCCAACAAAAGTTTTAGATTAGTATTGACAAGTAAAAGATTATTTAATATAATCTTAACTGTTAAAAAAAAAGAATACTAATTCCAAAGACAGTAGGTGCCGAAAGGTTTAAATAATTGCCTACCGAGGAATACCAAGGTAAGTAATTATTGTTGGTCTTCCTATGTCTATGGGAAGGCCTTTCTTAATATAAAATTGCAGTTAAAAAACTGTGAGGAGGTGGACACACAGTAATGAATAAGAATAGACAAATTAAAGAAGCTAAGGTAGCTGAAATAAAAGAAAAGCTAGAAAAAGCTCAAGGAGTTGTTCTAGCAAACTATCAAGGTTTAACAGTTGAAGAAGACACAGCTTTAAGAAAGAACTTAAGAGAAGCAGGTGTTGAATACAAGGTTTATAAAAACAACCTAGTAGTATTAGCTGCTAACGAATTAGGAATTCAAGGTCTTGATGAATACTTAGAAGGACCAGTATCTATAGCATTCGGTTATGAAGATGCAACTGCTCCAGCAAGAGTATTACATACATTTGCTAAGGATCACAAGAAATTAGAATTAAAAGCTGGTATGGTAGACGGTACTATATACAACAAAGAACAAGTTGAAAAGCTTGCTACAATACCATCAAAAGAAGTTCTTATCGCAAAACTTCTTGGAAGCTTCAAGGCTCCATTATCAAACCTAGCATACTTATTAAATGCGATTAAAGAGAAAAAAGAATCAGAATCAGCTGAATAATAACTGATAAAAATTTTGGAGGTGCAATTAAAATGACAAGAGAAGATATAATTCAAGCAATAAAAGAAATGACTGTTTTAGAATTAAACGAGCTAGTTACAGCTTGTGAAGAAGAATTTGGTGTTAGCGCTGCTGCTCCAGTAGCTGTTGCAGGAGCTGTTGCAGGTGGTGCTGCAGCTGCAGAAGAAAAGACTGAATTTGACGTAGTATTAGCTAACGCTGGTGGCCAAAAGATCAAGGTTATCAAAGTAGTTAGAGAATTAACTGGATTAGGATTAAAGGAAGCTAAGGAAATAGTTGACGGAGCTCCTAAGACAATTAAAGAAGGCGTTTCAAAAGACGAAGCTGAAGATATGAAAGCTAAGTTAGCTGAAGTTGGAGCTGAAGTAGAAGTTAAGTAATTAACTTTATAAAATAAAAAGGTGCTATAATAGCACCTTTTTAATTGCTTAAATAAAGCTATATAAAATATCATATTCCTGGGATACTTTATATAGTTTTATTAAATTTAGAAAATTTAGAAGATATTTTGTACATTACATAAGTTATTAAATAAAATAATTGACATTAAAAGCATAATGTGATAGTATCAATAAATGTACTATTCATTATGGGTACGTATATATTCATATGAAAAAAATGTATAATAGCTTATAAGCTGGTTATACTAATTAGTGATGTTGTCCGAAAACATAAAGTCCTTAGGGAAGGTGTGTTTTTGGTTATTTTAGTTTTATACAAGGGGTGAAAATTCATGGTACATCCTGTCCAAGTCGGAAAAAGAACTAGAATGAGTTTTGGTAAAATTAAAGATGTAACAGAAATGCCAAATCTTATTGAGGTACAATTAGATTCATATCAATGGTTTTTAAAGGAAGGTCTTCATGAAGTATTTGATGACATAAATCCGATCACAAATTTCACAGGTAATCTTGTTCTGGAATTTGTTGATTACAAACTTGATATGGATAACATTAAGTATTCAGTGGAAGAGTGTAAAGAGAGAGATTCAACTTATGCTGCACCACTAAAGGTTTCTGTAAGATTACAAAACAATGAAACTGGAGAAATCAAAGAACAAGAAGTATTTATGGGTGACTTCCCATTAATGACTGAACAAGGAACTTTCATCATAAATGGTGCTGAAAGAGTAATAGTAAGTCAATTAGTAAGGTCACCAGGAGTTTATTACAGTTTTAATGTTGATAAAACTGGTAAGAAATTATACTCTTCTACTGTAATTCCAAATAGAGGAGCATGGTTAGAATATGAAACAGATTCTAACGATATTATCTATGTAAGAATAGATAAAACAAGAAAACTTCCTATATCTATATTAGCGAGAGCTATGGGATTTGGAAGCGATGCAGAACTTTTAGACTACTTTGGAGAAGACGAAAGATTTAAAGCTACAATAGAAAAAGATAATACTAAGACTAAGGAAGAAGCCTTATTAGAAATATATAAAAGGCTAAGACCGGGTGAACCACCTACAGTTGATAGTGCTATATCTCTTATCGATTCATTATTCTTCGATGCAAAGAGATATGATTTATCTAGGGTTGGTAGATATAAATTTAATAAAAAATTAGCATTAAATTTAAGATTAATTAACCAAATTGCAGCGGTAGATATAGTGAATCCTTTAACAGGTGAAATTATAGTAGAACAAGGCAAAAAAATAGGTAGAGCTTCAGCTGAAGAAATACAAAATGTTGGTATAAATTCAGTTGATATTTTAGTCGAAGATAAGGTTGTTAGAGTAATAGGTAATAACTTTGTTGACATAAAGAATTTTGTTTCTTTTGATATAAGTGACTTAAATATTAAAGAAGCTGTTCATTACCCAACTCTAAAAGAAATTTTAGATAATTATGATGATGAAGAAGTAATTAAAGAGGAAATTAAGAAAAATATAAATAGACTTATTCCTAAACATATTGTTAAGGATGATATATTTGCAACTATAAGCTACGAATTAGGATTACCTTATGGTGTAGGTTATGTTGATGACATAGATCATTTAGGCAATAGAAGATTAAGATCTGTTGGAGAGTTATTACAAAATCAATTTAGAATTGGTTTATCAAGAATGGAAAGAGTAGTTAAGGAAAGAATGACTATTCAAGACCAAGAATCAATAACTCCTCAAATGTTAATAAATATTAGACCAGTTGCAGCGTCTATCAAAGAATTCTTTGGTAGTTCACAATTATCACAATTCATGGATCAAACAAATCCACTTTCAGAATTAACACACAAGAGAAGATTATCAGCTTTAGGACCTGGAGGTCTTTCAAGAGAAAGAGCTGGTTTTGAAGTTAGAGACGTTCACCATTCACATTATGGTAGAATGTGTCCGATTGAAACACCAGAAGGTCCAAATATAGGACTAATCAACTCTTTAGCAACTTATGCAAAAGTTAATGAATATGGATTTATTGAAACACCATATAGAGTTGTTGATAAAGAAAAGGGAATAGTAACTGATGAAATAAGATACTTCACAGCTGATGAAGAAGATCTATATCTTGTAGCTCAAGCAAAGGAACCAATTGGTGAAGATAGAAAGTTTGTTGATAGCAGGGTTACTGTTAGAAGTAAACATGATATCTTAGTTGTTAATGCAGAAGAAGTTGATTTAATAGATGTATCCCCAAGACAAATTGTATCAGTAGCTACAGCTATGATACCATTCCTTGAAAATGATGATGCTTCAAGAGCACTGATGGGATCAAACATGCAACGTCAAGCAGTTCCACTACTAAAGCCACAAGCTCCAATAGTAGGTACAGGAATAGAATTTAAGGCAGCAGTAGATTCAGGAGTACTTCCAAAGGCTAAAAATGCTGGTAAAGTTGTTTACGTAAGTTCTAACGAAATAAGAATTAGAAGAGATGTAGATGGCGGATTAGATACTTATAAGCTTCTTAAATTTAAAAGAAGTAACCAAGGTACATGTATAAACCAAAGACCTTTAGTAGATAAAGGTGAAATAGTGTTTAAGAACCAAGTGTTAGCTGATGGACCATCAACTGATTTAGGTGAAATAGCACTAGGTAAGAATATAAGAATGGGATTCATTACTTGGGAAGGTTACAACTACGAAGATGCTATGCTTATTTCTGAAGAATTAGTTAGAGAAGATGTATTTACTTCAATTCATATAGAAGAATATGAATGTGAAGCTAGAGACACTAAGCTAGGACCAGAAGAAATAACTAGAGATATTCCTAATGTAAGTGAAGATGCATTAAAGGATATAGATGATAGAGGTATTATAAGAATAGGTGCTGAAGTTAGATCAGGAGATATTCTTGTTGGTAAAGTTACACCTAAGGGAGAAACTGAATTAACTGCTGAAGAAAGACTTCTAAGAGCAATATTCGGTGAAAAAGCTAGAGAAGTAAGAGATACTTCTTTAAGAGTTCCTCATGGTGAAGCTGGTATTATCGTTGATGTAAAAGTATTTACAAGAGAAAATGGTGACGAGTTAAATCCAGGAGTTAATGAGCTAGTAAGATGTTATATAGCTCAAAAGAGAAAAATATCTGTTGGAGATAAGATGGCTGGACGTCATGGTAATAAAGGGGTTATATCAAGAGTTCTTCCTGAAGAAGATATGCCATTTTTACCAGATGGAAGACCGTTACAAATATGTTTAAATCCATTAGGGGTTCCATCTCGTATGAACATCGGTCAGGTACTAGAAGTTCACTTAGGATGGGCAGCAAGTCAATTAGGATGGCATATAGCTACTCCTGTATTTGATGGAGCAACTGAAAAAGATATAGAAGAATGCTTAGAAAAAGCAGGATATAATGCGAATGGGAAAACTGTTTTATATGATGGTAGAACAGGAGAAGCTTTCGATAATGAAGTAACTGTTGGTATAATGTATATCTTAAAACTAGCTCACTTAGTTGATGATAAGATACACGCAAGATCTACAGGACCATATTCATTAGTAACTCAACAGCCTCTTGGTGGTAAGGCACAATTTGGTGGTCAAAGATTCGGAGAAATGGAAGTTTGGGCATTAGAAGCATATGGTGCTGCACATACACTACAAGAAATATTAACTGTTAAATCAGATGATGTTGTAGGTAGAGTTAAAACTTATGAAGCTATAGTTAAGGGTGAAAATATTCCTGAACCAGGAGTTCCAGAATCATTTAAGGTTCTTATAAAAGAACTTCAAGCTTTATGTTTAGATGTTAAAGTTTTAAACGGAGATAACCAAGAAGTAAAACTTAAAGAGTTTGCTGAAGAAGATATGGAAGATTTAGAGGTTAACATTGAAGGAACAGAAGATGTTGTTTCTGATGATGTGAATATAGATGATAGTTATACAATGCTAGAGGAAGAAGTTGAGGAAGAAGTAGAGTTTGATAACTTTGCATTAGAAGGCTTCCATGAAGAAGACTTAGAACTTGATGATTTTGTAAATGATGAACACTAATTTTGAAGGGAGGATGTACCCTTGTTTGAATTGAATAATTTTGATGCTATACAAATAGGTTTAGCTTCACCAGATCAAATAAGAGAATGGTCAAGAGGTGAAGTTAAAAAACCTGAAACAATAAACTATAGAACCTTAAAACCGGAAAGAGATGGTCTATTCTGTGAAAGAATTTTTGGACCTATCAAAGACTGGGAATGTCATTGTGGAAAGTACAAAAGAGTAAGATATAAGGGCATAGTTTGTGATAGATGTGGAGTTGAGGTTACTAAGGCTAAGGTAAGAAGAGAAAGAATGGGGCATATTGAACTGGCTGCCCCAGTTTCTCACATTTGGTACTTCAAAGGAATTCCATCAAGAATGGGATTACTTTTAGATATGTCACCAAGAGCTTTAGAAAAAATATTATACTTCGCTTCATATGTTGTAATAGATCCTAAAGAAACACCATTATTAAAGAAGCAACTTCTTAATGAAAAAGAATATAGAGAAGCAGCAGACAAATATGGTGAAGAAAGCTTTGTAGCTGGAATGGGAGCAGAAGCAGTTCAAGAATTACTTGGAGAAATCGACTTAGAATCACAATCAAGAGATCTTAAAGAAGAATTAAAAGTAAGCACTGGACAAAAGAAAGTTAGAATAATAAGAAGACTAGAAGTTGTTGAGTCTTTTAGAAAATCAGGAAATGATCCAAGATGGATGGTTATTAATGTAATACCAGTAATACCTCCTGATTTAAGACCAATGGTTCAATTAGATGGTGGAAGATTTGCTACTTCAGATTTAAATGATTTATATAGAAGAGTTATTAATAGAAATAACAGACTTAAAAAATTATTAGATCTAGGAGCACCTGATATTATTGTTAGAAATGAAAAAAGAATGCTTCAAGAAGCAGTTGATGCATTAATAGACAATGGTAGAAGAGGAAGACCTGTAACAGGACCTGGAAACAGACCTCTTAAGTCATTATCAGATATGCTTAAAGGTAAGCAAGGTAGATTTAGACAAAACTTACTTGGTAAGAGAGTTGACTATTCTGGTAGATCAGTTATAGTTGTTGGACCAGAATTAAAAATGTACCAATGTGGACTTCCAAAAGAAATGGCTTTAGAATTATTTAAGCCTTTTGTAATGAAGAAGTTAGTTGAAGATGGTGTAGCACACAATATTAAGAGTGCGAAGAGAATGGTTGAAAGAGTTAATAATCAAGTATGGGATGTACTTGAAGAAGTTATTACTGATCATCCAGTCTTATTAAACCGTGCACCTACTCTACATAGACTTGGTATTCAAGCTTTCCAACCAATTTTAGTAGAAGGTAGAGCTATAAAATTACATCCATTAGTATGTACAGCATATAATGCTGACTTTGATGGTGACCAAATGGCTGTTCACGTTCCATTATCAGTTGAAGCTCAAGCAGAAGCAAGATTCTTAATGTTAGCTGCTGGTAATATAATGAAACCTTCAGATGGTAAACCAGTTTGTGTACCTACACAGGATATGGTTTTAGGTTCATACTATTTAACTATGGATAAGTCTGGAGCTAAAGGTGAAGGAAAAGTATTTGCTTCTAAAGATGAGGCTATAATGGCTTATGAAGTAGGAGAAATAGCTATACATGCTGAAATCAAAGTAAGGATGTTTAAAGAAATAAATGGAGAGGTAAGATCAGGAATAATTACTACAACTGTAGGTAAAATAATATTCAATGAATCTATCCCTCAAGATTTAGGTTTTGTTAATAGAGATAATAAAGATGAAGAATTTAACTTAGAAGTTGATTTCTTAATAACTAAAAAGTCATTAGGAAAGATAATAGATAAATGTTATACTGTTCACGGTCCTACAAATACTTCTATAATGTTAGATAAGATAAAAGCTTTAGGATATCACTATTCATCAATTGGAGCTGTAACAGTAGCTGCTTCCGATATGATAGTACCTGAGGCTAAATATACTCTTCTTAAAGAAGCTGATGAAACGGTTGAGAAAATTGAGAAGATGTATAAGAGAGGTTTCATATCAGAAGAAGAAAGATATGAAAGAGTTATAGAGAAATGGACTAAGACAACAGAAGATGTAGCTGATGCACTTATGGATAGCTTGGATAAATTTAACCCAATATTCATGATGGCTGACTCTGGAGCCAGAGGTTCTAAATCTCAGATCAAGCAATTAGCAGGTATGAGAGGACTTATGGCAAGTCCAACTGGTAAGATTATAGAATTACCAATCAGAGCTTCATTTAGAGAAGGTCTTGAAGTATTAGAATACTTTATTTCTACACACGGAGCTAGAAAAGGTAATGCTGATACAGCTCTTAAGACAGCTGACTCAGGATACTTAACAAGAAGACTTGTTGACGTATCACAAGATGTTATAGTAAGAGAAATAGATTGTGGTACAACAGAAGGTATCTATGTTTCAGAAATCAAAGAAGGTAATGAAGCAATCGAAGGATTAGCTGAAAGACTTTATGGTAGATATACAGCAGAGCCAATTATAAATCCAGAAACTGGAGAGGTTATGGTAGAAGCTGATGAATATATGGATTTAGCTACTGCTGAAAAAGTTGCAGCTACTGGAATTAAAAAAGTTAAAATTAGATCTGTATTTACATGTAAGTGTAAAGTTGGAGTATGTTCTAAGTGTTATGGTATGAACATGGCAACAGCACAAAAAATAAATATAGGTGAAGCTGTAGGAATTATAGCAGCTCAATCAATCGGAGAACCTGGTACTCAGCTTACAATGAGAACATTCCACACAGGGGGAGTAGTTGGAGCCGATATCACACAAGGTCTTCCAAGAGTTGAAGAGTTATTTGAAGCTAGAAAGCCAAAGGGATTAGCAATAGTAACTGAAATTCCAGGTACAGTAAGAGTTGAAGAAACTAAGAAAAAGAGAACTGTATTTGTAACATCTGAAGATGGTGAAGAAAGAAGTTATGAAATTCCATTTGGATCAAGATTAAAAGTATCAGATGATGATATTATCGAAGCTGGTGATGAGATTACTGAAGGTTCAGTAAACCCTCATGATATTGCAGCTATTAAAGGTATAGATGGTGCAAGAAAATATCTATTATCAGAAGTACAAAAAGTTTATAGACTACAAGGTGTTGATATCAATGATAAGCACTTAGAAGTAGTTGTTAGACAAATGACAAGAAAAGTTAAAGTTTTAGATTCAGGTGATACTGAACTATTACCAGGTACTATGATAGATATGTTTGACTTTGAAGAAGAAAATGCTAGAGTAAGAGAATTTGGCGGTGAAGAAGCTAAGGGAGAGCAAGCACTACTTGGTATAACTAAAGCAGCGTTAGCTACAGATAGTTTCTTATCAGCAGCTTCATTCCAAGAAACTACTAGAGTTCTTACAGAAGCAGCTATCAAAGGAAAAATAGACCCATTAGTTGGATTGAAAGAAAATGTTATTATTGGTAAGTTAATACCAGCTGGTACTGGAATGATGAGATACAGAAATCTAAAGATAGATGTTGAGGATGTTCCAGTAGAAAATGAAGTTTTAGATTCAATAGAATAAAGAGATTCAATTTTATTGACATGTGTATGCTTAAATGATAAAATACGAATTGTGTGATTTTTAAGAAACACATCAATATAATTGTCTGCATGAATTCATGGAGGCAAAGTTAAAAGCTATGCCTCTATGATATTTTATATAACTAAGAAATAAATTATATAAAATATCGCAAGTGATTGCTAAAAAATGTAAAATATATATAAGTTTTTAATTATTAAAATAAAGAAACTTATATTAGAAGTATTATTGGTACAAAGTAAATTATTACTTATGTTTCAATAATTTATAAAATTGCTTTTATCTTAAATATTAGATATATAGATAAAAAAATTTCAGGAGGTGAAAAAATGCCAACTATTAGCCAATTAGTAAGAAAAGGCAGAAAAACTGTTATCAACAAGTCAACAGCACCAGCACTTAACGAGTGTCCACAAAGAAGAGGGGTTTGTACAGTTGTTAAAACAACTACTCCTAAGAAGCCTAACTCAGCTTTAAGAAAAATTGCGAGAGTAAGACTTACAAATGGATTCGAAGTAAGCGCATATATCGGTGGTGTAGGACACAACTTACAAGAGCATAGCGTTGTTCTTATAAGAGGTGGTAGAGTAAAAGACCTTCCTGGTGTTAGATACCATATCGTAAGAGGAGCACTTGACTGTGCTGGAGTAGCTAACAGAATGCAAGGAAGATCAAAGTACGGTGCTAAAAAGCCGAAGGCAAAAAAATAGTTTAGTAAATAAACTATAACAGTGCTTGTCTTCAGCATTTACATAGATTTATAAATTAAGTTTATATAGATGAAGAAGTGAGCACTTTACGGCAATGTTTAATTGCAGAGTACCAATGAACTTAAATTTATCATGTTAAGGAGGGAAGAAAAGTGCCAAGAAAAGGACATATCGCAAAAAGAGATGTATTACCAGATCCAATATATAACTCAAAGGTTGTTACTAAGTTAGTAAACAACGTTATGGAAGATGGTAAAAAAGGAGTAGCACAAAAAATATGCTACGAAGCGTTTGAAATAATGGCGCAAAAAACAGGCAAAGAAGCTTTAGAAGTATTTGAAGAAGCTATGAACAATGTAATGCCTTTATTAGAAGTTAAAGCTAGAAGAATAGGTGGTGCTAACTACCAAGTTCCAATAGAAGTTAGAGCTGAAAGAAGACAGACTTTAGGTCTTAGATGGCTTTTAGATGCTTCAAGAAAAAGAGGCGAAAAGGTAATGGCTCAAAGATTAGCTGGAGAATTAATGGATGCAGCTAATAATACTGGAGCAGCTGTTAAGAAGAGAGAAGATACTCATAAGATGGCTGAAGCAAACAAGGCATTTGCTCATTACAGATACTAATAAACAAACTGTTTTGGCTCTTTGCCAAAACAGTTTTGTCGAATTTAAAATTACTCGTTGAGAGGAGGACTACAGATGGCAAGAAAATATCCGTTAGACAAATTCCGTAACTTCGGTATAATGGCTCACATAGATGCTGGTAAAACAACAACAACTGAGCGTATACTATTTTATACAGGAAGAAGTCATAAGATAGGGGAAGTTCATGAAGGTGCAGCTACAATGGACTGGATGGTTCAAGAGCAAGAAAGAGGTATAACAATTACTTCTGCTGCAACTACATGTTCATGGAAAGATCATGAATTAAATATAATAGATACTCCAGGTCACGTAGACTTCACAGTAGAAGTTGAAAGATCATTAAGAGTACTAGATGGAGCTGTTACAGTTCTAGATGCAAAGAGTGGTGTTGAACCACAAACTGAAACTGTTTGGAGACAGGCAGATAAATATGGTGTACCAAGAATGATATATGTTAATAAGATGGATGCTACAGGAGCAGACTTCTTTAGATGTATAAACACTGTAAGAGATAGATTAAAGGCTAACGCAGTTCCAATACAAATTCCAGTTGGTTCAGAAGATCAATTTAAAGGAATGGTAGACTTAATAACTAATAAAGCTATTATGTTCTATGATGATTTAGGAAAAGACGTTAGAGAAGAAGAAATTCCAGCAGATTTAGCAGATCAAGCTGAAGAATACAGAATGGCTATGATTGAAGCTATAGCTGAAACAGATGAAGAATTAATGGAAAAGTATCTTGAAGGAGAAGAATTGACTGTAGATGAGTTAATGACTGCTTTAAGAAAAGCTACTATAGCTAATGAAATAGTTCCATGTATTTGCGGTTCATCTTATAAGAATAAAGGTGTTCAACAAATGATTGATGGAGTTGTTGCATTCTTACCATCACCATTAG
>OGSQ01000158.1_pt1 | contig 43193 bp, 41 predicted proteins | sample 1573921 | NCBI WGS metagenome assembly OGSQ01 (sample SAMN03295832, study PRJEB24534) | human gut metagenome | isolation source: fecal sample 7 from infant 4 | host: Homo sapiens | place: USA: Pittsburgh, PA | collected 2014-07 | reverse complement strand
ATATTATATTTTATATTTAAGATATTCACTTATATTATTAGTTTATATAAAAACTAAATAATTAAATGCTATGAATAGGAGTAGTATTATAATAATATTCTTTAGAGAGCTGTTGTTTGCTGTAAAACAGTGTTTATTTTATAAGAACTTGCCTAGGAGCTTACTTGTTAAAAGCAAGTACGGGATACCCCCGTTATAATATCGAGTGAGAAAATTTTATTTTCTAATAAGAGTGGTACCGCGAATATCCTTCGTCTCTTAATTGAGATCGAGGGTTTTTTTATATTTATTTTTACTACATTTAAGGAGGATTATTATGGCTAAATACGGAACTTCCATTGATAAAAAATGGCAAGATAAGTGGGAAGAAACAAAACTTTATAAGTTTGATCCAAATAAAGAGGGAGAAAAACTATATGTACTAGAAATGTTTTCTTATCCTTCAGGAAGTCAATTACACGCTGGACATTGGTTTAACTATGGACCAGTAGATTCTTGGGCTAGAATGAAGAGAATGCAAGGATACAATGTTTTTCAACCTATGGGATTCGATGCTTTCGGACTTCCAGCAGAAAACTTTGCAATAAAAACAGGAATTCATCCAAAGGATTCAACTGATAAAAATATTGAAACTATGGAAAAGCAATTAAGAGCCATGGGTGCTATGTTTAACTGGGAAAACGAAGTTATAACATGTAACCCTGATTATTATAAATGGACTCAATGGGTATTTTTAAAACTTTATGAAAAAGGATTAGCTTATAGAAAGAAAGCACCTGTTAACTGGTGCCCATCATGTAATACAGTTTTAGCTAATGAACAAGTAGTTGATGGTGAATGTGAAAGATGTTCAACTGAAGTAACTAAAAAGGACTTAACTCAATGGTTCTTAAAAATTACTGATTATGCTGATGAACTATTAGAAAAGCTTGATACTTTAGATTGGCCTGAAAAAACTGTTGCTATGCAAAAGCACTGGATTGGAAAATCTACTGGAGCTGAAGTAACATTTAAAGTTAAGGATTCTGATCTTAAATTTGATGTATTTACAACAAGAGTTGATACATTAAACGGTGTAACTTATGTTGTATTAGCACCTGAAAATCCATTAGTTGATAAGCTTACTACTGCTGAGTATAAAGATTCAGTTGAAAACTATAAAGAAGAAGCTAAAAAACAATCTGATATAGAAAGACAATCTATATCTAGGGAAAAAACAGGTGTATTTACAGGATCTTATGCAGTAAACCCAATAAACAATAAAGAAGTTCCAATTTGGGTTGGAGATTATGTATTAGCTACTTATGGAACTGGAGCTGTTATGGCAGTACCTGCTCATGATGAAAGAGATTTTGCTTTTGCTACTAAATTTAACCTTCCAATAGAAAGAGTTATCACTAGTAAAAATGGTAAAAATGATGAGTTACCATATTGTGAATATGGTAAGTTAGTTAACTCAGGTGAATTCGACGGACTTACAACTGAGGAAGCCAAAGAAAAAATAGTTGAAAAGCTAGCTTCTAAGGAGTTAGGATCTGCAAAAGTTAATTATAGATTAAGAGACTGGTTAGTATCTAGACAAAGATACTGGGGTGCTCCAATTCCTATGATTCATTGTGAAGATTGTGGAATTGTACCTGTACCAGAAAATCAATTACCTGTAGAGCTTCCATACGATGTTGAGTTTGCTCCAGATGGAAAATCTCCACTAGCAAAATGTGAAAGCTTTATAAATACCACTTGTCCTAAGTGTGGAAAACCAGCTAAGAGAGAAGCTGATACTTTAGATACATTCGTTTGTTCTTCTTGGTATCAATTAAGATATCCTGATAATAAAAATACTGAAATAGCTTTCGATAAAGATATAGTAAATAAAATGCTTCCAGTAGATAAATATGTTGGTGGTCCAGAGCATGCTTGTATGCATTTATTATATGCTAGATTCATTACTAAAGCCCTTAGAGATATGGGTTACTTAGACTTTGATGAACCATTTAAATCTTTAACTCACCAAGGTTTAATACTTGGACCAGATGGATTAAAAATGAGTAAGTCTAAGGGAAATACAATTTCACCTAATGACTATATTTCTGAATATGGTTCAGATGTATTTAGAATGTATTTAATGTTTGGTTTTGCCTATGTTGAAGGTGGAGCTTGGAGTGACGACGGACTTAAATCTGTTGCTAGATTTGTAGATAGAATAGAAAGATATCTTGAAACTGCAATAGAAGCTATTAATAAAGGTGAAAATAATAAAACTACACTAGACAAGGCTGAAAAAGAATTAAACTTCTGGCTACACAATGCTATAAAGGGTGTTACTGAAGATTCAGAAAAAATGCAATTTAATACAGCGATAGCTAGAATGATGGAATTTGTAAATGCCTTTTCTAAATATCTTCAAGAAGATGTTATGAATTTAGAATTCTTAAAAAATACATGTATAGATTTCTTAAAGATATTAGCACCATTTGCACCTCACTTTGCTGAAGAGCAATGGAGTCTACTTGGATTAAACTTCTCAATATTTAATGAAGCTTGGCCAAAATTTGACCCTAATGCATTAGTTAAGGATGAAGTAGAAATAGCTATCCAAGTTAATGGTAAAATAAAAGCTAAGATTAATGTTCCTACCGATTTAGATGAAGAAGGAATTAAAGCTGCTTCTTTAGCTAATGAAAATATTATTGCTGCTACTGAAGGCAAAAACATAGTAAAAGTTATTGTTATTAAAGGAAGACTTGTTAATATAGTAGTAAAATAAAAAAGAAGAAATGAGTATCAAATTTGGTACTCATTTCTTCTTTATATTATTATAATTATTTTTTAATATCATTGTTATTATTCTTTGATTTTTTTAATGTTAAATACAATAGTATTAATGCCACTATTGTAAATCCTAGTCTTATATAATTTTCCTTTATATTTAATAAATCATAACTTACTAATGCTTCAAGGGCTATAGATGGTATTTTACCAAGAAAGGTTGAAATAACAAATATTAATCCATTTACATTACTTATTGAAGCTGCCAATGTTACAAATCCAGATGGAATAAATGGAATAAGCCTTCCTTCAAAAATTAGAAATCCAACACCTTTCCCCTCTCCTTCTACTATTGATTTTAATAACTTATGTTTATGCTTTATGCCTTCTGCTCCTTTTTTAAAACCTAATCTATACACTAAGAAGCTTATATATCCACCTATAGTTTCTCCTAATAAAGAAATTAAAAATCCATAGAATGGTCCAAAAAACAATATATTGGCCCCTGTTACAAAAACAGATGGTACTACTCCTAGTAATGCTATAACAATGCTTATTAATAAGGAAATAGGAATTGAATACATACTATAATCCTGTAATAAGCTAACTATACTTTCTATACTAAACATTTATATCTCCTATTTTTCATTTGTAGATATTATTCATCTAAAACAACTTTAAACTCACTTAACACTTCACTTACTAAAGTTTCATCTAATTGGTTATAATGCTTTAATAAATCTGATTCTTGAAGAGCAACAAATATTTTTTTACTAATATCCATCCATAATTCAGGTACATATACCCAAACTATTTCTTCATATCTACAACTTAATAAAAAGTGCTCAAGGCCCCAAAAGAAATATTCTTCTATATTATGAAGCTTATTAAAAATCTTAAAGTCCTCTACTACTTTAGTATGTAATTTATATTCATATATGTCTACATAAAAGTAATCAAATCTTTTTCCTTTAGCTTTAAAAGCATCTTGATTTATTATTTCAATTTTTTTATTTTCTTCAAAATTTGAATAATAAAGGTCTATAATATCTTTTTCTCTTTCATATACAACTACTTTTTTAACTTCTTCTTTTTTTGCAAGTTCTTGAACTACATATCCAAGTCCTAGTCCAACTACTCCTACTACTCCTTTAGCATATTTTATAAACATATAGGAGCTTTCAATCTCCATTGGAGAAATTCGCATCCAGATATTATCAGGTCCATGCAATTCTAGGATACTTACATCTAGCTTACCTTTTTTTCTATACATATATCCATCTATATATTCACCTGGATTTTTTATATTTATTATCTCATGACTTCCTATCCTTTTAGCAGATATTAAGCCATTATACTCATTTATTTTACTTTTTATATAGTCAAAATCATAAGGCTTCAATTAAAAGCCTCCCTTCTACTCCAATTAGTACTTTTATATAAGCTAATTACACACTTATTTCTTAAAAAATATAAATTATAATAATCTTTAAGTTAATATGATAATAGCACAAACATAGCTTATATAATACTTATTATATTTATGATGTATAATAAAAACAATAAGTATTTGTAAAATTGATATATTGTTTTTAAAAAACTCTTGATATTTATACCCACTATGGTATACTAGTGATATAAATTATCATTTAGAAATAGAAGGTGAAAATATGGATAAAATTATAATAAGCGAAGAAGCTTACAAGGAATTTAAAGAATTCTTAGATGAAAATGAAGTTGATAACTACAGCATAAGAATTAATTTAGCTGGATTTGGATGTAGTGGTCCTGCTTTTAATATAACAGTAGATGACGCTAAAGAAGGAGACATTACTCATAAAGTTAACGATGTAGTTTTCGTAGTAGAAGAAAAACTAGTTGATGAATTTGGTGGATTTAAACTACTTTCAACTGAAGAAAATGAAGGAAGAGGATTATCTCTTAAGCCTATCATTGAATCAGAAAGTGGTGGATGTGGATCTTGCGGTGGCGGATGTCACTAATCCTTTAAAATTTATGACATAGCAATAAGGGCTGTTTTTAACAGTCCTTATTTTTTATTTAACCAAAAAAACTTTATTAACAATATATAATATTAGAAAATTTAAAAACTGAAAAATTAAAAAATCAAAAGCTGGAAAAACTATAAATGAGTTTTTCCAGCTTTTATTTAAATAATTAAAAAACATTGCTTCCCTAATTATTCATTATTAATTACTAATATGCTATTATTTCAGCACCATCTTCAGTAACTAAAACAGTATACTCCCATTGAGCTGAATAACCACCATCTTCAGTAAATACTGTCCATTCATCATCTTCATCTACAAACACTTCATAATCCCCTTGGTTTATCATAGGTTCAATAGTAAATATCATTCCTGGAACTAAAAGCATTCCTTCTCCTCTTTTTCCTACATGAGCTACAAAAGGATCTTCGTGAAACTCTATTCCTACACCATGGCCACCAAAAGCTCTTACTACTGAAAACCCATTAGCTTCAGCATGTTCTTGTACAGCAGCTCCTATATCCCCTAAGAATCCCCATGGCTTTACTGCCTCTAACCCCTTGTCTAAGCATTCTTTAGCTACTCTCACAAGCTTACTATCTTCTTCTGAAACATTACCTATCATAAACATTCTAGAGGCGTCTGAATAGTATCCGTTATATATTGTTGATACATCTACATTTACTATATCTCCATCCATTAGTATAGTATCCTCACTTGGAATACCATGACAAACTACATCGTTTATAGATACACAAACACTTTTAGGAAAACCACCATAGTTTAACGGCGCAGGTATTGCTCCGCTATTTACTGTAAGGTCATGAACTAATTTATTAATTTCTTCAGTATTCATTCCTACTTTAATTTTTTCTTGTACTAAGTCTAAAACTGCATTATTTATCTTAGCACTTTCCTTAATACCCTCTATTTGTTCGCTATTCTTTATCATATTAATTGATGGAACCTCATATCCCTTTGCTTTGTAAGATTCCAACTTTTCATCAAACTCCATATGACACTTTTTATACTTTTTACCACTGTTACACCAGCATTGATCATTTCTATTTAAAATCATAATTTCTCCTTTCTTCTACTACTAAAAATATATCTATATCTTAATTAACTAATTCTTATAACTAGTATAATTTACTACTATATATTTAATATATCATAAAATTCATAATTCAACTCAATTTTAAAATAAAAAAGTCAAAAAAGTGAACATATGTAAGCTTGCAATCCATCACTTTTCCAAGTTATGGTGATTTTACATATATCCACTAAAATTTAAAACAAAATTTATTTTAAAATATTTAATTTAACTGTATCAAGTAAGAATATCTATTTTTTTGAAGTATAATCATAATTTAAATATGGCTCAACAACTGAATTTATACCATTTAAAATATCTACCCAATATTCCTTCTTTATATAAATGCCTTCTTTTTTTTCTTCATCTACATTTTTCAACTTGGTATCATTAAAATCTTTATAGAAATCATTTAGACTCTGTGACATATTATTCATAGAAATAAAATCCTCAAGTACATTTCCCTCTAAAATGATTTTTTCATTATGATTTTTCATCTCAAGGCTTAAATACTCAAAAAGTAAGCTTTCTATTCTGGAATAAACTTGATTGGGCATTTCTGTTGAATAATCTAAAGTCTTTGATTTCTTATTAATACTTATAATTTCTTCTTTTCCATAATCTTTATACTTAGACCATAAATTATTATACTCATCAGAAATCACTGTATAATTCTTATATAAAACAAGCATCTCCTCATTAGTAACGCTCTTTGCTTTAATACATTGATCTAATAATGATAAAATACTCTCATTCCTAGTTTTTATTTCCTTTACACTGTTGTAAGTTTCTTTGCCTATTAATAACTTATAGCGTGAATTCATAACAGAGCTGTAAACGTTTATTAGTAGGCTGACGATTAGAATTCCTATTATTATCAGAACACTATTATTCTTACTTATTTTATAAGATCCCATAGAGCACCCCCACTCAGTCATTATATCATAAATTATTAACTAATACTAGCCTACTTATACTTATCCCATAAAAACAGCAACCACGATTTAAAAATGAAGAATTAAGAATGAAAAATTAAGAATTATTGATGTAACTCTTACAGAATTACTTTAAATAATTGTTTTTCAAAACTCCATCAGGAGTTTTTTCATCAATTTTTCATTCTTCATTTTTAATCATTAATTGTGCAATAGCACCTAAAAGTATCTTCCATGTTCTTGCTGATACTCTTTTATCATATCTAATCCAGCAGTACCACCTTCGCCTTTTACTGCATTAGTTTCAATTTTCTTTATTTCTCCATAGGGTTCATTTAAAGATAAATCCTCATCACCAGTTAATACCCAAATAGTATTTTTCTTAAAAGGCTTGTATTCAAGCTCCTTTTCTCCAACACCATCGGTGAAATAAACTACTACATGGTTTCTCAAATTATTATCTCTTATATATTTAAATACTGGTGAAAATTTTGTAGAGCCATTTTTAAATGATCTCTTCTTTATATCATTTTTGGACTTAATTTCATATACACGTCTAATTTCATTATCACATTCAATTAATGTAATCTTATTAGTTCTAGTTCTAGTTATTTCTAAAACTTCTACTAATATCTTACTAAATTCTTGTTCACTCATAGAAGCACTTATATCTAAGGCTACAATTACTTCAGGTACACTATTAGGTAAAGTTCCCCTAATATCTAACCTATCTGGTTGCCTTCTATTTCTTCTCATAACAGTCTTCTTTTCTCCAGCCCTTAAAGATGGTATTATTTTCTTTAAGAGATCTTGCCATGATATTTCAGCCTTTTCACCATAAGCTTTAATAATTCCCTCAATATCCTTTGGAGCCTTACCATTATATGAGCCTATTGCTGTTTTTTTAGTTATATCTTTAATAGAATCATCATTTAAGTTACTTTCTTCCCATACATCATGTGCCTTTGAAATATCTAATAATTCACCAACACTCTCATCTTTATCAGCTTTTTTATTATCCTTAAGTTTTGCTTTAATTGCTTTTTCAATTTCTTCAGCATAAACTTCTACACTACAATCTTCCTTTAAATTAGCACCATACTCTAAATTGACTCTTTCTAATCTGTAACTATCCATAGGTAAATTCTTAATAAATTGATTTATAGATATATCTAAAGCTAAATTAACAGCAGTTGTGGTATACTTATTTTTAAGAGCCTTTTCTCTTTGATGGTGGCCATACATAATATGATATATTTCATGCTTAAATAAAGCTTGCATTTCTCTTTTATCACTAAGTAAAAACAATAACGGATTAAAATACATTTTAAATCCTTGCATCTTAGGTATAGTTGCTAGAGGCCAAGTAATATTATATCTAATACTTCTTTCAGTTCTAACTAGAAACTGCCCGAAGAAGCTATCTTCTCCCTCAAGCATTTCTATTACTACAGTTTCAACTAATGAAAAAAACTCTCTTTCAAAACTACTATATATTTTACCATTTTCCTTAATATCTAAAGCTTGCTTTAGTAAACTATCTCTTCTTTCTTCAAATGTCATAGCATTACCTTCTATCCAAATATCTCAAAGAATGCATCTAAGAACATATCTTCATTTAACAATTCATTATAAAGTTCTAATGATACCTCTCCCTTTATTTCCTTCATAATTCCAAGTCTTAAATCTTTAGGATAACATGTTAATAAATCTGAGAATAATCTCCTATTTGCCTCAGTATTATTATCACTTAAATATCTTAATGAATTTTTAGCTAAAATATATAGTCTTGAATGACTTTCTTTTCTTAATTCCTCTTTTACATCCATTGGTAAAATAATATAAGAATATAATTCCTCAGGTTTAATTAAAGGATTTTTTATATTCTTTATATAGTTTATAAAGTCTGTAGCTATACTAACACCAATATTTCCTTTAACTACATTGTAGAAAGTATCTATTGAATAGCTATTTGTATTTTTAATATATACATTATAAGCTTTAGCTACCCTTTCCCAGCTTCTTGGGGTTGCTCTAATAGACTCATTAGAATTTGGCGTATTTAAATATTCTGGGAATGTTGATAAAAATTCAATTATATGTTCATGAACCTTTATTTCATCACTCATTGCCCATTTAATCCATTCTTTAATATCAGAAGTTAATTCAAGCCAAACAAATCTATCTTCTTGAGCCTTATCCATATCAACTACTTGATAATCACTATCTTCGAATCCATCATATTTGTTAGATGGGTTCATTGCAGCTACTATTTTTACATTATCCTCTAACTTAAAACCATTAATTTCTCTATTTAATATTAAGTTCATAAGTTCTTGTTGAACTGCATGCTCACATCTATTTAACTCATCTATAAATAATAAGACACCTTTGTATTTATTATCTTTTATTGCCTTTTCTATTTCTATAAGTTTATAATGAGTTGCATATTTAGTTCTTCCATTTTCAACTATTGGAAGACCCCCAATTTCACCTTCCTTAAGAAGATTAGCATCTATATTAACTAAGTAATAATTATCTTCATTACATATTTTCTTTACTAATGAAGTTTTACCTATACCAGCTTCCCCTATAATTAAAGGTACACTACCTGATTCTAATACTAATTCTACTGTACTTATTGCTTCTGAAAATTTCATTTTCTCACCTCTCTTACGCCTTATCTTGAAAGTTTATAATCAACTAACTCAACTTTAGCCTTCTTACTTCCATATTCTCGTATAAAATTAATCTTATCCATTTCTAGTATTTCAAGTTCTAGAAAGTCTTTAATATATTTTTCATCAACTAAATCTTCTTTTACCTTTTCAATAACTACATTAACTACAAAGTCAACATCTATTGAATCATAAACATACTTTACAACCTTTATATTGTCACCAATTAATACTTTAAGTTCATCTAAATCAAAGTTTATATAGTTTATAGCTTCTTCATTTCCAATAACAGCAGCTCGTCTAGCTTCTAAAGTTGGATTATCAATAAACTTAATTGCTGCCCAATACTTCTTTATAGCCTCTAATTGCACTTCTTCACTAGGATTCTTTATATATTTTATTGAGTCATAGTCCTTACTTACTGCCTTAAGCATTATTTCTTCAGTTGGACTTTCTATAAATTGTATTGCCCATCCTTTAGCATTTACCGCTTCAAGCATAACCTTTTCTGTAGGATTCTTTATATACTTTAAGGAATTCCATAATAATCTTACAGCTAAAATTGAATTTTCTTCATCTAAATCTTCTATATATTCAACTGCTAAAGGATTATTTCTAATAGCCATTTCTTTAGCTTCTTTTGAAGGATCATTTACATATCTTATTGCTAAGCCATTCTTCTTAACTGCTGATAAAATAATCTCTTCACTTGGATTTTCTATATATCTTATATATAAAGGATTATCATTTATTTTTTTTAATTCGGTATTTTCCATTTTTCTTCCCTTCTTACTAATAAATAAAATCTTTATGTATATATTTTTTACTATCTAAAAATACTTTTATTACATTTTATATTTAATAAATAATGATTTTTTATCAAATATATTATACTACAAATAAATGATAATTACTATTACTCTTATTTAATAACAATTCTTATTTATCCCATAATTAAACAATTACATCTTTAATTTCTACCTTATATAACAGTACCTTTAATCATTTTATAATTAAATCATTCTAATTTTTATAGAATTTCTAATATCCTTGATACTATTAAAAGCAATTTCTTCTTTATCCCCTAAAAATAAACAAAATAAATAAATATTTATTTATATTTAATCAAAAAGAAACTCAGCCAAAGCTGAGTTTCCACATTAATTCTTCATTCTAAATTCTTCATTTTTCATTACCTATGTTCGTGATCTCTTATATGATTAATACAATAACATTGCTTTCCTGAACATTTAGAGCAATATCTAAACTCCATCTTAGGATCCTGAGCTTCTGTTATACCACAAACTTCACATCTATGAAGCACTTCAATTGGTCTTGATTGAGACTTGAATTTTTGTTGTCTCTTAAAGTTAGTTGCATTACTTCTAGTGCCTGTAACTAATTGTTTTCCGAAGAATATAAAGAAGTTTAAGACTGGAACTAAAGTTAATAACATTCCACCTATACTAAACACACTTAAATACATTAAGAATCTAATTGCAATAATTATCCAATCAAATATAGCTAAGTATTTTACCTTTACAGGTATTATATAGAACAGTAATACTTGAAAGTTTGGATAAATTATAGCAAATGCTAAAAATAAGGACATATTAATATATGATCCTGTAGCACTTATACCTGTTATCATTGATACTATAATTGTAGCTATCATACCTACAAAATAGTAAAAATTAAATTTAAACTCTCCCCATTCATTTTCTAGTCCAGTTCCTGCTAAATAGTTAAAGTATAGTCCAAATATAAATGATATAGTATTAAGACTTGATGGAACAAATATAAAGGTTATTAACCTCCATACTTCTCCTTCCATAACCTTAGATGGATCTAATATTAATTTGCTCATAAATGTAGGATCTTGAGTAATCATGGTAAATCCATATACTAATATTGTTCCAGCTATAATTATTAGCATTAAATTCTGTATATAGAACCTACCGATCTTTCTTTCAAGTTTATTTAACCAATTCATATAATAAACTTCTCCTTTATTATTATAATTTGTTTACTAATATATATAAAAAGTCATCCATAGTGTATTCAGTGTTTTTCATAGATAAAGTAATCATATTGCTTATTAAAAAAGAAGTTAATTTTCTAGTCTCCATGTTAATAGTAATATCTTTATTTTCTTTATGTAACTCTATTATTTCATCTACTATTACATATAACTCTTCCATAACATCATATTTCTTACATTTATCTGCATCTGCCTTTTTTTCTTTTACTATCTTTTCATCTTTTGTAATATGATAAAACACTTCTTTATGATATTTTAAGAATTTTTCTAAATTCTCATATATGGATTTTATTTTTTCTTCAAGTTTGATATCCTTAGCTTTTATATTTCTTGATTCTTCTATTACTTCTATCCATGTATCATTAAAAATCTCCATAACCAGAGACATCTTATTTTCAAAATAATTATATACAGTTCCGAGTCCTATTTCACATCTATTAGCAAGCTCTCTCATGCTAAAATTATTATATCCTTTTTCCTCCAGCAAGATATAGCCTTCTTTCAATATTGTTTCTCTTGCATTTTGTAATATCTTAGGCATAAAAGTCCCCCCCTTTACTATAGTTTATATCAATCTTTCTATATTATCAACTAATGAAATAACACTTATTCTTTTCCATATATTTACTTTTAGTTAATTTCTTATTATACTTATATTATGTAAAGATATAATAAATTTAAGGAGTATATCATGGAAAAGACTAGCTTTAACCTAGAAAACAAAAGAAAACTCCTTTATAAACGGAAAAGAAGAAGAAAGATAATCTTTCGTTTATCATTGTTATTTACTTTAATATTTTGCATATCTATATATTTTATTCTAAATAGCAAAGGACTTATTAACAGAAAAGTTACATTATCACCTCCAAAAGAAAAAGAATTTATAGTATGTATAGATCCTGGACATGGTGATTTTGATATAGGCTCCAAAAGTCCTTCTGGTTCCTTAGAAAAAGATATTGTACTTACTATTTCCTTAAAGCTTGGAGAATTACTAGAGAAGGAAAATATTAAGGTTGTTTATACTAGAACTAATGATTCCTTACCTTGGTTAGATGATGCAAATGATAGTTTGAAAGAAAGAGTTAAAATTTCAGAAGTCTTTAAATCTGATTTATTTATTTCAATACATTGTAATAGTAACTACGATGATACTAATGCTAAAGGTATAGAAACTTGGTATAAATTAAATGATGAAGAAAGTAAAGACTTTGCCGAAAATATTCAGCTATCATTATCTAACTTAAATTATACTGATAATAGGGGCGTTAAAACTTATGCCAAAAAAGAAGATTCATTAGCTGTATTAGAATTAAATTCAGCTAACTCAGCCTTAGTAGAACTAGGCTTTTTAAGTAACTCCCTAGATGAAAGATATCTAACATTAGATAACAATCAAGATAAGATTGCTACTGCATTAAAGGAAGGAATACTAAAGCAATTAACAGTTGATAATTAACAATTTACAATTGAAAAAAACTCCTTGCGGAGTTTAAAAATATTTTTTTGTAGTTCTCATGAATTATATCAATAATTATTCATTTTTAATTTTTGATTCTTAATTTAAATTTTATCTATTTTGTAACAGCAACAGGGGACTTCTCAAGGGTACCCCTGTTTATAAACTTCAATTTATTTATAAAGTCCAAATTTTTAAACCAATGTTAAACTATTAACTTCTTCTATAACCTGCGGAGACTTGTGCAAGCTAACTAAAATAACAATATAATCCCCATTTTCAAGCTTTACATATCCTCTTGGGATTATTTCTTTTTCTCCTCTTTTAATTGAAACTAATAAAGAATCCTTTGGCCACTCTACTTCATTTATATACTTACCTTCTGCTACACTTCCCATTTCAACTACAAATTCTAATATAGTTTTTTTATCATTATCCTCATTACTAGAAACTCCAACCTTCTTTAAAAGTCTCTCTAATAATGTTTCATATATTGCTTCATTTCTTAATAATTCAGAAGTAATATAAGAAATAATTACTACAACTGATAAAGATAATAAATGACTAAAAGAGCCTGTCATTTCCATAATAAGAACTATACCTGTGATAGGAGCCTTTACTACTGCTGAAAAATAGGCTGCCATTCCTAAAGCAATAAAATTAGTTATGTAAATTGTATTTACTCCAAAGTAATCTACTGATATTACTCCTGCTATATTCCCTAAGATCGCTCCTAGTAAAAGCATAGGTAAAAATATCCCTCCTGGTACTCCAGAACCAAAGCATATTAATAGAAGTAAAAACTTCAATATATATATTATAATTAAAGCTAATAAGGTCATTTCACTAGATGTTAGATCCATTATTAACTCATGTCCACCACCTAATAAACTAGGATATATAAGGCCAACTATTGCTGTTATTACAAAGGGGATCATTACCTTAACTTCTGTTTTTATGTTTTTGAATTTTGAATAAATATTTTGGAATAAAACTATTCCCTTAGAAAATATAACTCCCATTATACCAACAAAAATCCCTAGTAATATAAGTATCCAATAATATTTTAACGGCATTATTGATAACTCACTAAAGTTTAATGATGGCTCCATTCCTAAAAAGTTTTTAGAAACAAAATCTGCAGTAATTGCTGCTGCCATTGCTGGTAATAATACTAAAGGAGAAAAGCTTCTATGTACTTCTTCTAAAGCAAAGATTATTCCAGATAAAGGGGAATTAAAGGCTGCAGATAAACCAGCAGAAGCACCTGCTGTAATTAAAAATTCTTTTTTTACAGGAAATCTTTTATATGTTTTTTCTGCAACTCCTTCTCCAACTGAAGCCCCTATTTGTACAGATGGACCTTCTCTTCCTAAAGTAAGTCCTGCTGATAAAGCTATTACACCTCCAAAGAATTTTAAAACTAATATTCTAAGCCAATTTAATTTTAGCTTATTTAATACTCTTCCTTTAACTTGTGGAATACCACTACCAGCTATCATAGGTTCTATTTTACTCATATATCCTACAATTAATCCTAGAAAAGCTAAAATTATTAATACAAGAAATATATTTAAAACACCCTTATTCCCCCAAAAATAAAATTCCTTAAAAACTGCTGAAAATTTAGTTATTAATATTCTATTTAAAACTATTACTATTCCTACTAATAACCCAATTATTATTCCTTGAACTATTAGTCTAAATTTCATATATTTTCTTTCTTTTAAAATCTTCTCTATATTTTCTTCATCCACTATTATCACCTAGTTTTCAAATATATTTTTTACCTCATCTAAGATCTTAAAATTAGTAAAGTCATAATGTAAAGGTGTTAAAGTTACGTAACCTTGTGATAAGAAATATAAATCAGAATCGTCTTCTGATATTGCATTTCTAGTTCCCTTTATTTCATATATCATATCTTCATTTTCTTCTACTAAAATATAATTTGTTTTGTAAGTAGATTTACCAAGCTTGCAAACCTTAATTCCTTTTATTTCTTCTTCATCAACATTTGGTACATTAACATTTAATACAACATCTTTTCTTAAATAACTTTTTTCAGCTATATCTACTACTTTACTTATCCATTTAGCTGCCTTGCTGTAATCTTCATCTTCTCTTTCCCAATCTACCTCCATAGAAATAGCAATTGAAGGAACATTATATATAGCTCCTTCTACTGCAGCAGAAACAGTTCCTGAATAAAGTATATCAGTTCCACAATTTAGGCCTCTATTTATTCCTGAAATAACCAAATCAACCTCTTTACAAAGTAATGATAAACCAGCCTGAGTACAATCAGCCGGCGTTCCAACTAAACTATATGCCTTAAATCCATCATCTATTTTTTCTTCTCTTATCCTTATAGGATTATGAATTGATATAGAATGGCTTGAAGCACTCTTTTGCTCTCTAGGCGCTACAACTGTAATTTCATGTTTCTTAGAGATTTCTTTTGCTAAAGTATATATTCCTCTTGCATTTATTCCATCATCATTAGTAATTAGTATTTTCATATTAGTCCTCCTAAAATAAGTATTATTACATATTATATACTATCATAAATTTAATTATTATAAAAAAGATTGTGCATATAACACAATCTCTATTCCCTAAAAGCTTCTGAAATTAATCTATAAGACTTTAACTTTTCCTCTAAACTTGTATTTAAATTAATTATCATAAATTCATCAGTATTATAAAGCTTACTCATATTTATAAGTTGTTCTTTTATTTTATCTGGTGTTCCAACTATCATTCTTTTTCTATTCCTATTAACAACTTTCATCTCTGTCTCAGAATATTTATAATCCAATGCCTTTTCTAGTGAAGGTACACCAAAAGATTTTCCCATTTCAACTAGTAATAATGTCAAATCCATTATCGCTATTTGATTATTAACTTCTTCTTCTGTTTCTCCACAAATTACAAAGCTACAAATTATAGTATTAGGTGTCGAAGAAATAACTGACTTCTTAAAATTGTCTCTATACCAATTTACAGAACTTACTCCCATCCCTCCAGTTATAAACTGTGCATAAGCATAAGATGCCCCTATACCTGATGCTAGTCCTGCACTTCCACCACTAGATCCTAGTATATGAATTTCTGGATAAGTATTTATTATTGGTGTCGCCTTTAAGCCACTGAATTCATGATTTTCTGGAATTATATCATAAATATATCTAACTAAATCTAATACCTTCTCCTCATAATTGTCATTAAAAATACTTCTTCCTTGCATTAACGCCTTTGTTGCAAGTGGCATACCACCAGGGGCTCTACCTAATCCTAAATCTATTCTATTAGGGTATAGTGCTTCAAGAACCTTAAAGTTTTCAGCAACTTTATAAGGACTGTAGTTAGGAAGCATTACTCCACCTGATCCTACCCTAATCTTATTAGTCCTAGCTGCAATACTTGAAATTAGAACTTCTGGACTTGATCCTGCTAAGCTTTTTGTATCATGGTGCTCAGACACCCAGAACCTATAATATCCTAACTTTTCTAATTCTATCGCAAGGGTTATAGTATTATTCAATGCTTCTGTTGATGTAGATCCCTCTCTTATAGGAGATTGATCTAATGCACTTAACTTAATCTTCATTTTCCTACCTCTTTTAAATATTCATTTTATATTCTTATTATACACTATAACTATTTGAGAAATATTTTCAAGTATAGATTTTAATAAAAAAACACCGTATATTCATTTTGAATAATACGGTGTTTAAAACTAAATTACATTATTTATATTTTTCTTAGCCCCGAAATAAGTTGATATAAAGTATCCTCCATATATAACAACTAAAACTGCCAGTGCTATTAATACATTTTTCATAATGCTAATACTTCCAAACATAGTTATTACTCTTTTAGAAAATTCTAATCCTGCAATTGAATGTATTAATGCTAAAGATAGCGGCATTAAAAAGTAAATTGCTATTTGTATTAGTAATGATTTATTTATAAGTTTTTCATCTACACCTATCTTCTTTAATAAGTTATATCTTGCAATATTATTGGTTGATTCTGATAACTGTTGTAGAGCTAAAATAGCAGCTGATGTTATTAAGAAGATACCTCCCATATATATTCCTAAATATGCTATAGTAGCTCCCATACTTGATGAACTTGCTAATAATGATTCTTTATCATTAGACACAAAGTAAGTATCTCCACTTCTTTTATTTACTTCTTCAATTTTAGCAATAATTATCTTACTATCATCATTTTTATAACTCATATTTACATATGATGTATATGGAGTTAAATCACTTACAATATTATCATTTACTATAATGGTACAAATATTATTTTTCATAATATCATTATATGCTACTAATTCAATAACCTTATTATCTGATGGCTTTAGTATATTTCCATTTATATTAATTTCTTTATCTTCTTTTATAGCAGTGTTTAAGGCCTTATTAGCTTCCTTTATATCAGAAAATATTGCATACTCTCCAGGATTTAAAGATATTTCCTTTTTATTATCCATCTTCATAAGTTCATTAAACTTTGATAAAGAAATTATTTGTACTTCACTATTAGTTGCAATAGGATATAAATCCTTTAATTCTTTTCTATCCTCTTCTTTTATAATATCATTATATTTTAAATCACTTTTATAATTAATGTAACTAACATAATCATCAGAATAATCACCTAAGACTAATCCTTTTTCCTTAAAGTATTCTTCAATATCTACTCCATCATAATTTATTATAGTTAAATCATGATGAGTTAAATCTTTCAAATCAGAATTTAATGCACTACTGATTCCAAGACCTCCTGCAAGCATACATATACCTGTAAATAATAATAAACATATAAAGGACATTGATATAAATACAGTATTTATTTTGCTATTTATTTGTCTTAGCACAAACATATTTAAGTTTTTTAAATAAAATCTTTTATTAGATTGCACTAGCTTTAATAAAAATCCTGATAAAGAGAAGAAGAATAAAAATGTTCCACCAGCACCAAGTAAGATACTTGTTCCATTTATACCTATTGTTGAAGCTCCATTATCAAGAACTGTATAATAAGCTAGGCCTATCATAACTAAGCTTATTATAAATGTAAAAACAGAAACCCAAACATTTCTTACTTTTATATTTTCATTTTGCTTTGAAGAATTTAATAAATCTATTAACTGTACCTTTCCAATTGATACTGAGTTAAACATTAATACTAATATATAAATAATTCCAAAGGAAATTATAGTTTTAATCATAGCTGAGTGCGAATAAACAAATTTAAAATGACTTATTTTAACTTGAAACATCTTTGCAGTTAATAACGATAAACCTTGAGATATAATAATCCCAAGTCCTAAGCCTATAACAAGGGATATTATACCAACTAATAATGTTTCAATAAAAAGTATTTTAGATAATTTCCCTTTATCCATTCCTAGAGTCATATATACTCCAAACTCTTTTTTTCTTCTTTTTATTAAGTAATTATTTGCATATATAATTAAAAATGCTAAAACAAAGGATATAAATATTGACGCATATCCCATTACTTGATCAACCATCTCAAAAGCTTCTTTTTGAACTTCACTAAAATCTAACATTATTCCTTGAGATTGTATTGAGTTAAAAGCATAAAATATACAAACACCAAATACTAATGTTAAAAAATAAATTGCATAATCTTTAAAACTTCTTTTTAAGTTTCTAAAAGCTAACTTAGAATACATTATTTTGGTCACCTCCAAGAAGAGTAATAACTTCAATTATCTTATCAAAGAATTCCTTTCTTGAATCATTACCTCTAATTATTTCATTAAATATCCTACCATCTTTAATAAATAATATTCTTTTAGCATAACTTGCTGAATATGCATCATGAGTAACCATCATAATAGTTGCATTAAGATTTTTATTTAAATCTTCCATACTTTCAAGTAACATCTTTGCAGATTTAGAATCTAAGGCACCTGTTGGTTCATCTGCTAAAATTAATGAAGGCTTAGTAATTATTGCTCTTGCTGATGCAACTCTCTGCTTTTGTCCCCCTGACATTTCATATGGGTATTTATTTAAAACTTCTTCAATATTTAATTTTTTTGCAACTTCCCTAACTCTTTTATCTATTTCCTTATGATTCACTTTCATTATAGTTAAAGCTAAAGCTATATTTTCATATGCTGTTAATGTGTCTAATAAATTAAAATCTTGGAATATAAATCCTAATTCTTCTCTTCTAAATTTAGATATTTTCTTAGAATTTAATTTTGTAATATCATTTCCAGAAATAAAAATATGTCCACTACTTACTTTATCAATAGTTGAAATACAATTTAAAAGCGTAGTTTTCCCACTACCAGAAGCACCCATTACCCCAACAAATTCTCCTTCTTCTACTGTAAAGCTTATATTATCTATAGCCTTTGTTATATTTCCTCTTTTTCCATAATACTTCTCTATATTGCTAACTTTTAAAATTTCTTTACTCATGCTTAATCCTCCTATTTCTTACTATAGGCTTATTTTATTGCTTTTTTTTAATTTCATCCATTGATATATATAACATTAAACTTACACTTTTGTAAGTTTAAAAAAGTGCACACATTTAAATTACCTTATGCAATTGTCTTCTTCCACCTTATCTTAAAATTACATATCAACATAATTTATAAAAGAAAAAAATACTGCAATAAATATTATATATTACAGTATTTTTATGAATTCTATATTTATTATTTTTATTTACTCTTTATTGAAATAGTTTTTTATTATCATAATTGCTGCATATACAAATATTAATACCCAAATAAAAGATAACACTTTAGATATTTATTTTTAATTATTTAACTAGCCTTGTAATCCATTTTCTTGACGTTCCATATTTTCGATAACTACGTCATAGATATCTCCTAGTGATGCACAATACTCAAGAACCTTCCAAGGTGTATTAGTATGGAAATGCACCTTTACTAAATCTTCATCCCCTACTGCTAGCAAGCAATCTCCTTCTATGTTCTTAGTTATATATTCATTAATTCCATCTTCTGATAAATTAGTTCCCTCAATTAATAATTGAGTATCATATTTAAATTCAAGCATATTTCTCCTCCTTTAATTTATTTAATTTTTTAATTTTTTAATTTTTTAATTTTTTTAACTAAATAAATAATATCTAATTGATTTTATATCTCAATTATAACATATGCTGTAAATATTATACTAATTATTTTCTTTTTTCATTATAAAATTCTTTAACTTAACACCATTCCGTTCTACTTCCTGTTCTTTTATAACTCTGTATCCTCTTCCTTCAAAGAAAGGTTTTGCCGTAATTGAAGCATGAACAAGGATATTTTCAGTTTTACATTTTCTCTCTAATTCATTACAAATTAAAGTTCCAACTCCCCTGCTCTGGTAGTCCTTATGTACATAAATCCTATCTAAGTATCCAGTATCATCTATATCCCCAAATCCAATAATCACTTCATTTTCTATTACAACTATGGAATAATGTTCTTCTAAAGATTTATTCCATTTTTCATAATCTATTTCTCCAGTTGCCCATACATTAACTTGTTCTTTTGAGTAATCTTTTATATTAATTAAATGAACTGTATTATAAAATAACTCTGCAATTTCATTAAAATCTACTGAACTATATCTTCTTATTTTCATAATATTTATCCTTAACTCCAATTTTTCACTGCATTTCTATAAAGTATTTATTTATAGGAAAAATAATTGCTACCTTTGTACCTTTATTAACTTCTGATTCTAAATTAATTCCAAGCCCAAGTTTTGTAGCTAACTTTCTACATAGATATAAGCCTATCCCCGTAGACTTGCTAAACTTTCTACCATTTTCTCCTGTATATCCTTTATCGAAAGCCTTTACTACATCTTTTTCATCCATTCCTATTCCTGAATCCTCAATATATAAAACTATATTTTCACCTATATCTCTAGTATAAAACTTTATTTTATTTTCATTTTTATTATCATCCATATACTTTATAGAATTATTCAAAACTTGATTTATAATAAATTCTATCCATTTACTATCTGTATAAATAGTTTTATCTAAATCAATAGCCTCTATTTTAATTTTTCCTTGGATTAATACCTTTGAATTCCTTCTTATAACCTTATTTACAATATTTTTAAGATTAAGTTCCTTTATAATATAATCTTTCTCAAGAGCATTACTTCTTGCATAAAAAAGAGCTTGCTCAATATAATTTTCAACTTTAATAACTTCTTCATTAATGCTATTAGTTAAATCTGATTTATTATTTTCTATAATAAGTTTGCAACTTGAAATAGGTGTTTTTATTTCATGTACCCAAAGCTCAATATATTCCCTATACTCTTTATTATTAAGTTTAAGGTCTGAAATATCATCTTTCATGGATTTAGTAGTTTCATTTATTATTTGATATATTAGTCTACTCTCTAAAAAGCTTCCTTCCTCCATCACATCAGAAATTAAGTATTTTTTCTCTAATGCATCTAGATTAGACATTAATTCATCATAATACTTCTTCTTATTAAAATAATCATATATATGATAAGTTAAGATGCTTATTAAATTTAATAAAGTAATAAATATAATTGCATATAAATCTACCTCTAGATAAAAAAGAAGTAGAAATGAAAATCCTAGTGTAGCTAGACTTAAAATTAAAAATAAAAATCTTTCCTTCAAAAAATCTACTATATTCATATTAAAATATAACCTTGACCTCTCTTAGTTTTCAAAAAGTCATTAGCTCCAATTTCTTCGAGTTTTTTTCTAAGCCTATTTATATTAACTGTTAGAGTATTATCATCTACAAATTCATCTGATTCCCATAAGGCTTCTATAATTTCATTTCTAGAAACTATCTTTCCATTATTTTTTATAAGAACATATAATATCCTGCTTTCATTCTTACTAAGTTCAATCTTTTTATCTTTATAGCTAGCTTCACTAGTAGATAAATTATGTTTAAGCTCCCTATATTCTAAAATATCTAGATCTTTACTATCATAACTTCTCCTTAAAATAGACGAAATCCTAGCTAAAAGTATTTGAGTATTATATGGCTTAGTTATAAAATCATCTGCCCCTAAATTCATACTCATAAGCTCATCAACTTCACTATCCCTACTAGTTACTACTATTATTGGAACATCACTTTTCTTCCTTATTTCTCTACATACATAATATCCATCATAATAAGGTAAGTTTATATCTAGTAAAATTAAATGATACTTTTCTTTTAAGGCTTCATCTACTATATTCTCAAAATCTACAGAATAATTAGTTATATATCCATATTTATTTAAAAATGTACTTAGCTCATTTCTTATCTTTTCTTCATCTTCAATAATAAAAATCTTCTTTGTATCCATATGTCACCTTCCTCTTACAATTGCATATAGTTAAATCAGTAATTTACATTATTATAACATTATATAAATTAAAAAATCATCTTATGGTGAAAATGAGGCTAAAGCTCATACTGACTATAAATAATATTTATTAAACAATCTAGTCATATAGTCTTATATATAATTTCCTATTATAAATAAAATAAAAATATGTACTGGATAAAAAACATAGAATAACCATTTTAACCCCTTACCTCTTTTTCCATTATAAATAAGCATAAAAGGTAGAGCAAAAACCATCATCCACTGATAGTTAATTAAAAATAAATTTTCATAGGTGAAAGAAAATCCACTTAAAAGAATAAATGTTGCTGCTGAAATTATAGGATAAAAAATCATTAATTTCTTTTTAAAGTAGTACTATTCATACTTCCTCCTTTCCCTCAATTTAATATAAATATTCATATTTCTATATATTGTATACTAAAATTATATCATGTTCTCTACGAAATTATATCTTTTAGAGGAACAAATTTACAATCACTCTTCTAAAATACAGAATAATATTATATAATTATACCGACTACATTTTAACGGAGGAAATAATATTGTTTAAGAAAATTAATCTTAAAGGGGTGACAAATATGTGGGTAATCTATGCTTTATTATCAGCTCTCTTTGCTGCACTCACTTCAATTTTAGCTAAAATTGGTATTGAAAACATAAACTCAAATTTGGCTACTGCAATTAGAACAGTTGTGGTTCTAGTTATGGCCTGGGGGATAGTGTTAATAAATGGCAGTATAAATCAAATTGGCAATATTACTCAAAAAAGCTGGATATTCTTAATATTATCAGGTATAGCAACTGGTTTATCTTGGCTATTTTATTATAAGGCACTTCAAATAGGTGATGCTTCAAAAGTAGTCCCAATCGACAAGTTCAGTGTTGTAATTACTATGGTACTTGCCTTTGTAATATTAAAAGAAGCCGTTACTATTAAAACAGTAGTAGGTGGAATATTTATTACTATTGGAACATTTATATTAATTCTTTAAATCTGCTATTATTATTTTTATTTTAAACTAATAAACTCAGCTTTTAATTTTATTCTCACATTATTAAGCGAGATAATTAAAAGCTGAGTTTTTTCTTTATTTTTACTTGAAATTACTATAATTGCAACTTATTTATCGATTAAATTATATATTCTATAAATTTAATTTATTTAAATGCTTAAATATTTTTTTGTAATTGGGAGAATCTAAATAATGATATCTATCTATTAAGGAGGCATTTTGAATGAATAATAAGAAAAATAATAGTAACCCAACTTCTCCAAATTATAAAGAAAAAGTAAGAAATAAAGCTAATGAAAAAACTCCTTTTGGGGAAAATGAACCTTCTCCAAATACTACATATAAATAAAATTAGAAATATAAAAATACCGTTTATAAAAATAAACGGTATTTTTATATTTCTATCCTAGTAATCTATTTACCATATCATTAGCCCCTTGTGCTATTGGTATTATATTTTTAACAAAGGAAATTGTAGTGTTAATACTTGTAAGTAAACTTAAAATCTTTTTAATATTTTCTTTAAACATACTATTTTTAGAGGCTTCTTCACCAATCTTCTGATTAAGCATTATACTTCCAAGTCCCTGTTCAATGGAAAATTTTAATCCATCTATTCCATACATATTATATTCATCTATTTTATAATGCAAATCACTGAGTACATCATTAATAAATGATTTTAATTCTTCATTTACTTCTAATTCACTTAATTCTTCTATTAATATTTCTATCTTTTCTTTAAAGTTAATTAAATTTTCTTCCTCAATATTCTTATATTGATTACATACATCTAGAGCTAAAGCTAATCCATTAATTGATATCAATATTTCTTTAGTAATTATAGTATCTAATTTATGCATTTCTTCATCTAACTCTATTGCCATAATTTTCTTTTCAAAATTAGTCAGAGATATAATTAATTCCTCTTTTGAATTACTTTCAATTTTATTAATTTGTTTCTTTATATTTTCTATTATTTCTATAATTTGAATTATAGATTTAAACATTTTTTCATCATCATTTTTATCTATATTAAAAACTTGAGAAAGTACTGATGCTACTGATCTAAACCTACTTTGTTTATTACTATGGTTACTACAAAATTCTTTTGATTTACTTAAAATTTCGTATAGTCTAACTGCCGGATTAGTTGATAATACCATACCATCCCCTCCATAATATTTATTACAGTTATTACTTGTATACCATAAATCTATTTTTCTCTTTTTTTCATAATATCAATTTAATTTTATTAATTTAATATTGTTATATTATAAATAGAATTAAAATCTCTTATTAGTATATATAATGCTTAAAATCTACGATATATGTATGTTTTAACTATTTATTTCAATTTTTTTTATATCAATTTTCTCATTTTCAATATTCATAATTATCATTGTTAAAGGTAATGAAAATCTTCTTTTCCCACAGCTTCCAGGATTAACATATATAATATTATCCTTAACTTCTAAGTTATATTTATGAGAATGTCCATATATCACAATATCGACCTCTTCTAAATTAATACTTATATTATTTCTTTCATGGACTATATATATCCTTTTTCCCTCTATTTCAATTATCTCATCTTCCTTTAATATAGCTTCAAGATCACCCTTGTCATTATTGCCTTTTACAGCTACAGTCTTAGCGATGTTTTTTAATCTTTCTAATATATCATTATTACATATATCCCCTGCATGTATAATTAGATCACAACCCTTTAGATTATGTATTACTTCTTCTCTTAATAAGTTATGTGTATCAGAAATAATTCCTATTTTCATACTATCATCATCTTTCTTTATAGTTTTCTACTACATCTTTAATAATTTCTTTTATTTCACTTAATGACAAATCTAGTGTTTCAATTCCACCTATGTCACATTCAGCCGTATTCCTAATATTATTTAATATTCTTGCATATAGCTGTTTATTATTATCAAACTTTTCATTATCTTCAACTATATATTTATAAAGTGTCCTTGCTTCATTTTCTATATATTCCCTATCATTCATAATAACTCTCTCCCTATTTTATCCTCTTATTGATATCTATAACTGTTATCCTTATAATCTATGGCGTCAATATGCCAATAAATATAAATTTATCTCTTTATTATAATAATTTCACTTTTAAATAGATAGCATCTTAGACTTAATAATTCTATTGAAGAATAAATTCAATTATAAAAGTAGTATCTTTTCCAATATTACTTTCAGCATATATTTTACCATTATGACTTTCAACTATTGATTTAGCTATAGATAATCCTAAGCCATATCCACCAGTTTCCCTTGCTCTTGAAGTATCTACCCTATAGAATCTTTCAAATATCTTCTCTAAATCCTCTTCCTTAATACCATCTCCAGTATTTTTAACCTTAAGATAAACCTTATTCTTATCTTCATATGATATTACATCTATTCTTCCACCAGAATTAGTGTACTTCAATGCATTATCTAATAATATGCTACATAGCTTTTTTATTTCTTCCTTATTAGCTTTTAAATTTATATTCTCTTGTATTTCTGTTTCTAAAATAATATTATTCTCAAAAACCACAGCTTCAAAGCCTAATAAGATGCTATCTAAAACTTTACTAAAATCAAAACTAGATTTTTCTTCCATAACTTTATTGCTATCTAGCTTAGTTAAAGATAGCATATCATCTATTAACTTAGCCATTCGATCTACTTGGTTACTAATATAATTTATCCACTTAATTTGACTTTCTACAGTTTTATCTTTATTGGAAGTTATTACAGAAGTATTAGTCCTAATTATAGCTAAAGGCGTTTTTAATTCATGAGATGCATCAGCTATAAATTGCTTCTGCTTTTCAAAACTTTCCTTTATTGGCTTAATAGTTTTATTAGTTAGATAAACACTTATGTAAAAAAGTAAAAATAAACTAATAGCTCCAACTATCAAAAAAACTTTTAGTAAGTTATTTAGCATATTAATTTGTAGCTCTCTACTTATTAATGCAATCTTTAATCCCTTTGGAGTATGTTCCTTTAAATATCCATAGCTACTTCCAGATATGTCAATTTTATCAATCTTATTTTCATTTTTAAGTATAGAATATATGGCCTCTTCTAACTCATCATTATTAATCTCTATATTTGTAATTACATTTGCTACATTATTTTCTGAATCCAAATCTACAATAATGCTATTTCCATTTTTAAAATCTGGACCTGGCTTCCTAGGATTTTGAATTACACCTTTTAAATCTCCTTCTAGCTCTCTATCCATATTTGCTGCAGTAGTTATATATATAGTTCCAAAAATAAGAATAAAAACTAATGTTAATAGAGTCATATTTATGAAAATAAACTTCCTTTTTAATTTTTCAAACATACTATTCCTCCATCCTATAACCTACACCTCTTATAGTTACTATATTTACTTCTGAGTTTAAATGCTGAAGTTTTTTTCTAATAAAAGAAATATATACTTCTATATTGTTATACTCTATTTCTGCATCGAAGCCCCAAAGCTTAGTAATTAAATCATCCTTACTAACTACAACCTTAGGTCTCTCCATAAAATACTTTATTATTTCAAATTCTTTAAGGGTTAGCCTTATAGATTCACCCTTTACTTCTAAATCATAAGTATTTAAATCTAATCTAATGTCACCATAAGAAAGATAATTATCGTTTATAACATTACCTTTTCTTCTTGTTATAGACCTTAGCCTTGCAAGTAATTCCTCTGCTGCAAAAGGCTTAGTTAAATAATCATCAGCACCTAAATCTAGCCCTTGAACCCTATCTTCAATTTGACTTTTTGCAGTTAGCATAATTATTGGAGTTGTTATTTCCTTTTTTCTTAGTTCTTTTAAAACACTTAGTCCATTTAGCTTAGGTAGCATAATATCTAAAACTATAACATCATATATATCAGTTAAAGCATAGTTTAATCCATCTTCCCCATCATAAACAGCATCTACAACATATTTATTTTTAGTTAATATCTCAACTAATGCTTCAGATAATTCTTTTTCATCCTCGACCAAAAGTAGTTTCACTATATTACCTCCATAAAAACAATAAATTTCATATTTAACTTTTTATATTATTGACTTAATAAAATTTTATCACACAAACCTTAAAATAAAATTAAATTCAAATCTAATTTTTTATTGATAAGAAAAAAATCTGTATCAACACTTATATAAATCTTGATACAGATTTTTTTAATTTTATTTCCAAGGACATATTTTTATCTCTAGTAAATCTATTATCTTAAAGATTATTAAAGACATAATACTTAAAGCTAATATTCCAGCAAACATTCCCTTATAATCTACCATTGACCAAGAGTTCATTATATAATAACCTAGTCCATATTTAGTAGCATAGTTTTCACTGAAAAATAAAGCTGAAATTGCAATACCTATACTTACCCTTAATGCTGAGAAAATCTTAGGGGCTATGCTAGGTAATATTACTTTTGTTATAGTATCTACCTTACTAAATTTCATTACCTTTGCAGATATTAGAACATCATTATCTATTTCATTTACTGCATCTCTTGTTACTATTAAAATTTGGAATACTATAATAGTAACCATAAGTATTATCTTTGATTTATCACCTATACCAAACATCACCATAAATATTGGTAAGAAAGCAATTTTAGGTATTGGATAAAGTAAATAAACTATAGGAGAAATAATTTTATCAAAAAAAGTGCTTCTACCTATTAATATTCCAAAAGGAATTCCAATAATTAATGATATAAATATAGCTCCTAATATTCTATATAGACTATATAAAATATGATATATAAAATCATTTTGCATAAGTCTTATTAATTCTAGTAAAGTACTCTTTGGCGTTGGAACCATATTAGTTCCTACTCCTAAACTTAGTAAATACCACAATATAATTACTATTATAGCTCCATATAAGCTTTTAAAAAGCTTTAAAACTTTATCCTTAATCATAAAGACTACCTCTTACTTTATTGCATATTTCTATATATTCATTTTTTGACCTTATATCTTTATCACCAAAGTATTTATTAGGAATTATACTATCAATCTTACCATCTTTCATTACTATTATTTCTTCACCTAAGAAAACTGCTTCTTCTATATTATGTGTAACTAAAATCATAGTAATATTCTTTTCAATTTTAATTTCAAGTAATAATTCTTGTATCATTTCCTTATTAATTGAATCTAAGGCTGAAGTAGCTTCATCTAACAAAAGAATTTCTGGATTATTTATTATAGTTCTTCCTATAGCAACTCTCTGCTTTTGCCCACCACTAAGCTCTTTGGGATACTTATCCTTTAGATCAGCTAGTCCCAACTCATTAATTATCTTATTAACCACTTTCTCTTTTTCTTCTTTAGATAAATTACTTTTATTTAAACCTAAACTTATATTTTTATATACTGTAAACCAATTAAAAAGTCCTAAATTCTGCAGTATTAATGAAGTTTCTCCTTCTATTTCTAATTTCCCTTCATAATTAGAAATAAGCCCTGCCATAGTATATAGCAGGGTTGTTTTCCCACATCCAGATTTACCTATAATAGCATAAGACTTTCCTTTTTCAATTGATAGACTTAAGTTGTTAATTGCAACTTCTTTATTATACTTTATAGTTAAATCTTTTATGTTTATCATCTTATTTTACAAATTTTCCTTCTAATAAATCTGATGGTTGAACATCTAATTCTTTATTTAAAGTTTTTTCTGTCCAATCTATTATACTTTGTAAATATTCATCACTTGGAAGGGCAGCTTTTTTATATGTTGGTAATGTCATAATATCCTTAACTTCTGGATTAGTATTAGGAATTTTTTCTATTAATATATCTTTAGCTATTTCAGGATTCTTATTAATTTCATCTACAGCCTTATTATATGCTTCATGGAAAGCTTTAATAGTATTTGGCTTTTCAGAAATAGCTTTGCCTGTAAACACCATGCACTGTGGTGAAAATTCATCATCCATTCCATAAACACTCTTTGTTAGTCCTTGTAATTCTCCATTTGAAGCTACTGGTTCTGGGAATATACTCATATCTATATCACCACTCTTTAAAGCAGCCATTCTTGCAGGAATCTCAGTAATAAATACCTTTTCTACATTATAGTCTTGTCCTAACCACTTATCTATTAAATAATTAGTGACGCTTACTTCCATTACTCCAACTTTAATATCTTTCTTTTCAGTAGCACCTTCATTTGCTAAAATTGGAAACATTCCATCTGTCATAGTTGTAGCTTTTATGTCAAAGCCACCGTTTACATTTGTTGCTACTGCAATAAAATCTGTCATTGCACCATCAATTTCATTGCTTTGAAGAGCACTTTGTCTATTTTGAGCATTATTGTAAATTTCTATTTCTACATTTATTCCTGCCTCTTTAAAATATCCATTTTTCTCAGCAATAAGAATTGGAGCAGTATCAACAGCAGGCATTAATCCAATTTTAAGTGTTGGATCTTCTTTAACCTCTTCCGCTTTTTCTTTGTTTCCACATCCAATTAAGAAAATAGAAAACATTGATAATAAAATTAATGATAATTTCTTGTTTAACTTTTTCATTTGTTAAACCTCCTACAAACTTTTCTCCTTCCTATTATATTTATTAAATATATATTTTTCAACTAAATTTTCTATAATATAGAAAATTCTAAAGAAAAAGACAGTATAACTTGAACTTGCTACACCGTCTTTCTGATATTACTTCCTTCTTCCCAAAATTTATATAATATTTTTCTATTTATTAAACTTTAATATTACCTTAAATAAATCTCCATCAATTTCAATTTTTAAGCTTCCACCTTGTAATTCTACAAAACTTTTTGCTATAGCTAGACCAAGACCTGATCCTTCAGTATTCCTTGACTTATCTCCCCTAGCAAATCTTTCTATTATCTCTTCCTCAGTAAAATCTATTTCAGTTGCAGACATATTCTTTAGGGTTACATAAACGCCCTTTTCATCATCTACTATATCTATAAATACTCTTGAATTAGGCATAGAATATTTAACTACATTTATAAGTAGGTTTTCAAAAATTCTATAAGTTTTTTGACTATCTAAAGGTACAATAACTTTATGTTCTGGCAAATTCCACTTAAACTTCAGTGATGATTCCTCAATCTTATCGCTAAGTTCTAAATGAGTTTGTTTCATTAAAGATACAATATCTACATTAACTATATCTAATTTAATATTTTTGCTTGTAGCTTTACTTACTTCAAATAAATCTTCTATTAAATTTTTAAGTCTTTGTGATTTTCTTTCTAATGTGCTTAAATACTTTTCTCTATCTTCTTTACTGATATTTTCATCCTTTAATAAATCAATATAAGTAATTATTGAAGTTAATGGGGTTTTTAAGTCATGAGAAACATTTGATATAAGTTCAGTCTTCATTCTTTGACTTTTCACTTCTTCTTCAACTGCATTTTTAAATCCTTTTTGAATCTTCTCAAGCTCATCTTTTACTGGTTCAAATACTCCTAGATTTTCTTCTATAGTAACATCTAAATTACCTTCTGCTATTTTATTAGTAGCTTTAAGTAAAATTTGATATTTTCCCTTTATATCTTCAAAATATTTTTTTAATACAAAGAATAAAACTATTGAATATATTAATGCTGCTCCTATTCCAAAGAACCAAATTACACACATAAATGAAAGTATAATAAAGTTTATTGATACTATTTTTAATACTATCTTGTTAGACTTATTATTTAAATCTACATTAATTAGTTCACGATAAACACACTTTAATATCTTTAGAATAAATTTTATTACTCTACCTACTAAAGAATTTTCCTTAATATAGTTTATTAAACCTCTAGTAAATATCTTCTTTATTACAAGGACAGCTATAAAGGCTGCAAATAATAAAATAAACCAGTATAGTACATTTCCTATATCTAATACTGGATTAACAAAGCTTGTTGAAAATCCAAGTTCATTAAATGCATTTATTAACCATTCTCTATTTATAGTAGAATAAACTATATCAGGTGATAGAGCTATGCAAGCTGTTATCACAGAAATAATAAAGACTAATATTTCAAATGGTAGATTTACTATTTTATTAATAAGTTTTATACTAATAAGATATTTTAAGCTTGCAAATAATCCAATTATTAAAGCTATTCCATATGCTATTAGTCCAATTGTAAGAGTAACATTTTCATAAGCATACTTATCTGAATTATTAGTATACCTTGAGATATCATCTTTAAATCTTAGATCTTCAGGTATTCCATAAACTACAGATACATTCTTAAGTCCATTTACTTCTAAGTTGCTTGGAAGCTGAAAAATACTATTTTTATCAAAATTTATAAAAGTACTTTTAGTATCTTCTTTTATTCCCTTTGACTTAACTATATTAACTTTACCAAACTCATCAAAGTTTACTACCATATAAAAACTATAATTATTTTCTAATTCTTCTTTTTGTTTAGCATCTATGCTATCTGCTAAAAGTAACCCTAATTTATTATTTGTATTGGAAACTACTTTGTTAGAATCCTTTTTTAGCATATAATAATCTAAATTCTTATAGTTTTCTTCAAATTTATTCGCCCATCTATTAACTTCATAGTTAATATTTTGCCTAACATCATTATATTGACTAGTATTTTGTTCGCTTTTTATTTCCTTAATAAATACTTCGTCTGCTGATACTTCATTACCACTTTCAAGCTCTACTAAATCCTTATATAAAGCATAAGAACCTTCATATAAACTCCTTTGGAAGAAATACTCATCATTTAATATTATTCTTCCTACATTGCTTACTATTTCCTTAATCCTTGGATAATAGGATACTATAGATATTGACATAATTAATAATAAAACTAAGACTATAGTAAGAGTGATATATCCTTTTTTATTGTTTTTCAATTTTGTATCCAACTCCCCACACCACCTTTAAGTATTTAGGATTTTTAGGATTGATTTCGATTTTTTCTCTTATATTTCTAACATGAACCATAATAGTATCAGTATTTATTGCTTGCTCATTCCAAACTCTTTCATATATTTCTTCTGATGAAAAAACTCTTCCTGGGTTTTGCATTAATAATTGTAAGATTTTAAATTCAATTGGAGTAAGCTTAACTAAATTACCATCTACCGTTAGCTCTACTGTATCTATATTAAGTTCAAGGCCACCTATAATATAGCTATTTGTTTTTTCAATTCCTGAAGAAGCTAACTTAAGATATTTAGAGTATCTTCTTAACTGAGAATTAATTCTGGCTAATAATTCTAAAGGAGTGAAAGGTTTTGTTATGTAATCATCAGCTCCAATATTAAGTCCCATTATCTTATCAACTTCTTCTGATTTTGCAGATAACATAATAATAGGAAAATCATATTTTTCTCTAAGCTTCATAGTCATAGTTATTCCGTCCATTTTAGGCATCATAATATCTACAATAGCTAAATGTATTTCTTCATTATTTATAATTTCTAATCCCTCTAACCCATTGTATCCCTTAAATACCTTATACCCTTGACTCTTTAAATAAATTTCTAAAGCATCTGCTATTTCTTTTTCATCTTCAACAATTAACACATTATATTCCATGAGTCCTTCTCCTTACTTTCTTAATAACACTTTACTATTATACGATAAAAGCGAAATCTTTTCCTTACAAACTAACTATATCTTATATTCCTAAAGAATAACCTCAAATAATTCTAAAGAATTTCTAAAAAAGTCCTTGTTTATTTTTCAGTTTAATGTTATTATAATCTAGCAGTTGGTACGAAAGTGCTAATAACAAAGAGGAGCTTGGTTTGTCCTTCGCCGGATACCAAGCTCCTCATTTATTTATTTCTTTATTAATTTAGTTAACTTTTCTTCTATTTTACTACTCTTAACAATTATAAAATAAGATACTATTATAATTACTCCCCATCCCCCTAAAGGCATCTCTAGACTTGCAGATCCTAAAGCTGATGCAAGTAATATCTCCCAAGGTCTAGTAAGCATTAGTATAACAAAATATTTCTTGAAACTCATATTACTAATACCAACTATAAAATTAATAACATCATCTGGAAAAAAAGGAAGTAGTAACATTAAGAAAATTACACTTTCACCTTTAGGTGAATTAATCAAATTCTCATACTTCTCTATAAGCTTTTTATTTACAAACTTTTCAACGAACATTCTTCCATATATCCTTGATAATGAAAAAATAATTGCCGATCCAATTACTATAGCTAAAGTTGTAATAATAAATGATTCCCACATTCCAAGTACTATAGCACCTGCTACAGCACTAAAATTGCTTGGTATTGGTGCAACTATTATCGAAATTAACTGTATTATAAAAAATACAATGTAAGCTTTACTTCCAAGTCCTTCAATATATCCTTTAAATTCATCTATTGATGACATATATCCTAAAATCCCACTAGACTCCAAATAAATCATTATACCTATAACTCCGACTATAGCTACAATTAAGTACATCCATTTTTTTATTGATATTTTGCTATTACTCATTATTCACTACCTTTCATATAAAGAATTTATTTAACTCCTCTCCCCTAAGATTTAATAATCTCAGTATAAATTCCAATTCTTAATATATTTCATCACTTTATCTAAAGTTTTCCTAAATCAATTCTTAATTTTTTACCATAAAAAATAAGAATATTTAATTTAAAAATATAATAACAAGGTATGTAATAGCTTTATAGTTGTGTAAATTGTAGAATATTGTTTTACAATCTTTTAAATTACAATTTATATTGCATAATTAAAGATATTTTTTACAGAGAAAAATTTAAATCTTAATTTGTGCATAGCAATTTTAACTTAATTAGAGAATCAAAAAATGAAAGAATTAAAAAATACTTATATAAAAAGAGATGCCACAAGGCATCTCTTATAAAAATTATTCAATTTCATAAACTCCTATGGAGTTTTTTCCTCAATTCTTCGTTATTCATTTTAATTTTTAATTATTTTAGCTTCCATATATCTTTATTGTACTCTTCAATAGTTCTATCTGATGAGAAAAATCCAGCCTTACTAATATTAATTAAAGCTTTTCTATTCCAAGCCTCTCTATCTTCGTAATCTTTAAATACTTTCTCTTTTATTTTTATATAATCTTCTAAATCTAATAAAGTCATAAACCAATCCTTGTTTATAAGTTCATTAAATAATCTATAAAGAGAAGTACTATCTCCTACCTTAATCATTTCATCACTAACAATAAAATCTATCAATGGTTTTATTAAACCTTTATAATAGTAGTTTCTTGAATTATAATCTCTATTTTTATAATGTGAAATTACATCTGAACTCTTTTCTCCAAATATATAAATATTATCCTTACCTACTAAGTCCATTATTTCAACATTAGCACCATCTTCTGTGCCTAATGTTACTGCGCCATTAAGCATAAACTTCATATTTCCTGTACCTGAGGCTTCTTTAGATGCAAGTGAAATTTGTTCTGAAACATCGCAAGCTGGAATAACTTTTGATGCACTTGTTACATTATAATTTTCTATCATTACAACTTTTAATAATTTATTTACCTCCGTATCATTATTTATTACTTCACTTAAGCAAAGAATAGCATGAATAATATCTTGAGCAATAATATAAGCTGGAGCTGCTTTTCCTCCAAAAATAGTTGTTATTGGCGTAGCTGGCTTTTTACCCTTTTTTATCTCTAAATATTTATAAATTAAATATAATAAATTCATTTGTTGTCTCTTATACTCATGAAACCTCTTTATTTGTATATCAAAAATTGAATTTTCATCTATAGAAATATTTTGAGTATTTAATAAGTAATTTTTAAAATTAATTTTATTACTCTTCTTTATTTCACCTATTTTATTTAAGACTTCCTTGTTATCCTTATAGTCATATAGCTTAGATAGCTTATTGTAATCCTTTATAAAATCTCCTCCAATTAAGTCTTCTATATAAGAGGATAAGCTTTCATTACAACTTAATAACCATCTTCTAAAGGTTATACCATTAGTCTTGTTATTAAACTTATTTTTATAAATATTATAAAATGAATTAAGCTCTTCATTCTTTAATATTTCTGTATGAAGGGCCGCAACACCGTTTACATTAAATCCATAATGTATATCCAAATTAGCCATATGAATCATATTATTTCTATCTACTATGCTTACACTTTCATCTTTAAATTTACTGTCAATTCTACTATCTAACTCTTTTATTATTGGTATTAATTGAGGGGCTACCTCTTCTATATAGCTTATAGGCCACTTTTCTAGAGCTTCAGATAAAATTGTATGATTTGTATATGCACAGGTTTTAGATACTATATCTATTGCCTTATCTTTATTTATTCCTTTTTCAATTAATAACCTAATTAGCTCAGGTATTATCATTGATGGATGTGTATCATTAATTTGTATTACTATATTTTTATCTAAATCTTCAAGAATACGACCATTTTTCTCATTTTCAAGTAATATATATTGAGCTGCATTACTAACCATAAAGTACTGTTGATATATTCTTAATAATTGTCCTTCCTTATCTCTATCATCTGGATAAAGAAATAATGTTAGGTTTTTTCTTATATCCTTTTTATTAAAGTCAATACCATTTCCTACTATATTTTCATCTATAGTATCTATATCAAATAAATGCAGGTTATTAGAACTATTTTTAAAACCAATCATATCCATATTATATAATTTTGAATTTACCTTAAAGTCTCTAAAATTAACTTCAAAGCCAATATTACTTTCATTAAGCCATCCACTATTATTAATCCATGGATTTTTTACAGCTTTTTGTTTATTATTTTCAAATACTTGCTTAAATAGACCAAGGTGATAATTAAGACCTATTCCATCACCATTTAACCCTAAGGTTGCAATAGAATCTAAAAAGCAAGCAGCAAGTCTTCCAAGTCCACCATTTCCGAGGGAAGGTTCAATTTCCATCTCTTCTATTGCATTAAAATCTCTATTGTATCTTTCTAATACTTCCCGAGTTTCTTTGTAGATATCTAAATTAATTAGATTATTTTTTAATAATCTACCTATTAAAAATTCAGCTGATATATAATAAAGTTTTTTTCCTGTCCTACTTATTTCTCTTTCTTTGATTTTACTCTTAGCTAATTCCACTAAAGAAAAGTATATTTCCTCATTACTAGCAACCTCTATTGACTTATCATATTTTAATTTTAGTATTTCTAGTAGATTCTTTTCTATCATCATCATCCACCCTTAAAATATTAATATACTATAATAATATTACTAATCAATACTTAACGTTCCCCTATAAAAAACCTCTTTGCCACAAAATATTTCTAAAATAAAATTTATCTTATAATATATAAAAATCTTTCTAACTAAAAAACAAGAAAAAAAGCTATAACTAATTTGTCATAGCTTCAATCTTTTATTTGAATATTCTGGTAACGCTAGTTATTTCTATAACGCCCTCTATTAAATAAACTATACTATTTTTAATAAATCCTTAGACTCTTTTAAAGAGTAATCTGCATAAATACCTTCTGTAGAATCAGCTCCCCATAATGCTAGTCCAAAATCCATTCCTGCAGCCTTACTTGCTTTATAATCAAATATTGTATCTCCAACATATAGACAATCACTTGGAGAAATATTTAATATTTCAGCTGCTTTTAATAATGGCTCTGGATGTGGCTTATGTAATTCTGTATCATCAGCTAACACTTCACATTTTACATACTTATCAAGGCCTTTTTGAATAAAGTCGATTTCATATTGATCTCTAGTTTTTGCGCTTACTACTCCACAAATTATATTTCTTTTATTTAGCTCTTTAAAAACTTCTTCAAAACCTTCAAATAAAGTAGCTCCTTCTTCAAAATCATTAACATATTTAACCCATTTTGCATAAGAAGTATTTTTATCTTCAAAACCCAATTCTTCCATTACTTTCATTCCTGGATATGGTTTAAATTTTAATACTTCATTATAACTCATTTCAATTCCTAATTCTTCTTTAATTAATCTTTGAAGTGGTATCATATTCATTCTTTCAGTATTAAGCACTGTTCCATCTAAATCAAAAAGCATACATTTATACTTACTCATATTCATCTCCAATTTCATCTATATTATTCATAATAATAAATATAATATCATATATTAGGTTTTATTGTAACTAATGAAAATTCATTTAATTAATCCTTAGTAAACTCATAGGTATATAAATTTCTAAATAAAAATTACCTTACAGTTATTTCATAATCAAGATAACTGTAAGGTAATAAATCACCATATATTATATTGCTATAGTAATTCGCCATATCTATTAATGAATTTTTTCTTTAGCACTGTTACTAAAGCCATATATAAAATAATTATTATAATTAAACATACAAAGTATATTGCAGGCATAGCCACCATTTCTAATGCATTTCCAAAAGTTGTATATGGAATAACTGTTCCGATAAATATACCTAGACTTGTTAATAAAGTTAATTGCCATGATGCTCTACTTTTAACAAATGGTATTTCAGGTGTTCTAATCATGTGAATTACTAAAGTTTGAGACCATAATGATTCAACAAACCATCCTGCATGGAAAAGTCCAATAAATCCTATTTGGTTTACTTCATTTAAAGTGTTGAATTGTCCTCCAAATACTAAAGGACAAATAAAGAAGTACATTAGTATAAAGGTTACAATATCAAATATTGAACTTGTAGGTCCCATCCAAAACATAAATTTATTAATTGAACTAGCATCCCATCTGCGAGGTTCTTTTAAATATTCCTCATCAACATTGTCCCATGGAATAGTAATACAAGAAATATCATAAATTAAATTAAGCATTAAAAGTTGAATTGGTAGCATTGGTATAAATGGTAAGAAAATACTTGCAATTAATACAGAAAATATATTTCCAAAGTTAGAACTTGCTGTCATTTTAATATATTTAATTATATTAGCATAAATCTTTCTTCCTTCAATTATACCATCCTCTAAAACCATTAAGTCTTTTTCTAATAAGATTATATTTGCACTTTCCTTTGCAATATCTACTGCAGTATCTACTGAAATTCCAACATCAGCTTCACTCATTGCAGATGCATCATTTATTCCATCTCCCATAAACCCAACAGTATGTCCATTAGCTCTTAGTGCTGCTACTACTCTTGTCTTTTGCCTTGGTGAAAGCTTTGCAAATACATTAGTTTCTTCAACTGCTTCCCTTAATAGTTCATCATCCAGCTCCTCTACATCTGATCCTAATAATAAATTATTAACCTTCATTCCAACTTGTCTACAAACTTCAGCTGTAACCTTATCATTATCACCAGTAAGAATTTTTACATTAACACCATATTCATTTAATGTTCTAATTGCCTCTTTAGTACTTTCCTTTGGTGGATCTAAAAAAGCTAAGAATCCCATTAATACCATATCACTTTCATCTTTTACTGAAAGCTCATTAACTCTTGATGGATTATTTTTTTGAGCAATACCTAGAATTCTCATTCCTTGGCTATTATACTCTGAAACTCTATTTAATATTTCTTTCCTGATCTTATCTGTAATAAATTGTATTTCACCATTATATTCTACATGAGAAGATACTTCTAGCATTTCTTCAATAGCACCTTTAGTTATAAGTTGAGTTTTCTTATCCTTACTTTCAACTACCACACTCATACGGCGACGACTAAAATCAAATGGTATTTCATCAACCTTCTTATAATCTCTCCATAACTCTATCATATCACTGTCATTTGCATGATCAATAATCGCTATATCCATTAGATTTTTAAGGCCAGTTTGATGATAACTATTTAAAAATGCATGTCTTAGTACTCTACTATCTTCTATGCCGTTGATATTTAATGAGTATTCCAAAACCACTTTATCTTGAGTAATAGTTCCAGTTTTATCTGTACAAAGAACATCCATAGCTCCAAAATTTTGTATAGCACTTAAGTCCTTAACAATAACCTTTTTCTTAGACATAGAAACTGCACCTTTTGCAAGGTTTGCAGAAACTATCATTGGTAGCATTTCAGGAGTTAATCCTACTGCAACTGATACAGCAAATAAAAATGCTTCCATCCAATCTCCATTAGTAAAGCCATTAATAAATAATACTACTGGAACCATAACTAACATTAGTCTAATTAACACCCATGAAACTGAGTTTATACCCTTTTCAAAACTTGTTACTACTTTTTTATCATTTAAATCTTTAACTATTCCGCCAAAAATTGTATCATCTCCAACATTAATAACAATAGCTATTGCTGATCCACTAATTACATTACTCCCCATAAATGCTAGATTGTCTAGTTCTAATGGATTTTTGCAATCCCTTATTAATGAATCTGAAACCTTTTCTACTGGCTCACTTTCACCAGTAAGTGAAGACTCACTAACAAATAAATCCTTTGCCTTTAGAATCCTAATATCAGCAGGTATCATATCACCTGCTGCTAAGTGAATTATATCTCCAACTACAACTTCATGTATTGGTATTTCTATAGTTCCTTTATCAGTCCTTGAAACACTAATTGTAGTTTCAACCATTTCTCCTAGCTTTTCTGCTGCTTTATTAGATTTTGCTTCTTGTACAAAACGTAATATTCCACTAACTAGAACCATAGTTGTTACAATAATAACTGAAGTTAAGCTTTCTTCACCTGGACTTGCCATTACTACATCAGTTACAAATGATATAGCTACTAATATTAATAATATTATAGTAAAGGGATTTATAAATGATTTTATTAGCTTCATAAAAAGAGATTCACCTTTTTTATGAGTAATTTCATTTTTCCCATGATTTTCCCTCATTAATTCAACTTTACTTTCTTCATATCCTTGATAATTTGTATTATATCTCTTTAAAATATCTTTTTCTTTTAACTTTGATGCTAATATCAAATTATCAGCTGATCCATTCTTTCTTACTTCCTTTGCCATTAAGCTTTTAAATAATTTCTTTTTCATAAATCTTACCTCCTAATATTAAATAAAAATTAGACGTAAGACTAAGATCCAAAAGAAGCATTATAATATTTAATTTTAGTCTGTGAGAGGAATAGAATCCCTCCTTATAAATAATTTTATACTTTCTCCTAAAGGATCTATAATCTTACTACTCCCGTCTTCCATTCCTCTTCACCTCCCGAAATCAAATTTTAAAATGGATTATTGAGAATAAAAAAACCTTACCACAAATAATGGTAAGGTGAGTTAACTTAAATATAGTATAAAAAATTATATACAAATAAAAGTTATCGCAAAACATAAAGTAAACTACTTACTTTATCATCGTTCAAGCTTCAGCATCACAAGGCGATGAAATTGCATTAGTCTATGCCTTGGTTTCGACATAGACTGCTAACCTTCTCATAGTGTCTCCACTATTTTGCGGCAGCAACCCTTATCCTTGTGGTAACCTCACCTACCGAGGTATTTAATTGTAACTTCACTTATATACTATGCCATATTCTGAAAAATGTCAAACTTTTAGAAAATTTATATAGATTGTTATAGATTTTTAATAATGTTAAAATAATCATATCAACTTAAGTTAATGGGGGTACTACAATATGAATAAAAAGAAAGTAGCTCTTATTTCTACAGGAGCTTTAGGAGTTTTATCTGTAGGAGCATTATCACTAATAGGAAATTATTTTTATAATCTTGCTATTAATCCAAAGACTTCAAAAGAAGCTATCTTTGGCTCAAAAAAAGAGTCTAAAGAAACTAGTGGAGAGACAGTTAATGAAGCCTTATCTTGGTTATTATGCTCCTCTAATTACTCAGATGTATATGTTAATTCTTCTGATGGTTTAAAGCTTCATGGATATAAGATATTAAATAATACTACAACAAATAAATGGGTAATTACTGTTCATGGATATACTAGCAAAGGTTTAGAAATGAATAACTATGCTAAAGAGTTTTATAATATGGGCTATAATGTCCTAATTCCTGATTTAAGGGGACATGGAGAAAGTGAAGGCAATTATATAGGAATGGGATGGGATGATAGGTTAGATATATTAGAATGGATTAACTTCATTTTAAATATAGATGAAACTTCTACTATAATTCTTCACGGGGTATCTATGGGTGCTGCTACAGTTTGTATGACTTCTGGAGAAGAGCTTCCAGATAACCTTAAGGCAATAATTGCAGATTGTGGTTATACCACTGTTTGGGATCAATTTTCCCATCAATTAAAATCTCTTTATTCCCTGCCAAACTTTCCAGTTATGAATGCTTCATCAGTAATTACTAGATTTAAGGCAGGATACTCATTAAAAGAAGCTTCTGCTTTAACACAAGTTGCAAAATCTAAAACACCAGTTTTATATATACATGGTGATAAAGATGACTTTGTTCCATATAAAATGATGGATGAATTGTATAATGCCACAGCTTCTGAAAAAGAAAAGTTAACTGTAGAAAATGCAGCTCATGCAAAATCAGCAACTACAAATCCAGAATTATATTGGTCCACAATAAAACAATTCTTAGCAAAGCATGAGTAATTTTAAAAATGCGAATATAACCGCAAATATAAATATAATATGCTCCATAAGACAAATGGCTGCAAAAAGAAGTTCTAGGCTCGTAAAAACTGCTAAACCAAGAGTTTTGGTAAAACTCGCATCCGCTCAGACAAACCAACAACTCTAAGGTCTAGCAACTTTTACTTCACCAAGAACTTCTAATTTCTCGCCATATGCTTATTTCACATATTATATTTATATTTGCTAGTAATTCGTCACTTAAAATATTTCAGAATGTAGTGTAAAATTTTACTTGAATTCACATTGCTTGAATTTCTTCCTTTAGTAGGTTAACATCTACAAGATTAAAAACTCCTGTACAATTTATAACTTATCTTAGTAGCCATTTACTATTAGGTCTAGTTTTCCTGTTGCTGGGTCTATAGCTAGTCCGTGAACAATTATATCTTTAGGAACTAGTGGATGTTTTTTTATTATATCAACGCTATCTTTTATAGATTCTTCTACTGAATCAAATCCATGAAGCCAAGTCCTGATATCTACTCCGCCATTTTCTAATATATCTATTGTTTCTTTAGGTACACCTCTATCAATTATCTTTCCAATTAAATCTTCTGTGTTTAAGTTACACATACCACAATTATGGTGTCCAACAACAAATATTTCATCTACATTAAATTCGTAGATTGCAACAATCATACTTCTAATTATACTTCCAAAAGGATGCATAATAGCTGCCCCTGCATTTTTTACTATCTTAGCATCACCATTTTTTAAGTTTAATGCTTTTGGTAATAAATCTGTAAGTCTAGTATCCATACAAGATAACACAAGTACCTTCTTATTTGGAACCTTTGATGTCGCATATATCTCGTATTCTTTATTTTCAACAAAAGCTTTGTTGAATTCTAAAATTTGTTCTAATTTATTCATAATGCCCCCTGTATTTTTTGACTCTGTCACAAGGTATGATAATCAGAAATGTATCTTAGCTGATGTAATTTTTTAATTTCTATATAAGTTGTCAATATAACTTCATCTCTTAAATATTTTTAAAGTGAAATTAAACTTAATAGACGTAGGTCTTTTTATAACTTATATACATTCTAAATTTCACATTATGTGACGTTACCATATTTTAATATTTCTATTTTATAACAAAATTATTATTTTTCCTATATATTTTTTTCTAGTTAATATTTACTAGCATTTATTTATG
>OGSQ01000157.1_pt1 | contig 43193 bp, 42 predicted proteins | sample 1573921 | NCBI WGS metagenome assembly OGSQ01 (sample SAMN03295832, study PRJEB24534) | human gut metagenome | isolation source: fecal sample 7 from infant 4 | host: Homo sapiens | place: USA: Pittsburgh, PA | collected 2014-07 | reverse complement strand
TAAATTATATTTATCTATTAAATAGCTATATATTATAGTTAAGTTTAAGGCTGCTATAACGCTGATACCTATAGTCAAAGTAGCTACAATTATCCCTATTATAGCTTTTTTAAAAAAATGTAAAATCTTATTCATCTCATCCCTCATATCTAGTTTAATATGAAAATTATAGCATAAATATTATAATTTATTAACTAATTATTAAATCTATATTTTCTTTATACTGAGGATGTTCTTTATTATTATATAAAATTGCATTTTTAGGGCATACATTAACACATCTACAACACATTATACAATTATCTCTAAACTTAATCATTTCACCGATATTTTCAATATTCATAGTAGGACAAGAATTTACACATATATTACATTTATCACAGTCATCATTTACTGAAAACTTATCTGAGTTTTTATAAAGGTCTTTAGTTAAAAACTTGTTAATATTTTTATAAAAAATAGCTTGCAAGTTACTAATCTCTTCTTTAACAATATTCTCAGTTAAAAAGTTTACTACTAACTCTTTTATCTCTATTAAAGTTTTCTCGTAAACATCTCTAATATCTTTTCTTGTATTCTTTTCATAACTTTTACTTATAGTAAAACTATTTGGCATTTGAAAGTTTTTTGTAGTTATAACCTTATAATTTTTTTCCCCTAAAACTTTTTCAAGTTCAATAAAATTCGTTACACTCTTATCTCTTCCAGTAGAAAATATCATAGTTTTTATTTCATTATTTGAACACTTTAAGTTATCTCTAATATAATCAAAAAATATTTTAGGCATATCATAAAAATACTTAGGAAACCCTATTACTAAAAAATCATAAGAATTAAAGTTTAAAGAAATTTTATCTTCTATAGAATAAACCTCTAATTCACATCCATTTTTTATAAATTCTTCATATATCTTATTTACTATATACTTGGTATTACCACTTCCACTAAAATATAAAATAATCCCTTTCAAAACAAAGTCCCCCTATTATTAAATAATATTTTTCAGATTTACACCAAATCCTATTTTACATTATATAATAATTGTAATTTTTTGGGAATTATTTTAATATTTCATTTTTCATCCTATTTTCTATAAATCTACCATAATATTTGATTTTTCTTTATATCTCCAAAAAAGAACAGCTGATATTAACACTATTCCACAAATAATTGTATATTGTATAAATAATGGATTAGATATACTTCCAAAAAGAATAATTAATGAACCTATAGTTGCCAATATAGGGTTGATCTTTCCCTTCCATAACCCCTTAACTTCATTATCCATTCCCATCTTAAATACCTTAATATACAATAATATATACATAACATAATTTATTGTAATAGATATTTCTGAAATATCACTGTTTGGAAGTAAACTATACTTTTGAGTTATAAAGTGTATTAATAAACATACTAATGATATTATAAAGGAAACTATTGCAGAATTAACTGGCATACCTAATTTTTCATTAATAACCTTTATTTTTTCTGATTTAGGGAACATCCCTCTTAAAGCTAAAGAATAAGGAAGTCTAATATGTCCCATAACCAATCCATTAACTGTACCTAGTATTGATACTACTACAAAAGTAAGAACCATCTTTGCACCCCATGGTCCAAATAAAGTATTTGCTGCTAAATCAACATGAGCATCACCTAATGCCATAACCTTTTCTGGCCCAATTAGTACACTTATACCTATAAAGTATAAAACATAAATAGCAAGTATAAATAATGGTGCAACTACTAAGGCTTTAGGTAAATTTCTTTTAGAATCTTTAATTTCATGTCCTATAGATGTAGCAATTATCCAACCATCAAAAGAAAATGCTATAGGCGCTATAGCAGCTATCCATGTTGCAGATTTCATATGTACAATTTCATTCATTGATAATGATTTTGGATCACCAAAGAAAATACCAGCAATAGCTATTAAAATTAGTGGTATTATCTTAATAACTGTAGATAAGTTTTGAAAATATCCTCCAAGCCTTGCAGAAAGAATATTTAATATGTAAAAAATAATAATTGCTCCAAATCCAATAGATGTATGAAGAGTTAGTCCACCATCTATACCAAAAAGCATACAGATATATATTCCTGAAACCCAAGATACAACTGCAATTAAACTTGGGTAGTATAAAAAGGTATGAAACCACCCGAAAGCACAGGCAACTGAAGAATTATATGAATTTTCAGCATAAGTTATTATACCTCCTGCTTTAGAATCTCTAGATGCTAATTCTGAAATAGTTAAACTTCCAAAAATTATACCTAATGCAGCTATACAAAAAACTATAACTCCTAAGCTAATGCTTCCATTCGTAGCAATAAGTATATTATCACTTTTAAAAAATATACCAGAACCTATTACAATTCCAACTATCATTCCTATGGCTGTAAATAAACCATATTCATTTTTTTTCATAATTTTCACCTCTTTTGTAATGTCTAAAATTAAAATGCCAAATTTCTATGTACACTATATCATATATGGAGTAAAATAAGAATAAAAAATTATTAGAATTAAAACTATGTTCAAACATTCATTAATACAATAATTAAAAGGTATTAAGATAATTATATTAAATTTATTTATTGGGAGATTATTATGAAAATTTCTTTGATTTACTACTTAATTTTTATTAATATCATATCTTTTTTAACTATGTTTGTAGATAAAAAAAAGGCTATAAAAAGAAAATGGAGAATAAAAGAAAGTACCTTGTTTTTACTTTCAATTATTGGAGGTAGTCTTGGTGTACTATTAGGAATGTATTCATTTAGACATAAAACTAAACATATAAAATTCACTTTAGGAACTCCTTTAATTCTTATAGTACAAGTTTTATTATTTTTATTTATTATATATTAGGAGGGGTTATGTTTATAGAAGTAAATAATATAAAGTTATATTATGAAAAAGTAGGAAGTGGATATCCAATTATTTTGCTTCATGGTAATGGGGAAAATCTTCATATTTTTGATACCACAGTTAATATATTAAAAGATTTCTTTACTGTTTATAGTATTGATTCTAGAGGGCATGGAAAAAGCTCCCCTGTTTCAGAGTTACATTATGATGAAATGGCTGAGGATATTTATCACTTTATTTATAAACTTGAATTAGACAAGCCAATCCTATATGGATTTAGTGATGGTGGCATTACTGGACTTCTACTCTCTATAAAATATCCTAATCTTTTATCTAATTTGATTATTAGTGGTGCAAATATAAATCCGAATGGGTTGCAGAAAAAGCTGCTTATACTTTTTAAGATAATTTATAAATTTAAGAAAACAAAAGAGTATAAATTAATGTTAGAAGAGCCTAATATAACTATAGATATGTTGCATAAAATTACTACACCTACATATATAACCGTTGGTAGTAAGGATGTAATTAGAAAAGATCATACAAATCTTATACATAATAATATACGTGACAGCCAATTGAAAACTTTTGACAATGAAGACCATGGTAGCTATATTATAAATAGTTATAAGATTGCAGAGTACCTATTAGAAATATTAGTTACGATACATCAAAAAAAGTAGATTCATATATTAGAATCTACTTTTCTATTTAAATTAAGTTAATTTAATTGACTTAATTAAATATATTTCATATCTTATTAAATTAATTATACTTCCCCTTTAACAAATAAATTTGAAGTGATAAAATATGACGCTAATACTAATGTAAAAACTATAAGAGCAATTAATATAATTACTATATTGCTGCTTATATCAATTTGTGGTAATAAGTTTACTAGCTCAGTTGAAAATACCATTGGAAATACTGTTAGAAATACTAATGCAATTCTCGCCTTTTCAAATCCTAGTAATAGTTCCAGAGGAATTAATAAAGTCATCATAAATATTCCTATTCCAGCTAATATTAACATAAGGGCCCATAATGGAAAAGTTGCTTCACTACTGATTATATTAAAGTTTATCATAATAAGGTATAGTACAGCTGATATCCCCATAGATAGTAAAGTATTTATAGCTACAAAAATATATTTAGATATAATATATTCATTAATCTTAATAGGTAAAGAATAGACTAAGTAATTTACTTTGCTTTTTTCTTCATAAAAAGCGGAGTTATAACAAGTTGCCATTATAAATAGTGCTCCAGCAAAAGAAAGCATATTAGGTTCCATAATAACCATAAAAATAGCTATTCCTATTATTAAAGCCATATATTTTTTTAATGCAAATACAGTTTCAAACTGTAACAATATTAAATTAATAATCTTTTTCATATTACTTCCTCCCTGTATAGTAAAGCATTATATCTTCTAAGTTTGCTCTTTCATAAATAACTTCATTACCAAAGATATCAAAAGCTTTATTCTTATTATTTGTAAGGCCTTCAAAGTTATATCCTGTAGATTTTACTGATATCAACACCTTCTTTGTATCTTCATCTAAAAGCTCCTTCTTACCCTTTACAATTGAATGAGTTTCTAATATATAATCTTTTTCCCCCTGAAGAATTACTTGTCCTTTATATATAAAAATTATATAGTCAGCACACTTTTCTAAATCACTAGTTATATGAGTAGAGTAAAATACTGTATTTTCATCCTCTTCCATCTGTTCTTGTAAAACTTCTAAAAATTCACTCCTAACAACTGGATCTAAATTTGCTGTAGGCTCATCCATTATTAAAACTTTAGGTTTTGTAGCTAAGGCCATAGTAAGTTCGAATTGTTTCTTTTTCCCCTTAGATAACTTTCCATAAACTAATGATTCATCTAAGCCAAATTTTTCTGTAAGTTTTTTATATAAAGTTTCATCCCATTTTTTATAGAACCTTGAAACTGTCTTTTTTATATTTTTAAGTTTACTTTCTTCTAAAAACCCACAAGTCTCACCTACAAAAGCTAAAGTTTCTTTAATATCAGTATTAGTTCTAATATCTTCTCCTAACACTAAAATTTCACCTTTATCTGCTTTTACCATATTCATAATAGCCTTAATAGTAGTTGTTTTTCCTGATCCATTAGGTCCTATAAAACCTGTAATAAAACCTTTTTTCACTACTAGCTCATTAATATCTAGTTTAAATTTATTGTAGCTCTTTTCTAATCCCTTAATTTCAATAGCTTCCATATCTATACCTCCTCATATAAGCTTTTAACAATATCAATAGTTTCTTCTAAAGTTAATCCTATTGCTTTTGCAGAAATTATTGTTTCTTCTAACTTATTCTCTATTTCATACATAGCAACTTCTCTAAGTCTCTCATTATTAGCTTCAGCAACGAAAGTTCCCTTTCCTACTACTGTTTTTATAAAGCCTTCTTTTTCTAATTCCTCATAAGCTCTTTTAGTAGTTATTATACTTACTTTTAATTCCTTAGCTAAAGTTCTAATAGAGGGCAGAGGCTCTCCAGGTTTTAATAACATATTTACTATTTGATTCTTTATTTGACTTTCTATTTGTTCATATAATGGCACTTGTGAAGAATTACTAATTATAATATTCAACTTTTCACCTCCAAGTGTATATCAAGTGTATATATACTCTATATACATATATTATTACACATACACACTCCTGTCAATATTTATATAAAAAAAGTATGCAAGCTTTTTGATTCCTTTAAAAACCTTACATATAATTAAATAATATCTTAAAATTACAAAATACTAATTTCTTATAAATTAATAATAAATATTTATAAGAAAAAAAGGCTACCCTAAGGTAGCCTCCAATATTAATCTTCTTTTTTATTTATTGCTATTCCTAAATCTTCAAGTTGATTTTCATCTACTATATTAGGTGCTTCACTTAAATAACAATAAGCATTTTGATTTTTAGGGAATGCAATAACATCCTTAATATTTTCAGTTCCAGCTAAGAACATTATCATTCTATCTAAACCAAAAGCTAATCCGCCATGTGGTGGTGGTCCAAACTTAAAGGCATCTATTAAGAAACCAAATCTTTCTTGAGCTGATTCTTCAGTAAATCCTAAAGCTTTAAACATTCTTTGTTGAAGCTTAGAATCATGAATTCTTATTGATCCTCCACCTAGTTCTTCACCATTTAACACTAAATCATATGCTTTAGATCTTACTTCTCCTGGATTAGATTCTATCATATCTAAATCTTCATCCATTGGTGATGTAAATGGATGGTGAGCAGCATAATATCTTCCATCTTCTTCACTATATTCGAATAGAGGGAATTCTGTAATCCAAGTAAAGTTAAATTCATTTTTATCCTTAATTAGATCAAATTGCTTAGCTAACTCTAATCTTAAAGCTCCAAGGCTTTGGAAAACTACTGAATTCTTATCTGCAACTATAAATATAGCATCTCCAACTTCAGCATTCATAGTCTTAATAATTGAATTAGTAACATCATCAGTTAAGAATTTAGCTATCGAAGATTTAATCCCATCTTCTTTAATTTGAATCCAAGCAAGGCCCTTAGCCTTATATGTTTTAACAAATTCACCTAATTTGTCTATTGGTTTTCTTCCTAATGATGCTCCACCCTTTAAGCATAATGCTCTTACAGATCCACCATTTTCTAAAGCTGATTTAAATACTACAAAATCCATATCCTTTACGTCTTCAGTAATATTAGTTATTTCCATTCCAAATCTTAAGTCTGGCTTATCTGAACCGTATTTTTCCATAGCATCTTTAAATGTCATTCTCTTTATAGGAAGCTTAACATCTACTCCTGCTACTTCTTTAAATACATGAGCTACTAAACCTTCATTCATCTTTATTACATCTTCTTCTTCAACAAAACTCATTTCTAAGTCGATTTGAGTAAATTCTGGTTGTCTATTAGCTCTTAAGTCTTCATCTCTAAAGCACTTAGCAATTTGATAATATCTATCAAATCCTGATACCATTAATAATTGCTTAAAGATTTGAGGTGATTGTGGAAGTGCATAGAACATTCCTGGATAATTTCTTGAAGGTACAAGGTAATCTCTCGCTCCTTCTGGAGTACTCTTAGTTAATATTGGAGTTTCTACTTCTAAGAAATTATTTGCATCTAAATAATCACGAACAGATTTAGATACTTTACTTCTAATCATAAATATTCTTTGCATATCAGGTCTTCTAAGATCTAAATATCTATATTTTAATCTTATATTTTCTGCTGCATCTAATCCTTCTTTTATATATATTGGAGGAGTATCTGATTCAGAAAGAATCTTTAATTCTTCACACTTAAGCTCAACAAGTCCTGTTGGCATATTATGATTTGGAGCTTCTCTTAAAACAACTTCTCCAGTTACAGCAATACAATACTCTGGTCTTACATCCTTAGCCTTTTCAAAAGCTTCAGCATTAATTTCTTCACCAAATACTATTTGCATTATGCCTGTTCTATCTCTTAGGTCTATAAATTGTAGACCACCTAATTTTCTATTTCTTTGTACCCATCCCATTAATGTGATCTTTTGAGAAACATTACTTTCTCTAACTTCTCCACACATAAGGGTTCTCTTTAATCCACCTAAAGCTTCACCCATTTTTCTTCCTCCTAACTATTTAAAACACTTACTATTTCATCTATATTGTTTAAATTAACTTCAAATTGTTCTCCATCACTCATTCTCTTAAGTTTTAAAACATTATTTTGAAGTTCATCATCACCTAAAATTGTAGTAAAGACAGCACCAATTTTATTAGCATATTTCATTTCTGCCTTAATGCTTCTTCCCATATGGTTTACTTCAGCTTTAACATCTTTTGCTCTTAATTTATTAGCAAGAACGAAGGCTGCTGTCTTAGCCTCTTCTCCTCTAGCACCAATGTAAAGCTCTATAGTATCTTCTCTTGGAATTTCAATTCCTTCTTTTTCTAATGTCATTATAAGTCTTTCGAGTCCCATACCAAATCCAACAGCTGGCATTTCAGGTCCACCAATTTCTTCAATTAGCTTATCATATCTACCGCCACCACAAACTGTAAAATCATCGTTTAAGATTTCAAAAATAGTTTTTGTATAATAATCTAATCCTCTTACTATACCTGGATCAATAGTATATTTAATATCTAATGCATCAAGATATCTCTTTACTTCTGTAAAGTGAGTATCACATTCCTCACAAATATAATCTAGGATAATAGGAGCACTTTTAGTTATTTCCTTGCAAGATTTTTCTTTACAATCTAAAATTCTCATTGGATTTTTTTCAAATCTAGTTTTACAAATACCGCAAAGATTATCATAATTCTCTTGTAAATATTTCTTTAATGCTTCATTATACTTTGGTCTACACTTAGGACATCCTAAATTATTTATGTTTAAACTTAAACTCTTTAAACCAAGTCTTTTTAAAGCCTCCATAGCTAATGAAATTACTTCAGCATCCATTGATGGTTCTTTAGAACCAAATACTTCTATACCATATTGATGGAATTGTCTAAGTCTTCCTTTTTGAACATTTTCATATCTGAAACATGGAATCATATAATATAGCTTAGTAGGTTGAGCTTCATTAAATAATCTGTTTTCAATAAAAGCTCTAACAGTAGGTGCTGTACCTTCTGGTTTTAATGTTATACTTCTATCACCTTTATCATTGAAAGTATACATTTCCTTTTGAACTATATCAGTAGTCTCCCCAACACCTCTTAAAAATAATTCAGTGTGTTCAAATATTGGTGTTCTAATTTCTCTTACTCCAAATGCCTTTGAAACTTCTCTTAAAGTTTCCTCAACATAATGCCATTTATAAGCATCTTGAGGCAGCATATCCTTCGTACCCTTAGGTGCTTGGATTTCCATAATATCTCCTCCTATTTAAGGTAAAGTGTATCTAAAAGTTTTTTCTTTTCCTCTACCATTTCCTTAATTCTATTTGCATATTCTTTTATGTCTTTTACGTTTCCAAATCTTTCAATTCTATTATCTTCTAAAAAGACTACCTTAGATACTGCATCAGCACCTAAAGCTATAATAGTTTGCTTATCTTCTATCATTTCAATATTATATAAACATTCTTTACCTTCTTTAGAATAACCCAAATTCTCCATATTTCCAACCATATTTTTTTGTCTATACATATAATATGGTTTTATATCTAAACTTTCAGCTAGCTTTCTGCTTATTTCATACATAGAAGATAGCTCTTCTTGCTTCTTTATTTGTATTCCTTTTTTAAGGATAAAGTTTTCATATAAAATTGAAGCTCTCTTTAATGATAATCCATGAACTGTAAGACTATCTGGTTTTAGCTTTAATAATTCTTTAGCTGTGTATTCAGCTTCTTTTATTCCTTCACCAGGGAGTCCTATTATCATATCCATATTAATATCATCAAAGCCTAGCTCTCTGGCTAAATTAAACTTTTCAATTACATCTCCTGATGAATGACCTCTTCCTATCATCTTTAATGTTTTATCATTCATAGTTTGAGGGTTAATGCTTATTCTAGTAGTATTATATTTTTTCATAGTCTGAAGCTTTTCTAGGGTAATACTATCAGGTCTTCCACATTCCACAGTAAACTCATAAAGCTCTCTATTATTAACGAAAGCATTATAAATTTCTTCCATAATAGCTTCAAACTCTTCATTATTTACTGCTGTAGGTGTCCCCCCACCAAAGTATACACTTTCTATCTTTAAGCCTCTTTCATCAACATATTTTTTCATTTCTCTTATTTCATATGTTAATGCTTCTAAATAAGGATTAACTAACTTCTTACTAGCTCCTATTGGATTAGCTGTAAAGGAACAATAGAAACATCTAGTAGGACAAAATGCCATTCCTATATAAATAGCAATATTCTTCTCATCCTTATTTACGAATTCCTTTTCCTTCTTTGCAACTTCAATACAAAGCTTTGCTTTTTCTTCAGAAGCTAAATGTCTATTTTGGAAAATTTCTATTATTTCTTCTTCACTTTTTCCTTCTTCTAGATATTTTAAAGCAATTTTAGAAGGCCTTATTCCTACTAATATACCCCATGGATAATAATCATTAGTAATATCTTTAAGTGATGAAAAAATAAGCCTCTTTATATCTTCTTTAATATTTTCACCTAAAGAAGCTTCATTAGAGTAATCTCCATATGAAAAATTAATTTTATCTTCTTCAATATTTACTATAAACTCTCCATTATCTTCAAATTTAATTTCTTCTAAAGGATAGTAAATATTAAACATTTGATAAACATCATATCTATATTTTAAATTGTTTAATTTTATAGTTACCTTCATTTATTCTCCCTTTATGCTAAGAATGGATTTCTCATTCTTTCATAAATAATAGTAGATTTAGGTCCATGTCCTGGATAAACAACAGTATCCTTATCTAATATCATTAATTTATTTTCTATACTTTCTATAAGCTCATTATAGCTTCCACCTAAAAAGTCAGTTCTTCCAATAGAGCCATTAAATAAAGTATCCCCAGTAAATACGCTATCAGCTACTATAAAACAAGTACCACCTTTACTATGTCCTGGTGTAAATGTAACTTTAAAAGTTAAATCTCCAACTTTAATTTCTTGACCCTCTTCAAGATACTTATATATCTTTGGAAGCTTTCCAAAAATACCAGTGTTATCACTCTCCATAAACTCTTCTTCAGCTTTATTTAAATATACATCTACATTATATTTTTCCTTAAGCTCAGCAACTGCACCATTATGATCAAAGTGGCAGTGAGTTAATAATATTACATCTATTTCAATTCCTAAATTCTCAATTTCCTTAATTAAGTAGCTTGCTTGTGCTCCTGGATCAATTATTGCTGCTTTATTAGTATTTTCATCTATTGCTAAGTAACAATTAGTTTGTAATGATCCAAGAGGATAAGTTTTAACTATCATAATAACCCTCCTAACTAAAAATTCTTTTTACTATCTAATAGAAGCGTCACAGGCCCATCATTTTGTATATCTACCTTCATATGAGCCCCAAACTCTCCTGTTTCAATCTTTATATCCTTTTCCCTCAATAGGTCTATAAATCTCTCGTACAACGCCTTAGCCTTATCTCCGCCCTCTGCTTCCATAAAGTTTGGCCTTCTACCTTTTCTACAATCTCCGTATAAAGTAAATTGAGAAATAGCTAGTATTTCTCCTTTTACATCTAAAAGAGAAAGGTTCATCTTATCATTTTCATCTTCAAAAATTCTAAGGTTAATAATCTTATCTCTTAAATAAAGTAAATCTTCTTCCGTATCTTCTTTAGAAATTCCTATTAATATATTAAGACCTTTTCCAATTTCACCTATTATTTTATCATCTACAACTACCTTAGATGAAGTTACTCTTTGAACTACTGCCCTCATTTAATACCTCTCTAGTTATTCATTCTATATACATCCATTACGCCTTTTAATCTTCTTATTTTTCTCATAAGCTCTTTTAATTGCTCAATGGAATCTATCTTAACTCTAATAGTAACCATAGCAGTATTAGACTTAGAGGATTTAGCATTAAGTGCATTTAATGGTAACTTAGATTCAGAAATAACATTCATAATATCAGTAAGAATTCCAATTCTATCATCAGCTTTAACTTGCACTTCTGCAACATAAGCAGCACCCTTAGATAATCCCCAAGAAACATCTACCACTTTACTTGGATCATAATTAATTAATGACTTTAAATTACTACAATCATTTCTATGAACAGAAACTCCTCTACCTTTTGTTATATATCCTTGTATATCATCTCCAGGTACTGGATTACAGCATCTAGCAAACCTAACCATTATGTTATTTACACCTTTAACAGTAACACCATAAGAGTTTCTACTAGTATTTTCACTACCTTTATCAAATTTATTATATTGCTCTTCAATAGGTTTATTTAAAGTTTCTTGACTTTGTTTATCTATAATATTTTCTTCTTTTAATTTTGAAATAAATGCCGAAGCAGAAAGTTGGCCAATTCCAATTGCTGCATATAAGTCTTCAGTATTATGAATGTTGTATCTCTTTATAGCTCTTTCATATACTTCCCCCTTTGCAATATCTGCAAAAGTTACACCCTGCTTCTTTAACTCTTTTTCAAAAGTTTCTTTACCTTTATCTATATTCTCTTCTTTTTTAATCTTTTTAAACCATTGTCTTATCTTACTTTTCGCTTGATTACTCTTAGCAATATTAAGCCAATCTATATTTGGGCCTTTAGCATTTTTAGAAGTTAGTACTTCAGCTATTTCTCCAGTTTTTAATTTATAGTCTAAAGGTACTATCTTACCATTTACTTTAGCCCCTACACATCTATTACCTATATCTGTATGAATTCTATAAGCAAAATCTATAGGTGTTGCTCCACTTGGCAAATTAATTACAACACCTTTTGGAGTAAATACAAATATTTCATCTACAAATAAATCTATTTTAAATCCTTCTATAAATTCCTCAGCATCTGATGTCTCTTTTTGCCATTCTAGCATATCCCTAAGCCATGCAAGCTTATTTTCAAAGGAATTTTCTTTTTCTTCTTGATTCTCTCCCTCTTTATACTTCCAATGAGCAGCTATACCATATTCAGCTGTCTTATGCATTTCGAAAGTTCTAATTTGAATCTCAAAAGTCTTACCTTGTGGTCCAATTACAGTTGTATGAAGGGACTGATACATATTAGGTTTAGGCATCGCTATATAGTCTTTAAATCTTCCTGGAATAGGTTTATAAATCGTATGTACTATTCCTAAAACTCCATAACAATCTTTTACTGTATTTACTAAGATTCTTATAGCTGTTAAGTCAAAAATTTGCTCTATACTTTTATTTTTATTTACCATCTTTTTATAGATGCTATAAAAATGTTTTGGTCTACCATCTATATCTGAGTCAATTTCAGACTCCTCAAGCTTTTTACTTAAATCCTCTTTAATTTCTGCAATATATGTTTCTCTTTCGACTCTTTTTTCAGCTATTTCCTTAACTAAATCATAATATTCCTCTTCATGTAAATATCTAAAAGCTAAGTCTTCTAATTCCCATTTTATTTTAGAAATACCAAGTCTATGTGCTAAAGGAGCATAAATATCTAAAGTTTCTTTAGCTTTTTGCTTTTGCTTTGATTTTGACATAAACTTTAAAGTTCTTAAGTTATGAAGTCTATCTGCAAGCTTTATAATAATAACCCTTATATCTTTAGCCATTGCTAAAAGCATTTTTCTTACATTATCAGCTTGTTGCTCTTCTTTTGTCTTATATTCAATCTTACCTAATTTCGTTACACCTTGCACTAAATTTGCAATTTCTTCATTAAAGGAATTTTTAATATCTTCATATGTATATTCAGTATCCTCAATAACATCATGTAAAAGACCTGCAACTATCGTACTAGTATCCATACCCATTTCAGCTAATATTGATGCAACATCAATAGGATGAGTTACATAAGGTTCACCCGACTCTCTTTTTTGCTCTTTATGGGCATCACAAGCTAAATCATATGCTCGTTTTACCATATCTTTATCTATATTATGGCAATTTTCATTTATTTTCTGCATTAAGTCTTCATACATATGGATAATCTCCTTTGATTTAGTCTAAAATAATTGGCTGGTTTAAACAACCAGCCATTTTTTCTTATATTATATACCAATTAATTTAAATTTTCAACAATATTAAAACTCATAATCAACTAAGGACATTACTTCATATCCTTCAAGTTTACTTCTTCCGTTAAGTCCTGTAAGTTCTATTGCAAAGTCTAAAGTAACAACTTCTCCACCAGCTAATTCTACAAGCTTAGCTACTGCTTCAATTGTTCCTCCAGTTGCTAATAAGTCATCTACTATAGCAACTCTTTGACCTTTTTTAATTGCATCCTTATGTATTTGTAGTGTATCACTACCATACTCTAAATCATAAGTCACAGAAACAGTTTCACCTGGCAATTTACCTGGTTTTCTTACTGGAACAAATCCAATTCCCATTGCATAAGCAACAGGTACTCCATAAATAAATCCTCTTGCTTCTGGTCCTACTATTAAATCAATATTTTTATCTTTTAAGTGCTCAACTATTTTATCTATAGAATATCTTAATGCTTCTCCGTCACCAATAACTGTTGTAATATCTTTAAAACTTATACCCTCTTTAGGAAAACCTTCAATTACTCTAATTTTTTCTTTTAGATTCATAATAATTCCTCCATTATTAAAAAATTATAAACTATATAAGTACCTATTATTATTTTACAATAATAAATTAAATAATTATATAGTCATATTAGATTTATTCAAATATTTAGTTATTTGTACAGCTCTATCTTTCTTATTAGTGGTTAATAGCTCTATTATTATTCGAGCATTATCCATTTTCCTAACAGCATTAATAGTTGGTGTAATAAGTTCTATAATTTTTAATATGCACTCATCATCCATCTCAACTATATTATAATAATTCATTATAGCTCTTAATCCATAATTATTAGTATTAATTAGGAACTTTCTACCTTCTTTAAGTATGACCCCATTTTCCCCTTTTAAAGGAACTTCTGCCCATTGCTCTCCTATTAATATTAAATCTAAATACTTATTAATGCTTTTTATATTATAATAAATTGCTATGGCTTGCATTAATTTAAAGGTTAACCCGCTAATAGATAAATTTTTATATCTATACTGGCATCCCTTTTGATTCGGATTTATGTAAATATAATTTCTTCCATTATTATCTTCTTTATTTTCCAATACTATCAAATCTATCCCAAGATCCCTACAAAGCTTTTCTTCTTCTTCTGAGCTTAAATCAATTCCTAGTGTAATTAAAAGCTGACCTCCTAGAAAGCTAACATTATTTTTTATACTTTCAGAAGTAATTCCAGAACCTGAATCCTCTTCATGAATAACGTACTCTATATCTGCATTTAAATATTTTAAAACTAAATGTAGTGATGATATCGCACACAATCCATCAACATTTGATACACCGTAAATAACTATTTTATTTCTATTATTTACTGCTTCTACCACATGTTCAATTGCTTTGTTCATATTTTTAAGTATAAAGGGATTATATCCAGTAATATAATTTGGACTATAAATACTCTCCCAAAACTTACGCATTATAAACTCCTCCATAAAACTTAAGAAAACACATATATTATAATGTATAATCATAAATATTACAAATGTTTTCTTGTAAAAAAACAATAAACCTCCAAAATAATTTGGAGGTTTATCAAATATTATATAATATTATGCTAATTTAGCTTTTGATTGCTTGTTTTTCTTAGCTTTTCTATCCTTTAACATTACCCAAGTAGGAGCTGCTATAAATATAGATGAATATGCACCTGCAGCTATGCCTATAATTAATGGGAATGTAAATTCTCTAACTGTAGGTACGAAAATATTAACAGCTATTATTGTAACTAAAGTAGTCAAAGTAGTATTAATAGATCTTGACATTGTTTGAGTTAAACTCTTATTAGCAATTTCTGATGAAGAAGTTCTTCTCATATTCTTAGAATTTTCTCTAATTCTATCAAAAATTACTATAGTATCATTAATTGAATAACCTACTATCGTTAAAACCGCTGCAATAAATGGTGTATTTACAGGAATATTAAAAATAGCAAATACACTAACTGTTATTAGTAAATCATGAACTAATGCAATTATAGCTGCAATACCATAATTAAGTTCAAATCTTATAGCTATATAAATTAACATAGCAGCACAAGCTACAAATAAAGCTAAAATTGAATTTCTAGTTAATTCCCTACCAACTGAAGCACCTATTTCTACTTGAGATAATAAATCATCATCTTCTAAATTATACTTTTCTTGTAATGCTTTGAAAACAGATTCTACCTTAGAACTATCAAAGTCATTAGACTTAATTTCGTATTGATTCCCTTCAGCTTCGTTAGTTACAGCTCCAGGTACAATTCCTTTTACTATTTCATCAGCTTCCGGTTTATTAAATCCTTCGTTATATTGAACTACTATCTTAGTTCCACCTAAGAAATCTATACCAAAGTTTAGACCCTTAGTAAAAGTAAATCCTAATCCTATAACAATAACTATTATTGATAAGGCGAACCAAAGCTTAGTTTTTTCTATAATCTTAAGCATTATTTTCACCTCTCTTAACTCTAAATTGTCCAAGACTCTTTAAAAGTCCTATTTCAACAGCTAAAGTAATTAGTGTTTTAGTAACTATTAATGCTGTAAATAAGCTTAATACTATACCTATCATAAGAGTTACAGCAAATCCTTTTACTGAGCCAGATCCTATAAAGTAAAGTATTAATGCAGCAATAAATGTAGTTGAATTTGAGTCTACAATTGAAGACATAGCATTTTCAAATCCTGCTTTAACTGCACTTTTAATAGATATCCCTCTAGAAAGTTCCTCTCTTATTCTTTCAAATATAAGAATATTTGCATCAACAGCCATACCAATAGTTAATAATAAAGCTGCTATTCCAGGTAGAGTTAATGTTACTTTCATTTCAGCAAAGACTAATAAAACTAATGAAATATATAGAGTTAATGCTATACTTGCAAATATTCCTGGCACTCTATAATATAAAATCATAAAAATAAAAATAAGTCCTACGCCTATAGCCCCTGCTTTTAATGCATTAGGTAAGGCTTCTGCTCCAAGTTGAGCACCAACATTATTAACTGAAGCTGCTTGAACAGTTACTGGTAATGCACCAGAACTTATTACTCCTGCAAGCTTCTTAGCTTCATCCATTGAAGACATACCATTAATTACTGCTTTCCCATCAGTAATTGCATTTTGAACTACTGGAGAAGATACAACTTCATCATCCATATATATACTTATACTTTTTCCTATGTTATTAGCTGTAACTTCAGCAAATTTTGATTGACCATCTTCATTTAACTCTAGTGAAACAACTGGTCTTGACGTATCATCTAATATAGCTGTTGCTTCTTTTACATCCTTTCCAGTTAAAACTACGTTACCCTCTGAATCTTTAAACTCTAGGTTTCCAGTCTTAGTAAGTCCATCAACTATTTCACTTGAATTAAATGCTCCAGGGATATCTATCCTAATTCTTTTATCACCTTCAACAGTTACTACTGTTTCTGCAACCCCTATTTTATTTACTCTAAGTTCTAATAATTGTTTCGTTCTTTCTAACACATCAGATGAAACATCTTCATCAACAATTTCCATCAATACAGAAACTCCACCTTGAAGGTCTAGTCCCTTTGTAATTGCCTCATCAAAAGACTTTACTTTCCACCCTGCAAATTCAAAACCTTTAAACCCAATAAAGGCTAAGGAAATTATAATTACAACTGAAAGTATTAATAACACCGAGTTTTTACTTTTACTTCTCCTCTTCATGGTTTTCCCCCTCTAGTACATTTTCATTTAAATTATATATCTTATGTTAATCAATATCAACTACTTTTAGTATATTATGTAATTAAAATATATTTTATGTATAAAAAATCCCTTAATATGTAAAAAAGTAAGAGAAGGGATATCTCTTACTTTAATAATTTAATTATAGGTTTATTCCAAGCATTCCTGATAGAAGTCCAATTAATATGCATAATGCAAACTTCATAAAATCATAAATAGTTAATGTAGCTTCAGCGCCAAAAATAATGCCAATTAAATATAAGACTATGTAAAACATGCAACCTACAGCTAATCCAACTATCCACCCCTTGCTTCCATAGTTTTTCACTGCAAAAACAGATCCTACTACAAGAGATAAAGCTGTTATTACTACATAAATAATATTTAGCACATTTTCTTCTATAGGTAATTTATTCATCACTAATGAAAATATAATAGTAGCAATAACCGTAATTACCAACGCACATAAAAGGCCTCTAAAAATACTTTTAAAATAGTTTACCCACTCCATAAAAATCACCCCCTAGTACTAATCTATGATAGCCTAGGGGGCTTTATTCTTATTCTTCTACTTTATTTACCTTAGTAGCTATACCGCTCTTTGAAATTTTAAGTTTAGTTCTTTCAGCACTTGACTCAATAACTACATAGTCATCTTCAACGATAACAACTCTTCCCATTATTCCGCCTCTAGTAATTATTTCATCATTTTTTTCTATAGCAGAAATCATTTCATTATATTTTTTTGTTCTCTTCTTTTCTGGTAGTATTAATAAGAAATACATAAGACCGAACATTAAAGCAAAAGGTAACACTAACGATAATATTGCTTCCATTTAATTCATTCCCTTCATTATAACTTTTGTTTATATATTTTGATAATAAAAACTATAACTTAATAATATAGTACTGTCAATTATATTAACAGATATTTAATACTTTAAGCTCTACCATTCCATTCCTTTAACTTTTCTTCTTTAAACTCTTTAAAGTATCCTCCATCAATTGCATTTCTGATATCTTCCATAAGTTTATTATAGAAATAAAGATTATGAAGAACACAAAGTCTCATTGCAAGCATTTCCTTAGCCTTAAATAAATGTCTAATATAAGCTCTTGTATAACTCTTACATGCTGGACACTGACAACCTTCATCTATTGGTCTAGTATCAAGTTCAAACTTAGCATTCATTAAATTAATCTTGCCATCCTTTGTAAACACATGACCATGTCTACCATTTCTAGCAGGAAGTACGCAGTCAAAGAAGTCAACGCCTCTATCCACTGCTTCTAATATATTACTAGGAAGTCCAACTCCCATCAAGTAAATAGGTTTATCTTCAGGCAAATGAGGAACTACCGCATCTATAACTCTGTACATTTCTTCATGAGTTTCTCCTACAGCAAGACCTCCAATAGCATATCCATCTAAGTCCATTTTAGTTATAGTTTTAGCATGATCTATTCTAATATCCTCATAACATCCGCCTTGATTAATACCAAAAAGCATTTGTTCTTTGTTTATTGTTTCAGGTAGAGAATTTAACCTATCCATTTCTACCTTACATCTTTCAAGCCATCTAGTAGTTCTTGCTACAGATTTCTCAACATAATCTCTAGTTGAAGGGTTTGGAATACATTCATCAAAAGCCATTGCTATAGTTGAAGCTAAGTTGCTTTGGATTTGCATTGATTCTTCTGGTCCCATAAAGATCTTTTTACCATCTATATGAGAAGAGAAATAAACACCTTCTTCTTTTATTTTTCTCATTCCAGATAGAGAAAATACTTGGAATCCACCTGAATCTGTAAGAATCGGTCTATCCCAGTTCATAAATTTATGTAATCCTCCAAGCTCAGCAACTACCTTATCTGAAGGTCTTAAATGTAAATGATAAGTATTAGAAAGCTCTACTTGACATCCTATTTCCTTTAAATCCATTGTAGAAACAGCACCCTTAATAACTGCTAATGTTCCTACATTCATAAATACTGGCGTTTCTATAGTTCCATGAGGAGTTTCAAACCTACCTCTTCTTGCCTTGCCATCCTTCTTTAATAAAGTATATCTTTTTTTACTCAAAATTTCACTTCCTCTTCTAGTTTACTCTTTTATAAGCATTGAATCTCCAAAGGAGAAAAATCTATATCTTTCTTTAACTGCTTCATTATAAGCATTCATAACATTTTCTTTTCCTGCAAGAGCAGAAACTAACATAATTAATGTTGACTCTGGTAAGTGGAAATTAGTTATTAATTCATCTATAACCTTATATTTATATCCTGGATAAAGGAAAATATCTGTCCAACCACTTTGTTCCCTAACAAATCCATTTTCATCTCCAATAGTTTCTAATGTCCTTGTTGAAGTAGTACCTACAGCAATAACTTTATTTCCTCTCTTTTTAGTTTCATTAATTATATCTGCATTTTCCTTATCTAAATGATAGAATTCAGAGTGCATAATATGTTCATTAATATCATCTACCTTAACAGGTCTGAAAGTTCCAAGTCCAACGTGCAGCGTCAAATATGCTATATTTATACCTTTACCCTTAATTTCCTTTAATAATTCTTCTGTAAAGTGAAGACCTGCTGTTGGAGCTGCTGCTGAACCTTTTTCTTTAGAGTATACTGTTTGATATCTTTCCCTATCTTCTAGTCTTTCAGTTATATATGGTGGCAAAGGCATTTCCCCTAGCTCATCTAAAACTTGTTCAAATATCCCATCATAACTAAATTCAATAACTCTATTTCCTTCTTCAACTATATCAACAACTTCACATTTAAGCTTACCTTCTCCAAAGGTAAATCTTTGCCCTATCTTTGCTCTTTTACCTGGTTTAGCTAAACATTCCCACTTATCTCCTTCTATTCTTTTTAACAGAAGAAATTCTATTTTTCCACCAGTATTTTCTTTTTCACCTATAAGCCTAGCTGGCATTACTCTTGTATTATTTAATACTAAAGTATCTCCTTCATTTAAATAATCTATCACATCATGGAAGGATTTGTGTTCTATACTTCCTGTCTTTTTATCTAAAACCATAAGCCTTGAAGCATCTCTTTTTTCTAAGGGATGTTGTGCAATTAATTCTTCTGGCAAATAAAAATCAAAATCACTTACTTTCATTGTATTATCTCCTTATCTATGGTCATTCATTCTTAGAACAACTTTTGTTGCTCACCATTTAATTTCTTATTTTTGCTTCTCCCCAAATGTTCATAAGCCTTATCAGTTGCAATTCTTCCCCTTGAAGTTCTTACTATAAAACCTGTTTGAAGCAAATATGGTTCATAGACATCTTCAATAGTTCCAAGCTCCTCTCCAATAAAGTAAGATAGTGTTTCTATACCTACTGGTCCCCCATTAAAGTTATCAATAATTGCTTCTAAAATTTTATTATCTACTCTATCAAAACCTTTATTATCAACTTCAAGCAAATTTAAAGCCGCTTTAGCTTCCTTTGCACTTATAAGTGAATTAGAATAAACTTCTGCATAATCTCTAACTCTTTTTAATAATCTATTTGCTATTCTTGGAGTACCTCTAGATCTTCTTGCAAGCTCTAAAGCTCCTTCTTCTGTAATATGGCAGTTTAGTACAAAGGCAGATCTTATTACAATCTCCTTAAGTTGCTCAACTGAATAATACTGCATATCACAAAGAACTCCAAATCTATCCCTAAGGGGAGATGTAAGCATTCCAATTCTAGTAGTTGCCCCTATTAAGGTAAACTTCGGTAAGTCCAATCTTATAGATTTTGCAGCTGCTCCTTTTCCTATTACAATATCTAGAACATAGTCCTCCATTGCAGGATATAATATCTCTTCTACATTTCTATTAAGTCTATGAATCTCATCTATAAATAAAACATCGTTATCCTTAAGGGTAGTTAGTATAGCTGCTAAATCACCAGCCCTTTCAATAGCAGGTCCGGATGTTATCTTAAGCTCTCCATCCATTTCTTTAGCTATAATATTAGCTAACGTTGTCTTTCCAAGACCTGGAGGTCCATAAAGAAGCACATGGTCTAAGGCTTCACTTCTATTTTGAGCAGCTTTAATAAAAATACTTAATCTCTCCTTGACCTTATCTTGCCCTATGTATTCCTCTAAACTTTGTGGCCTTAGACTTAATACACTTCCGTCTTCAAATATTTCCTGTGGTGTTATTATTCTTTCCATAATCCACCTCTCTATCCCATTAGAACCTTTAAACAATTCTTAATGATATTTTCTATGCTTTCAGTTTTATCTACCTTACTTAAAGCAGCTTCAGCTTCCTTCTCAGAATATCCTAATGCTAGTAGAGCACTTAAAGATTCTGCAATATTTATAGCACTATTTGAAGCAATATCCATAAAATCTGATGAACTTTCATTATTACCTGAAATCTCTTCTTTCTTAATTTTATCCTTAAGCTCTAATATAATTCTTCCAGCCGTTTTCTTCCCTATACCAGGAGCCTTACATAAGTGCTTATCATCACCCATCATAATTGCATATCGTAAATTATTAATTCTACTAATAGATAATAATGATAATGCTGCCTTTGAGCCTACACCATTAATGGATATTAACAATTTAAACATTTCAAGTTCTTCTTTTGTGTCAAATCCATAAAGCCCCATGAAGTCTTGTCTAACTATATGTTCAAGATATAACTTAACTTCTTCATCTATTTTTGGCATAGCTGACATAGTTGCACCTGAAGTAAACACCTTATATCCAATTCCATTATTTTCAACTATAATATAATCTTTATTTATTCCCTTATATCTTCCCTTTATGTATTCAAACATAGACTTACACTCCTTTATGCATACCAACTATACTTTACATCTTATTTTAATCTACACTATACTTTATCATTATAAATAAAATAATTCAACTTCTACAACTTATATCTGTAAACATTCTATACAAAAACTAAAGAGTTCCCTCAAGCATTTCTTGAGGCAACCCTTTTATCTTTATTATTATGTTAAAAGTAAAATAATATTTTCTTATCTAGAATCTCCAATAAAGAATAATGCTATTGTTCCAGGTCCTGCATGACTTCCAATTACTGGACCAATATTATTTATAATAACATCCCTTACTTTGATTTCACTAGTTATAAGTTCCTTTAGATGCTCTGCTTCTTCTAAACAGTCTCCATGACTAATAAATATAGTCTGCTCCTCAGGATTAACTATCTTCTCAGTTATCTTTTCTTGTAATACTTTAATAGATTTTTTTCTACCCTTAACTTTAGATACAGGAGTAAGCTTCCCCTCATCATCTACATGCATTACAGGCTTTATGCTTAACATTGTTCCTACTATAGCAACAGAACTTGAAATTCTTCCACCTCTTTTTAAGTGATTTAAATCATCAACAGTAAACCAGTGATTTACCCTTACCTTATTTTCTTCAACCCAGCTTACTATTTCATCTTTACTCTTTCCATCTTTAAGCATTTTAGCTGCATAGAAAACTAACAATCCAAGTCCCATAGATGCACTTTTTGAATCTATAATTGTAATATCAGCATTTTCATTATCTAATTTGATATTTTCCATAGCTAATCTTGCACTATTAATACAACCGCTTAAAGCAGATGAAAAGCCTATATATATTATTGCATATCCTTCATTAACATACTTTCCGAATTTTTCTTGGAACTCTCCAATATTTACTTGGGATGTTGTTGGCATTTCTCCATTTCTAATAAACTTATAGAAATTTTTATAATTTATGCTTTCACCTAAATCATCAGGAATATCTTCTCCTTTAAAATTTACTCTTAGATGCATAACTTCAATATTATTTTCTTTTACAAAGTTAATAGGTAAATCACAACATGAATCTGTAAATATTATTGTCTTCATTATTTCCCTCCTATCTTTTATCCATCGCTACCATTGCTAATACTCCAATCTTCCAAAATGAGAGATAAGTACTGCTACGCGCCTGAATTAGTTCTTCTAAGCTTCAGATTCAGTAAGCATCCTGCACTCTATGAAAGTAATTCACACAAAACGCAAGATTTTGGTTTTCTACTTTTTAAGAAAATTTCATCTGAAGCTAAGAATCACTTTATTGCTATATCTTATACTATAATTATATTACTATTGCGAAATAATTCCATACTCTAATAATATTTTATTTTGTTTCTTTCTTACTTTGTCTAGATATGTTAAGCAATATACCTATGGCCCCTAAATTAAAGACTAAGGAGGTTCCACCATAACTAATAAAAGGCATTGGTACGCCCGTTACTGGCATTGAACCTGTTACAACTGCAATATTTATTATTGCTTGAATTGCTATTACAGATATTATTCCAATAGAAATTAAGAAGCCATAGTTATCTCTAGCTTTAATAGCTATTGAAACTCCTTTAATAACAATAAACATAAATAATAAAATTATTGCTATACATCCAATAAGCCCAAGTTCCTCGCCAATAATTGCAAAAATAAAATCATTATGAGGCTCAGGCATAAAAAGAGCCTTTTGTCTTGAGTTTCCAAGTCCTGAACCAAAAACACCTCCAGAACCAAGAGCATAAAAGGATTGTATTAACTGATAACTTTTTCCTGAAGTATCTGCCCAAGGATCTAAAAATGATGTAAATCTATCTAATCTATAAGGCTGTAAATAAATTAAAAATCCTAATATTGCAACACCTACTGGAACAAATGAAAGAATATGAATTAATTTTCCGCCTCCAACAAATATCATTACAACAGCCACCATCATAACAATAGCCGTAATACTCAAATTTTTACCTGCAAGGATTAATACTGCAAATGAAGCAGCAATTGCTAAATAAAATATTGTTCCTTCCTTAAATTTCCTTATCTTATCTTTCCTCCTATCTATAAGTAATGCAAGATAAAGAACTAAAACATACTTTGCTAGTTCTGAAGGCTGGAAGGATAGAGGTCCAATCCTTATCCATCTTGTAGCTCCATTAAGATTAACTCCTAAAAATAGCACTAAAACCAAGGCTATGTATGTAAACATAACAAAATATGGCGTCCATTTTTTATAAATATGATAGTCTATGGACATAGTTACTAACATTCCGCATATTCCGACTATTGCCCATATGATTTCTTTAATAAAAAAGAAATCACTATTATCCTTTTCATATAAGGCATAGTAAGAACTAGATGAATATACCATAACAATACCTATGAAAAGTAGTATTAAAATTCCACATAGTAGCCCATAGTCAATATCTTTCATCTTTATTCTTTTTTTTAGTTTTCTAGGTCTTCTTTTACTTCCTCTACTAACTGTATTCATTTTTTCTCCTACTACCCATTATTTTAAATTTAATTTTACTTTAGTTCCTTTTTCAATTAATTTCCCTGCTAAAACATCTTGACTATCTACTACACCAGTACCATTAACTTTATAAGTAATATTTAAACTATCTAGTATTTTCATGGCTTCCTCTAAGGTTTTTCCTTTTAAATCTGGCATAATCAGCTTATTTCCATCAGTATTATCATTAACTAAATTAACACTTATAGTAGAACCACTTTCTACTAATGAGCCTGGATAAGGTTCCATATTGATAACCTTCTTCGAAGTTGATTCAACATCTATCTTTAATCCACTTTCTTCTAAAATTCTCTTTGCTTCTTCTGTTGTCTTACCTCTTAATTCTGGCACAACAACTTTTTCCTTTTCATTATATCTATCAGTATAAATTTGAGAATCTAAATAAGTAAATAACTCTCCTAATAAAGATTTTAAAATTGGAGTTGTAACAGGACCACCATAATATTGTCCAGCACTAGGATTTACAACTTTTATATAAATAGTTATCTGAGGATCCTCTACAGGATATAAAGCTAGTACTGAAGCTATATATTTATCATCTGAATATCCACCCAATACTGGATCTACAGTTTGAGCTGTACCAGTCTTACCTCCTACTCTTCTTTCTGCTCCCATCAAAGTTCCACCTGGTTGCCCACTATTAATTGTTCTCTCTAAATAGTCTCTTAAAGTTGCTGTGGTTTCTTTTGATATAATATTTTCTTTGATAGTTGGCTTAAATACTTCATCTATTACTTTCGTACCATTTCCTGCATTATAACTTATATCTTTCATAATATGAGGTTGAATTAAATCTCCACCATTTGCTATAGCATTAAATGCTGTTAATAGTTGAATACTATTTACTGTATTAGTTTGACCAAAAGCTATAGTAGCTAAGTCCATTTCACTAGCATCACTAACTGACTTTACAATTCCTTCTGATTCCTGCGGTAAATCAACTTTACTCATTTGTCCGAAACCAAATTTATCAATATACTCCTTTAACTTTGGATATCCTATTCTAGATCCTAACTCCATAAATCCAACATTACATGAATTTTGAAGAATTTCAGGTAAGGTTTGAGTACCATGACCTGCTAAATTCCAACATTTTATAGTTGTTGAGCCAAACTTAACTCCACCATCACAGTAGAATGTATCATTTTCACTCGCTAATCCTTCTTCTAGCACAGCAGCCATTGTTATATTCTTAAATGTTGATCCAGGCTCAAAGGAATTACTTACTGCATCATTTTTTAACATATTTTGAAGTTTTTCAGAATCATCGGCACCTTCAAACTTTTCATATTCTTCATAAGGATTATTAGGATTAAAATCTGGCTTATTTGCCATAGCAAGTATTTCTCCATTATTAGGATTCATTACTATTACATTTACTTCCGTAGCTTTATTATCAGTAAATGCTTTTTCAGCTGCCTTTTCAGCCATTAATTGAATATTTTCATCTATAGTTAATGACACATTTTTTCCATCAACAGGATTTGCAAATTTAACTGTTTGGAAAGGTAATTCCTTAAGACTTCCATCTACCTCTGCTATTTTATATCCAGGAAGACCTGTTAGTTCTGAATTATATTGCAGCTCAACTCCATTTAAAGGAATATTATCAGAATTAACGCTACCTAAAGCATGAGCCAAGAAATTGTTATTAGGATAATACCTCTTTGGATTAATAGATATGACAACACCGTATATATTTAAATCTTTAATTCTATCAGCTACTTCCTTATCTATCCCCTTAACTAAAGTAGTTGTATAAATTTTTACTCCATCTTCAATTACAGGCTCTAACTTCTTAAGTACCTCATCATAAGGTACTCCAGAGGCCTCAGATAATTTTCTTGCAACTTCTTCCTTAGTAGTTTTATTTTCTTCATCTTCTATATAAATATCTATTGCCTTTAAATCTAAATCTACTCTATATACATCAATTGATGTTGCAAGTATAGACCCATTTCTATCTGTTATATCTCCTCTATCAGCTGCAACTGTTACCTGAGAGTTCCATTGTCCTTGAGCCATATGCTTGTACTCTTTACTCTTATAAATCATTATGTAAGTTAATCTTCCTATAAGCACTAGAAAAACCAAACACACTCCTATAGTTACATATAAAGCTCTTTCTCTTGAATTATTATTGTTTTTTTTAGTATTATTTTTAGTTCTTCCTTTCATAATAAACCCCCATGGCACTTTTTTTATTTTCATAGGTTGTACTATTAATTATATCAAATAGCCAATAATTATGTAAATCAGTATAATAAAATAATTGGCTGCCAAAAGACAGCCATTATTTCAATTAAAAATTATCAATTAATAGTTAATAATTATTGAATAAATAATTTATTTAAAATTACTTATTCAATAATGGTAGATACTCTTCATATCCTTCTTCTTTCATTTTATCTTTTGAGATAAATTTTAATGAAGCAGAGTTTATACAATATCTAAGTCCACCTAATTCTTCTGGTCCATCACAAAATACGTGACCTAAGTGAGAATCAGAATTTTCACTTCTTACTTCAGTTCTAATCATACCATGGCTTGAATCCATCTTTTCTTTAATTAATTTTCTATCTATAGGTTTTGAAAAAGCTGGCCACCCACAACCTGAATCAAATTTATCAGTAGATACAAATAAAGGTTCTAATGATACAACATCAACGTAAATCCCTTCTTCAAAATGATCAAAATACTCATTAGTATAAGGTGCTTCAGTTGCACTTTCTTGGGTAACTTTATATTGTAATTCAGTTAGCTTCTCTTTCAACTCTTCTTTACTATATTTTTTCAATTCCATCCCTCCATTATATTTATCCAATGGCTACCATTGCTAACACTCTCATCTTTTATAAGTTGGAGTTAAGTACTGCTACGCCCCTGGATTAGTTATTCTAAGCTTCAGATGGAGTAGGCATCCAGCATTCTGTGAAAGTTACTCCACAAAATTCAAGATTTTAGTTCTCTACCTTTTAATAAAACTCCACCTGAAGCAAAGAATCACTTTATATTATAAATACATTTTAAACTTTGTCTATTTATTCTTAGTGACAAATATTCTTTTTACCACAACTTGTGGTGGTTGTGACTTAGTCATAGCTTCAGCTAGTCTCATATAAACTAAATCACCTTTTTGAAGCTCTATATTTTCCTTTTTATCATTTAAGGAATTCATAATTTTAGTTTCTTCATTTACAATTCCAACTATTGTGGTTTTACCTACTTCTACACCCTTAATATAACCTTCAACAGTTATTCTAATTGATTTTCCATCTTCATCCTTTTGAATATCGGTTATTTCACCAATAAATAAAGGGCTTTTACTATTAATCCCTTTTTCCGGATTAGCTCCTATCATAATAAATGAACAAACTAATAATGAAAATATCACTATTAATGACTTTTTAAATTTCATAAAAGTACCTCCTTATAAAATAATCACTAATAGTTTTGTCCTTATCATTATATTTATGCATATTTATATTTTACTTTTTAGAAACATACATATTATCTTTAATATAAAATCTCCATGGAAAATCCTTTGCTTCTTCTGCATAATCTATCCCTATCCTTATAGTCTCAACTATTTCAAAATTTTTATTAGGATTAGCTTCTATATATAGGCTTCCTTCTTTATAAAACTCAATATAGTTCTCTTTTTTAGTAATATTTAATGCAGTACAAAGTTTAGAAGGCCCATTAGTTAAGTTTTTCTTTTGAGTTTTTGTTAATTCATCGTAGCTTTTATTAAACCTAACATTAGATAAGTAATCTAAGTTATCTATAGGCTCTACTGCCCTAATTAATACTGCTTCCGGCTCATCTTTTATATTTGTAACTATATTTAAACAATGATACAGCCCATAAATAAAATATACATAAGCAATTCCGCCTTCCTGAAAAAGAGGTTTCGTTCTTTCGGTTTTCTTATAATTATATGCATGACAAGCTTTATCTGAGGCTCCAATATAGCTTTCTGTCTCTACTATTATTGATTTAATCTTTCTTCCATCTACTTCTCTAACTAAGTAATCTCCTAGTATTTCCTTTGCAACACTAATAGCATTCCTTTGATAAAAGTCTTTTTCTATAATCATAAATCCTCCTTATAATTATATAAGTTTATTTTTAACATATAAGTTACAATAAAGTTTTACATTTTATTAAGTTATATTTAATAAGTAGAATACGTTAGTTAATGAAGTATATAGTCAACTTATATAGAAATTTAAAAATTGATACTTTCAATTGATGTAATTTACTTTGGAATTATTTCCCACTCAAAATTCTATAAGACTACAAAATGTAAATTATTTATTGAAACATATATAAATATCAGCCATATTATTATTGAATAAATATAGAATATTTATTGAATCTTATATTTCTTATTATACTATAATATTTATTTTTAAAACCTTACAATTCTTTTACATATAAATAAAGCAAGAAAATAGAGCCCTAAAGCTCTATTTCTTGCTATTTTAGATTATTTAACAATTCTAAGGTTTTATCCTTATCTTTATAATTAATAAAAACAACTTTATCCTGTGAAGTTATTTTTATAAAGGGCCCCTCTTTGCTTTGTATGTAAAGCTTTACCTTTTCTCCATTTTCTAATTTAAAGTCACCTTTTTTATTTGATCCATCACTATAACCATTTGTCCTACTAGATATTTCAGGCAAACTTTCTATTGACTCTATTGCTGTTATATTAACCTTTTTAATAGATGTCCCATAACTTCCATCAATTATTATAGAACTATCTGTAAGCCTTATTTCATTAGGTTCACTTCCTACAGAAAAAGTTATAATAAGCACTGCTAAAGTAATAAAACTAACTACTGCTAAAACTACTATTTCTGCCTTGCTTTTCTTATTGTGGTCAAACTTTTGAAGATAAAAAATATATCCAAAAATAACAACTATTATTATTACAGTAAGTGGCATTATAGAAAAATTAAAATATCCTGTTATAATTCCACCAAAAAATAATAATGCTGAAATAATATAGCACATTCTAGCCATATGTTTAGCTAATTCTTCAATTTCAATATTTTCTTTTTCAACTTTAGAAGCAGTATTATATCCTGATATAAGCCAATAACATTTATATTTACTTATAGCCACTCCAATTAATATAAATACCAAACTTACTATTGATAATATAATTATGGGAATCATAGAAATCAACTCCTTTAAAGTTAAAAACCACCTCTTATAAGGTTAATTATATCACTTTAGATGATTAAGTCAATATCTTTTCAGAATATACTTTACCACTCTATTGTTAGAATATTAACATCCTCTTTTGTAAATGAAACCTTATACCCTTCATAAATTAACCATGATAACAATTCTTTTTGTACTTCTTCATCATTGCAGACTAAAATAGCTGATACCTTGTTTATATTAACCTCTTTAGCATAATTAATATTATCTAAAAGCTTTCTTTTATGATCTTTTAATATCTCTATATCCATTTTCCCATCTCCCTTCCATTAATATTATTCATATCTCTATATTTATATGTAAATTATTTTAAAGAAAAAAAATACCACCTAAAAGGTAGTATTAATGAAAAATAACTAATTAAAAAATGAAAATTTAATGAAATAATTTGTTTGAAACAAAAAATAATTAGCCACTAAGCTAATTATTTTTTATTACTCCAATAGCTACTCCTAATATATTAACATTTCTATTTGATAATTCTATAGGAGAATATAATGAATTCGCTGGCATAAGTTTTGGAGTTTCACTATTTAGATTTAATGTCTTTAACGTAGCTTCTCCGTCTAAATTAGCTGCAACTATATCATTATGGTTAGCTGTAGCTTGCTTTTTAATTACTACTAAATCACCATTACAGATATTTTTATCAACCATGGAGTCACCCTTAACTCTTAGAATAAATGATTCCTTACCTTTCTCAAGCCAATATTTAGGCAAGTAGAAATTACCTTCAATATTATCATTTATTTCTATTGGGTTACCAGCTGCTATATTATTAAACATAGGAACGTCTAACAATTCATCCTCGTTAAAAATAACATTATTCTCTTCTAATAATTCCTTTGAATTAGAAGCAGTATCTATATTGAATTCAACAACTTCCTTATTTCTAAGATTAATATATTGATACTTTTCTATAGTATTAATTTCTTTTTTCTTACTTTCGAATTTTACTTTAAAGTTAAATGTTTTCCCCTTTATATCAAATCCTAATGAGTTAAACTTTCTTCCCTTAATCATCCAAGAATTTTCTTTAGTGTTAAGTTCACTATTTAAAATTAAAATAAATGAAGAGTAAGTTTTTTCTTTATATATAGCTTTTACTAGGTCTATTTCAGCCTTGGTTAACTTTTCAGTATCATCTAATATTATATGACTATATATTCCACTAAGCTTTTTTACATATTGTAATGCAAATAACACATGATCATATTCATCTATTCTATAACTTGAATATAACTTTTCATTATACATTTCCTTGAGGTTATAAATTCCTTCACGAGTATAAGAAGACTTTTTTATTCTACCTTTTCTTCCTTTTCTATCAACTGTTAGATATTCTTCTAAGGAGAAATTACTTGCCTTTATCCATAGAATTTCATCTAATAAGAATTCATATGAAGCTTTTTTTATAAACTTTGATTTCTTATAAAATCCTTCTATATTTTCTTTTAAATCTTCTAATACCTTTAAAGCTTCTCTTCTATGTATATTATTAAATGATTGTCCTCTTTCTCTTCCATAAGCATTATAATATGTATTAACAAGTTCTTCTAAAGTTATAATTTCCACCCTATTTTTATCTAAAGAAAATAATGAGTAAAAATAATTCTCCTTACTTTCACTATTATATAGTTCCTTAGCTTTAAAGTTATTACTATGACTAGAAGTAATAAATACTATTTTATCTTCTTCATAAAGACAATAGTTATTTTCTAAGTTTAATAATTTATAAATTGAAGCAGTACTTTTTCCTGTATTTTCTTTTCCCTTTAATATTTGATATCCTGATGATTTATTATTAATAAACCTTTTTTGATATTTTGTAAGTTCCAAATTTTCACCGCCCTATCTTCTGTATATTTAAATGTATTTTAATAATATATTTTATTGAGATTTATGTCAAATAAGAAAGCTACTGTAAATAATTAGGGACTGTCTTTGACAATCCCTATCTTAATTATTAGTTTTTTAGTTTTAATTCTGCCATCATAGGATAATGATCTGATGGATATTTACCATTTTTATTATAATATATTATTTCATTATTAATTATTTCAAACTCATCACTTACAAAGATATAATCAATATGTAATCCTGTTTTTATTCCTTTAAATTTTCCTAAAGTTGCTCTAGCGTATATTTCTTTATCATAATCTTGAACTGCAACAAACCTTTTACTACTATATTTTCCCTGAGTAAACTCTGTAACAGCTTTACTTTTAGGTCCTGCATTTAAATCTCCCATTAAAATTGCAGGATAATCGTCTTGCTTATTCTTATTTTCAATATACTCTCCAATCTTTTTAAGACCATATTCCCTAGCTTTAGGTAGCAGAAAATCTAAATGAGTATTATATACACGTATAAGGTTCCCCTCTTCAAGTTCTACTAATGCTGTAGTACAGATTCTTGGAAATACTGAATACCATACAGCACTTCCCATTTTATCTGGTTTATCAGATAACCAAAAAGTGCTGTGTTCAAGTATCCTATGTCTTTTTGCAACTAATATATCATTTCTTTCTATAAAATATCTAGAACTTCTTGGATTACCTACTATATTATAGTTAGAAATCTCAGAAGATAAGTCACTATACATCTTATTATTTAATTCTTGTACACCAATAATGTCATAATCATTATTATTAATAATTTCATATACTAATTTTTTTCTAGTATTCCATCTATTATTAATATCTAATAGAAAATCAGTCCTTAAGTTAAAGGTTAGTACCTTCATACTTTATCTCCTTATAATGTCGCTATTTTGCAGCAAAAGAAATTTTATCTCTTATTTTCAGCTTATCTAAAACAACCCCTGATACTACAAATATTATTCCACTTGCAATAGGTTGTATCATCTCCATAAATAAAGTTGCTATTGGTGATAAAAAGTTTCCTGAAATTATTGCTCCAGCTAAATAATATCCAAATACTCCTATTATCCCAGCTAAAAATACTGCAAGAACATTTCTCTTTGAAATTATATTATCACTTTTTGAAGAAAAGCAAAATACCATCATAGGTTTTATTATCATTGTAGGTAATATCCATAATACCCCACCAGTTAATCCATCTGAAAGTGCACCACCAATTCCCGCTGCAATCATGGCATAAGGAGTAGGTAATATTACAGCTGATAAATATATAAAAGCATCACCTAAATGTATATATCCCCCATTAAAGCCTGTTGGTATATGAAAAAATATTATACTTACACATATTAAAGCTGAAAATAGAGCTGTTAATACTATATTCCTAGTTCTATTACTTGTATTCATTAATTAAAATCAACTCCTTTAAAAAGGCTTCAAACATAATTCCTTCATTAGTATCAGTTTTAAACTTAGATGTAAATTCTATTACTTTATATATGAAGTCAGTTGCATGTTTGATAGCATAGTTTAAATCATGGTTATTCATAAGTAATCCTATAATAATTGATGTAAATACATCTCCCGTTCCACTATAGGACTCATGATTGAATTTTGACTTTACTTTAAAAACTTCGTTTTTTCCTTTATCATAAGCATAGTTATATATATTATTTCCTTTTATTATTCCAGTTATTATTACTTTTTCTGGACCAAGATTACTTATCTTTTTGCAGATTTCAATAACTTTTTCATCGCTAGTATTATATTTATCGTATTCTTCTCCTGTCAATATGCAAGCTTCTGTTAAATTAGGAGTTACTATATTAGCAATTGAAACTAAGTGTTTCATTTTACTACACATGCTGCTAGTAAAGGTATCATATTTAACTCCGTTATCTCCCATAACAGGATCAACTACTACTAAAGTATTATCTCTTTCATTAACAAAATCTAAAACTATATCTATTTGTTTCTCTGATCCTAAGAATCCACTATAGATACAATCAAAATTCATACCTAGTGTTTTCCATGAATCCTTATATTTAATCATCTCATCTGTAATATCTAAAAAAGTGTACTGATCAAAGCCAGTATGGCATGATAAAACAGCTGTTGGATAAGGACAACACTGTACCCCTAAAGCTGATAATATTGGTATTGCTGCCGTTAAAGAACACCTTCCTACTCCTGATAAATCATTAATTGTTGCTATCTTTTTAACTTCTTTCATAAGTGCACCTACTCTTTTTTAAGTTATTTATATATAATAATCCAAGATTTTCATTTTGTCTATTGTATCGGTACAAATTGTAATTAGTTTTGAATAAGTAAAAGATAAAAAATTCATATATCACTTAAAGAGGCTTTGGAAACAGAATATTAGCTTATAGTATTAGAGCCTACAGTATATTTAACAAATAAGCACAATATATACGTTTCAATAAAGAATCTACATTTTGAGGATTTATATTATTTAAGTAAAAATAGTTTTGAAAGTAAATTTCATTAATTGAAAGCTTATATATCTTTTGATTTTATATAAGTTGATTGTGTAATCACCTAGCTGAAACTTTAAATATGAAATAATTTAATAAAATGCAAAATATTATTTCAACTTATATACCTAAAAAAAATAGTTGTGAATCCTTTAAAAGAATGCTGATATCAACCCTAAAAACCTCAAAAAAGCTGTCGCATTAACTTCTGCGACAGCCTCTTTAAAAAGACCTCTAGGAGTTTCCTCCTCAGATTTTCACTTTTCATTTTTACCTTTTATCTTTTAACTATAATTCAATAACCATACTTAAAAGCTTATTACTTCTATCTATAAAACTATTCATTTCTTCGGCATTTAGTTCTTTATTAGATAAAAGTGCAATATCTACAATATACTTACTTATTAATTCAAGCTTTTCCTTATTATCATCATTATTATTTAGAGCTATCTTCTTTATAATAGGATTATTACTATTTAGCACTAAAGTCTTTTCTTCATTAAACATATTTGGCATATCCATACCACCAAACATCTTACTCATTTCTAACATTCTTCTTGATTCTTCAGAAATTAAAATAATAGCAGGTGTTTCAAGATTCTTTAATCCTTGAACTTTAACTTCCTTTATATCTTTAATATTTAATTCCTTAAATGTGTCTTCTATCTTTTTATTAAAATCTGATGTATCTTCACTATTTTCTTCTTTTAAGATATCAGATATATCAGAATCAATTCTTGCAAAAGTAACACCTGGTTCTTTTGCTTCTAAGAAGCTAATAAAATGATTATCTAAAGAACAATCTAAAACTAATGCATCTAAATCCACATCCTTAAACATCTTTATATATTGAGATTGTTGCTTTTCATCAGTTACATAAAAGACTTTGTTTTCATGCTTTTCCTTATTATTTTCTAGATATTCTTTTAAAGTTATATACTCACCATTTAATCTTCTAAAAATAACTATATCTTTTATCTTCTCATAAAAACTTTCATCTCTTAAGCATCCATACTTAATAAAGATTTGAATGTCTTTCCAGAAATTATTAAAGCTTTCCTTTTCATTTTTAGATAAAGAGACTAGCTTATCAGCCACTTTCTTAACTATATGTTTAGATATCTTCATTACATCCTTATCTTTTTGCAGGAAGCTTCTAGAAACATTTAAAGGTAAATCTGGACAATCTATTGTTCCTTTTAAAAGTAATAAAAAGTCTGGTATAACTTCTTTTATATTATCTGCAACAAATACTTGATTGTTATATAACTTTACTTGACCTTCAGTTGCTTCTAACTCATGCTTTAGTTTAGGGAAATATAATATTCCTTTTAAGTTAAATGGATAATCTACATTTAAATGAATCCAGAATAGAGAATCGTTAAAATCTCTAAATACTTTCTTATAGAAAGCCTTATATTCTTCATCACTACAATCCTTTGGAGCTTTCATCCATAGTGGATTAGTATCATTTAAAGGTTTCTTATCTTCTTCCTTATTCTCAGAATTTTCATCCTCTAAGTAAATTTCTATAGGTAAGAAAGAACAGTATTTCTCTATTATTTCTCGAACCTTATATACTTCTAAAAAGTCAGTACTATCATCATCAACAAATAAAGTAATAGTAGTACCCCTTGTTTTTCTTTCTAATGATGGTGAGATTTCATATTCAGTTCCACCTTCACATACCCAAGTTACAGCTTCAGCATCATCAATATATGATAAAGTATCTATTTGAACTCTTTTTGCTACCATAAATGCTGAATAAAAACCTAATCCAAAGTGACCAATAATATCTTTGTCATCATTGATTTGATCCTTATACTTATTGATAAAGTCCTCAGCTCCAGAAAAGGCAACTTGATTTATATATTTTTTCACTTCCTCTTCTGTCATTCCAATACCATTATCAATAAACTTTAATGTCTTTTCAGATTTATTAATTGATACTGTTACAGAGTACTTATTATCAGCATCTTCCTTAGCTTCACCTAGGCTAACCAATCTTTTATATTTACTTATTGCATCACACCCATTACTAATAAGCTCTCTTATAAAAATATCCTTATCTGAATATAACCATTTCTTAATAATTGGGAAAATATTCTCTGTATGAATGGAAATATTCCCTTTATTTTTCTCCATAAAAAACACCCTCCTTTTATGTAAAATATTTTATTGAAAATTGAAAATCTTGTCAATATTCATTATAGACTATTTAGTCTAAAATTACCTTAATAAAGCTATTTTTCACACCAATTACACTTAATTTATTATTAATATAATCATTTATTATATTAATTGATTCCTCTGATATCCTTTCACCTGGAAGAACTAAAGGAATACCAGGTGGATAAGGAACTATTGCTTCCATGGCAATTTTATTAGCTGCATCTTCAAGCTTAACTAGTTCACCTTTTAAATTAAACACCTCATACGGTTCTAATATCTTTTCATTAGTAATGCTGTTAAAGATAAAATCATTTCCTTCTGACTTAATATTCCTTATTTCCAGCTCATTAATTGCCTCATATAATTTAATAAAATCCTCTTCTATATTTGAAGGAGATAATATTAAAACAACGCCCTTAGCAAAACTCATTTCAGCTTGAATCTTTCTACTTCTTAAGTATTCTAATAATTTATGACCACTATATCCATTCTTTAGAGTCATTATATATCTACTCTTATCTATTCCATATCCTTCTTTAATATTATCCTTCGATATTATACTAACCTTATTTAATTTATTAATTTTAATTCTATATTCTTCGGCTTTTTCTATTAATGTATTATAATCTTTCTCTGCATAATTATCTAAATAGTATCTAGCATAATCTAATGAAGACATAATCAAATAAGAAGGTGATGTTGTCATAAAAGCTCTTATATAAAAGTTCAAATTATCATCTTCTACATTTGATAATAAATATCCTCCTTGAGTTAGGGCTGGAAGAGTCTTATGTGGACTTAATATTACATAGTCCCCTAAAGCTGCAATAGATTTTGGTAAATTATCTGCAAAACCATAGTGAGCTCCATGAGCTGCATCTATAATAATTTTTAATCCCTTTTCTTTAAGCTCTTTAAATATTGATATATCTTCATAATAAATCCCATAATAATTAGGATTAGTTAGTATTATTCCCTTTGGATTTTTAGCTATACTTAAGGTTTTAATAATTTCTTCTTTAGATGGAGGCATAAAGATTCCAATTTCCTTATCTATAACTGCATCTATATAAATTGGTTTAAGCTTTCTTAAAATAAGACCATTATATACAGACTTATGGCAGTTTCTTTCTACTAGAACCTCATCCCCCTCATTAAATGCCGAAAATATTGCTGCTAAATTACTAGCAGTACTTCCATTTACAACAAAATATCCTCTTTTCACCTTATAAGCCTTAGCTAATAAGTCTTCTGCTTCCTGAATTACTCCCTCTGGAGAATGTAAGTTATCTAAAGGATCTACTTCTGTTATATCTAATTCTCCAAGGGTATTTGCAAACTTTTCTCCTAATCTATCCCTTAAAAATGCCTTTCCACTTTTATTTCCAGGCATTGATAAAATCAAATTATTTTCTTCTTTATAATCTAAAACTGCTTCTAATAAAGGTGCTTTTTTCATATTTACCTCTCTTAATTATAAATAATTTCAGTAGAACTGTTTCTTAGTACTTTCTTAGCAACTTCTAATATTTCATTTATTGTAATATCTTCTAATCCTTCTATTTCATCATTATATATTTTATAGTTACCAAACATAGTACTATAAGTAGAAAGTTCCTTAGCTGCAATAATATTTTGCTCTTCTCTAAATAACCTTTTTAGCTTTAAGGACTTACCTAAAGAAGAAATATCTACTTTAAAATTCTCACCTTCCATATTGATAATATCACTTATACAATTATCTAATAACTCTATAGATTTATCTAACTTTTCTACTGAGGTGCTAAAATTAACTTTATATAATTTTATATACTTTTCATTAGAAACCTTTGTTAATACATCATAAACTAACGAGTTTTTAGTTCTTAAAGTATCAAACAATATAGAATTAACACCTTCTCCAAAATATTCATTAAAAAGTCTAAAAACTTTAAGTTCCTTAAAAGTAAGCTCATTAATTGGGAATACACGTTGAACTCTAGCTATTTTGCTACCTTCCTTTTTATCCTTATATATATTAAAATTACTTATTTCATAATCTATATCATTAATTACTTCTGCATTACTATTATCTTTCCATGTAGAAAAGTACTTCTTCACTATGTCTAAAATCTTATTAAATGGCATTGAGCTTACTATTGCTATTGAAGTTTTACTAGGTGAATAGTTTTCCTTATAAAACTCCTTTACATCTTCTAGCATTATATTATTTAAATCATTTTCTCTACCTATTATAGGATATTTTATTCTTCTATTAGTAAAGCTATTTAAAAATAGTTTATCCTCACAATATTGCTCTATTTCCTCATCCCATTCTTCTAATTCTTCTTTAATAACTTCCATTTCTTCAGAAAATCCCTTTTTATCAAAAATAGGATTTATAATTAAGTCAGAAAATAATTCTATTCCCTTTTCCAAGTCTTCATTAAGTAAAGTTCCATAATAAATTACATATGGATAATTTGTCATGGCATTTTGGAAAGCAAATATACTGCTCAATGTCTTATTAATTTCTTCTTCAGACTTAGTTTTTGTTCCCTTATAAACCATATGCTCTGTTATATGTGCAAGCCCCAGCAAATCCTTTTCCTTGCACGCTCCAGCATCTACAGAAATAGAAATGGATGTAAGCTTTGATGTTGTTTCTTTATAAATAACCTTAATATTATTATCTAGTATTACTTCCATAAAGAATCTACTCCTCCTTTATTACAATATAATTGTAAATTAAAAGCTGGCACTTGACTATTCAAATTCCAGCTTTTAATAATATTATTCTGCTTTTAATGCTATTGCGCATTCAATTCTTTTCTTTTGCATAGCACAACCAATTTCATAAGGTATATTCATATCACCATTAAAGTTTACGTTGTTAGCTTGGCATCCTCCACTACAATAGAATCTTGCCCAGCAATCTCTACATTTTGGCTTATTATATATATGTGCCTTCTTAAACTTTTTACCAAGATCAGCATCATAAGTATCATCATAAATACTTCCTAACTTGTATTCTTCTTTTCCTACAAATTGATGGCATGGATAAACTTCACCTTGAGGAGTTATAGCAACATACTCAAATCCAGCTCCACAACCTGAAATTCTCTTATAAACACAAGGTCCACCATTTAAATCTACATTGAAATGATAGAATTTATATTCATCCTTACCTTCTCTTTTTCTTCTTACCATATCTTCATAAAGCTTATCATAGTTCTTCATTATTTCAGGTAAATCTTCAGTTCTTAGTGAAAGAGGATGTCCATCTTCTAGTACTACAGGTTCAATAGAAACTTCTTTAAAGCCCTCATTTACCATAGCCATTACATCTTCATAGAAATCTGTATTAGCTCTAGTAAAAGTACCTCTTACATAGTACATCTTACCTGGAGTTCTCTTTTCTATCATCTTCTTTATATTTGGAAGGATATCGTCATAAGATCCAGAACCATCTACCTTAATTCTAACATTATCATTAACACATTTTCTTCCATCTAATGATAATATAATATTACCCATTTCCTTATCCATAAAGTCCATCATTTCATCATTTAATAAAGTAGCATTTGTAGTCATGGTAAATCTAATATTTTTCTTCCATTCCTTTTCATTATCCCTTGCATACTTTATTATTTCTTTTATAGTATCCATTATCATAGTTGGTTCGCCACCAAATAAATCTATTTCTATATTTCTTCTAGGACCACTTCTCTTAACAACATAATCTATTGCCTTTTTTGCAGTTTCAATAGACATAACCCCTTTATGTCCATTATATTCCCCTTCATCTGCAAAACAATATTTGCATCTTAAATTACAGCCATGAATTATATTTAAGCATACAGCCTTTATATAATCTCTATCATCCATTGATCCATGTGCTATATCTTCATACTGATCTTCAGAATATAATAAACCTTCCTTAACTAGTTCCACCATTTCATCATAGGCTTCTGCAATAGTTTCTTCATCGTATTTCCCTTTAAGTAACTCTATTATTTCTGACTTTTTCTTCATTCCTTCATCATGAACTAAATCATATACAAGTTCATCTACAATATGAACTGCTCCTGTATTAACATCTAGTACAAAGTAATTTTCACCTTGCTTAAATTTATGTATTAACGACATTTTATTACCTCCAAAAGTTTTATTAAAAAGTCAAGGAGCTGTCCCACAAGGACAGCCCAATTAATAATTAACAACTAATAATGATTAATTCTTAATTTTTAATTATTCACTTTTCTTTGTGTTGCAGCTCCTTCTCTTAATTAATTTTCACACTCTAAGTTTGCAACTGTACATGAAGTTTTGCAAGCTGATTGACATGAGTTAGCACATTCTTTACAGCCTGGCTTAACTAAGCTGTTTTTAATGTTAGTCTTGTTGATTGTCTTAATATGCTTCATAATAATATCTCCCCCATATTACAAATTCTTTCCGATTATATCACAAAATATTAAATTTTTAAAGACAATATTTCCTTTATTCTCTATATTTTAATTGTTTAAATATTCTTCAAACCTTCTAATATTAGCTTTCTTTCCTATAACTACAATTAAATCATTTTCTCTTAAAACATATTCTGGATCAACTTCAATCATAGTTTCTTCATCTCTCTCTACAGCAATTATATTTAAGTTGAACTCATGTCTGATTTTAGATTTCAATACACTTTTACCATCTATCCTATTTGTAGCTCTTAATTCTTCTATATGAATATCATTATTTAACTCTATAAATTCTAAAGCTTCTTCATTAAGTAATCTATTTGCAATTCTTATAGCCATATCATTTTCAGGATAAACTATTTCTGCACCTATCTTCTTTAATACACATCCTTGCTCGTAAGTATTAGCTTTAGCGATAACCCTCTTAACCCCCATATTAATAACATTTAGAGTAGTTAATATACTTACATCAATCTTTTCTCCAATACATACAAATACTGTACCACAATTTTGTATTCCTGTTTCTAATAGAGTTTCTTTATTTAAATTATTTACTACAAAAGCATTATCTGTATATGATCTAATTTGCTTCACTTTATTTTCATCACTATCTAACACTACAACATCTTTTCCTGCTTCAATTAAAGTTTTTGCTAAAGCAAATCCAAATCTACCTATTCCTATAATTCCAAATTCTACTGCTGGTTTAAGATTAAACATAATATTTCCCCCTATCCTATAATTACTGCTTCTTCTGAATAAGAAGCACCTTGATTTTGTTTAAAGGACCAAATAGTTGCCATAGTCATAGGTCCAAGTCTACCGATAAACATTATTACAGATAAAATTATCTTACTAGGATCAGTTAAGTCTGGTGTTATTCCAGTAGATAATCCAACTGTACCAAAGGCACTAGTAGTTTCAAATAACAATTGCATAAATGAGTAATTTGGTTCTAAAACACTTAACATAAATGTTCCCATACAAACTACTAATAAAGCTAAAATTATTAAATTAAAAGCCTTAATTATTGTATTAGCAGGTATTTTTCTCTTAAAAGCAGTACAGTACTTATTAGTTGCTGTGCTATACATACTTCTAAATAAAGTAAACATTGTAGTAGTTTTTATACCCCCTCCTGTAGATCCAGGTGAAGCACCAATAAACATTAAAATTGTTAAAGTAAATAATCCTGCATTTGTAAAGTTACTTAATGGATAGGTACTAAATCCTGCTGTTCTTGCTGAAGTACTAAAGAAAAAGGCTCCAAGCCATGAAATATCTTCAGTTGCCTTTAAGAATACAGTTCCAACTATAAGTAAGAAGGCTGTCATTACAATTACTACTTTAGTATGTAAACTAAATTTGCTAAACTTTTTATACACTATTATTTCTCTAATTACTAAGAATCCTAATCCACCAAATATAATAAGTCCACAAGTTGTAAGATTTAATAATATATTACTTTGGTAAGGGATTAAATTCTGAAGGCCTCCTAATATATCAAAACCTGAATTATTAAAGGCTGCTACTGAATGGAAAACACTAATTCCCAAAGCATCTAATGGACTGTAGTCTTTTGAAAAGACTATATAGCTTAATATAGTACCTATTAATTCAAAGCTTAATGTCATAATTAATACTGCTTTAACTAACCTAACTAAACCTTGCATTGTATCTAAATTCATGGATTCTTTTATAAGCATTCTTTCCTTAATACCTACTTTTTTACCCATAAGTAATATTACCCCAACACCTACCGAAGTTACTCCAAGGCCTCCTATTTGGATCAAGAGAGCCACTACAGTTCGTCCAAAAACAGTAAAGGTATCTGCTGTGTCAACTGCTATTAATCCAGTAACACAAACTGCACTAGTTGAAGTAAATAAAGCATCTACAAAGGTAACTGTTTGTCCATCTCTTATTGAAATAGGTAATTTTAATAAGAGAGCTCCAATCAAAATAACTGAAAAAAACCCTAATACAATAATTCTACCAGGGCTTATTTTCTTTAATACTCCCATAATAAAGATCTCCTTCATAATATAAGTAATATTTTATGTCGTATCCATTTTATCAATTTATGCTTAATTATATATTCCTAAAATTTTACTGTCAATTTCTTTATTTTTACCGAAATTCTCTTAATTTAGCCCTGAAATGTAAATAAATTAAATTAGTTTTCATTTAATTATAAAACGTCACAAATACAAGGATTTTCACTTAATATTTATCAACTAATAATTAGCATTTAATATAAATATTTTATCAAACTAAATTTTTATAAT